>Ga0187784_10003311_pt1 | contig 12994 bp, 12 predicted proteins | sample 1015_SJ02_MP15_2_FD_132964 | JGI IMG/M metagenome (GOLD analysis project Ga0187784, IMG submission 132964) | Tropical peat soil microbial communities from peatlands in Department of Meta, Colombia - 1015_SJ02_MP15_20_MG | ecosystem: Environmental > Terrestrial > Soil > Wetlands > Peat | place... | reverse complement strand
GACGGCAAGCTGCGCGTCTATCCCGGCTCGCCCTTGATCGTCGCCAAGCTGCTGCGGCGCCATGACCGCCTGATCGCTTGCGAGCTCGAGCCGGGCGCGGCCGCCGCGCTCGCGGCTGCGCTCCGCGGCGATCCTCGCGCCAAGACTCTCGCCATCGACGGCTGGACCGCGCTCCGCGCCTACGTCCCGCCGAAGGAACGCCGCGGTCTTGTCCTGGTCGACCCGCCGTTCGAGGAGGCGCAGGACTTTATGCGTCAGTCGACGGCACTGGCGAGCGCGCACCGCAAATGGCCGACCGGCATCTATATGCTCTGGTACCCGATCAAGGACCGCGCCGCCCCGGACCGCCTGACCCGGCGGCTGCAGCAACTCGCGGTGCCGAAAATGCTGCGCTGCGAACTCAGCTTGAGTCCGCCCCGCGCCGACGCCGGTCTTCTCGGTTCGGGGCTGATCGTGGTCAATCCGCCGTTCACGCTCGAAGCGGAGTTGCGACGGTTACTGCCAGCTTTGGCCGAGATGCTGTCGCCGCAAGCCGCCTGGCGGCTCGATTGGCTCGCCGGACAACCTTAGTGGGCAGACTCGCGCTGGAGTTGACTGATGATAGTACCACTTTTCGACACGCGCGATTTGGTCTATTTGAAGGCGGCTGGCTTAGACGTTCCGCCTCCTGTGGGGGCCGGCGGAGTGACTGCGGCCGTCCGCGGCTGAAACTTTGCCCGTGTGGATGTCCAGCCGAGCCGTCGTGCCGTGGGGGCGCGGCGGCGAAGCAACGCGGGGGAGGAGTTCTCGATGGCGATGACCGGTACGGTCAAGTTCTTCAATGGCGAGCGAGGCTATGGCTTTATCAAACCTGACGACGGTGGACGAGATGTATTCGTGCATATCACCGCTGTCGAACGCGCGGGGCTGAAGTCACTGATTGAGGGGCAGCGCATCAGCTTCGATGTCGAACCCGACAAAAAGGGCAAGGGTCCGAAAGCCGTCAATCTGGTCGTCACCGGCTAGAATGGCGGCGCTGTCGCGCGCGAGCGCAGCACGGAGCTGATGTTGCGCGGCGGGCCTCGCCGCCGCCGGCAAAGATTGTTTGTTCGCGCGAGTCTGTAGCAGTGGTTGTAGCCCGCCGACGGTGCTTGATCTGATGGAAAAACGGTCGACCGAATTGCGCGTGAATGCCGGCGGCTGTGGCGGCAACGCCACACCGCATGGAAAATCATGCGCCGCCGGGAGGCAGCATTGGCGCTCGTTGCGAACTACGGTAATGGTCGGGGAAGTTGGTAATCGCGTTGCGTGTTGAATGCCGCTGAAGTGCTGACAGCGTGGTGGATAGAGACGTGTCCGTCGACAATGCGACCTCCGGCGTGCCTCGCCTGGTGACGGCGCCGGAGCATTTACCGCTGCCGGCCGGTACCAATCGGCGTCGCATCTATTGGCGCTACGCCTTTGGTGTCGCCGGCTATCATTTGCTCGGCCTGTTGGCGTTCGATCCCTGGTTTTTCAGCTGGACCGGCGTGACGCTGACTTTGGTGGGAATTTTGCTGTTCGGCACCGTCGGCATCAATCTTTGCTATCATCGGCTCTTGACTCACCGCAGCTTTCAATGCCCGCTCTGGCTCGAACATATTTTCGCGATCCTCGGCGTTTGTTGCCTGCAGGACGCGCCCGCGCGTTGGGTGGCGGTGCACCGGCTCCACCATCACCGTGCGGATCATCAGCCCGATCCTCACAGTCCTCTGGTCAGCCTGTTCTGGAGCTACATGGGATGGCTGTTTATGGAGAATGCCGATCTGTCCCGGCTCGCCGTCTACGAACGCTATGCGCGCGACATTCTTCGTGACCGCTTCTACGTGATGCTCGAACGCTATTCCGCCTGGATTATTCTACTGTCGTGGGCAGTTTTCTTTTATGGCGGATTTCTTGCGGGAATCCTGCTTGGCGAGCCGCTCGGAAAAGCGGCGCAGTTCGGACTCAGCGTCTGGCTTTGGGGCGTCATTGTACGCACGCTCGTGGTCTGGCACATCACTTGGTCGGTGAATTCGTTCCCGCATCTTTATGGCTACCGCAATTACGAAACCAACGACAACAGCCGTAACAATTTCATCGTCGGCATCATTGCCAATGGCGAGGGCTGGCATAACAACCATCATGCTGACCCGAACTCGGCCAGTAATACGCACCAATGGTGGGAGTTCGATTTGACATACCTATTGATACGGTTATTGGCCGCCGGCGGCCTGGCATGGGGTGTCATAACGCCGAGCCGGCGCATCACGACGGCCGGCGAGCCGGCAAAATAGCCGGCAATTCTCCCCGATAGTCGGTCGCGACTGACTACCCTTCGAAGGCGCCGGATTCTGTACACTGCGCCATTCGTCGTGACGGGATCTTACAGGCTCGAGTGGATGCCATGATGATCTTGCGCTCCGCATCGCCTTCGCCCTTCGTTCGCAAGGTACGGATCGCGCTGTCGCTCCTCGGCCTCGACGACGAGGTGCGGATCGATGCCGCCGATACCACCGACCCGAACGACAGCCTGCGCGCACAGAATCCGGTCGGCAAGATTCCGGTGCTGATCGTCGAGGATGGCACCGCCCTCTACGATTCCCGGGTGATCCTCGACTATCTCGACGACCGCGCCGGCGGCGGCAAGATCATCCCGCGCGAGCCGGCCCAGCGCTTCGCCGCCCTGCGATTGCAGGCGCTGTGCGACGGCATTCTCGATGCCTCGATCTTGACTGTCTACGAGGGCCGCTGGCGGCCGCCGGAGAAACACGAACCGAAATGGCTCGAGCATCAGGCCGGCAAGGTGACGCGCGCGCTTGCTGTGCTCGAAGCCGCGCCGCCGCCGCTCGGGCCCAAATCCGCAATCCCTCACGTCGGACTGATCGCGCTCGCGTGCGCGCTCGGTTATCGCGATCTGCGCTTCGGTGGAACCTGGCGCGCCGACCATCCGCGTCTCGTCGCCTGGCTCGACGAGTTCGCCGCGCGCGTGCCCGCCTACGCGGCGACCGCCGCGACGCCGTGAATCGGCGTCGCGTCGACGCTTCTATTGGACGCTTGCCGAGGGCTCAGAACCGGTAGTTGACGCCGGCGCGCAGGATGTTGGCGTTGAACGACACGTTGTCGGTGAAGCCGCCGCCGCAATTGGGACCGCAGTTGAACCGGCCGAGATCGACGAACAGATACTCGGCCTTGGCGCTCCAGTGGCCGGCGATTGCGAACTCGATGCCGGCCCCGAGCGTCCAGCCGGCGTTGCTCGTGCTCGCCCCGACGAGCCCGGGCGAAGAGGCGTTGATGTTGCCGAACGCGGCGCCGCCGGTGATGTAGGGCAGGAAACGGTCGGCGGCATAGCCGATCCGGCCGCGCACGGTGGCGAGCCACGAGTTGCCGACCGAGCAGCCCGGCAGACAGGTCGCGGTGTTGGTCTTGCCGTTGATGTCGGTCCAGTCGATATCGCCCTCGGCGCCGAGGACGACCTGGCCGATCTGGTAATTGTAGCCGACCGTGCCGCCGACGAGGCCGCCCGACACGTCGAACGATCCGACCGAGTCCCAGGTCGAGCGGCCGAGCCCGCCGCCGCCATTCACGCCGATATAAAATCCGGTCCAGCTGTAGGCCGGGGCGTAAGCCGGCGCCTTGTAGTAGGGCGCCGACAGGTCGGCAGCCGCGGCCGCGCCCGCCAACGCCAATAGCCCGGCGCAGGCCAGAAATACCCTTTTCATTGGTGGTTCCCCATTCGCGAAGTTGTCGAGATAGTATTCGAAATTTATTTTTCGTCTAGTGTAAGAAGGACACAGCTCTTCCCTCTTTCTGGACTGGATTGTGGCAAGATTAGATCAAGTACAGTCACGATTATAACTAATAAACTATTAACAGAAACTGACGAGGATTAACAGAAACTGACGAGGTAAGAGAAATGCTAAGGGCCTAGCGCACCGCAAGCCGGAGCCGCCGGACCGGCGGAACCGATTACGATGGGGGTGCAAAGCGTGGACGAGCGGCGTGAAGGCCGCCGCGTCCTCTGGCCCCGCGCCGTTGCAAACCCTACTTTCGCGCCAGAATGGGCGGACAATTGCGCGCATGAGCGTCCCGAAGAAAGAGCTCGAGCCGGAGATCGAGATCGCCGAGGAGGATGAGGAGCAGTCGCTTCCCGAGGCGGACGAGGCCGAGAGCGCGCAGCAGTTGAGCGGCGCCGACGGCTCGCTCGCCGCCGGCCGCGATGCCGTTCTTCACCATGCCGCGCTCGCCCCCTCGCAGCCCGGCGTCTATCGGATGATCGACGGGCGCGGCGACGTCCTCTATGTCGGCAAGGCCAAGAATCTCAAGAACCGGGTGCGCGCCTATGCGCGGCCGACCGGTCTCGACACCCGCATCGAGCGTATGATCGCCGCGACCCGGGCGCTCGAATTCGTCGTCACCCGCACCGAGACCGAGGCGCTGCTCCTTGAAGCCAACCTGATCAAGGGGCTGCGGCCGCGCTTCAACGTGCTGCTGCGCGACGACAAATCGTTCCCCTACATCCTGATCACGTCCGACCATTGGGCGCCGCAAATCCTCAAGCATCGCGGCGCCCGTGCCCGGCCGGGCCACTATTTCGGGCCGTTCGCCTCGGTCTGGGCCGTCAATCGCACCATCAATGCGCTGCAGCGCGCCTTCCTCTTGCGCTCGTGCACCGATCCGTTTTTCGAAAGCCGCACCCGGCCGTGCCTGCTGCATCAGATCAAGCGCTGCTCGGCGCCGTGCACCAACGAGATCGACTTCAAGGACTACGCGGTGCTGGTGCGCGAGGCGACGGCATTCCTCTCCGGCCGCAGCAAGACGGTCAGGGATGAACTCGCCGCCGAGATGGAACGGGCCTCGGCCGCCCTCGACTTCGAGCGCGCCGCGGTCTATCGCGACCGCCTCGCGGCGCTCTCGGCCATTCAGGCGCATCAAGGCGTCAATCCGCGCGGCGTCGAAGAGGCCGACGTCTTTGCCCTGCATCAGCAGGGCGGCTTTGCCTGCGTCGAGGCGTTCTTCTTCCGCGCCGGGCAGAACTGGGGCAACCGCGCCTATTTTCCCAAGGCCGACCGGGCGGCCGCGCCCGGCGAGATCCTTGGCGCGTTCCTCGCTCAGTTCTACGACGACAAACCGTGCCCGCGCCTGATCCTGATTTCGCACGACATCGAGGACCGCGAGCTTCTCGCCGAAGCGCTCTCGACCAAGAGCGGCCGCCGCATCGAGGTCACGGTGCCGCAGCGTGGCGAGAAGAAGGACCTGGTCGGGCACGCCCGCGCCAACGCCCGCGAGGCGCTCGGCCGTAAGCTTTCTGAAACCTCCTCGCAGCAAAAGCTCTTGCGCGAGCTGGCCGAGACCTTCCGCCTGCCGCGGGTGCCGCGGCGGATCGAGGTCTACGACAACAGCCACATCCAGGGCGCGAACGCGGTCGGCGCCATGATCGTCGCCGGGCCGGAGGGCTTTCGCAAAAACCAATACCGCAAGTTCAACATCCGCTCGACCGAGCTCACGCCGGGCGACGATTTCGCCATGATGCGCGAGGTTCTGGAGCGGCGCTTCAAGCGGCTCATCGCCGAGTCGCCGCGGCCGCCCGCGGCCGTTCCGGCGGAGGCCGGCGCGCAGCAAGGCTGCACGGTGATTGACGGGCTCCCGCAAGGGGAGAGCGAAGGCATGCTCGTCGCGCCCGACACCGATGAGCAGGGCGATTCGCCCTGGCCCGACCTGGTGCTGATCGACGGCGGTCAGGGCCAGCTCAACGCCGCCGGCGAGGTGTTCGGCGCGCTTGGCGTCGATGTTCCGCTCGTTGCCATCGCCAAGGGCCCGGATCGCGACGCCGGCCGCGAGACCTTCTTTATCCCCGGCCGCGACTCGTTCAAATTACCGCCGCGCGATCCGCTCCTCTATTTCGTCGAGCGGCTGCGCGACGAGGCGCATCGTTTCGCCGTCGGCTCGCACCGGGCCCGCCGGATGCGCGGCCTGCGCGAAGCCGGCCTGCAGGAGATCGAAGGCATCGGACCGACGCGAAAGCGCGCGCTGCTGCATCACTTCGGCACGCTCAAGGCGATCGAGCGCGCCTCGGTCACCGACCTGACGCAGGTCGACGGCATCAGCGCCGAGACCGCGCGGCGCATCTACGGTTTCTTCCACGAGGGGGCGGCGTGAGCATGCGGCAACCACGGTACTGTCGGCCGTCATGCGATGGCGTTATGGTGATGGAGCCATGAATTCGACGACCACGACGACGGGCCGGCTGCGCGCGCATCCGCTGGCGCTGCCCAACATCCTGACCTATGGCCGCATCGCCGCTATTCCGATCGTGGTCGGCTGCATGTTCTGGCAGAGCATCCTCGACGGCAAGCTGTGGCTGCGCTGGGTTGCGCTCGCATTCTTCATCGCCGCGGCGATCAGCGATTTCCTCGACGGCTATCTTGCCCGCGCCTGGGCGCAGCAATCCTCGCTCGGCCGCATGCTCGATCCGATCGCCGACAAGCTTCTGGTCGCGTCTTGTCTGCTGATGCTCGCGGCGGAGGACACCATCCACGGCTGGGCGCTCCTTGCCGCGGTCGTGATCCTGTGCCGCGAGATTCTGGTGTCGGGGCTGCGCGAATATCTCGCCGAGCTGCGCGTCAGCGTGCCGGTGACGCGGCTCGCCAAGTGGAAAACGACGCTGCAGCTCATCGCCGTCGGCTTTCTGATCGCCGGTGACGCCGGCGACGCAATTATCCCGGTGGTGACCCAGATCGGCATCACGCTGCTTTGGCTCTCGGCCCTGCTGACGCTTTATACCGGTTGGGATTATCTGCAGGCCGGGCTTCATCACCTGACCCGGGAGGACGCGTGAAGCTTCTCTATTTCGCCTGGGTGCGCGAGCGGCTCGGCAAAGCCGAGGAGGAGATCGATCCGCCCGCCGGCGTCGCCACCGTCGGCGAGCTGATCGCCTGGCTCGCGCGGCGCGGCGAGGAATATGCCTACGCCTTCGAAAATCCGAAGGTGATCCGCGCGGCGATCGATCGGAGCCATGTGCGCGCCGAGGCGAGGATCGCCGGCGCCGGCGAGATCGCGTTCTTTCCGCCGATGACCGGCGGCTGAGGATTTGGCGCCGATGACCGTCACCATCCGCTTGCAGCGCGAGGCCTTCGACATTGCCGCCGAGGTCGCCGCGCTGACCGCCGGGCGGGCCGATGTCGGCGCGGTCGTGACCTTTACCGGCGTCTGCCGCGCCGACGAAGCCGGCGCGCCGATTGCCGCGCTGACGCTCGAGCATTATCCGGGCATGGCGGAGGCCGAGATCGCGCGGCATGTCGAGGAAGCGAGCGCGCGCTGGCCGCTCCTCGGGGTGACGGTGATCCACCGGCACGGGCGACTGACTCCGGGTGAGGTCATCGTGCTGGTCGCGACCGCTTCGAGCCACCGCCAGGCGGCGTTCGCGGCGGCGGAATTCCTCATGGATTATCTGAAGACTCGCGCGCCGTTCTGGAAACAAGTCGAGAAGGTTTCGGGAAAGACCTGGGTCGCCGCCAATGCGGCCGACGACACTGCGGCCGAGCGCTGGTCGACGCCGCCGCCGCGGCACGAAGCCGCGAAGTAGCGCGCCCCGCTCAAACCTCTATTTGCTACGCCGCCTTGCGCAGCCAGACTTTGTTGTCATGGAACGCCGCGCCGCCGAACGGCGCGATCGCGTCGGCGCCGGTCAAGGTGTTGATGCCGCGGCCGTCGGCATAGGCCTTGTTGGGCCAGATCGATTCGGCAATCAGCACGCCGCGGCGCACGCCGTCGAACAATCGCGCATGGAGCCGCACGGTGCCGCGGCGGTTGCCGAGCGCGACCATGTCGCCGTCGGCGATCGCGAGCGGGCGGGCGTCGTCGGGATGGATCATCACCTCCGGCCGCCGCTCCTTGGCGAGCGAAGTCGGCGTCTCGGTGAAGCTCGAATTGAGGAAGCCGCGCGACGGCGAGGTGGCGAGGCGGAACGGATGCTCGGTGTCGGCCTCCTCGATCACCTCCCAATGGTCTGGTAGTCGCGGCATCGCGGCTTCGATGGTGCCGTGCGCGCGGCCGAATGGCACGTTCGGCCAGTTCGGCTTGAAGCGGAATTTCTTGTCAGGATAGGCGAAGCCGTCGAGATAATGGGCGGTCGCGAAGTCGGGCTGGCAGTCGATCCAGCGGTTTGCCTCGAACGCGGCGAGCGTGCCCCAGCCCGAGTCGCGCAGCGTCCGGTCGATCAGCTCGCGCGGGGTCATGGCGAAGCCCGGATGCTCGGCGCCGAGCCGCCGCGCCAGCGCGCAGATCACGTCATGGTTGGAGCGGCATTCGCCCGGCGGCTCGATCAGTTTCGGCCCGAGCAGGAGATACTGGCTGCCGCCGGCGATATAGAAATCATCGTGCTCGACGAACATCGTCGCGGGCAGAACGACGTCGGCGACCTGCGCCGTGTCGGTCATGAACTGCTCGTGCACGCACACGGACAGGTCGTCGCGGGCAAAGCCGCGCTTGACCGTCTCCTGGTCGGGCGCGACCGACAGGGGATTGGTGTTCTGGATGAGGAGCGCGGTGACCGGCGGGCCATGGCGCAGCGCGGCGCGGTCGCCGGTGAGGATCGCGCCGATGCGCGACTGATCGAGCATGCGGATCGCGGCATCGCGCGCGTCCTTGCCTTCGATCACGCTCTTGTCGAGATGGAAGATCGCGTCATTGTGGTGGAACGCGCCGCCGCCCTCGTGGAGCCAGGCGCCGGTGACCGCGGCGATGCAGCTTGCCGCGTGCATGTTGGCGGCGCCGTTGCGCGAGCGGGAGAACCCATAGCCGAGACGGAAATAGGCGCGCTTCCTTTCGCCGACGAGGCGGGCAAAAGCCTCGATCGTTTCGACCGGGCAGCCGGTGATCCGCGACGCCCATTGCGGATCGCGCGAGCGCAGATGCTCGGCAAGTTCGCGCGGCGCGTCGGTGTAGCGGTTGAGATAGTCCCAATCCGCCTTGCCGTCGCGGAACAGGCAATGCATCACCGCGCAGGCGAGCGCGCCATCAGTGCCTGGCCGGATCAGCACCGGCAGATCCGCCTGTTGCATGGTCGAATTCATATAGACGTCGACCACCACGAGCTTGGCGCCGCGCTCCTTGCGGGCGCGCGTCGCGTGGGTCATCACGTTGACCTGGGTGTTCACCGCATTGGTGCCCCAGATCACGACCAGGTCGGACTTCGCCATCTCGCGCGGGTCGGAGCCGGCAAGCTTGCCGGTGCCGGCGATGAAGCCGGTCCAGGCCGGATTGACGCAGATGGTGGAGAAGAAGCCGGAATATTTCTTGGCGTGGCGCAGCCGGTTGATGCCGTCGCGCATCACGAAGCCCATGGTGCCGGCGTAGTAATAGGGCCAGACTGCCTCGGAGCCGTGCGCCTGCTCGGCGCGCACGAACGCTTCGGCGACGAGGTCAAGCGCGTCATCCCAGGAGATTGGCGCGAATTGGCCGCTGCCTTTGGCGCCGACGCGCCGCAGCGGGCGGGTGAGGCGGTCCGGGTGGTGCACGCGCTCGGCGTAACGCGCGACCTTGGCGCAGATCACGCCGGCGGTATAGTCATTGTCCTCGGCGCCGCGCACCCGGCCGATGGTGCGGTTGCCGAACACCTCGACCTCGAGCGCGCAGGTCGACGGGCAGTCGTGCGGACAGGCGGAAGCGGCAATGCGCGGGCGAACGGCCTGATTCATTGGAACTGTAGCTTACAGCGTCCGAGCCGCTGCGGACAACGTCCGATCGCGTGCACGCACGGCACCGGCAAAGCCTAAGCGGCGGCGGCCTTGCCCTTCGGCTGCACCTCGGTGGTGTAGTCGGCCATCAATTGCTGCGTGATGCGGCCGGGCGTGAATTTCCACTCCGCGATCTCGGAGACCGCAGTCACCTCGGCCGCGGTGCCGGTGATGAAGCACTCGGAGAAGCCGCCGAGCTCCTCCGGCATGATGCGGCGCTCGATCACCTTGACGTGGTGTCGGTGCGCCAGCGCGATCGCGGTGGCGCGGGTGATGCCGGCGAGAAAGCAATCGGCGATCGGAGTGTGGATCTTGCCGTCCTTGATGAAGAAGATATTGGCGCCGGTGCATTCGGCGACGCGCCCCTGCCAGTCGAGCATCATCGCGTCGGCATAACCGCGCTGCTCGGCGCGATGCTTGGAAATGGTGCAGATCATGTAGAGGCCGGCGGCCTTGGCGAGCGCCGGAATGGTCTTCGGATCGGGCCGGCGATACTCGGCGAGATCGAGCCTGATCCCCTTGAGCCGCTGCGCCGGATCGAAATAGCTTGGCCACTCCCAGGTGGCAATGGCGAGGTGGATCGTGTTGTTCTGCGCCGAAACGCCGAGCTGCTCGGAGCCCCGCCAGGCGAGCGGCCGCACATAGGCGTCCTTCTGATTGTTCTTCTCCAGCACCAGGCGTTTGGCCGCGTCGATCTCGGCGACGCTGTAAGGAATTTCGAAGTCCATCAGCTGCGCCGAGCGTTTGAGCCGCTCGGTGTGCTCGGTGCCCCTGAACACTTCGCCGCCATAGGCGCGCTCGCCCTCGAACACACAGCTTGCGTAATGCAGCCCGTGGGTGAGCACGCTGATCTTGCAGTCGGCCGTGGGAATGAGCTTGCCGTCGAGCCAGATCAGGTCGGAGCGTTGGTCGAAGGGCACCGCCGTCACATGGGCCTCCCTGGGTCAAACGGTCCCGCTCCGCGCCGGAATCATCCGCAGATCGGCGGGGCCGTGTTGTTTTGCGTCGAAGCCGGACTCCCGGTATGGTCGCGGCCGCTCCACAAGAGCGCCCTTGCGGCACCCTGGCAACGCCGCGCCGGGACAGGCCAAGCCCGATGTCGCCGTGCGACATTGCGCTTTTCGGGGTACCAAGCAAGGCGAAATATGTCAATAGTGCTGACATAATGGCTGACATCGGCATAACGGCTGCGAGTAAGCCGCGGGCCGGCGCAACGCCGGCGGAGCCAGCGAGCGGGGAGTCGGAGCCGTACTGGGATCTCATCGAGCTCCTGTTCTTCGCCTACCGCGATTTCGTCGGCGATCCGGACGAGGTGTTGATCAAGCTCGGCTTCGGCCGCGCTCACCATCGCGTCTTGCATTTCGTCAACCGCAATCCCGGCATGAAGGTTGCCGATCTGCTCGACGTCCTGAAGATCACCAAGCAGTCGCTCGGCCGCGTTCTCAAGCAGCTCATCGATGACGGCTATATCGTTCAGAAAGAGGGCGACAATGACCGCCGCCAGCGGCTCCTCTATGCGACCGCGGCGGGCGAAACGCTGGCGATGAAGCTTGCCGATCTGCAGACCGCACGGATCGGCCGCGTTCTCGCCGAGCTCGGGCCCGGCGCGCGCGAGGCGGCGCGGCGGTTCCTTGCCGGCATGATCGACGCCGAGGACCGCGATCGGGTCCTGCGCTTGATCACCCGCTCCGATCGCGCCCGGCCGCGCCCGCGCGAGAGCGGCTGATGACCGCGCCAGCCGCGAAACCGGCCGACGACGCGCCGCACCTCCTCGTCGTCGACGATGATCGCCGCATCCGCGCGCTGCTGCTGCGCTTCCTGCAGGGCGAAGGCTACCGCGTCACCACCGCCGACACGGCGCGCGACGCCAGAGCCAAGCTCGGCAGCCTCGACTTCGATCTCCTGATCCTCGATGTGATGATGCCGGGCGAGAACGGGTTTGATTTCGCCCGCGCGATCCGCACGAACTCCGCGGTGCCGATCCTCATGCTGACGGCGCGCGACGAGAAGGAGAGCCGCATCCTCGGCCTCGAAACCGGCGCCGACGATTATCTGGCGAAGCCGTTCGAGCCTCGCGAGCTCGCTCTGCGCGTCGCCAGCATCCTGCGGCGTGCCCGGCCGCCGAGCGCGCCGCCCGCCGAATCGGTGCGCTTCGGCCCGTTCGTATTCCACTTCGCCCGCGGCGAGCTGCGGCGCGGCGAGGAGGTGATCCGGCTGACTGACCGCGAGCGCGAGATGCTGCGCGTGCTCGGCGCGAGCGTCGGCGAGACCGTGCCGCGCCAGGCGCTCGCCGGCAATGGCGACAGCGTCAGCGAGCGCACCGTCGACGTGCAGGTCAACCGGCTGCGCCGCAAGATCGAACGCGACCCCGCCAATCCGCTGATCGTGCAGACCGTGCGCGGCTTGGGCTACCGGCTGGTGCCGGCGTCATGAGCGGCACGATGACGAGCTTCGACGACGGCATCGGGCGCCTGCGCAGCGCCGCCGGCCACCTTTTGAGCGCGGCGAGCGCCGCGGCCAGCGCCGCCGGCCAGGTCGGCGAGCAGGTCGCCGTTCCACTCACGCGGCCGTGGGAGCGCTTCACCGAATGGCTCAAATCGGTGATGCCGAAAGGGCTCTATGCCCGCTCGCTCCTGATCATCATCGTGCCGATGGTGGTGCTGCAGTCGGTGGTCGCGTTCATGTTCATGGACCGGCAATGGAGCCTGGTCACACGCTATCTGTCGTCGGCGATCACGCAGGAGATCGCCGCCCTAATCGACGTCTACAAGACCTATCCGCAGGGCGCCGACCGGGCGCAGTTGCGCCGCATCGCCCAGGAGCGGCTCGGCCTCGTCGTCGATTTCCTGCCGCAGACGCAGCTGCCGCCGCCCGGTCCGAAGCCGTTCTTCTCCCAGCTCGACGGCGCCCTGTCCGACGAGATCCGCAAGCAGATCGGGCTACCGTTCTGGATCGACACCGTCGGCCGCTCCTCGATCGTCGAGATCCGCATCAAGCTCGACGACACGGTGATGCGGGTGTTCGCGCGCAGCGCCGACGTTTACGATCGCAATTCCTGGATGTTCCTGATCTGGATGGTGGCGACATCGCTCGTGGTGCTCGCCGTCGCCATCCTGTTCCTGCGCAACCAGATCAAACCGATCGTGCGCCTTGCCGATGCGGCGGAAGCCTTTGGCAAGGGCCGGGAAGTGGCGAATTTCCGCCCGCGCGGCGCCCGCGAGGTACGCCGCGCCGCGGCCGCGTTCCTGGAGATGAAGGCG
>Ga0187784_10003310_pt1 | contig 12994 bp, 8 predicted proteins | sample 1015_SJ02_MP15_2_FD_132964 | JGI IMG/M metagenome (GOLD analysis project Ga0187784, IMG submission 132964) | Tropical peat soil microbial communities from peatlands in Department of Meta, Colombia - 1015_SJ02_MP15_20_MG | ecosystem: Environmental > Terrestrial > Soil > Wetlands > Peat | place... | reverse complement strand
CCCACGCATCACGGTCCGCTCCAACGCGAGTTAGATTCACCCCGACCTCACTCAGTGCCACTTCTTGACTGTCCCATTGGCGAGATGGGGAAGATAGATTCGCCGCATTGCAAGCGATCTGCATGCCCGTAACCACTGCTTAGCCTGCATAGAAATTGCCTCATTCGCGGATCGACCTTACTTTCTCTTCGATCTGTAGGACATAAACACTACGTATACGACCGAAGCTAATATTGGCAGGTCCACAATTCCGAGCAAAATCCAATCAGAGTTCCGGAAGTCCCTCCAGCCGTGCGGCATCCCCAATGCCCTCAGAGCGAAAGGCATTAATAAGAACAGGGACATAAGCAGCGGCACCTGCACCGGATGACGAGCAGAAGCTTCAAGCACTGGTGTAACCGTTCGACGCTTCCAGTCATCATAAGCCCTGGCGAGCCGCAGTCTTAGCGGGGAGGCACCTGGAGAAGCGACCTCGTGACTTCGCTTTGCTTTAAGAAGTCGAGAAACAGCTTGGCCCGCAACCGTAAGTCCTACAACCAAATTAACAACTTCGCCTGCCGTCCTCACTCCACTATCCACATGCGTATTTTTCGACATGGTCAGGTGTAGGAACCAGACGGTGACACATGCTGCGACAATCTGAAAATAATTTCCCAGCCTACCAAACATCTCGCCTGCCCTTTCCAGCATCAAGCCGCCAGGATCACCATAGCCATTAATTCCGGCGTATACCAATTTAGCGCCATCCGAAGTTTATGCGAATCCACAAAGGAACCAACCGTGCAGCGACAATTGAAACAGCGTGCATAAGGAATCTCCGAGTAGAGGAAACGCGACAGAGCTCTGCCGCGTCTCCCCCCTCACTGACCCCACCGTGCAGATTTTCCGCAGCGGGTTCGTCGAGATGGTCTCGCCGAGATGGTGGCCCAGGCACGGGTGATGGTCGGTTGGGGCAAGGGATAGTATGCCAGGAGTCGGGCGAAGCGCGCCCAATTGAGGGTGTTACCGCGCGTACGGCGGTTGAGCCACGTATGCCAAAGCCGACGAACGACACGATAGAACTGCCGAAGGCTCCGAGAGTTCGTGGGTCGTCCATAGTATTGGTAGTGGCCTCGCAGCTTCGCGCAGAGGATCGTCCACTGCGACTCCAGCCGATCGTGACGATGCTCACGACACCATACGTTAAGCGCTTTGAGCGCTCGCCGCAGGCGCTTCTTCATCGTCTTCAGATGGATCGTGAACTTGCCTCGCAGGCTCGTCGCCGTCAAATGGGTGAACCCTAAGAAGTCGAAAGTCGCCGGCTTGACTCCCGTGCGACGCCCCTGCCAGTGGGCCGCTCGCCCAAACTCGATCAGGCACGTCTTTTCGGGGTGCAAGGTCAGACCATACTTCGCGAACCGCTTGGGTAACACTTGCAACACTCGCTCGGCATCCTCCCGATACTGAAAACATAGCAGCCCATCATCAGCGTATCGGATTTCAAACGCCTTGCCCCTGAGTCGCGGCTTCACCTCGTTCTCGAACCATTCATCGAGCACAACGTGAAGGTAGATATTCGACAAGAGTGGCGAGATCACCTGCCCCTGTCCCGTCCCCCGCTCACTCACGAGCAGTCGCCCGTCCTCGATCACTCCGACATGGACCCACTTGCGGATCAGTCTCAAGATGCTGCCATCTCCCACCCTCCTCTCGATCATCGCCATGAGATGCTCTCTGACGACGCTGTCAAAGTAGGAAACGATGTCGAGCTTCAGAACGTATTCGGTCGAGTCCCGGCAGATAGTCCGGCCAACCTCATCGAGTGCCTGCTGGGCTCCCCGCCTCGGGCGAAAACCAAAGGAACACGGGAGAAAATCCTGCTCATAAATTGCCTCGAGCAATGTCACCGTCGCTCGCTGCACAATCTTATCTTCCAGAGCCGGGATCGAGATCGGTCTCTCGCGCCCGTCCTCCTTCTCGATATAAACCCTGCGCAGCGGATGCGCCCGGTAGCGCTTGCTCTTCAGCCTCTCATGCAGCTCTTCGATTCGCTCCCGCGCCTGCGGCTCGTACTGCCTATAGGTCAGTTCGTCCACACCGGCACTCGCGTTCTTGCGCAATCGACCAAACGCCTCGTACAACGCCTGCGGCGTCAGTAAGTGCGCGATCGAGAGAAATTTCCGACCCGGTTCCTCCCGGGCCATCTCCGCTAGTCGGTTCAGGTCCATGAGACAGGGTTCTCCGAGATCAGCGTCTCGGGCCTGCGGCCCCAAACCGATACGTCCACTTGTTTCCCCCTTCCCTCCGGTGGATGCCGTGGCCGCCCCTCGTCTGAGCCCTGCGGTTCTCCACCTTCCTCGGTACTATGGGTGCGTAAGACTGCTCGGCTGTCCGTCACACACGCCTCCGGTCTCCCTTGGCATGCGCTTACTCGTCCGGCGGAGGATTTTCGCTCCTGTCGGCGGCCCTCCGCGGCCCCCGCAGACCTGGTCCGATTGTGTGCCGGGTTGACCACACCCGTTGCTCGGTAAGGAACAGTGAGCTCTCCTGGGTTCACGGGAAGTCTCTGTGAAAGCATGCCCCGGGCTAGGGACTCCGGCGACCCCATGACACCTCGCATAACGGTGCCACAGATGCTGCCTTCCGCTGAGTTAACGGCGTCGGCATCGCAATGACAAAAGATTTCGGAGCTGATCCTCACGGCCTGCTTCCTCGCTGTGTACGCTTCGACACCCGCCAGTCACCCGACGAGTGGCAACACTCGCTGCTGGCCCGCGCGCTGTCGCTTTGGCCAGACTGGATTTACACCAGCTAGACTTCATCAAAGGATTTCACTGACTCAGTCTTCAGATCCCTCCTTTCCGCGCTTTTCCCAGCGCGATAACTCGCTTTCTCCAAATAATTTATAGAAATACCAGTTGTCGAATCTGCACGCCCGGCGCTAAATCAAGGTTCCTGAACGCGCGCAACCCCCTGAGAATCCCGCATGTTCACCGGATGACTGGTATTTTATTCAGTATCAATTAAGTCCATGAAAACGTCCCGACCTCGCCTGCACTCCTTGCGACTGCTCGACCAGCTGCGCGAAAGGATTCGTTATTGTCACTACAGTTTGAAGACGGAGAAAGCGTACCTCTACTGGACACGGCGTTTCATTCGATTTCACAACATGCGGCATCCGCGCGAAATGGGAGTCGAGGAGGTCAAATCATTCCTGGCTGACCTCGCGGTGAACAAGCATGCCGCCGCATCGACGCACAAGCAAGCCCTGGCGGCGCTGCTCTTTCTCTACCGAGAGGTTCTCGATAGCGACCTTCCATGGATGTATGAGATCGGTCGGCCGCGAAGCCCGGTGCGGATTCCCGTCGTGCTCTCGCGTTCAGAGGTAGCGCGGCTCATGGCTCAGGTCGCGCCGGTCCACAAACCGATGATCGAGCTGCTCTACGGGGCGGGCTTGAGATTGACGGAGTGTCTTCAGCTGCGGATCAAGGACCTCGACTTCGAGCGTCTGGTGATCGTCGTGCGGCAGGGCAAGGGCGGCAAGGATCGAGTCGTCATGCTGCCGCGGCCGCTGGTTCACTCGCTCGAGGAGCAGGTTGCACAATCGCGAGCGCTCTGGGCGCATGATCGTGCGCGCGAGCTCCCGGGAGTCTGGTTGCCGGAGTCTCTCGCGGCCAAGTACCCGCGCGCTGCCGAGGCATGGTCGTGGTTCTGGGTCTTTCCTGCGCCCGCTCTGTCGATAGATCCGCAAACGCGGCTGAGGCGCAGGCATCATGAGCACGAGCGAACGGTCGGCCGCGCCTTGGCGCTCGCGGCACAGCGCGCGGAGTTGCAGAAACGCGTGACCGCACATACCTTGAGACACTCATTCGCGACTCACCTCCTGGACTCGGGCGTCGATATCCGGCGAATTCAAGAGCTGCTCGGTCACAGCGACGTGAGCACCACGATGATCTACACGCACGTGCTCGCATCCTCCGCAGCCGGCACGCAGAGCCCACTCGAGTCGCTGCCTGGTTACGCGTTGAACTACATCAAACCGGATGGCGATGACGGTGTGCGGGAACTCGGCCGGGAAGCCACCGCACCGCCTCACGCCGCTAGCTCACGCTGAGGTCCGCGCGATTTTTGGCGACGCAGCGCCGCTGGACTCCCATGGATCGCGTGTAATGGCTTGAGGCCCGAGGCTGATCACTCCCTATCGCTCCGCTGGCCCTCGCCGAGGCGCGCGCTGCGCGCATCCGTTCGGCTCGCCTAGACCGCAATTCTCGGGCCTGGGGATACCTTCCGGCGACTCTAAGTTGCTGATTTCTATTGATCAACCACGTGGGCATGGCGAGGTCTGACTCCCGCACCCCATCCGGGCGCACACCGCCTGCGGCGCGCACCACGACGGCGCATTCACGCCGAGCGGACTGAGCGGTTTGCGCACTCGCATTACGCGATGCCGGCGACTGTTGCTCGACGGATCTCTCACGATAGACCCGTCGGCATATTTGACGCGATCGACCCTCCTGTAGCATAAACCTCGAGAGGCGTGTCGCCGAGATTGCGCGACTCGCGACAAAGGGAGCAGGGGATCCAGTGATCGATCGAGCAGCTTCGCCGCTTGCGGCGCACTTCTTGGCATTGTTCATCATTGCGCTGCCGCTGGGGGCCGAGGCCGCCGCCGGCGATACGCGTGCAACGACCGAGACCGAGGCGACTTCCACGCAGTTGCAGGAGGTCATCGTCACGGCGCAAAAGCGCAGCGAGGACATCAAGGATATTCCGTTCAGCGTCTCGGCAATCAGTGCCGAGCAGCTGATCGAGCACCACGTCGCCGACTACGACGACATCTCGCGCACGGTGCCCGGCATCGCGTTCACCGCAGGCCCGGGTCCCGGGCTCGACAACATCGAGATCCGTGGCGTGAGCTCGCTCTCGGGATCGGCCACCGTCGGCGTCTACATCGATGAAGTCTCGGTGACGGTGAGCAACAGCCAATATGACGGCGCGGTGCAGCCGAAGCTCTTCGATCTGGACCGCGTCGAGGTGCTGCGCGGCCCGCAGGGCACGCTCTACGGCGCGAGCTCGATGGGCGGCACGATTCGCTTCATCACCAAGCAGCCGGATCTCAACGACTTCGGCGCCAGCGTGAGCACGGATCTCTCGGGTACACACCACGGCGGCTTCAACAACGATGAGTACGGGATCCTTAACGTACCGGTCATCGACGGCGTGTTCGCGCTGCGCCTTTCGGTCGACCTCGCGAACGAAAGTGGCTACATCGATCACTACGTGCCGACGGCGAGCGGGGTGGGCCCAGGAGGCTCGGTGCTCCTGCTCGGCACCAACGACAACACCGGGATCCTCGGCCAGCGTGGCGTGAATGATGTCCGCACGCAGGTGGCTCGTCTCACAGGGAAGATCGCAGCTCCGGACGACTGGACGATCACGCCGGCCCTCCTGTTCCAGCGGGTGGCCGCTTCGGACACCAACATCTTCTATCCCGACGTCGGGCTCTACGATCAGGACAAGCGCGTGAAGGAGCCCTACGCGGACGATCTCGAGGTTCCGAGCCTCACCATCAACAAAAGCTTCGGCTGGGCGGACTTCATCTCGATCACCAGCTACTTCAAGCGTGATTTTCGGCGCATGACCGACGGCACGCTCTACAACTCGAACATCCTTGCGAACACGTACATCGTGGGCGGCTTCCAGAGCGGCATCTACACGACGCCGCCGACCCCGCCGGCCACAGCCCAGCAGCTCTACGCCACTCAGACGGAGCTGGGTTTCCTCCCCTCGCCCGCGGGCTATGACGCGCGCACCGAGCAGATCTCCGAGGAGATGCGGCTGAGCTCGAGGACCGCCTCGATCGCCGGCATGCCGACGATCTGGACGGCGGGCGTTTACTACGCCGACCAGCGGCGCCGCTTTCTGGACGATGAGTACATACCCGGCCTGCAGGCGACATTTCAGCGCATCTTCGGCTATGCGATCAACTCGAGCGCCTCGATCATCGGCCCGACCTACTATCCGGCCACCGCTGCCTTCCCTGCGGAGTCCTTCGCGGACGACCTCATCTACTACGGGCACATCTACCCCAAGCAGCAGCAGATTGCCCCCTTCGGCGAGGTCACTGTCGACTTGACCTCCTCGCTCAAAGGGACCGTCGGTGTGCGCTATGTCTCGGCGAGATCCGAGGAGACGGTCTACAGCGGCGGTTTCTATTCCTACGGACTCCCCGACACCTATATCGACAACAACAAGTATCACTCGACCACGCCCAAGGTCTCGCTCGAATACGCAATCGATGAGTCAACCAATCTCTACACCACCATCGCGAAGGGCTTTCGGCTGGGTGGACCGACGGGTCCCGTCCCGGCATACGAGCCGAACGGGCCGCCTCCCGCGACGCCCGGACCTTGCGACCCGGACTACAACAATTATCACTTGACGAGCGCGCCGAAGGAGTTCCAGTCGGACTCGCTCTGGAGCTACGAGGTGGGCAGCAAAGGGCGGTATTTCGACAATCGCCTGTCCATCAACGCCGCCGCCTACGCAATCAACTGGACCAACATTCAGCAAACGATCAACTTACCGACCTGCGGCTTTTACTTCACGGCGAACATCGGCGACGCCAAGGTCTACGGCGGCGAGCTCGAGATGCGCAGCCTGGTGACATCGGGTCTAACCCTGTCCCTGAATGCAGGTTATACGCACGCCTACCTCTCGTCGGTGAGCACCTTGGGCTCGGGTATCGCGCAGGTCGGCGAGGCCGTGCTTGGCGTGCCGATCTACACCGTCACGCCGAGTCTCGACTACGACGTTCCGATCAGCGATCGCACCACGCTCTTCGCCCGCGCCGATTTTCCGTACATCGGACGCTCGCGCGGATATTTCGACTCGAGCGGCTTGCCGCACGTCTTTCAGCCCGGCTACGGCATCGGCAACGTGAACGTGGGCTTCACACGCGACAAGCTGTCGGTGGGGCTGTATGCGAAGAACGTGGCCAACTGGAAAAATATCATCCAGTACCCATCGGTCAATTCCGTGGAGCAAGGCTACGTCGTCCGGCCCCTCACGTTCGGAATCACCGCGACTCTGGAACTGTAGAGGAGGTCGACGCCTCGCTCGGCGGACGCGTCGCCCGGCGGAACGCCGCGCCGATGCCTCGCCTTGGCCGCTACCTCGCCCTGCGCATCGACACGAATTCGATGGTGCGGCCGTCGGGGTCTGTTGCGTAGAAGGCCCTTGCCCCGTCCCAGTCGGAGCCGGGATCGACGATCGTCACGGGCGGCGATGTGACGGGCGCTCCGTGCTCGAGCAGTCGCTGATAGATCGCATCGACGTCGTCGGTTCGGAACGCGACGTGCGTGTGTCCGGGCTGGGGGCGGTCCTGATGGAGCGGTGCAGTGCGCGGCGAGAGATACTGGATGAGCTCCAGGTACCCGCCGCTCGGGACGTCGAGATCGGCAATCGCCACTTCGGCCCCGGCAACGCCTGTCAGGGTCTTCACCTCCTCCCCGGCGCTCTCCGAACGGGCCCGAATCCGGCACCCGACGATGGTGCAGTAAAACTCGACCGATGCTTGCAAATCGCGCACCGTCATCCCCACATGATGGAGGATCATCATAGTCGAACCCCTTGTGCGAGCGGCTGATCGCGCGCGAGTACTTCATCGAGCGTCTCCGCGCGTTTGACCAGCCGCGCGAGGCTTCCGTCGATCAGCACCGTCCCGGGCCGTGCGAGCAGGTTGAAGTTGGACGCCGCCGCATCCTGATACGCCCCCGTATCGAGGAAGGCGACGATATCGCCGGCCTCGACGGCGGGTGCGGGAACGTCGCGTGCGAGGATGTCGAAACCGCACGAGATACCGACGATCTCTACCTGTTGAATCGGTTCGGCGTCGACGCGCGAGGCGAACACCGGACGGAAGTGGGCGCGTTCCCATACGAGATCGGGCAAGAACATCTCGGTGGTATCGAGCTCCACCCAGGTGCGCGACACGGGTCGCGCCTGGCGTTTGACGTGACGTACCCGCGAAAGATGCAGCCCCGCATCCGCGAACAGGCTTCGTCCTGGCTCGATCTGCAGCACGATGCCGCGCGGATCGACCCCGCCGCCGGTGAGAGCGGCGCCCAGGCCCGGGCCGATGGCCTCGGCGTAAGCGGCGATGTCCCTCGCCGGTGCTCGATTGGGGCTCGTGGGGTCATGAGCCGAAGGCAACCCGCCGCCGATGTCGAGCTCCCGCGGCCGCCAAGGCGACAGGGCGCGGCAAAGCTGCGCCACGACCTCGCCGAAGTCCCGCGCCATATCGGCCCACACGCGAGGATCTGCGCTGTGACGCCCGAGGTGGGTCATGAATCCCGTGAGCTCGACCCCGCGATGAGCGAGGGCGCGACGTGCGATGCCGATGGCGGCCGACGGCTCGATGCCGGGCTTGTAGAGTTGCGCGGCGTCGCGAATGGTCATGTCCGGAAGGAAATCCGACGCCTGCATCAGGCGTTCGTAGTCCGGGCGAAGCCGCAAGCGCACGCGCGCGCGCTTCGCGAGGCGCTCGGCGGCGGCAATGGCGAGGTCCAGCTCGCGCTCGCTGTCGAGCGTCAGGTACGCACCGGCCCGCAAGCCGGCGTCGATGACCGCGGCATCCTTCGCTGATCCGTTGACCGAGATCTGCTCGGCCGGCACGCCCGAGCGCAGGGCGGCCTCGAGCTCGTGACTTCCGAACACATCGCAGCCCGTCCCCTCTTGATTCAGGATGCGACGCACGGCGCCTACGACATTCGCCTTGAGCGAGGCGAGAAGCTGCACCTCGCCCGCCGGCCAATGAGAGGTGAATGCCGCCCGCAGGCGCCGGCAATTGGCGCGCAGTTGTGCCTCGGACATCACGTAGAGCGGCGTACCGAAATGCGATGCGATGGCGATCGTGCTGCAGTCCTCGCACCAGAGCTTCCCCTCGACGCTGCGCAGGGCGCCTCCGAAAGCCTCACCGTGCATCAGGCGGACCTCGCCCGTGAAGAACATGCACCAGCGCATAGCAAGCGACCGCGAATCCGGCCGAGACCCCGGCCATCGCCAGAACCGAGGGATAGCCCCTTCCGAAGCTCAACATGAACGCCCCCGCCGCCGGCCCGAGCGCGAGCGCCACACCCTGCGCCGCCGGCACGAGCGCCGCGGCGCGGCCGGTAGGGTCCACCGCCGACAAGGTGCCGAGCTGAAAGATGTCGATGAAGTTCCAGCACAGCTGTAGTGTACCCAGTGTGAGCACGTACATGAGAGGCGTCGGCCATCCGCTGTCGATCAGCAGCACCGCCGCGAGAGCGCCGAGGGCGCCGAGCAACGGCTTCGACTGCCCGAGGCGCTTGCTGACCCAGAATGCCGCGAAGCAGCCGAGGCCGCTCAGGAGCACGCCCCCCGTCAGCAGTCGATGGACCCAGGGTGCCGAGATGCCGATGCTGACGCCCATGCGCTCCGCATAGGCCCAGTAGCTGCCGATTGCGACGTAGACGAACGCGATCGCGCCGAGGCACAGGCCGGCGAGCAAGGTGACCGATCCGGAGGGCACCGGGTCGGGGGCGGGCAATCGTCCCGGCATGAGGGGCATCACGGCGAGGGTGAGGAGCAACACTGCGCCGACGGCCGCGAACATTCCCGCCGGCCCGTAGGCATCGTCGATCGGCGGAAATACCGCGAGGACCGCGGCGTTGGTGACCACCTGACCGAAAATCATCCAGGAAAACGCGCGCGCGGTGTCCGGCTCGCGTGTGAGCAAGGTGAGTGAGGAGGCATAGGCGGCGCCCGAGGTCAGGCCGGCGCCCAGCCGCAGCGCCGCGAGCACCGCCGGCGCAGGATGTAGCGCACAGCAAGCATTGAGCAAAGCGGCGAGCAAGAGTGAGCCGGTCAGATAGCGGCGCCAATGAACGCGAATGGCGCAGGCCGACGTGAGGCTCGATGCGATGAACGTACCAGCGAGGTCCACCGCCGTGATGTAGCCGGCGTCGGACGCGCTCAAGCGCCAGTGATCCTCGAGCCCCTCGACCATGATGGGCATGCCGAGGATGGGGATGACACTGCCGATCGCAAGCGAAATCGCAGCCCACATGCTGCGTGAGCCCGCAGCGCTCATCCGGCTGAATCGACGGTTACCGCCAATCGACCCCCTGAGCATCGAAGTCATCGAGTGCGTAGCTCATTATAGTCGTCCCTGCCGCAGGCGGTCGGCCGAGGAGCGACGCGCCGCGGTGTTGTGGCATTGACTTCCCTCGAGTGATAGGGTTCTTCAATAGCGATGAGCCTCCTCGATTCATCTCGCCAGGGCCGCTCGTTCCCGGAGCGCGGGCTTCCTTCCGCCGAAATCTCCAGGCGTCTTGCCGAGCTCAAGGCATCCCTCACGTCCGATGTGCATGGTGCCTTCAGCATGCATTGCCTCGCGGATGGCGATCGCTACATGCCCGAGTCGAGGCGGCTCGGCGATGAGGCCTTCGAGGCCTTCAAGCGATTCAATGCGATTTTCTCCGGACTCGAGCCGGGGGCGGCGCAAATCGAAGACGACCTCATGGCGATGTGCACCGAGATATTCAACGGTGGGATCGACGGTCGTTGCAACATTACCGGAGGCGGCACGGAAAGCATCTACTGCGCGATGCTTGCCATGCGGGAATGGGCGAAATCGCATCGACCGCACGTTCGCGAGCCCGAGTTCGTGGCTCCTTACACGGCGCACATCTCCTTCTCTCGCGCCGCGCACAATTTCGGGCTCAAGATCCGGCGAGTCCCCGTGGGATCCGACTTTCGGGTTCGGCCGGCCGATCTCGATGCGGCGATCGGTGAGCACACCGTCGGAATGGTCGCGAGCGCGCCCAATTGGCCTTACGGTCTGGTGGACCCCATTCCGGAAATCGCCGCCATCGCAAGACGGCGCGACCTTTGGATGCATGTCGATGCCTGTGTCGGCGGTTACGTCCTGCCGTTCGCCAAGCAAGCGGGACTGCGCGTGCCGGACTTCGACCTCGCTGTCCCTGGGGTGTGCTCGATCTCGGCGGACCTGCACAAGTACGGATACGTCCCGAAGCCGTGCTCGACGATCCTGTGGCGCTCCGAGTCGTATCAGCGGTATCACTATTACATCCCTGATGATTGGCCGGACGGTGCGTACCTGTCGCAATCGCTGATGGGGAGCCGGCCCTTCGCGCCGACGGCGGCTGCCTGGGTGATCTTGAACTCGATGGGTAAGGAGGGATTCATCGCGCAGGCGCGCGCGATCATGGCGACGAAGGCGGCGCTCTTTGACGGCATTTCCCGGATCGACGGACTCGAGCCCTGGTGCAACGACCTGCCCCTCATGGTGGTCTCGGCGCGCGGCGTGGACATCACTCGGGTGGTCGGAGGGATGAGAGAGCGGGGTTGGGTCTTGTTCGGCAACGAGCAACCGCCGTCGATGCATTTGACCTTGGATCCGCTGCCCGACCGGATCATCGAGTCCTTCCTCCTCGATCTGCGTGCGGCGGTAGAGTCGGCGAGAGGCGGCGGGGCCGCTGCCGGAAATCTCGAGTACGGCCTTGCGAAGACGCCTCGTTCGGTGCGCTGGATCGAGCAGGCTCGGCGCATGGCCGCCGAACCGTCCGAAGCGGCGGGGCCGTGCTCCGCCAGACAGTCCGAACCGCCCGGGCCGTCCTCCGCCGAACCGGGCGGCACCGGCAGTTGACTGCCGGCGGGGCGAGTGTCAGTGTGGCTCTCGTGGATCTGTCCGGCTATATGACCTTTCAATTCGAGCGCGAAGGGCGGCTGTTGCGAGCCTCCTTCAATCGTCCCGAGACGCTCAATGCGATCGATCGGATTGCTCATGAGGAGCTCGCTCGCTTCTTCACTGAACTGGCCGCGGATCCTCTCACCGATGTCGTCATTCTCTCCGGAGTGGGCCGTGCGTTCTCCGCCGGAGGAGACCTTGATCACATCCAGGCGATGATCGATGAGCCGCGTCTGTTCTTGGACGACGTGCAGGGCGTGAAGCGGATCGTCTTCGGAATGCTCGACTGTCCGAAGCCGATCATCGCCAAGCTCAACGGTCCGGCGGTCGGACTCGGCGCGACGATCGCGCTCCTGTGTGATGTGATCTTCGCGGCGGCTGGCGCGAAGATCGGCGACCCTCACGTGAAGGTCGGCTTCGCCGCGGGCGACGGCGGAGCCATCATCTGGCCTCATCTCGTCGGACACGCCCGGGCCAAGGAGTACCTCATGACCGGGCGACTCTTGACGGCAGAGGAAGCCGAGAAGATCGGGCTGATCAATCATGTGGTGCCGGCGGCCGATCTCGACCGCGCCGTCGATGCTTTCGCGCAGGAGCTGCTCGGCGGCGCCATGCGCGCCATTCAGTGGACCAAGCTCGCGGTCAACATCGGCTTGAAGCAGCTCGCGCATTCGGTGCTCGATGCCTCCATCGCTTTCGAGGCCCTGTCGAATGCCACCGCGGATCACCGTGAGGCCGTGCAGGCGATGCGTGAGAAGCGCCCTCCCCGATTTACCGGTAATTGATCGCTCACGGCCGACCGCTCACCGCCGACCGCCGACCGCTCAGCGACGGCTGGCCGAGATCAGCTCAGCGCTCCCGCGCGGCGCAAGTCCTCGATTTCCGATCGAGTGAGCCCGAGAAGCTCATCGAGCACGCTCTGCGTATCCTGCCCGGGCTCGCGCCCGCATCTCGGCTGATCGAGCGCGGTGCGGCTGAAGCGCGGCGCCGGCGCGTTCTGCAGCACGCCGTTGACGGTCACGAAATTCCGCCGTTTCGCGTTTTGAGGATGCTCGGCCGCCTCTTCGAGAGTGAGCACCGGCGCAAAGCAGACATCCGTGCCATCGAGCAGTCGACACCACTCGTCACGCGTTCGGCTCTTGAAAAGACGCACGAGCTCGGCACGAAGCGCCGGCCACCGCGCGCGCGCCTCGGGGTTGTTCACGGAGGCGATGCCGAGTCCCTCGAGCTCGGGATCGTCGATCCCGAGCTTCTCGAGCAGCAATGCGTAGAACTCCGGCT
>Ga0187784_10003309_pt1 | contig 12996 bp, 11 predicted proteins | sample 1015_SJ02_MP15_2_FD_132964 | JGI IMG/M metagenome (GOLD analysis project Ga0187784, IMG submission 132964) | Tropical peat soil microbial communities from peatlands in Department of Meta, Colombia - 1015_SJ02_MP15_20_MG | ecosystem: Environmental > Terrestrial > Soil > Wetlands > Peat | place... | reverse complement strand
ATCCGATCGAGCAGGTCGGCGCTAAGCTGCGCGCGATGATGCCGTGGATCAAAGACAGAGCCTTGGTCGACCGGTCGCGAAACTGATCCACGGCTTTTTGCGCCAAGACGGGCTCGCGGGTGCGAGCCCTTTTGGGATCAAAGACAGAGCCTTGGTCGACCGGTCGCGAAACTGATCCACGGCTTTTTGCGCCAAGACGGGCTCGCGGGTGCGAGCCCTTTTGGGATCGAAGACAGAGCCCTCGTCGACCGGTCGCGAAACTGATCCACGGCATTTTGCGCCAAGACGGGCTCGCGGGTGCGAGCCCTTTTGGGATCAAGGACAGAGCCTTGGTCGACCGGTCGCGAAACTGATCCACGGCTTTTTGCGCTGAGACGGGCTCGCGGGTGCGAGCCCTTTTGGGATCAAAGACAGAGCCTTGGTCGACCGGTCGCGAAACTGAGTGCTGGCAACCCGGCAACCCGAGCCGCCGATGCTGCCGCATAAATGTGCAGTAACTCCGCGCGCTTGACGCCCTCGGCCCGCCTCAGCATAGTGACTTGCCGCGTCGGCGGGACGGCTGGTCACGCCCGGCGTGGCAGTGGCGAAGTCTGACTGAACCCGTCCGACTGACCCGTCTGAACAGATGACACGACACGTGCCGCGCCGCGATGGCGGTTAGCAAAAACGCGCGTGCTCCAAGGGAGGACCTGAATGAAGACGCCTCTATTGGCTGTCGGATTGGCGCTGTTCTTTGCGCCGACCGCGATGGCACAAACGGCCGAGGAACTGACGAGGGGTGCGGCCGACACCAATAACGTGCTCAACTACGGAATGGGCTACGACCTCAATCGGTTCAGCCCGCTCAATCAGATCAATAAGGACAACGTCAGGCGTCTGGTACCGGTATGGAATTACAGCTTCGACGACAATCGGAGCGAGGAATCCCAACCGCTGGTCTACAAGGGCGTGCTCTACGTCACCAGCAACAGCGCCACGATGGCGGTCGACGCCAAGACCGGCAAGCAAATCTGGAAGACCAAGGTCGAATATCCGCCGGAGACGCCGCGCGTCGTCTGCTGCGGCATCATCAATCGCGGCGCGGCGATCTATGACGGCAAGATCTTTCGCACCACGCTCGATGCCAACGTGATCGCGCTCGACGCCCAGACCGGCAAGGAGCTGTGGCGCAAGAACGCGATCGACTTCAAGACCGGATATTCGATGACGGTGGCGCCGCTCGTCGCCGACGGCGTGGTGATCACCGGCATTTCGGGCGCCGAATTTGGCACCCGCGACTTCATCGACGGCTGGGATCCGCAGACCGGCGAGCACTTGTGGCGCACGTACACAGTGCCGGCTTCCGGCGAACCCGGCAACGACACCTGGCAGGGTGACACCTGGAAACTCGGCGGCGGCTCGACCTGGATCACCGGCTCGTTCGATCCCGAGCTGCGCACCGTCTATTGGGGCATCGGCAATCCGGGCCCGTTCAACTCGGCCGTGCGGCCGGGCGACAATCTCTACACGTGCTCGGTGCTGGCGCTCGATCCGAAGACCGGCCGGATCAAGTGGCACTATCAGTTCTCGCCGAACAACCCGTTCGACTATGATTCGGTGGCCGAGATGGTTCTCGCCACGATCAATGTCGACGGCACGCCCACCAAGGTGCTGATGGACGCGAACCGCAACGGCTTCTTCTACGTGCTCGATCGCACCAACGGCAAGCTCATTGCCGCCAACCCGTACGTGCGGGTGAACTGGGCCTCCGGCATCGACCTGAAGACCGGCCGGCCGGTCGAGACCGAAGTGAGCGCCAAGGCGCGCGCCGGGGAGAAGGTCGTGGTGTGGCCGTCGATCCTCGGCGGTAAGAACTGGGAGCCGATGTCGTTTAATCCGCAGAACGGCACCGCCTATGCCAACACGCTCAATTTCGGCGGCCACTACAAAGCGGTCCCGGCCGAATACAAGGCGGGAGAGTGGTATGTCGGCATGGATCTCAGCGACGTTTGGGAATGGCCCGACGGACCGCGCGGCTATCTCAAGGCGATCGATCCGCTGACCGGCAAGACCAAGTGGGAAAATCCAAGCGACATTCCCAGGTTCTCCGGCGTGTTGTCGACCGGCGGCGGCGTGGTGTTCTCCGGCCAGTTGACCGGCGAGTTCGAAGCCTTCGACGCCGACAGCGGCAAGAAGCTTTGGCACTACCAGACCGGCTCGGGTATCGAGGGCCAGCCGATCACCTGGGAGCAGGACGGCGTGCAGTATGTCGCGGTAGCGAGCGGCATTGGCGGCGTCTATTCGCTGTTCTCCGGCGATGCGCGGCTCGCAGCGATTCCGCCCGGCGGATCGCTGACGGTGTTTGCTCTGGCGCCGCAGTAGGAACGACGGACGAGGTCGCAGTCGCGACCTCGTCCACCCCTTGCGGATGGGAATGAAAATCGCGTCTCGCATCGGGCTCGTCGCGGCCGTCATGGCTACGACGATGCCGTCATGGCGGCCGGCTTTCGCCGAGGAGGCAACGCAGACCGCAATCGCCGAGCCGGAGGCGGCCGAAGCCGAACTGGCGGCGAAAGGCAAGGCGCTCTATGCCCATCACTGCTCGCATTGCCACGGCTTCAACATGGTCAATGCCGGCACCATTGCCTTCGATCTGCGGCAATTCCCGCACGACAACAAAGCGCGGTTTGTGCACTCGGTGACCACCGGCAAGAATGGCCGCATGCCGGCTTGGGGCGACTTGTTGAGCGCCGGCGACATCGATCAACTGTGGGCGTACATCAAGACCGGAGGCGCGCAATGAGGCCGGGCCTCGCGGCGGCGCTCGCCTCGGCTGTTTTCATTGCCATTGCCTGCGGTGCGGTGTCACCGCGCGCCGAGGAGAGCGGCGCCGGCCCGTTGCGCGTGTGCCTGGCCGAAGATCTGCCGCCATACTCAGTTCGCCATGGCGCGACCGGCGGCGGCTTCGATTTTTTGATCGCGGAGGCGCTCGCCAAACGGCTTGGGCGACCGCTCGCGGTGCAATGGTTCGAAAGCAAGCTCGACGAGGATTCGAGTTCGGCAATCGAAGCCAATGCGCTCCTTTCGGACGGCCGCTGCGACCTCCTCGGCGGTTATCCGCTGACCAGGGATGCGCTGGCCAAGCCCGGTTTTGAGACCGCGCGGATGCCGGATTTCGACGGCGCCAAGGCTGCAGATCGCCGGCGCCGGGTGACCTTGGGCACGCTGGCGCCGACGACGCCGTATCACTTTGCTGCGTTCACGATCGTGCTCGGCGGCAAGGCGGCCGAGCGGCGCATCGCCGGGATCGGCGATCTCGACGGCCTCCCGCTCGGCATCGAAGCCGGCACGCTCGGCGATGCCATCCTGATGAGCTTCGACCACGGCCGCCTGATTTCGCAGATCACCCATATGGTGCCCGGACGCGGTGAGCTGTTGCCGCGATTGGAGCGCGGCGACTACGACGCGACATTCGTCGCGCTGCATCATTTCGACGCCTACCGGAACGATCACCCGGACACCAAGCTCAAGCCGACCGGCTACTATTTTCCGCTCGGCTTCAACATGGGCTTTGTCGGGCTGACCAGCGAGGCCGGCCTGATCGAACGCGTCGACGCCGCGCTCGGCGAAATGCTCAAGGATGGCGAGCCGGCCGCGCTCGCCGAGGCGGCCCATATGACCTATCTGCCGCCGCGCCAGCCCTACATTCTTGAGGGCATTTCGATGAGCGATCTCGCGAAATAGTGATGGCGAAGCCGCGGTCGGGCCAGGGCACGCGCGATCGAAATGCCGCCCACTCCAGCCCAACTTCGGCCGTTCTAAGTCGGGGTCAGTTTAGAATTTATCTTGCTAAGGTCTGTGAAATTGCTAGCATGACTTTAATCTAGGCAGTGCCGCCAGGCGCTGCCGTGTTTTGTTTGCGCTGCAATACGTTGCCGGCCCGGGACACCGCACATGGCGGTGCGCATCGGCTGGCCGCCGAGATCCGGCGATGTCACGGGGCTGATGGGCGGCACTCCGTGGCGGAAATCAATAAAGAGCCGCCTTCGGAGGGAGTATGGCCACCCTGAACATCAATGGGCGTGATCATTCGGTCGACGTGCCGAACGACACGCCGCTGTTGTGGGTCATCCGCGAGCACTTGCAGATGACCGGTACGAAGTTTGGTTGCGGCGCCGGTCTATGTGGCGCCTGTACAGTTCACCTCAACGGCGAGGCAGTGCGTTCGTGCCAGACCGCCGTTTCCCAAGCCGCCGGCAAGAAGATCGTGACGATCGAGGGTCTCGACCCGAAGGGCGAGCACCCGCTGCAGCGCGCCTGGATCGCCGAGCAAGTCCCGCAATGCGGCTACTGCCAGTCCGGGCAGATCATGCAGGCCGCTTCGCTCCTTGCCAAGAACACCGATCCGACCAGGGCCGAGATCGTCGAGCATATGGATGGCAACCTCTGCCGTTGCATGACCTATGCACGAATCCAGCGCGCCATCCTGCGCGCGGCTGCCGACATGCGGGGAGTGTAAGCCATGACGAAGCATCAAAAAATCGACATGCTGCCAAACCTCGATCGGCGCAGCTTCATCATCGGCACCGCCGCGACCGGCCTCGTGCTCGGCTATTCCGTCCTTCCCGAAGCGGGCGGCACGCAAGCCGCGCCTGCAGCCGGCCTGGACCCGACCGTCTGGTACTCGATCGGCAATGACGGCAAGGTCGTCGTCACCGTCGGTAAGGCCGAAATGGGTCAGCACATCTCCAGCACCATGGCGCAACTCGTCGCCGAGGAGCTCGAGGCGTCGTGGAAGGACATGGCTATCGTCCTCGCCTCGAACGACCCGAAATACAATGACCCGGTCCTCGGCGCCCAGGTCACTGGCGGGAGCTGGTCAACGGGCATGAACTTCGACACCATGTGTCGCGCCGGCGCCGCCGGACGGCTCACGCTGATCAAGGCCGCCGCCGACATGCTCGGCGTGCCGGAGGGCGAGCTCTACGCCCGCGACTCGCATGTCCACCATGCCAAGTCGAAGAAGAGCGTGAGCTACGCGCAGATCGTCTCCAGCGGCAAGGCCAACAAGACCTGGTCGCCGGACGAGCTCAAGGCCATCAAGCTGAAATCGCCGGAGCAGTACACCAAGATCGGAACGTCGCTGCGCCAGCTCGACATTCCGCCGAAGACCAACGGCACCGCCAAATACGGCATCGATTCGTTCGTGCCGGACATGGTCTACGGCAAGCTCGCGCTGCCGCCGGTGCGCTTCGGCGCCAAGGTGAAATCGGTCGACGACAGCGAAGCCAAGAAGGTTCCGGGCTTCATCAAGGCCGTCACCGTCGACGACAAGACCGCGACGACGTCGGGCTGGGTGGTCGCGGTGGCGACGACCTACGAAGGCGCCAAGAAAGCGGCGGCGGCGTTGAAGATCGACTGGGACAAGGGCCCGTATGCCAACGTGTCCAACCAATCGATCATCGACGAGTCGCGTCGGCTGCAGAAAGCGGCGACCGAGGGTTTCCTGTTCGTCAAGGACGGCGACTCCGCCGCGGCGATGGACAAGGCGGCGAAGGTAATCGATGTCGAATACCTGACCACCCTCAATATCCACGCGCCGATTGAGCCGATGAACGCCCTCGCCTATGAGAAGGACGGCATCTGGCACATCCATACCGGGAACCAGTTCAACACCCGGACCACCGGGATCGCCGCCGCGACTGCCGGCACCGATCCGAAGAACGTCGCGATCCATCAGCAATTCCTAGGCGGCGGCTTCGGTCGCCGGCTGGAGTCGGACATGGTCATCCCGGCGATCGCCGCATCCAAGGCGGTCGGCAAGCCGGTGAAGGTGATCTTTGCCCGCGAAGACGACATGCAGATGGATTTCACCCGGCCGCTGACTTATCAGAAGGTCAAGGTCGGGCTCGACGCCAATGGCAAGGCGATCGCCATGGAGCACGACGTGATCGGCGCGTGGCCGACCGCGAAATGGGGCATCCCGGCGTTCCTGACGCCGGCCGTGGACCGGAAACGAAACGGCGACAGCTTTGAAGGGCTGCACGATAGTTTCACCGTCAACGGTGCCGACTATTGGTATTCGATCCCCAACCACACGGTGCGCAACTACGAAAACAAGCTGGCGCAGGGCGCGACGCCCTCCGGACAGCTCCGTTCGGTGGCGCCGGCGTGGACGTTCTGGGCGGTCGAAAGCACCATGGACGAAATCGCCCATGCCACCGGTCAGGATCCGGTGGAGATGCGGTTGAAGCTCCTTGACGGCGCCGGCGCCAATGCCGGCGGCAGCACGGGGCAGAACCAGGGCGGCGCTAAGCGTCTTGCCAACGCGCTGCGCACGGCGGTCGGCCGCTCCGGCTATGGATCGCTCAAGCTCGGCAAGAACGAGGGCATGGGCGTCGCCTGCGTGAGCTCGCAGGAGCGCACCAACCCCACCTGGACGGCCTGCGTCGCCCATGTGGCCGTCGATCCGTCGACTGGCGAAGTGACGTTGAAGAAAGTCACCCTCGCCATGGACGTCGGCACCATCGTCAACCCGGACGGTGTCCGCGCCCAGATCGAGGGCTCGATCCTGTGGGGTACCTCGCTCGCCATGCTGGAGAACGCCACGATGAAGGATGGCGGCATCCAGCAGCGCAACTTCGACACCTACACGCCGATGCGGATGAGCCAGATGCCGGAGATGGATATCAGCATCATCGGCAATGGCGAGCCGGCGGTCGGTTGCGGCGAGCCGGCGGTGACGGTCATTGCGCCGGCCATCGGCAACGCGATCTTCAGCGCGGTCGGAGCGCGCGTGCGCTCGCTGCCGATCACGGCGGAGCAGGTCAGGGCGGCGATGAAGACTTAAAGTCGATCGCCTGATCGTCTCGACCAAAAATAGAAGAGCGGCATCCTTTGGGTGCCGCTTTTCGCGTTTCCGGCTATCGCGGGCCGATGACTTGGCGACGACTTGGCCGATGACTTGGACGTGAACTGCGCAGCTTGGAATTAGTCTTGCTAAGGTCTGGCTGCTTGGTACCATCCGTCTTCGGAAGCATTGAACTTCCAGCAGCGCAAAATTCTACCGGCTCGGCCGAACCGCAACATGGCGGAAGGCACCAGCCGGCTGCCGAAAACGGCAAGCGTCACGGAGCTGGCGGGCGGCGATCCGTGACCCAATAGATCCGCCAATCGGAGGGAGTATGACCACCTTACATGTCAATGGCGTGGAGCGCGCATATGACGGCGATCCGTCAATGCCGCTGATGTGGTACCTGCGCGACGAGCTTGGCCTCACCGGAACGAAATTCGGCTGCGGCGTCGCGCTGTGCGGCGCCTGCACCGTGCACCTCAACGGCGAGGCGATCCGTTCCTGCGGCGTCGTCATGTCCGACGTCGCCGGCAAATCGGTGACCACCATCGAGGGTCTCGATCCGAAGGGCGAGCATCCGGTGCAGGTCGCCTGGCGCAATCTCAGCGTGCCGCAATGCGGCTACTGCCAGTGCGGCCAGATCATGCAGGCGGCCGCGCTTTTGGCCAAGACCCCGGCGCCGACCGACAAGCAGATCGACGAAGCCATGCTCGGCAACATCTGCCGCTGCGGTTGTTATCAGCGCATCCATTCGGCGATTCGCGCCGCGGCAAAGGGGGCCTGACATGACCTATCATCGCAATCAGCAGAACATCGTCATCGCCAATGTCAGCCGCCGCGGCCTTCTCAAGGGCGTTGCCGGCACCGGCGCCTTTGTCCTCGCCGCGCAGTTTCCGGCGGTTCGCGCCGCCATGGCGTACGCGACCGGCGCCGAGAAGATGCCGCATGGCGTCGTGACCAACCCGCACGTCTTCGTGTCGATCGACAAGGACGGCATCGTCAGCATCGTGGCGCACCGGGCCGAGATGGGCAACGGCGCCGCCCGCACCTCGCTGCCGATGATCGTCGCCGACGAGCTCGAGGCCGACTGGGCGCGCGTGCGCGTCGTGCAGTCGCCCGGCGACGAGGAGACCTACGGCAACCAGGACACCGACGGCTCGCGCAGCGTCCGCCATTTCATCCAGCCGATGCGCCAGGTCGGTGCCGGCGCGCGGCAGATGCTGGAGACCGCCGCGGCCAAGCGCTGGGGCGTCGACGTGAGCGAGGTCAAGGCGCGGCTGCATGAAGTCGTGCACACCACCACGGGCAAGACGCTGGGCTATGGCGAGCTGGCCGCCGACGCGGCGAACCTGCCGGCGCCGGCGCTCGATACGCTGCGTCTCAAGGAGCCGAGCGCGTTCCGCTATATCGGCAAGGGCACGATCTCGGTGGTCGACCTGTTCGACATCACCACCGGCAAGGCGATCTACGGCCAGGACGTCAGGCTTCCGGGCCTGCTGTACGCCGTCGTCGCCCGGCCCGCGGTGGTGCAGGGCAAGGTCGCCTCCTACGATGCCGCCGAGACCATGAAGGTCCCGGGCGTCGTCAAGGTCGTCACCATCGACGGCACGCCGCCGCCGGCGGCATTCATGCCGCTCGGCGGCGTCGCGGTGATCGCGAAGAGCACTTGGGCGGCGCTCAAGGGCCGCGACGCGCTCAAGATCGTCTGGGACGACGGGCCGAACGCCTCGTTCGACTCGGTCGCCTACAAGGCCCTGCTCGAGGAGAACGTGCGCAAGCCGGGCAAGCTCGAGCGCAGCGAAGGCGACGCCGATGCCGCGCTCGGCTCGGCCGCGAAGGTGATCACGGCGGAGTATTATTCGCCACACCTTGCCCATGCCACCATGGAGCCGCCGGCCGCCACCGCGCGCCGCACCGGCGACAAGTGGGAGATCTGGACTTCGGTGCAGAGCCCCGGCGGCGCCCGCGACGGCATCGCCAAGCTGCTCGGCGTCGAGCCGAAGAACGTGACGCTCCACTGCACGCTCCTCGGCGGCGGCTTCGGCCGCAAGTCGAAATGGGACTTCGCCAACGAGGCGGCGCTGCTGTCCAAGGCGATGGACGGCGCGCCGGTCAAGGTGGTGTGGACCCGCGAGGACGACATCCGCCACGGCTTCTATCACACCGTGACGGCGGAGCGGCTCGAGGCCGGGCTCGACAAGGACAACAAGGTTGTTGCCTGGCGGCACCGCAGCGCCGCGCCGAGCCTGTTTGCGAATTTCATGCCCGACCCGAAATATCCGCAGTTCATCGAGCTCGGGATGGGGTTCGTCGACACGCCGTTCAACGTGCCGAATGTCCGGCTGGAGAGCGGTGAAGCGCAGTCGCATGTCCGGGTCGGCTGGTTCCGCTCGGTCAACAACGTCGCCCATGCCTGGGCGATCCAGTCGTTCATCGCCGAGATCGCGCATGAGCTCGGCCGCGATCCGAAGGACATGCTGCTCGAGCTGATCGGCCCGGCACGGATCGTGACCGCGCCGGAAAAAGCCACCACGCCGTGGTGGGACTACGGCGAGCCGCACGATGTCTATCCGGTGGATACCGGACGGTTGCGCCGGGTCACCGAGCTGGTGGCGGAAAAGGCCGGCTGGGGACGGAAGTTGCCTGCGGGCCACGGCCTCGGCATCGCCGCGCACCGCAGCTTCGTGAGCTACATTGCGACCGTGGTCGAAGTCGCGGTCGACGCCAAGGGCAACATCTCGGTGCCGCGTGTCGACACCGCGATCGACTGCGGCTTCTACGTCAATCCCGAGCGCATCCGCTCGCAGACCGAGGGTGCGGCCGTGATGGGGCTTTCGCTCGCCAAATACGGCGAGATCACGCTCAAGAACGGCCGCGTCGAGCAGAGCAACTTCAACGACTATCAGGTCGTGCGCCACGACGAATCGCCGGCGGTGACCAACACCCACATCGTCGAGAACGGCATCGAGGTGCCGTCGAGCGGCGTCGGCGAGCCCGGCGTGCCGCCGTTCGCCCCGGCGCTCTGCAACGCGATCTTCGCCGCAACCGGCAAGCGCATCCGCCGGCTGCCGATCGGCGATCAGCTCGCCTGATCGGATAGCGCGCTGCGGCGCACAAGTGCTGCCGGAACTCGGCTCGCCCGAGTTCCGGTTTTTGTTTGTTCAGCGTCCAAGTAATTTATCGTTGCGTTTTCCGGGCGGATGTGGCGGCAATGCGTGAGGTTGCGCACGCAGCGAGGCCGCGATGAAGCTCGCCACCATCGTCAAGCAATGCCGCGTCGACAAGCCGGAGCATTTTCGGCTCGCCGATTGCGATCCGGCCGAGCGCTTCGGCCTGTCGACCGACATCAAGGACGTCGAGTCGATTCTCGCCGACGGCATCGCCCGGATCACGGATTTGCAGCAGCGCCTCTATGCCAGCGGCCAATGGGGCGTGCTGATGGTGCTGCAGGGCATGGATACGGCAGGCAAGGACGGCGTCATCAAGCACGTGATGTCCGGCATCAATCCGCAGGGCTGCGAGGTACACGCATTCAAGGCGCCGAGCGCCGAAGAACTCGAGCATGATTTCCTGTGGCGAACCGGCAGAGACGTTCCGGCGCGCGGCCGCATCGGCATCTTCAATCGCTCGCACTATGAAGAAGTGCTGGTGGTGCGCGTGCATCCGGAAATGCTGAAGCGGCAGAACCTGCCGCCGGCGGCGACCGGCAAGAACATCTGGAAGCACCGCTTCAAGGAGATCCGCGCGTTCGAGCGCCATCTCGTGCGCAACGGCACGCTGGTGCTGAAATTCCATCTGCGCATTTCGGAGGAGGAGCAGCGCCAGCGTTTTCTCGCCCGGCTCGAGGAGCCGTTCAAGCGCTGGAAGTTTTCCGTGAACGATGCCGCCGAGCGCCAGCATTGGGACGCCTACATGGCCGCCTATGAGGACATGATCCGGGAAACCTCGACGGACTATGCGCCGTGGTATGTGGTGCCGGCGGACCACAAGCATGTCGCCTGGCTCGTCGTCTCGGCGGCGATCATCGAGGCGCTGGAACGGCTGAAGCTCGACTATCCCAAGGTCACCGGCAAAGCGCTCAGCGAGCTGAAAGAGGTCGAGCGCGCGCTCAAGGCGGTGAAGCCTCCCAGCTCCGCAAAAAAATGAGGAAGGGAACACGTCACGACACTGCCGCCTGAGCGGCTTCACACGCAAGCCGGTACCGGCTACAATTCGTTTCAGTACGAAATGCGGACTGACCCAGCGTGAAAACCGTCAAGAAGAAGTTCGCGGCACTCTCGATTGTCGCGGCGCTGATCGGGATTTCAGTGTCTTCCAGGGCCGTTGCTGCGCCGCCCGATTTTGACGGCGTATGGCTCCCCGACGTCAAAGACCAGGGCCGCCAGGAAACGACCAATATCCCGCCTTGGAAGCCGGCGATCGTGCCGCAGATCGATCATCTCGCGGCCGAAGAGAAAGCCGGCCGGCCGTTCCTCATACTCAGCCACTGCCTGCCGCACGGCATGCCGAGCTGGATGCTGATCTCGCACAACCCGTTCGAATGGCTGACTACGCCCGGCCGCATCACCATGCTCGGCGAAGTCGACGGCAACCGGATGCGGCGAATCTACACGGACGGCCGGGCCCATCCGGAAGATCCCGATCTGACGCTGCACGGCCACTCCATTGGCCATTGGGAGGGAGACGTGCTGGTGGTCGATACGACGGCGATTGCACCGCAGGCCTATATCGCGATCAGCGAAGCGGTCGGCGTGCCCAACGATGGCGACATGCACGTCGCCGAGCGATTTCATCTGGAGCAGCCGAACGTCCTCTACGACGAGCTCGAGATCACCGCGCCGAAGGTGCTCACAGCGCTGTGGAGGACGACGCGTATTTTCCGCCGCTATCCCGATCGCCATTACGAAATCATCGAAGGCGAGTGCGTGCAGGAAGACCTGGTCCCCGGCAAGGACGAATACGGCAATGACATCTTCGTTGCCCACCCGCAAAACCCGGACGGATCGGTAAGCACGCAGAAATGAGGATGAAGCACATAGTGTCGCCTAAAATCGCAGTTCTTGCAGCCGGCCTGATCTTGAGCTCGGCGGCGGTGGCGCTCGCGCACCATTCCGGCGCGGCCTACGACATGGAACACCAACGGACCATGGAAGGGACCGTCAAGGTCGTCAACTGGACCAACCCGCACATCACCTTTGTCGTCGAATCCGACGCCAAGGACGGCGAGCCGGCGCGCACCTGGGTCTTCGAGGTCTCGAGTCCCGGCGTCTTGACCCGCTCCGGCTGGACCAAACGCTCGCTCCAGCCTGGAGACCACGCGGTTTTCCGGTACGCGCCGCTGCGCGACGGCAACCCCGGCGGATTCCTGCTGCGGGTCACCCTGCCGAACGGTCAGGAGCTTAGTTTCAGTCTCACTCCTGCCGATCAGTGACGCCATGTCGGAAGCGGTCATTCGCGACTTCTGCCAGTGGCTGGCGGCGACGCCGTTGAGCCACGCGATCCAGACGGCCGGCTGGGTCATTCCGACCCTGCAGACCATTCATATCCTCGGCGTCGCCGTCATCTTTTCCTCGGCGATCCTGGTCGATCTGCGAATCTGGCGTGTTTTCCAGCGCGAGGTGCCATTGTCCGACGTCGCCCGACGCTTCCTGCCGACGATCTGGCCGGTCCTTCTGGTCCTGCTCGTCACCGGCAGCCTGCTCATCATCGGAGAGCCGCGCCGTTCGCTTCTCAACACGACGTTCTATCTCAAGATGGCGTTGCTTGCCGTCGCGCTGGCGCTGACCGGCGCCCTGCAGTGGTCGTTGTCGTCGGCGCCGGAGTTTTGGCAAGGCGGCTCGGCGCGGCGGATGACGGGACGCCTGGCGGCGACGGTCTCAATCCTGGTCTGGTGCAGCATCCTCTTTGCCGGACGCTGGATCGCCTATACGCAGGTCGGGTGATGCCGCGGCTCGCCGATCTGATCGCGCCGCTCGAGAGCAGCGGTCTTGCCGACAGCATTCGTGAGAACGATCTCCTGTTTCCTCTCATCGAATCGGTGCACGTGCTCTCGATCTGCCTGGTGGTCGGCTCGATCCTGGTCGTCGATCTGCGGCTCCTTGGGATTGCTTCGACTAACCAGCCGGTGAGCCGCGTGACGCGAGCAATCCTGCCGCTCACCTGGT
>Ga0187784_10003308_pt1 | contig 13000 bp, 12 predicted proteins | sample 1015_SJ02_MP15_2_FD_132964 | JGI IMG/M metagenome (GOLD analysis project Ga0187784, IMG submission 132964) | Tropical peat soil microbial communities from peatlands in Department of Meta, Colombia - 1015_SJ02_MP15_20_MG | ecosystem: Environmental > Terrestrial > Soil > Wetlands > Peat | place... | reverse complement strand
GCGCCAAGGCCTTGGAGAGCTTACCGGCGTCCCAATGTGGAAAGGAATCGAAGAGCTGTTCGCTCGCGACCAATCCGAGGACGCGGTCTCCTAGAAATTCGAGGCGCTCGTTGTCTATGCCGGCTGTGTTTTGGCGGTGCGAACGGTGGGTCAGCGCACGTTCGAGGCGTTCCCGGTGCTCGAAGCGATGGCCGAGAATCGCCTCGATTTCCTCGCGCTCGTCGTCAGTCATAGGTCTTGCTGCCCTGTCAGGCTACCGGGCTTGCTTCTTGGCCGCATCGGCGCTCTGCTTGCAGCGGTCCTGCAAAGCACCCGGGATCTGGCCGCAGCGATTGAACGCATCGGCGGCCTCGGAGTAGCGGCTCAGATTCTGCAGGCCGAGTCCAAGCACGAAAAAATCGGTGGGATCCGGAGCGTCAGAGCTCTGTGTGGCTTGCTGGAGTTCCTTCACGGAATCGTTAGAGTCTTGGCGGCGGAAATAGACCAGGCCGAGGCCACTATGGGCTTGGGACAGCAGAGAAGTCTTCGTTTGGGCAAACTGGTCGTCGGTCATGCTCGCTGGTTTCGGCATCGTGCCGATGACAACGATGGCGTGTTTCTCATAGCGCTCGGCCTTATCCAGATTGCTTGATGCATCCGGGTCGCTGGGATTGAGCGCGTGCGGGATGACCCATCCGACCATCACCAAGATGGAGGCGTCGTCCGGATTCAACGCGACGGCTTTATCTGAGCTGGCGTAGAAATCCTTCCAGTCCTGCTTCATGTAATAGGCCTGAGTCAGTCCCGCGTACACCGATTCGGCGTAATGGCTGTTCGGATACTTCTGCACGAAAGCCTCGCCCAATTGGATTCGCGCATCGGCGTCCTGCGCCTTCGTGTCGTAGAAGGCCTTATACGCAGCCTCTTCCTGGGGGTTGGCTTTGGGCGTTTGTTCGAGCGTCCGCTGCTCCAATTGCTGATTGGTATTCTGCTGCTGCTCGATTTCTGGCACTAAGTTGGGATCGGTGCCGTTCTGAGCAAAAGAGGCTCCCGCAAACATAGTGGTCGCGGCAAATGCGACGGCGCTGATGCGAAGTCGAATTCTCATAGTATGATGCATGGTTCTCATCCTTTTCCGTTGTCGGTTCAGCACCTTCATTTGAGCTGGGCGAGCTTTGACGCGCCTTCCGCTCCCTGCTTGCAGCGGTCCACGAGGCCGCCGGAGATCTGCGCGCAGCGATTGAACGCGTCCGCGGCGTCCGTGTAGCGCTTCAAATTCTGCAGGTCAATGCCGAGCACGAACAGATCGGCCTCGTCCGCGTTCGGATTGCCCTGTGTGGCCTGCTCGAGTTCCTTGGCCGAAGCGTCGAAGTCGTCGCGCCGGAAATAGACCAGACCAAGCGCGCTGTGGGCCTGAAGGGATTTGCGCTCTTTCAGGGCTGCAAATTGAGCGTCCGAGATACTGGTAGGCTTCGGCATCGTCGCCAAGACTTCGATCGCGTGCTTCTCATACGTTTCGGCCTTGCTCAAGAGACTATCGGCATCCGTATCACCGGGATGATAGACGTGCGGAATCACCCAGCCGACGGTTGTGAGCACATCGACATCGTCCGGGTTGAGCGCCAGCGCGCTATCCGCTGTGCTGTAAACGTTGGGCCAATCCTGAGTGGAAACGTAGGCGTCCACAAGCCCCCCATCCACAGCCTCTGCGAGCGTGCTCTTCGGGTACTTTTGCAGAAAAGCCCTTCCGAGCTGGATTTTCTTGGCCGGCTGCTGGTTCTCGCCATAGAAGGCCTTGTAGTCGGCAAACTCTCGTTTGTCGATTCCCTGGGCCTGCCGCTGAACGTCCGTCAACATGTGCAGCTGGGTTTGCATCGAGTCCGCGCCGGTACTCTGGGGAGTGGCCTGCTGCCCGCCATTGACAGCCATCTGTGCGGAGGCGAACGGCGAGGCGACAACGAAACCAAGGGCGGCGAACAATCGTGTGAATGGTCCGATTCTGATGGATGTGGGCTTCATCGGAGGGATCCTCCTACGGTCCGCGTTTCCGAATCATACGCTCTGTTCACGGTTGCGGCTGACGATTCTGACCGGGGCGCTCCGGCGGTTTGTAGGCGGTCTCGACGCCACTCTGCGCAGCCGCACGCGCTGCCTCGGGAGCCCCGTCCACAGCCAAAGCTGCCCGGTACTCGTTCACCGCCACATCGCGTTCGTCTTCCAGATCGTGAATTCGCCCGAGGTACACATGCGACCATGCGATGATTCCCGGATCGATCGGCTGGGCCGATCCCTTCGCGTCCGAGACGCCCGAAGCCTGCAAAGAAATTAATCTCTCAAAAAGGCCGCGCGCGCGGTCGGCCTTTCCGGCCAGAACGGAAGCGATCGCGAGTCCATAGAGTCCACGCGGCTCATCCGGATATTTCGCCAGCACTGTCTCGAAGGCAGAGGTGGCCGCGGACGCGTCTTTGCTGGCAATCGCGCGATCACCTTCGGCGAGCCAACGCTCGAGCTCCGAAGGCTGCGCTCCAGCCGTGGCGCCGTGTTCATCCGGAGCCGGAGCGCCTTCAGCGGGAGCAAACGCAAAATCCTTCAGCCGTTTTTCCTCCGCATCGACATTGATGCCCGCCATCAAGTCGGGAAAGTAATACGACATCGCCGGCTCGTCTTTTTCGAATTTCTGCAATTGCGCAACCAACGGACGGACCAGGATGAATCCTGATGAGTCGGCATCCTTCAGTGCGTCCTCGAGGCGATCCGACGAGAGATGGCGGAGCCGCAGCTCGACCGCCTTGATCAGGCATTCATCCGTGAAGGCGACAAAATCGTCGCGATATTCGTCAGGGAGGCGCGGCGCGCGGCCCGCCACGTTCAAAAGGCCCCGCCTGATGTCTACCAAAGGACGATTGCGCAACACCAGTGGATCGAGCACGAAATGCAGATACGCGTGTTGGATCGCGTCGTTGTTTGTGTCAGGATTGTTGCCCACGACGATTGCGTACCGATCTCCGAAGTTCCGGAAGTTCGTGCGCACGCCGACCAGGGGCTCCACGTAGACCGCAAACGTCCGGCCCGTCGAGGGCCGGTCCACCTCGCGCAGGTATGCATTGGAAACCGTCACGATACGCCGCACCGGGGTACGATACCGGCCCACGAGGGGCTCGTATTCAGGCTGAATCTTGGCCCAGCGAACATCGAGACGGGCTTCTCGATAAAAGGCGACCAACAATTCCTGAAACCCGTCGATCGAAACTACGTCGGGTGGGAGGACTTCACGATCCATTTCGAACTGAAAGTCTGGCGGCGGTCCGGCAGTCAAGGCGAAGGTGACGTATTGCGACAGCGTGTCGGCTGAATTCGCCAAGGCATGATCGCGATAAAACTGGCGTATCGCGCCGGCTGCCGGCCCCTGCATTTTGAGCAAGTCCGTGCGCAGAGTGAGGCGTTGCGGCATCTCAGCGAGAGTACTTTCGTCCGCGTCGAATCCCGCTGCGTCCAGCGCGCACATCGTCGCAAAAACCTGCGGACTGGCCTCGACGGTGACGCCGAATGTGTCGGATTGCGCCTTCAGCGCTGCGGCAGCCACCACGATTAGCGCCGCCAGAGACGCTGCCGCGGAAACGATCTGCAGGAGCGTTCGGATGCGACGATCCGTCAAGATAGAAACCCCGATGAGTCCGATTGCGTTCGGAGAATGGGCACGTTCCACAGAAACTTTCGCAGCATTCACGCCATCCCGACTTGCAAACAAACTCTAGCGAGCGGATTGGCGGGAGTCAAGAAACGGGGGAACCAAGCCGCGCCGCACGGCGTCAGCCGCGGACGCGAACCTCGCTGAAATTGAGCAGGACGCGGCCGCCGCCCATCGGGCGCCCAAAACCCAACTGCGGCCGGAAGCGGGAGAACAAAAGAAGCTGATCAATTTGGCGCTGCACCGCAGCATCGGTCGGACCGGACAGAATCTTGTAATAAACGACCTGCCCTTGCGCGTCGAGCGTCGCCTCCAGCAGCAGAGCGCCCGAGTTTGCGTGATCGCTCGCGTCGCCGATATCCGCGACCGGAAAGGGCGCCAAGCTTTCGAGCTGCGCCGGCTGGACCAGATTCAGAGGGAGATCGTCCGCGACGGTGCCGACGGGCATGCCCACCAGCATTCCTTGCGTGACGAACACGAAAACCACGATCGCGGTCAGCACGCCGCCCGTGGCAGGTACCGCCAATGGCCGGAGGATATTGTGCGCGATTAAATGACCGCGAGCCGACAACTCACTAATTCCTGCCCATGCAGACCGCTTCCGTGAAGCCTGCACCCGGATCCGCATCGCCAAATCGGCGGGCGGAACGACAGGCTCGACCCTGGCCAAACTCGCTGCGAGCAGGCGATAGCGCTCAAGTTCGCGCCGGCAATTGCCGCAGGCATCGAGATGCCTTCGCAAGTGAGCGCGTTCGCGCGCAAGGATGGCGCCGTCCATGTAGCCGGGGAGGTAGCGCTGAGCTTCGTGGCAGTTCATGACTCAGCTCCTCGCGCTTCGGCCGTCTCGGCGAGCACAGGGCTTGAAGCGACCCCCACGTCGGTGGACGCCACAAAATGTATTTTCTCGCGGAGACGGTGAGCCATCCTCGACGAGTGATTCGATCCCTCCGCCGCTTGCGGCTCGGCTGCATGCAGCAGCGGATCCAAAATTTCTTTCAACATGCGGCGACCGCGAAGAATGCGCGATTTCACAGTGCCAAGCGACACCTCGAGAACCTCCGCGACCTCTTCGTAGGAAAGGCCTTCAAGGTCCCGCAAAATTACGGCGCCGCGAAAAATCGGAGGAACCTCCGCGAGCGCGCGCCGGACATTGACCTGTGTCTCGTGCGTGGCGCACTGCTCGAAAGGAGTCGCCTCAGAATCCTGAAGCTCGTGCAAAGAACCGTGTTCCTCGGCATCGGCGTCGATGGAAACTTGCTGACGGTGGTGCCGCCAGCACCAGCGGCGATGGTTCAGGGCCTGACGGATGGAAACGCGGTAGAGCCACGTCTTGAGCGAGCTGCTGCGCCGGAATCCATGGATACCACGGAAAACTCGGAGAAAGACTTCCTGCGTTACGTCCGCAGCATCGGCTGCGTCCGAAAGGATTCCATAAACCAAGTTGTAGACGCTGGAATGATAGTAGGTGACGAGATAATCGAATGCGGAGTCAGAGCCTGCTTGAAGCTCTGCGACCAGCTCCGCTTCGTCGCGTACCCACGATAGGCTTTGCGCCAGCTCAGCCATCGGTTGCGCCGCGCTCCCGGGCGCTTCCCCGCTACTCCATTTAGACACCGTTTGCACGATTCCGTTCCTAGAATAACAGAAAAATTCCGAGCCGGAGATGCAACCAAGGTACTAGCGAGGCCAAGCAGAAATAACCCCTAACACATTGTAACAAAAAGGATTACCGACAGTCGGACGCGGCCCGCGAGGCCGACCGAACTTAACTGAGCCGAGCCTCCGCCTCGGTCACGCTCTCATAGGTATCAAACAGCGGCTCGACACCGGTGATCTTGAGCACATTTCGAACTCGGTGATTGAGACCAGTGAAAGCCAGACGACGACCAGCCTTGTTGCACGAGACGAAGACGCGTACAAGCGCGCCAATCGCCTGGGAGTCGACCGAAGGCACGTCCGCCAGGTCAATGATCAGTCTGGGCGCAGTCACGGTGCTGGCGGCTTCCTGGAACGCAGGAGAAGTGGAGTAAGTGATCGGACCTTTCACGGTCAGGATGTCGATGGCGCCGCTCAATCCGACACGGCGCTCCACCTGGAATGGCCCTGGCGACATAGCGGGCATTCTAACGAAGTATCGCTTGCGAAAACAACGGGAGGACGGAAAGTTTCGCGCTTGGTGGAGCCGATCGGATTCGAACCCACGACCTTCCCGGTTTCACCGGGACGCGCTCATCAGGCGCTCAATCAACGAACGGTCTTTCCACGACTTGATCTGTCTCTCGCGCCGCACGGCTTCGCCGCGAGTCTCGTACTCTTCCGAGTACACCAACTTCCAGGGGCCGCGATTCTTTAGTGCCTGCGAGTAGTTCGAGTTGTGATACTCGATGCGTTGTTTGAGGGTCTTCGTCTGACCCACGTAATAGCGGCCGGATGACTCACTCTGCAGAATGTGAACAAAGAACATGCGTAATTGGTGGAGCCGATGGGATTCGAACCCACGACCTCCTCGATGCCATCGAGGCGCGCTCCCAACTGCGCCACGGCCCCACCGACTGCGGTTTGGTCTTTTATAGCACCCGCCGACGCGGAGCGTCAAACAAAGGCCCTGAAGCTCTCTTTTCGACGATCTGGATAGCAACCGGAAAGCAATACCCTACAGTAAACAAAACAAGAATCGATATAACGACAAGTTAATGTGTGCGGCGCACGCGATCGCTGAAAAAAAACGCGGGGTTAGGCGCCAGCGCACATTAGAATCTGGCCCATGGCGAAAATCACGTTCCTCGGCGCAGCGCGAACTGTGACAGGCTCCAAGTACCTGATCGAGGCCGGCGGCAAACGCCTGCTGGTCGATTGCGGACTGTTTGAAGGATCGAAGGAGCTGAAGCAGCGGAACTGGGAAAAGCTGACCATCGATCCCAGCACGATTGACTGGGTGCTGCTTACGCATGCCCACATCGATCACTCCGGATATCTGCCCCGGCTCGTGCGAGACGGCTTCCGCGGGCCGATCTACGCAAACATGGCGACCGAAGAGCTGTGCGCCCTGCTTCTTCCCGACTCGGCACACCTACAGGAAGAGGACGCCGAATATGCCGCGAAGAAAGGCTACAGCGCACACAAGCCGCCGCTGCCTCTCTATACCGTCGAGGAATCGCAGGAGACACTGAAACAATTTCAGGCGATTCCCCGCGCGGACAGTTTCACGATTAGTCCGCAGTTCTCGGTCCGTCCGCATGACGCGGGGCACATCCTCGGCTCTTCCTGGCTTGAACTTACGATCACGGAGGACGGGAAACAGACGCTCGTCGTCTTCTCGGGTGATGTGGGACGCTACGATCAGCCGATTCTGAAAGATCCCGAATCGCCGACGCGCGCTGATTATCTTCTGTGTGAATCCACCTACGGAGATCGCGACCATCCTCCCGGTTCCGTTGAAGATGAGCTAGCCGACATCGTGAATCGCACGGCCAAGCGCGGTGGCTCGGTCGTCATACCGGCGTTCACCGTCGGCCGGACGCAAACGCTGATGTATTACCTGCGCAGGCTGGAAGAGCAGCAGCGAATTCCGCATCTGCCCGTCTTCGTCGACAGCCCGATGGCGATCAACGTTACGGACCTGTACATGAAACATCATGAGGATCACGACGCCGACTTCACGAAAGAGGAGACGAGCGGCGATCATGACCCGCTGAATTGCCACGAAGTACATATGACGCGCACGGTGGAGGAATCGAAGAAGATCAACGACGTTGTGACGCCTTGCATCATCATTTCCGCGAGCGGGATGATTACCGGCGGGCGCATCAAGCATCATCTGGCGCACCGGCTGCCCGATTCGCGCAGCACGGTTCTGCTGGTCGGATATCAGGCGGAGGGCACCGGCGGGCGGGCGCTTCTCGACGGCGCGAAATACCTGCGCATCCACCACGAGCAGATTCCTGTGCGCGCCGAGATCGTGGAGATCGGGCAGCTCTCAGCTCACGCGGGGAAGAGCGAATTGCTTCGATGGCTATCGGGCATGCAAACCAAGCCGCGGCAGACGTTCCTGGTTCACGGCGAGCCGACCGCGCTCGATGCGTTCCGAACCGCGATCGCGACCCAATACCACTGGCCCGTTACGATTCCGGACTACAAGCAAGCCTTTGACCTGAGCATATAGGACGTTCCTTTTGCGATTCCGGCCGGGCCTGCGGATCGAATCTGCTTTGGGCGTATACTCTCGCAGCCGAAAGGAATCGCGATGAATTCACTACCCCTCGTTTTGTTGATTGCTGGGACGGCTGCTGCTCTGGTGCAGGCGAAAGGTGCGAAGCGAAAAACGATCAATGCGCTCATCATCCTCGGTTTCGTTATCGTCGGCTTCGTCGTTGGCGCGCTCCTCGGATCGCGGGGCGGAAACGCGGAAAATGGTGGGCGCGTTGCGGTGATAGTTGGGTTCCTCCTAGGCGGAGTGGGCGGTTTCGCCCGCATGCAAATGGAGAAGCGGCGTGCGCGGAGACTAGCTGGCACAAATGCGGGCAAGCCCGAGCCGAACGTGCCCGACGCTCAGCGATGACACTCCCTAATGGCGTGTCCTCCAAACCGGTCGACCGACCCAAGCGAGAACGGTTACGTCTTGGCGCAGAGTTTAGAGAGGCGTTCGGCGGCGGCCTGAAACGTGGTTTCCTTCTTGCAGAATGTGAAGCGGAGGTGCGTGCGTCCGTCGGCGGGATTGCGATAAAAGCTCGATCCCGGCACGGCGGCAACGCCGATTTCCTTTACGAGGTATTTCGCGAAAGCAATGTCGTCCGGAAAGCCGAAAGCGGAGATGTCCGTCATGATGTAGTACGCGCCGCGCGGCTTGAAGCACTTGAATCCAGCTCCTGTGAGAATCCGCAGCAAGCGATCCCGGCGCGCGAGGTATTCGCGCGCAAGGGTCTCGTAATACCTGGCGGGCACCTGCAAAGCCATGACGCCCGCCTCCTGCAAAGGAGCCGCGGCGCCCACCGTGACAAAATCGTGCACTTTGCGGATCGCGCCCGTGACCTCGGGGGCCGCGATGGCCCAACCCACGCGCCAGCCGGTCACGCTATACGTTTTCGACAGTGCGTTGATCGTGATGGTGCGGTCGCGCATTCCGTCGATCGTGGCAAGCGAGATGTGGCGCGCGCCGTCATAGAGCATGTGTTCGTAGATTTCGTCGGTGATGCCGAAGGCATTCCATTTCATACAGAGGTCGCGAATCTTTTCCAGCTCGGCGCGCTCGAAGACTTTGCCCGTGGGATTGTTCGGCGTGTTGAGAATGATAGCCTTCGTCTTGGGACCAAACGCTGCGGCCAATTCATCGGGATCGAACGTCCAATCGGGCGGATGCAGCTTGACGAATCGCGGCGTTGCGCCCGAAAGAATCGCATCGGGGCCGTAGTTTTCGTAGAAGGGTTCGAAGACGACCACTTCGTCGCCCGGATTGATGATGGCCAGCATGGCGGAGAGCATCGCCTCCGTCGAGCCACAGCAGACGGTGATTTCGCGCTCAGGATCGACCGTGACGCCTTGCGTGCGATGAAAATTCGCGGCGATCGCGTCACGAAACTTTTTCGCGCCCCAGGTGATCGCGTACTGGTTGATGTCCGCATCGATCGCGACCTTCGCTGCATTCTTGATTTCGGCCGGAGCCGGAAAATCGGGAAAGCCTTGCGAGAGATTCACCGCGCCGTATTGGATGGCCAGGCGCGTCATTTCGCGGATCACCGATTCGGTGAACTGCTCCGCTTTCACGGAAAGTCTGGGGTTAGTGGCCGCCGCTAACCCGGGCGCCGCGGGAGTCGTTTTCAGAGCCATAGAGCCGGCGATAAATCTCCGTATTACGCGCGATGATTTGGACGTATTGACGCGTTTCCGTGAACGGGATCGAGTCGACGAACTCAGCCGTGTCGCGGTACGTCTGCCCGGCCGTCCACGCCGTCACGCGATCCTCGCCCGCGTTATAGGCGGCGAGCGCCGCTTCGACGCTGCCGAATTGCTTCTGCAATTGCGCGAAGTAAGCGGTTCCGAGCCGGACATTGTAATCTGGATCGGTGAGTTGCGCGCGGGAATAACGAATCCTCTGCTCCTTGGCCAGCAGGCGAGCCGTCTTCGGCAAGAGCTGCATCAAGCCGATCGCATTCTTTCCGGAACGAGCCTCCGGGTCAAACGCGGATTCCTGATGAATTAGGCCGGCCACGAGCATTGGGTCGAGGCCTGCACGAGACGCCCATTTCTCAATCGGCGCTTCGAACGGCAAGGCGTACGCAGTGATCCACACGTCGCGCGGGACTTCTGCAAACGGCTGCGATTCAAGCTGCGGAAAGATCTGCCGCACCGTAACAATCGCAGCGCCGTAATGGCCGGATGTTGCGGCCGCTTGAGCCGCTTCCAGCAAGAGCCGGGGTTCACCGGTAGCCGCGTATCCTGCGCGCAGCTCGAGCTCCGCCGACGTGTCGAATGCGATGGAGCGCAACGCATCGGCGCGTGCTTTGTGCCCCACGGCGGCGAGCGGTATCACATCGTCCAGTTTCGGTATCGCCGAAACGGGCGGAATCTGCGCGATCGCGTCAGACACTTGCACGGGACCAGGGCCAAGCGCGCGGAGGCGAGCGGAGGCGAGGCTTTCGAAATAGTTCTGCGGATATCGCTCGGACAATTTGCTGTAGTAGCTGCGCGCGAGAGCAGGTTGCTCTGCTTCTTCCGCCAGCCGGCCGAGCCAATACAAAGCGTCGGATGTGTATGGCGAGCCCGGAAAGCGGCGGAGATGCTCTTTGAGCAAGTCCGTGCAATCAGGCTGGCGCTTCAGGACAGCGGTCCATGCGATGCGCCATTGCGCTGAAGCTGCGTCGGATGTTGTGGGATATCCTTCCTCGACGCGTTTGTAGTAGCTCGTAGCGCGATCGCGGTCGAGCTGCACCCAGTAATAGTTTCCCGCGAGGAAGAGAGCAGACTCCGCCCACTGGCTCTGCGGCGCACGCGAAATGGCAGATTCCACCGCTGCCGTCATCTGGGCGTCCTGGTTTTGCGAGCGATAGAAATCCGCCAGCCACGTGAAACGCTCACCGTCGACATCCGGATCGGTGATGGCGAGCGAGGCGACTTCCGAGGGACCCGCATCAAGAGCAATGCCGCATTCGAGAATGCGCAGTTGCGCGCGTTCGTGATCGGCGCCCGATAGCTCTGGGAGCAACACGGTGTATTCCTCGCGAGCGTCGCGCCATTCCTTCGCGCCGAAGATCATGGCTGCGTGCGAGAGCCGCTGTTCAAGAGAGAGGGCCGGAAATTTTTCTGCCAAAGAGCTGCGCAGGAAACTGAGCTTCACCCCGGCCTCGCGGGCCTGATCGCTGGTCGCGAAACGCGTGTAGACGGACTCATAGTCGGCTGCCGCCTCAATCAGCTGGCCCAGGTGTTCGTGGGCCTCCGCGCGCAGCAGGAGAAGCGCGGGGCGTTGAGGAGTCAACGGAGAAGCATCCAGCGCGGCGACAGCCGCCGCAGGACGATCCGACGCGATTGCGGCTTCGCCGAGCGTCTGCAGCGCTTGATCGGTAATAACAGAATCCGAATAGCTTGCGAGGAATTCCCTAAGTTCCGTGACGGCATCAGCGCCGTGGCCAAGCGCGAAATCGGTCGCCGCGGTCCAATACAAAGCGTAGTCGGCGAGCAGCGGATCGCCCTTTGCGCGCGCGAACCATTTAAGCGCCTGCGCATAGTTTTGCTTGGTGTAGTCGAGATAACCGAGCGCCAGCGCGGCGCGCATTCCCAAGACGCCAGTGGATTTTTGCGAAGCGAATACGCTCAGTTGCGCATATACCTGCGCGGCATGCGGGCCCTTCAGCGAACGCGCAAGCTTTTCGAGCTGGCTTTCTGTGAACGCAAGCTTGGTCGCGGAGGCCGGGGCCTTCGACGCTGTCCGTGCGGAACAAAGCGAACACACGGCGAGCAGTGCGCCAAGCATGGCAACGGGCCGGCCGAAAAATCTCATCGCTGGAATTCTAATGCCGGAGGACCGGGGAAGGGTACGGATACTCTCCGAGAGTTTCGGGATCTCCCTCGCCGAGAATTTCCACCGCCCAGTGATGGAAGTAATCCACAGGGTGATCCTGAATCGCGCGAAAACGCCGGTCGTATTCCTTGCGGGCTTTATCGAGATCGGTTCGCAGTCTGACACAGATGTCTTTGTGTTCGCGGCCCAGACGAACGTCCTTGGGCCGCAATAGTTTGATGTCTTGCATGGCCACTTTGGCTACGCGGTTCGCGCGGCGATGCAGATCCTGTTGTTCAGATGGGAGGCTCGCGATATCGAAAGCCGGCGTTTCAACGGTCGGCTCCGCGTCGGCGACCTCGGGCGACTCAATCGTAGCGGCGTGGATCTGTGTTTCAACAGCCGCGACTGGCAATTCCGCGTCAGGCGGGGACGGTTCGACTCCGGCCTCCGGTTCGGCAACCGCAGTAGCCGTGCTCGTCTCAGCGTCCTCGTCGCTGCTGTCGCGCGGCTTGAGCGCAACGGCAACGAAATTCGAGAGCACCGAGAGGCCAGCGGCCAGCGCAGACGCCGCCGTTTGGGCGCGCAGCATTGCGGGCAGGGCGTTGCTCGGCCGGCTCGACGCGCAAGCCGCCACGAGATCGGAGTAGGCCTGCTGCAAATCGTTCGCGGTCCGCTGAAGCGGGACCAGGTTGTCGCGCAGGGCCCGAGTGACGGCGTCTTCGAGCGAGCGATCGAGCGATTTTTGGCGTTGTGTCACGGGATTTTCCGTTGTTTCGATTATGAAAATGCCCTTCTAGGGTGTCAACTAACATTCCCGGAGCACGTTCCTGACCGTGCAGCATGCGGCGAAAGGGCGCGCAGGCGGCCGAACTTTCGCAACGAGGTTTTGCTTGCGTTAAGAGACCATCGTCCGTATCTTCGCAACCATGCTGACGGCTAAAGAGGTACGCAAGCTATTGAAGTTGGAGCCACTTGCGGGGGAAGGCGGCCTGTTCGCGGAAGTGTATCGATCGCCGCACCGGGTGCCACAAGAGGCGCTGCCGAAGTGCTACTCGGGCGAACGATCGCTTTGTACTTCGATCTACTACATGCTCACGCCAGACACGTTTTCAGCGATGCACCGTCTGAAGGGCGACGAGGTCTACCATTTCTATCTGGGCGATCCAGTCGAGATGCTGATGCTGAAGCCGGATGGCTCCGCGGAGGCGATCTTGATTGGCCAAAACATCGCCGCCGGAACGCGATTGCAACACAAGGTCTGCGGAGGTACCTGGCAAGGATCACGGCTCGCGCCCGGAGGCAAGTTCGCCCTGATGGGGACAACGATGGCGCCCGGATTC
>Ga0187784_10003307_pt1 | contig 13001 bp, 15 predicted proteins | sample 1015_SJ02_MP15_2_FD_132964 | JGI IMG/M metagenome (GOLD analysis project Ga0187784, IMG submission 132964) | Tropical peat soil microbial communities from peatlands in Department of Meta, Colombia - 1015_SJ02_MP15_20_MG | ecosystem: Environmental > Terrestrial > Soil > Wetlands > Peat | place... | reverse complement strand
ATTCGCTGAATGTCGCGCGGGAATACTCGGCGCACCAGCCTTCTTGCGATGCGATGAGCCCTACTCGCAATGCAAGCAGATCGGGATCAGCCGGATATGGCGCCCGGCCGGTGAAAGGGATGTTGTCGCGTTTGGCGCGCCGCTCGACGTCGTGCCAGAAATAATTCATCTTCACCGGGTTCCTTGTGAAGCCGGTGTTGCCCTGCTCAATCAAGATTTCGCGAAGATTGAATGGCCTCCAGCGTATGGTGATACCAGCAGAAGCAACCAGCGCTTCCACGCGCATGACCGACAGATAGCTGTGGATGCTGGCGTAGAAAAAGTAGAAATCAAAAGTCGCTGGCAACGGGACCCCCTCCCTCACATTTGAGGAGCTAGGTTGTGGCGCTCGCTACAGGCCCGCAAATGATAAATTGTGCGTGACTGGTGAGGCACGTTCACCGCAGCAGAGGGCCGAAGAGTGAATGATTTTCATGTTGGATTGAGATTCTTTCAACTTATGGCGCGTATGCATCTGACAAGTCGCGCGTCTGCAATGTCTGTGGTGCGCTAACCTGCATTGGCTAGGAATTCCAGCTGGTATAATTTTCTTTCCAGCTACGAACCTGAGTCGAGAGACATGGCCTTTCGGCTGCCGCCATTGAGTTCACTTCGGGTCTTTGAGGCTGCCGCGCGCCGCAACAGCTTCCGTAAGACCGCAGACGAGCTGAACATTACGGCCAGCGCTGTCAGCCACGGCATACAGACCCTTGAGAACTGGCTGGGTGTCGAGCTTTTCTATCGGGAGTCCCGCGGACTGCGGCTCACCCGTGCGGGGGAGATCTATGCGCCTCTTGTCAACCAGGCGCTGAGCCTTCTGGCCAAGGCCACCGAACAACTGCCCGGCCGCGAGGCCACCGGCACGCTGTCGCTGAGCAGCGCCCCGACGTTCGCGGTCAGGGTTCTTCTACCCCGGCTCGAGAGGTTCTTCGCGCAACATCCCGAGATCCACGTGACCGTTGATACGTCTCATCGGCTGGTGGACCTGACGCTGGACGATTTTGACGTCGCAATTCGCTTCCTATCGATGCCGAAGCCGGCGCCAAACTGGACCTTGCTGGTGGCCGAATCGCTCCGGCCGGTTTGTAGCCCGAGCCTGAAGCAGCGATTCGATGCTCAATCGCTTGAACAAATGCTGCTGCGCGTGCCGTTGATCCACCTAACGTCGGTGTCGGCAGATTGGAACTACTGGTTTCGCGCGCGAAATATCGAGGTGCCATCTTCGATCGAGGGTGGATTTCGGGTCGACACGATGCAGATGGCCTTTGACGCCGCGACGCGCGGGCTTGGCGTGGTCTTAGGGCGGTGGCCGCTGGTCGAGGAGGAAATCGAGAGCGGTCGGCTTGTCCCGCTCGAGGTCGAATCCATACCGGGTGACAGTGCCTACTGGCTCGTTACCTCCGAAACAGAATTTCAAAAACCCGAAGTCAAGGCCTTCCGCCAATGGCTGTTGTCTGAGCTTGCCGCCGAAGCGGACGACCGGAAGTCGACGCTTCCAGGCCCTCGCGCTGCACAAGTCCGATCCATCCGCTGAGCCGGATTCCGGGATCATCAGACGTCGTATCTGCATTGCCGCGACCAATTCGTGTCGGCTGGCGACGCTAATCGCGGAGGAGCGCCGTCAGAAGCAGAGATTGCTCCAGTCGGACGATCTGAGAGGCACCTCGGCATTCGTGATTTCTGCTCCGACAAGTGCCAGCGCGGTCCGTACACGATGATCTTTATGAGATTGGCACTGCGGTGCTGCGAGTACCGGATTGCGGATTCCGCTCGATGTCGCCCAGCATTCCGAGATGATCTCGCCCACCATTCCGATTTGAAGTCGCTCATCTGTTCCGAGATGATGTCGCCCTCCATTCCGGGATGATCTCGCCCGGATGACGAGGCCTCTTCTGGCTCTCATAGGGTCGGCCCTTTCGATTTTGCGAAGGGGTTCCCTGGATGCCGATGGAGAGGCTTGCGATGCGCCATGTGCGCGATGTGATGAGGATGAAGGCAGCCGGGCTGCCGAGCCGCGAGATTGCGCGGCGTGTGAGAGCGGCCCCTTCGACGGTACGACTGACGATCCGACGGTTTGAGGCTGCGGGACTGACCTGGCCGTTGCCGGACGATGTCACCGACGCGGTACTGGAAGGGCGGCTGTTCGCCAAATCGGGCCATGGCGGCCGGCACGGACATCGGCGCGTCGGCGAGCCCGATTGGGCGAGCGTGCACCGTGAGCTCAAGCGTAAGCACGTGACGCTGTCGATTGTGTGGGAGGAGTACATCGCAGCCGAGCCCGACGGGTACCGGTACTCGCGCTTCTGCGAGCTCTACCGCGCCTGGGAGGGCGGCCTATCAGTGACGATGCGCCAGTCGCACGCGGCCGGCGACAAGCTGTTTGTCGACTACGCGGGCGACGGCGTGCCAGTGGTGATCGACCGCCTCACCGGCGAGCGGAGAACGGCACAAATCTTTGTCGCCGTGCTCGGCGCGTCGAGCTTCACCTACGCGCAGGCGACTTGGACGCAGGGGCTTGCTGACTGGATCAGCGCTCATGTCGGCGCCCTGGCGGCGATCGGCGGCGTGCCGGCACTGCTGGTGCCCGACAACACCAAAGTCGCGGTCATCAAGGCATGCCTCTACGATCCCCAAATCAACCGCACCTATGCGGACATGGCGGCGCATTACGGCACCGCCATCCTGCCGGCGCGACCGCGCAGGCCGCGCGACAAGGCGAAGGTTGAGCAAGCCGTCCTCGTGGTCGAGCGCTGGCTGCTCGGCCGCCTGCGCAACCGCGTCTTCCACAGCCTCGCCGAGGTCAACGCGGCGATCGGCGAGTTGCTCACACGGCTCAACGAGACGAGACCGATCCGGCGGCTCGGCGTGACGCGCCGCCGGTTGCTCGAGGAGATCGACCGGCCGGCGCTCAGGCTCCTGCCGGCGAGCCCCTACGTGCTCGCCGAGTGGCGCATCCGTCGGGTCAGCCTCGATTACCACGTCGAGGTGGAAAAGCATTACTACAGCGTCCCGCATCGCTTCGTGCGCACCGAGGTCGAGGTGCGCTTCACCGCCCGCACGGTGGAGATCTTCTACAAGGGCGAGCGGATCGCTGCGCATCAGCGCATGAGCGGGAATCACAAGCACACCACCGTGCCGGAGCACATGGCGTCGAGCCATCGGCGTTACGCTGGATGGACCATCGCGCGCATCCGTCAGGACGCCGCCGCGATCGGGCCGGCGGTGAGCGTGTTGTGCGACCTCATTCTCGATGAGCGCTCGCACCCCGAGCAGGGCTTCCGCGCCTGCCTCGGCATCCTGCGCCTCGCAGCCTCCTACGGGGGCGAGCGACTGGACGCCGCGGCCGCCCGCGCGATCGACATCGGCGCACGCACCTACGGCTCGGTCAAATCGATCCTCGCCAACAATCTCGATCGGCGTCCAGCTCCCAAGCGGGCCGCGGACGACGCGCCGATCCTGCATTCCAACATCCGCGGTCCGCGCTACTACAATTAGGAGACCACCTTGCTCACACATCCAACGCTCGACCGGCTCAACGCGCTCGGCCTTCATGGCATGGCCAAGGCCTTCGTCGATATCGAAGCAGCCGGCGAGGCCAATAGCCTCAATCACGCCGAATGGCTCGCGCTGTTGCTCGAACGCGAGGCCTCGCTGCGCCACGACAAGCGGCTCGCCACCCGCCTGCGCTACGCCAGGCTGCGCCAGCAGGCTTGCGTCGAGGACGTAGACTACCGCACCGCGCGCGGCCTCGACCGCACGCTGTTCGCCAAGCTCGTCGAGGGGCGCTGGATCGACGACCACGCCAACCTGCTGATCTGCGGACCGGCCGGCGTCGGCAAGAGCTGGCTCGCCTCCGCGCTTGGCCACAAGGCCTGCCGCGACAATCGCTCAGTGCTCTACCAGCGCGTCCCGCGCCTGTTCGACGAGTTGGCGCTCGCCCGCGGCGACGGTCGCCATCCGCGCCTGCTGCGCGCGCTCGGTCGCGTCGACCTGCTCATCCTCGACGACTGGGGCCTCGCCCCGCTGGATGCCAGCGCCCGCCACGACCTGCTGGAGATCCTCGAAGACCGCTACGGCCGCCGCTCCACCCTCGTCACCAGCCAGCTGCCGCTCGACCAGTGGCACGCCCTCATCGGCGATCCAACCTATGCCGACGCCGTCCTCGACCGCCTCGTCCACAACGCCCATCGGCTCGACCTTACCGGCGAGAGCCTGCGCCGGGTCCGCCAATCCGCACGCAAGGCCTGAGCCCGTGGCGCTGTGGACATGCCGCTGCGCTTGGACAACGCCAAGAGGCGTTGCCCACATGACCACAGCAACCCGCAACAGAAGACGTTCAAGTCGCGATTCCAGATTGACCGCGCGGCTCGCTCAGTGCCACAGACCAACCAACCAGAACGCCTCGCCCCCGGGCGAGATCAAATCGGAAAGGTGGGCGACTTCGTCTCGGAATCCCCGGGCGACTTCAAATCGGTACCCCCGGGCGACTTCGTCGGAATCCGCACCGGATGGTGAATGTCACTCATCTCAGGTGAAACAATATCATTTGTTCCGGCACGCTGTGCCCGTCAGGTGAAGGGACCGCCACTTCGGCGGAAGGCCCGGAGCCGGGGCGGTTGCTGCCGCAGCCGGCTCGGTCTGCAACTTGAGACGTTACTGTGACTGTCCCACCCAACTCTACCACCAACTTCTATGTCGCGCTGCACGCAGCCGGGCTACCGCAGGTGCCGAACGAATTTTCCGTCGTACCGCAGCATCAGATCATCCCCAGAGCCATCCTCACCGAGATTTCCGAATTCATCCGCGTCTTCGATCGCGTTACCGGCCGCAAAGCGTGGCAGGCGGCCACCTTCCGTCACGCCCCAGCCATCGCACACCTTTGGCGGTCGGAGGTCTGCTTCTTCAGCGCCTGGGATTTTCATCTGCCGCCCGAGGGCGGCTGCTGGCTCATCGAGTTCAACGACAACGGCTCGGGCTTCCTATTCGCCGCCATCATCAATGCGCTGTACTACGAATCAGCGGGACTGGCAGGAGAGGCGCTCATTCGCGCTCCTCTCAGTCTAGCCGCGTTCGAGCTACACATCGCGGACCTGGTCAAGCGGGAGGAGGCCTGCTTCAGCGAGCATCCAGGCGATGTCGTTCTCGTCCTCGAGGACGCCGACGCGCTGCAAAAAGGTAAGTTTCGCCGCGAGCTCGAGCTTCTTATCGAGCTACTGCGACGACATGGCTTTAACGCTGCGCTTGCATCTCCGGCCGACCTTCGCTTTGACGGGCGGCGCGCGCTATTCAACGAGCAGGCGGTCGGCTTCATCATCAACCGCTCGACTGATTTCTTCTGGGCAGGACAAGAGTTTTCTAGCTTGCGTAGCGCCTACCAGCACGGCTCCGTCTATGTGGCGCCCAATCCTTTCACCTACGCGACGCGCAGCGACAAGGGGCTGTTGGAATGGCTGTCACGACCAGATTGGGACAAAGACCTTGGAATCGAACCGGGTGAACGTCGAATCCTGCGCAAGCACCTCCCGGAGACGCATGTGGTCCGTACCGAGAACCTTGACGAACTGACGCGGCGAAAGCAGGACTTCGCGTTTAAGCCGCTGCATGGATTTGCAGGCCGTGGGCTGCTCTCGAGCGCCGCCATCGGGCGCACGCGCCTGCGCCGTCTCGTCGCCCATGATCACGGCTATGTGGCCCAGCGATGGGTTCCAAAGCCTTGCCTCCAGATCAACGGGGCGCCGATATGGACGGACCTCCGCGTCTGGGCCTATCGCGGTGAGATTTTTAATCTGTCCGGCCGTGCCTCGCGCCTGCCAGATCGCATGGATCTCGCGCCCCCAGGCGGATGGTTGCCGACCTATGCGGGGCGAATTTGACCCAGCGCTGATAAGGGACGTCCGCTCCGATGTCAGCCATCAGGGGGACGCAGCAGGATCTCCACGTCTGACTCCAGGCAGGACCAAAGGCGCACAAGGGCAATCCGCTGTCAGAAATGGGTGCAGCTTCACTTGCGAGTCAGCTGCTGAACCTGGTCGCATGCTTATTGTGCAGACGATGATTTGGGCGGGACAGCTACGCTGCGGGCAGCGTTCTCGCGCTAAATGGCAGACTCGGTGTTCCGTCGATCATAAGCTTTAGATAAACGTTGTGATTGGAGAGCTGAGCGAGATCGATGTCGCTGAACCGCTCCTGGAGTTCTCGCGATACGAGCGGCGCGTCTTCGGCTCCCAGGCGAAATGAAATGATCGTACCTGCGTTTCCCAGCACGGCATGTCGGATCGCCGGCTCCAACTGGTGTAGGTACTGGTGCGCGATCGTAAAGCCGACCCGATACTTTCTCAGTTCCGAGAGCATGTTCGCGAGCGCCAGCGTCGTGAAGCTTTGGAATTCGTCGATATAGACAAAGAAGTCGCGACGATCGGCGAGCGGCATATTTGCGCGCGTGTACGCTGCCAGACCGATGGTCGTGACCAAGAGACCTCCCAGAAGCGATGAACTATCGTCGCCGATTCTCCCCTTGGCCAAGTTCGCTATCAGCACCCTCCCCTCGTCCATGATCTGGCGCACGCGAACCTCCCGCTCAGGAGCCGTCAGGATGCGATCGAGCATCGGATCGGCGAGGAAGGCGCCGACCTTGTTTTGTATCGGGGCGATGCCGTCGGATCGGTAGCTGAATGAGAACTTCTCGAACTCCGTTTCGAGGAAGCGACGTACCGGCTCATTGTGAAGCGATTGAGCAATCCCTCGTCTGAACTGTCTGTCTGAAAGCACACGCAGGATATCGTGCAAGGTGGCGACGGGCTGCTCCAGAAGCGCCATGAGGACATTGCGCAGGATGTGCTCCATACGCACGCCCCACGCGTCGGGCCACATCTTCTTAAACACCTCCATGAGCCCGGAGGCTGCCAGCGCGATGTACTGGCTGCTCACGTGCCGCAGGGGGTTGTAGCCCCACGGTTGCTCGGGATCGGCAGCATTCAAATAGACAACGTCTCCTTGGCGACCAGGTGGAACGCGAGCCGCAATCCTTGCCGCCAAGTCGCCGTGCGGGTCGATCAGGGCAAGGCCGTTTCCGTTTTCGAGGTCCTGCAGCGCCATGCCTTCGAGCAGCGTCGATTTGCCCGTGCCCGTTTTTCCTATGACGTACACATGGCTGAAGCGGTCTTCGCGTTTGATGCCGAACAGGCGCTGATCGTTTCGGAAATCGACTCTTCCGAGAATGGTGACTTTGTCTGATGCCATCGGCCAATCATGCCGAAAGGTTCGCACTTCGGCATGACTGGAAACTTTGCCAAGAGCGCAAATTTCCGCGTCTGGAATCGGAAGCTTCATTGCGAGACGATGCCAGCAGGGAAGTAGACACACCTCACTCTCGCGCCTTGGGCCCCTCGATTGGGATGCCGGCCGGCGGGACGGAGCCGCCAATACGGTGGCATTTATCAGCTAACCTGGCCGTCAACTCCGCCCCGCCACCCAGCATCCGAATCCTTCGGGTCCTGGCAGCGAGGAGGAGTGCATGTCAACGATTGTTCTTTCGACGAAGGCAACCAAGCTCGTGACGCTCTGCGAGGCAGAAGGCCTAGCAGGCCTCGACGACCTGTCAGCGCTCATGGCAGCCGACAACATATGTCCGGCGATCTGCATGACCGAGGGGTGCGATCATGTCGCGCCCATGGAATCCGATCAGGAGGAAGGTTACTGCGAGAAGTGCGGCGGCAACACGATGGTCTCCGCGCTGATCTTGGCCGGGCTCATCTGAGACGGCCATGCAGTTCCGCAACCTGTATCACTGCCCGCGGTGCGGCCATCACTGGAGCGACGTGTGGTCTGCACAGTGCGACGACGACTGTCCTGCGTGCGGTGCACGGCATATCTCGCCCTACAAAAGCGAGGACGTGATCGAGGAGGACAGTTCAAAGACGATCGCTCAGCTCAACGACGCGTTCCGGCGGACGCTCTCCGGAGGACGGGTCTTGATGACCTCCGGGGTGACCGAGCTGCCGCCTGCAGTCGTGGCTGAGGCGATCAAACAGACGGCAGAGTTCGCTGACTTCTCGGGCGACAACGACCCGCACGGCGAGCATGACTTCGGAAGCTTCGATCTCTGCTCCCGCAAGTTCTTTTGGAAGATCGACTACTACGACCTCGCCTGTAAGGCGGGTTCCGAAGATCCCGCAGACCCGAGCAAGACGACCCGCGTACTCACGCTCATGCTCGCGAGCGAATACTGAGATAATAAGAACGGACCGCCTCCCATCGCGACGACTGAACAGACGACATCCGTGGCGACGGAAATGCTGCCGGTCGGGGAACGTCGGGAACGCCCTGTATGCCGTTCAAGTCGGCGCAGTGCCCCACCCAGTGCGGGTTTAACTTGGACAGCTCTTTAGTCCACAGCCCTCGCGACCTTCGCGAGGGCTCGTTTTCAAAAGGACGACGAATGCTGTAAGGAGTTATCTTCACGCGTCAAAGGGAGGCACGCATGGCGGCCAAGCAGCTGCGGACCATGGATACGGATGCGCTCATTGCGCTGGGTAAAAGGATCGAGGCGGTGCTCGCGGCGCGGCGCAAAGACTTGCAAGCACAACTCGCTGCGCTCGAGGACGGCGCACGTGACGGGAAGAGCAAGACCGAGCGCTCGGGGAACGGTAGGAAACAGCGAAGAGCCAAGGCGAAGCCAAAGTATCAAAGCAAGAAGAACAGGTCGCTGAAGTGGTCCGGCCGCGGCATGACGCCGGTGTGGATGCGCGAGGAGATGAAGGGTACGAAGCTCAAGAAAGCCGACTTCCTGATCAAGTGAGTTGCTCGGTCATGAACGACAAAGCCGCCCATTAGGACGGCTTGCCGGTCGCTTGCGTCAGTCCCTCCTGCACTGCTCTTTGCTGCTAATTCGGCGAACTCGCTTCCAAGGAAGCGTTGCCCGCCGGTTGCCCAGAAACTTATACAAGCTACTCAGTTCGACGTAATGTCAGGTACCCCTGATCACATTCCAACTCGACAATTTCTCGTGTCTTTGAGCCAAGAATTTAGGATTGGCGCGCTCAATCGGCGAGCGCCAGAAGCCGCGATCAGCGGGTCACCGTTGAGTTGGCTTCTTGCTCCTGGCTGCCTTGGTCAATCCGCCGAGGCGCGCTATTTGTGAACGTCTCTCTTTGGAAAGCTTCTTCGCTCGCGCCTTGCCGCCCCTACGAGAAAACTGTCTCACATCCATAGTCATAGTCATCCTCGACGATCTTTAGGTGGCCATTTCTACGAATGAGCATAAGAGGCGCCTCCAAGGCGCCGCCCATCAGAAGGAATAGCTCGCCTCCATATCCGGGGCCGTCCGTCAGATAGTAAGGAAACTTAACGGCACAGATATCTGCATCGAGAAGCTGCGCCATTTCCTGCTCGGTATTGGCGCCCCAGTCCTGCCGGATGTCCTCAAGAGCGGCGATTTCTCTAATCTCTTCGTGTGTAAGAGCCTTAGGTTTGTTGTCGATGTCCATACATTAATTGAGTAAATCTAATTCAACCATTGTACTTGCCGGCAAGCAGCATGCAAGAATGCCTAAATATACGTAACGGAAAGAGTTAGCAGTCAACTCGTCGAGCAAGTGCGACATACAAACGCAAAGCCACCCAGATGGGTGGCTTTGCCTGTCGCTCGCAGCAGTTCCTCCTGCACTGCTCTTTGCTGTTAAATCGGCGAGCCCGCTCTCGAAAAAGCGTTGCCCACCGGTTGCCCAGAAAATGCTACAAGCTACCTGTTTCTCTGTATTGCCACGTACTCCTGATCACTTGTCAATTCGGCAATTTCGCGTGTCTTTGAGCCAAGAATTTAGGATTGGCGCGCTCAATCGGCGAGCGCCAGAAGCCGCAATCGCTGGGTTCGATTCCCCGTATCCGCACAGAACAGACGAAAGCTTGATGCCGCGATTTTGTCGCGAGAAATCAAGCGAATTTCGACGCCTGCGCCCTTTCGACGGCTTCGCTTCCTTGCATTTCCTGCCACCGGTTGACGCCAGGTTGACGCAACTCGCCGTCCACGGCCGTCTTCGGATTGAGAATGTCTATCGCGGCCCGCAGCGTTGATGGCGCGATATGCGCGTACCTCATCGTGGTCGTGATGGTGGCATGCCCCAAAAGCTCTTTGATCGCCGGCAACGGCACGCCTCGCATGGCGAGATGAGAGGCGAACGTGTGCCGGAGCGTGTGCCAACCGATCGGTCGAAATTTTTCTCGCCCACAGAGCCGCCGCATCGCTCCCCAGAGTCGACGTTTTGTGAACGGCTGGCCATCCTCGGCGAGGAACACGTATCCGCTCGTCCGCTTGCGCGCATACAGTAGTGCATACACGTCGGTATCGAGCGGGATGTGCCGGGTGCGCCCGTTCTTGGGCGGGACCAGCAGTCGCTGATGATCGTCGCGCGAGTGCCTGACGGCAACGCTCCGCGTCAGCCAGTCAATGGAGGGCCATTGGAGCGCCCTCAGCTCTCCTTGGCGCATTCCCGTTCGAAGCGCCATGAGGACCATTTCGAAGATCACGCCGTCTGCCTGCGACAAGAGCCATTCGCACTCGTCCGGCGAGAGGTAATCGATCTCCGGAGGCGCCCATTTGATCCACTTGATCTTGGGTGGCGCGCCTTCGAGCTCGAGCCACTCATAAGCCGTCACGAGGCACTTGTTCAGGATCGTGAGGCGGTTTGCGATCGTCTTGTTCTTGAAGCCCCGTTCAATCTGCTCTGCCTTGTACCGCTCGATGTCGTATGACTTGATCTGCCGAATTGGCATGTGTCCGAAGAAGGGGATGAGCGACGAGGCGAGCGCGTACTTCTTTGAGAGTTGCTCCGAGTACTTGTTGTTAGGTCTGACGTAATGGTCGAACCATTTCCAAGCGAATTGCTCGAACGTCGGCTGCGGCTCCTTCGGCTTTTCATCTATCGGTTCGCAGCGTGCGAGGCGCTGCTTTAGCAGCGTTTCGTAGGCCAGTGCGCCTGAGCGGCTGTTGTCGGGGCTTCGCTTTCGATAGCGGGTACGGTGGATGTGGAAATCCACCCACCATGAGTTCTTGATTTTTCGTACTCCCATACATTGTCGTTATTGGCCGATTGCACGCACCCGACGCTTCTCCAGGTAGGAAGCAACATCGCTCCATACGAAGCGAACGGAGTGTCCAACTTTGATGAAAGGAAGTTGGCGCAGCTGCTGCAGGCGTCGCACCGTCGGTACTGACACCTTGAGGAGGTCAGCGACTTCGGGGATCGTCAGCAGCCGCGATGCCGGCGGCGCGTCAATCGCCATATCTGTCAAAGAGCGTTGCAGGTACGGCAACCGCTCCGCATGATACGCTCCGCCTTCGACCTTGGCGAATCGACATACTCAGTCGCGCCTGAGCGCAATGTCCCGAAGATAGATCGCGCCGACCCGGCGCAGCAGATCGGTGCTGGTCCCGGTCTCGAAGGCGTACTTCTTGAGCCTCCGGGCGAAGCCGTCTTCAAACGGCATTCGTGCAAACAGGCGAAACGCTGCTTCCTGCATGCGGTACAGGTCGAATGGCGCCGCGGTTCGAACTTGCTCCAGGAGATCGCCTCGACGAGCGTCGATGTACGATTTGAGTCCGCTTTCCTCCAACGATTGCCGGCCAGCTCTGGTCAGTGAAATGGGAGAGCCGGTATCGAAGAGTTTGGAGGACACGTTGTCCGCCTTGACCATCAGATCCCGCACGGCGTCGGTGAGCCAATCGACATTGGTCTCCAGTCGAGTCAACCGCCCATTCGCATAATAAGCGATGGCAATGATCGACCCCAGAAGCCCCAAGAAGAATTCCCAGCTGATCGTGATGACGATGTCGTTCATGCTCGAATGGTACGCGCGCGAAGCAAAAGCAACAGACGCGAGCTTGTGACGGATCGGCAAACTTGCACGGATCAAGCAGACCCCGGGCGAAAAGCGTCGACCTGCAAACGGCCAGGAAATCGGAAGGCAGGCAACGGTTGATCGACGAATTGGCGCGGAAGACTCGTGAGGACTCGAAGCGCTTCGTTCGGAGGTCTCCTTTGACTTCCGGCGAACGCGCGCTTTCGAGAGGCACTCACGAGTTTTTCTCGTAGTACAATCCGGCGCACTTGTTTGTTACGGACAGGGCCGTACAAAACGGCACGGACGGCGCCTTTGCTTGGCCGCACCGAGCGGTCAAGTCCGAAGCCACAAGGTGGCGCGCCGAAGGCGCGGGCTTGACGGCGAAGGTGCGTGCCGAGCCAAAATAGGACTGCCGTGGTGTTGCAGCTTGACAGCGTCCGCTACGGCTGAGGTGAACGCGGTGATGATGAATCGGTGAACGTCGTGTATACTGTCTATGCCGAGCAGGCAAATTTCCGTGTCTCGTAACGAAAGTCATTCTAGCTGATCATTGCGTGCGTGCCCGCCGGCAAGCGGCACCACGCATATGAACCATCAGCACAGACCATATCTGCGCTCCCTGCGACGTCGCTGGGCGTTTACCCAGACGGAACTGGCGTTCCTCGCGGGACTGGGTAGCAGCGCCGTTGTCTCCCGCATTGAGAACGCGCGGCGTACCCCGCATCTGCAAGCTGCGTTCGCCTGCGAGTTGATCTTCGGCATGCCGCTCACCGACATCTTTGCCGTCCCGCACTCCGAGGTCGCGCAAGGCGTGCTCGAACGAGCCCGCATTCTCTACGACGACCTTCAAGGCAATCCGTCAAGCGAAACCAATTCAAAGCTGGACTTCCTCGAGGCACTCCTCGCCCGTCTCGAGGCAAGCGCGCCACCCCAGCTATGACACGATCTGCGCGATATCCCTACGTGCTGGCGATCTATCCCAACACACGCGGCTTTGCGTTCGCGCTGTTCGAAAGCCCGCTGTCACTCATGGATTGGGGAGCCAAGGAAGTTCGCGGCGCCGAGAAGCATTCCCTTTGCCTTGCGAGGATCGAAAGTCTCTTCGTTCGGTACCGGCCCCAGGT
>Ga0187784_10003306_pt1 | contig 13001 bp, 9 predicted proteins | sample 1015_SJ02_MP15_2_FD_132964 | JGI IMG/M metagenome (GOLD analysis project Ga0187784, IMG submission 132964) | Tropical peat soil microbial communities from peatlands in Department of Meta, Colombia - 1015_SJ02_MP15_20_MG | ecosystem: Environmental > Terrestrial > Soil > Wetlands > Peat | place... | reverse complement strand
ATTCTTTTCAGCAGTTGGGGTGGAGTGGTCACAGATAATCGAGGGAAACCTGAGGCGGAGAGGCAACCCGTCTCCGCTCTCAATCTACCCCTGGAATTTGATAAAGAGAGAAAGGTCAGAGCCTTCATCGGTTGGGAAGGGATCGTCATCAGGGACAGCGAAGTTAATATAGTCGATTTGATTCGGGCTTACCTGGAGGCGGTCCAGGACGAATCCTGCGGGAAGTGCACGCCCTGCCGGGTGGGGACTCGGATCATGGCCACTATTGTGAACCGGATTGCCGATGGCCAGGGCAGGGTTGAAGACTTAAAACAATTAAAATACCTGGGGGAGATGATCCTCAAGAGTTCCAAATGCAACCTCGGGCAGACCGGTCCGAAGCCCGTGCTCGATGCGATCGATCATTTTGAAGACCAGTTCTCCGGTGCGATCCAATTGCAGAAAAAGATCCCCCGCCAAGAATATAAGGTCAAGGTAACCGCGCCCTGCGAAAGCGCTTGTCCTTCTCATCTCCCGATCACCCGTTATATTGAGTTGATCAAAGAAGGGAGATTCGACGAATCCCTTGCTGCTATTCGAGGAGCGACCTGCCTGGCCGGGATCCTGGGAAGGGTCTGTGTCCGGCCCTGCGAGGATAACTGCCGTCGAGGAAACGTGGATGAATGTATCTCCATTAAATGGCTGAAGCGGTTTGTCGCGGATTATGAAATAGAGAAGAGGAAGGGGCCTTCGAATCAGAAATCGGAAAAACGCTCGGAGAAGGTGGCCGTCCTTGGCGCGGGTCCGGCGGGCCTCTCCTGCGCCTACTACCTTGCTCTGAAAGGCTACCCTGTGACCATCTTTGAGAGACTGAGCGAGCCGGGGGGCATGGCGGCCGTGGGAATTCCGGACTACCGTCTTCCCAGGAATGTCGTTAGATATGAAGCAGGGATTGTTGAAAAGCTGGGTGTCGAGATTCGGTACAACACTCAGATAGGAAAGGATATCACTCTCTCTCAGATATTTGAGCAAGGTTATAAAGCCGTTTTTATCGGAGCAGGCGCCCAGACCAATACACCCATGGGCGTCGAAGGAGAAGATAAGGGATATAAAGGATTCATCCCCGGGGTTTACTATCTCTTGGAAATCAACCAGGGGAGAGACCCCTATCCCGAAGGGAAAAGGGTAGTCGTGGTCGGCGGTGGAAATGTGGCGATTGATTGCGTTCGATCTTCTTTCCGCATTGGCAAGCCGGATGTGAACTTGGTTTATCGTCGGACAAAAAAAGAGATGCCTGCAGATCGGGTGGAGATCCATGACGCGGAGGAGGAAGGTGTGAAGTTTCATTACCTCTGCAATCCGGTCCGGATCGTTGAGAAGGAAGGAAAGGTCATAGGAGTGGAATGCATCCGGATGGAATTGGGTGAGCCGGATGAGTCGGGAAGAAGACGGCCTGTTCCTGTGAAGGGGTCTGAGTTTTTCATCGAGACCGATATTTTGATTCCAGCCATTGGTCAGGCCATCGATCTCTCGTTCCTGGAGGAGAAGGACGGGGTGAAGACAACGAGACGATCCACGATCGCCGTCCAAGAAGGGACATTCGTGACAAGCCGGCCGGGGATCTTCTCCGCTGGGGATTGTGTGACCGGGCCGGATGTCCTGGTGCGCGCAGCCGGTCATGGCAAGAGAGCCGCTGACAAAATTGATCTATTCCTTCGTGGAATGGAAGTGAAGGAATCCGAAGAGGAACTTCTGGAGACCCTGGTCGAAAAAATCAAGGTCTATAACAAGAATGAGAAGATCGGAATCTCTGGCGGGCAGAAGAGGGCGATGTTGAACATGCTTCCTCCTGATTCGAGAAAATGGATCTTTGATGAGGTGGAGGAGGGGTTTTCCATTCCTGTGGCTCAAAAGGAAGCAGAGCGCTGTCTCCGATGTGTGAGGATTGGGCTCTTTGCAATTTAATGTGTTGGTGAATCGTGAATGGTGAATCGTGATGAGGTTCTAAATCACGAGTCACGAATCTCGAGCCTCGAGGTTTGATAAGCATGGTAAAGCTGACCATTGATGGGAAAGAAGTTACCGGAAGGCCGGATCAGACGATCTATGAGGTGGCCAAGGAGAATGGGATCTACATTCCCACCCTGTGTTATCACCCGAGATTGAGTCTGCTCAAATCCTGCCGTATCTGTTTGGTCGACGTCCAGGGTGCAGAGATGCCGATGGCCTCCTGCGCAACGCCCGTGGTGGAGGGCATGGTGGTTCAAACCCGCACAGAGCGTGTCGAGCAAATGAGGTTGGAGGCTTTGAAATTATTGCTGGTCAACCATCCGTTGGACTGCCCTGTCTGCGATGCTGGTGGAGAATGCCAGCTCCAGAATCGAACGTACGAATTTGGAATCCAAAAGAATGAGTACCCCCCGGAGAAAAGAGAGTTTCCTTCCATCCCCTACGGAACGCCCCTGATCCGGCAATGGTTTGATCGCTGCGTGATGTGTCTCCGCTGTATCCAGTCCTGTGTGGATGTTCCGGGAGCGGATGTCCTCGTGGTGGCAGAACATGGATTCCCCTCCCATGTGAAGGCAGTTCGGAAGGAGAACTGTATCTCCTGCGGAGAGTGTCTCCACATGTGTCCGGTCGGTGCGTTAACAGAGAATTTCAGCCCCATCAAAGGAAGAACTTGGCAACTAGAAAGAATACAGACCACCTGCACTTTCTGCGGGTGCGGCTGTCAGCTTGAGCTGAACACTCTGGCTGATCGGAAAGTGGTCAAGGTGACGACAAAGGGCGAGGCCGGAGTTAATCACGGAAGCCTCTGCGTGAAAGGAAGATTCGGTTTTGATTTTATCCATCATCCGGAGAGGCTTCAAAAGCCGCTTGTAAAAAAGTCTGGAGGTTTCGCAGAGGCCTCCTGGGAAGAAGCCCTGGGTGTAGTCGCTACAGGCCTTCAGGAAATAAAAAAGAAGTACGGTGCCGAGAGCATTGGAGGAATTTCTTCCTCCAGGGCAACCAATGAAGAAAATTTTCTTTTTCAAAAATGGATGAGGGCCTGCATCGGAACAAACCATATCGACAATGGGGCCCGGTTGTCCAATGGATCTTCTCTCTATGGGATGATGGCTTCCGCAGGATGCGGAGCGATGACTCATGCGATGGATGAAGTAACCAAAGCGGACCTCATCCTGATCGTCGGTGCGGATGTATATGATGACAATCTTATCTTCAGCAATAAAATGAGAGAGGTGATCCGAAAGAACAATGCCAAGATCATCCTGGTCGATCCCCGGAAGACCCAATGGGAAAAATGGGCCGACCTTTGGTTGAGACCCCTGCCGAGAACGGATATCGCCTGGATCAATGGTCTGGTTCGTCTCCTCATTGAAAAGGGTGTTCATTCTAAGGAGTTTATTGGGGCGAAGACAGAGGGCTTTGAGAGCCTACGGTCCTCTGTAGAGAAATTTTCTGTCGAGGTCGTCAAAAATACCACGGGAATCTCTCCGACAGATTTAGAGGGCGTCGCCACTCTTTACGGCTCGGCAAGAAAGAGAGCGATCGTCTTTGGCTCCGGTGTCACCCAGCATGCCAACGGGACGGAGATCGTAAAGGCTCTCTGCAACCTGGCCCTGTTGACCGGAGAGACAGAAGAAGGAGGAGGGGGAGTCTATCCCCTGCTCGCTCAGAATAATGTCCAGGGCGCTTTCGATATGGGTTCTCTTTCTGAATTTCTCCCCGGTTATCAGAGGGTGGAAGACGAAATGGGCCGCAAAAAGTTTGAGGAAATCTGGGAGAGAGAGATTCCGAAAAAAGCGGGTTTCACCTATATGGAGATGTTCGATAAGATTGTGGAAGGGAAGATCAAAGCCCTCTATATCCTCGGTGAAGATCCCTTCATCCATCTTCCCAACTTGGAGAAGTTTAAGAACGGACTGCGTCAATTAGAGCTATTAGTGGTTCAAGATCTTTTCATGACCCACATTGGGAGCCATGCCCATGTCGTTTTACCCGGGGTGAGTTTTGCCGAAAAGGATGGAACCTTCACCAGCATGGAGAGAAGAATTCAAAGGGTGCGGAAGGCTATCTCACCGGTCGGAGATTCCAGAGCCGACTGGAAGATCCTTTGCGATCTTTCAACCAAGATGGGTTATCCGATGGGATATCAGAAGCCTGCTGAAATTATGGAGGAGATCGCGTCTTTGGTGCCCATCTATGCCGGGGTCCATTACCCCGGCCTGGAAAAAGAAGGAATTCAGTGGTCTTCAATGGACGGACGGAAGCGGAGATTTTTCCCCATAGAATATAAAGGGCCAGTAGAGCAGCCGGATGATAAATATCCTTTATGGATCATCCCGAGAGGTTTCCATTACCATTACGGAATCGGGACGACGACGAAGAGAGCGACAGGGTTGGCCAAGGTCTTTCCCGATTCCTGCATTGAAGTCCACTCGGAGGATGCCACGAAGGCGGGGCTGGAGGACGGGGGAAACGTGAAGGTGGCTTCACCGAGGGGCGAGGTGGAAACGATCTGCAAGATTTCCGGAGCGGTCCCAAAAGGGGTCGCTTATTTTGCCACGACCTTTTTCCCTGTGTTTGTGAATAATCTTTTGGTTCCCGGGTTCGACGCAACGGGTCAACACCTTGAGTACAAAGTCTTTATTGGAAGGATAGAGAAGCGATAGGGGAGAATCGGGATGGAGTTATTCTATCTTCTCATCGAGATCATTGTTAAGTGCGTGGTGGTTTTCGCCGGCCTCATGATCGTTGTGGCCTATTTGACCTGGTTGGAACGGAAGGTTTTGGGCCATATCCAGGTTCGTTATGGCCCTAATCGTTGCGGTCCCTTCGGATTGCTCCAGCCCTTTTCGGATGCGGTCAAAGCCTTCTTCAAAGAGGATCTGGTTCCAGGAAAGGCGGACAAGGCTGTCTTCGTCATGGCCCCGATGATCTCGATCATCGCAGCCATCAGCATCTTTGCCGTCATCCCCTTCGGCAACCAGTTTACCATTCCTGGAACGAATTGGGCGGTCAAACTGCGGATTGCCGATGTGGATGTAGCGCTTCTCTATATTTTCGGGGTCGCCTCCCTTGGAGAATTTGGGATCATCTTAGGAGGCTGGTCTTCCGGGAATAAGTACGGATTGACCGGCTCTCTTCGGGCCGCGGCTCAGATGATCAGTTATGAAGTGGCCCTTGGCATTGCGGTCATCGGAGTCCTCATCCTTTCACAAAGTCTGAGGTTGACGGAGATCGTTCGTCTTCAGGGAGGAGGGTTCTGGAATTGGAATATTTGGTATCAGCCGGTGGCGTTTGTCCTTTATCTGATTTGCGGCCTCGCAGAGATCAACCGGACTCCTTTTGACATGCCCGAAGCGGAAGCCGAGCTGGCCTGCGGATTCAACATCGAATACAGCAGTATGAAATTCGCCCTCTTCTTCATGGCCGAGTATGCGCATATGGTGACGATGGGTGCTGTCGCTGTAACGCTCTTCATGGGAGGATGGCAGCCGATACTTCCTCAACTCGGTTTCATCCCCGGAGTGGTCTGGTTTTGCGGTAAGCTGTTTATCCTCTTCTTCTTCTTCATTTGGGAGCGGGGGACGATGCCGCGACTCCGGTACGATCAGATCATGAAGCTTGGCTGGAAGATTCTGATCCCCTTAGCCCTGATTAATCTTGTCATCACCGGGCTGGTCGTTTCATTGAAAGGTTAAGCCCCGTTAGAAAGGGTGGGGCTTTAAACCCCACCCTGAATAAGGAACTAATATTCCTTTTATCATCTCCGTTTCGAAGAGTGGGGCTTTCTAACGGGGTAAATAACGAGGTCAGAGATGATCATTCCATTATTAAAAGGGTTGGCGCTTACCTTAAACCGCTTTTTCTCCAAGCCGATCACCATCCAATATCCGGAACAGAAAATTCCTCCGGCGAAGCGGTGGAGGGGCATTCAATATTTTGAGAAGGATGAGCGTGGGAAAACCAAGTGTGTTGCCTGCGGCCTATGTATGATCGTCTGTCCTTCTCAATGCATCTACATTGAGACCGCCGACGATGAGGAAGGGAGACGATACCCACTCACCTACGAGCTGGATGCCACCCGGTGTATCTTCTGCGGTTTCTGCGAGGAAGCGTGTCCAGTAAAGGCGATCTTTATGGGAAAGAACTATGAATGGGTGGAGGGGGATCGGAAAGGTTATACCATGACCACCGAGAAACTATTGGAAGAGAAGAAGGTTAATCCCTAATTTGATGAAACGCATAGCGCATGGAGCATAGCGCAGAGCGTAAGAACTGTTAAATTCACTTGGAGTAAGACAATGGCTGACAATATCGTGACGATATTTCAATGGTTGATCTTTTTAGGAGTGGCGTTTACCTCCATCATCGCCTCCCTGTTGGTCGTCACTCGAAAGAACCCGATTCACAGCGCACTTTTTTTGGTGTTGACCTTGCTCTGTACGACGGTACTTTATCTCTTGCTGTATAGTCAATTCATCGCCATCATCCAGGTGGTGGTTTATGCCGGTGGCATCGTGATGCTGATCGTGTTTGTCATCATGCTCTTAGATTTGGAGCAAGAGCTTCGGTCCGGTTTAAAAGTTTTTTATTCGAAAATAATCGGCGGCATGCTGATGGTCCTTTTTCTTTTCGGGATAATTTATTCGGTCGTGGCGAAATCTCCCACTGGGAAGATGGGTTCCTATACACCGGATAAGGTGAGTGCCAATGTGAAGGCTGTCGGCGAGATGCTTTTCACGCAATATCTTTTTCCCTTTGAGATTGTCTCTGTTCTTCTTGTGGCCGCCGTCATCGGAGCGGTCATTTTGAGCAAGAAGAGAAGCTGACGCCAAACACTGTTGCGCCTCACCCCTCCCTCTCCCCTGAGGGGAGAGGGGGAAGGTCGGTACGACTCGATTCCGAGGTGAGGGGGGAGAATTTGCACTTTGAAATAGGAGTATGTCTATGACGATTCCACCCGTTCCCCCTGAATGTTACCTGGTCTTGAGCGGAATGGTCTTCACAATCGGAGTGATCGGAGCCCTGAGCCGACGAAATGCGATTGTGGTCTTCATGTGCATCGAGTTGATGCTCAATGCGGTGAACCTTTCGTTCATCACCCTGTCCCGTTTTCTCCAATCCCTGGACGGGGTTCTCTTCGCCTTCTTCGTGATAGCCGTGGCGGCCGCAGAGGCAGCTGTTGGGCTGGCGATCTTTGTCATGATTTATCGCTCAAGAGAAACGATCAATGTGGATGAAATTAATCTGTTGAAGTGGTGAGTTAATATTGAAGGGGTCAAGGACTCAAGGGGTCGAGGAGAAATCTTAAATCCCTTGAACCCATGAACCCTCGAATCCTGGAACCCTGTAGAGCGTTAGCGTAAAAGGAATCTTTCATGTTCGATTATGTCTGGTTGATCCCGCTGTTTCCGGCGATCGGTTTTCTGATCAACGGGCTCTTCGGCAGAAGTTTGGGGAAGAAGGTGGTCAGCTGGGTGGGCCCCTCAGTGATTGGGCTGTCCTTTCTCACCTCCATCCTCATCTTCCTCGAATTGATCGGAAAACCAGTCACAGATCGCCACTTTGAGAAAGTGATTTTTGATTGGGTGGTTTCGGGCTCGTTCCAAACAGTGATCGGCTACCAGATCGATCCACTCTCCATCCTGATGGCCCTGGTGGTCAGTGGGGTCAGTTTCTTCATCCATATCTACTCGGTTGGGTACATGCATGATGATCCGGGATATACCCGGTATTTTACGTACCTGAACCTCTTCGTCTTCATGATGCTCAACTTGGTTCTGGCCAACAACTTTTTGTTGATGTTTGTGGGATGGGAGGGTGTGGGTCTCTGTTCCTATCTTCTGATCGGTTTCTGGTATGAAAAGGATTCTGCCTCTAATGCGGGGAAAAAGGCTTTTGTCGTCAACCGAGTGGGTGACTTCGGTTTCCTTCTCGGTATGTTCTTGCTTTTCATCCATTTTGGGACATTGCACTTCACCGATATTTTCGGTTCCCTTCAAAAGAATCCCCACATGCTGGATACTGCTACAGCGACTACCATCACCATTTTGCTTTTCGTCGGTGCCTGTGGAAAATCGGCACAGATTCCTATCTATGTCTGGCTTCCGGACGCCATGGAAGGTCCGACACCGGTGAGTTCCCTTATCCACGCAGCCACCATGGTGACCGCTGGGGTTTATATGGTCGCCCGATGTAACGTGCTTTACAGCTTGGCGCCCATCTCCATGACGGTGGTGGCGATCATTGGTGTGGCCACTGCCATCTTTACGGCCTCGATTGGGTTCTGCCAGAACGATATCAAAAAGGTCTTAGCCTATTCTACGATTAGCCAGTTAGGGTATATGTTCTTAGGCGTGGGGGTGGGGGCTTACAGCGCTGGAATATTCCATCTGATGACCCATGCCTTTTTCAAAGGACTTCTCTTTCTCGGCGCCGGAAGCGTGATGCATGCCCTGAGCGGCGAATTGGATATGAGAAAAATGGGAGCTCTCAGGGAAAAGATTCCCTACACCTTCTGGACCTTCTTCATCGCCACGCTGGCCATTGCCGGGATTCCCGGGCTCTCCGGATTTTTCAGCAAGGACGAAATCCTCTGGCAAGCTTTTTCCAGCCCCCATGGTTACTGGCTGCTATGGGCTGTGGCAGCATTGGCTGCCGGAATGACGGCCTTCTATATGTTCAGAGCATTGTTTATGACTTTCTTTGGTCAGTCCAGGGTCGATGAGCATGTGGCGCATCATGTCCATGAATCACCCAAGATTATGACCGTTCCTTTAATGGTTCTTGCTGCGCTCTCGGTCATTGGAGGCTATATAGGTGTTCCCCATATTCTGGGAGGAGCCAATCGCATCCATGAGTTCCTTGCTCCTGTATTAGGAGCTGGGCCTGAGCCAGCCAAGGCCCATGCTGGGATTGCGCTTATCTCGCAAGCGTGGGCATCCGGAGGGGAGGTGGGAGGCCATGGGGCTGCTTTAGAGCTCCTCATGATGGTGGTCTCTGTGGTCATTGCCCTCATTGGGATTGGGATCGCTTATCTTTTCTATGTGAAGAATCCAGCCCTTCCCAAACTTGTAGCGGAGAGATGGAAGGGGCTCTACAAAGTGGTCTTTAACAAATATTATGTCGATGAACTTTATGAAATCCTCTTCATCAACTCCCTCAAAAAGTTTGGCACCGGACTCTGGAAGGGGTTTGATGACTTGGCCATCGATGGTACGATTAACGGCATTGCTTATCTGATTGGTGCGCTCTCGAAAGCAATGAGAAAGATGCAGACTGGCTTGGTTCAAAATTACGCCTTTTCAATGGTCATTGGTGGAATTGTCCTCGTAGGCTATTATATCGTGCGGAGTATTTTTTATTAAAATCCCCTTCTATCCCCCTTTAGAAAAGGGGGATAGAGGATTTAAAGGAGTCGGTTTCATGACTATCTTGGGAATTCCCATTCTATCGCTGCTGATCTTCTTTCCAATCCTGGGTGCCGTGGTTCTCCTCTTTATCAACAAAGAAAACGGGAGGACTCTCAGGTGGGTTACCTTAGGCTTCGCCATCATCGAATTTGTTCTCTCACTGCCCCTCTTCTTTGCCTTTAATCCCAAAACAGCGGGGATGCAATTTGTGGAGGATTTTTGGTGGATTCAGAGCTATGGGATCAGCTACAAATTAGGCATCGACGGAATTAGTCTCCTTCTGGTTCTCCTGACCACCTTTTTGACCATCTTATGCATCCTGTGCTCCTGGACGGCGATCACCTTCCGGGTAAAAGAATTCATGATCTCGTTCCTCTTCCTTGAGACGGGGATGATTGGTGCCCTGGTGGCTCTCGATCTGATCCTTTTCTATGTCTTTTGGGAGGTGATGCTCATTCCGATGTATCTGCTCATCGGTGTCTGGGGTGATCCCAAGAGACGGATTTATGCAGCGGTCAAATTCTTCCTCTTTACCATGGCAGGGAGCGTACTGATGCTCGTGGCGATTTTGACCCTCTATTTCCTCAACCAGAGGGCAACCGGCGTCTCCACGTTTGACGTGCTCGAACTCTACAAGCTGGGATTGCCCGTCGGCACGCAGTATTGGCTCTTCGCCGCCTTTGCCCTGGCCTTTGCCATCAAGGTTCCGATGTTCCCGTTTCATACCTGGTTACCCGATGCCCATACCGAGGCGCCGACTGCCGGAAGCGTGATCCTGGCAGGCGTCTTGCTGAAGATGGGGACCTACGGGTTCATTCGGTTTGCCATACCGCTGTTTCCGAAAGCAGCCTTTGATCTTCTGCCGTTGGTTTCTATCCTTGCGATCATAGGGATTATCTATGGTGCATTGGTCTCGATGGTGCAGCCCGATCTGAAGCGACTGGTTGCCTTCTCAAGCGTGAGCCATCTGGGATACGTCATGCTTGGAATGTTCGCATTCAACATGCAGGGAATCCAAGGCTCCATCTATCAGATGCTCAACCACGGCATCAGCACGGGGTCCCTCTTTTTGATCGTCGGGATGATCTACGAACGCCGCCACACCCGTTTGATTGCTGACTTTGGAGGACTGTCGAAGGTGATGCCCATCTACGCTGTCTTCTTCATGATCGTGACCCTCTCGTCCATCGGTCTGCCCGGGACGAACGGGTTTGTAGGAGAATTTCTGATCCTGCTCGGTGCTTTTCAATCTCACGTCGTCTACGGAGTGCTGGCTGCCACGGGTGTCATCTTGGGAGCCGCTTACATGCTGTGGATGTTTCAGAGAGTGATGTTTGGGAAGATCACCCGGCCCGAGAACGAAAAGCTGAAGGACCTCAACGCCCGAGAGATTACGATTCTCGTCCCGATGGTGATCATGATCTTTCTGATGGGGATCTACCCCAAGCTTTTCTTTAGCAAGATGGACGCCAGCGTGGACAAGTTTATAAAGGATTTCAAGGGAAGGGTTGAAATGAAGGTTGACCTTCCTGCGCCAAAAGTGGCCGAAATGAAGAAATAGCGTTCAAGGGGCCAAGGATTCAAGTGATCAAGGGAATTGAAGAAGTAAAATCAATTAGAAACACGCGTGAACCCTAGAACCCTCGAATCCTTGAACCCTTTCATCGAAGGATTTATTTGATGAAACTACCAGAGATTGACCTCTATCTCATTGCACCGGAGATCATCATCACTGCCTTTGGTTTTTTGGTGCTTCTGTTGGACGTCTTTTTACCCAAAGGAGAGAGAAAGGGCTACCTTGGAATCATCAGCCTTATCGGGATCTTTTTCGCCGGCCTTTATACCTTCCCCCAGATGGAATCTGTCCGATCCGGTTTTGAAGGGATGTTCATCTCGGATGGATACGCTCTCTTTTTCAAAATGATTTTTCTGATCATTGCCTTTCTAATCGTCCTGATCTCTGTTGGCTACATCCATAGGGAAATGATCGAGTTTGGCGAGTATTATGCCCTGATCCTTTTTGCGACGCTCGGGATGATGCTGATGGCGGCAGGTTCTCATTTGATCATCATCTTCCTTGGACTGGAAACAATGTCCATTTCGATCTATATCCTGGCTGGGATGATGCGAGAAGACAAAAGGTCGGTGGAAGCGGCCTTGAAATACTTTCTTTTAGGCGCCTTTGCCACAGGGTTTCTACTTTATGGCATTGCCCTCGTCTACGGTGCCACGGGATCACTTCATCTGAAGGACATCGCTGTTTATATCGCCTCAAAAAGTTTGCTGAGAAGCCCGATGCTTCTGATGAGTCTCGTCTTTCTTACCATTGGCTTCGGGTTCAAGATTGCTTCTGTTCCTTTTCATATGTGGACGCCAGATGTCTATGAAGGAGCTCCGACCTCGATTACTGCTTTCATGGCCACGGGGGTGAAGGCAGCCGCTTTTTCGGCATTGGTCAGGGTCTTCTTTTCCGCGCTACCGGCCTTCCGTCCTGATTGGACCTCGATCATGTGGGTGATTTGCGTCGCGACGATGACGGTTGGAAACATTGTGGCGATCTCCCAGACCAATATCAAACGGATGCTGGCTTATTCGAGTATTGCGCATGCCGGGTACATTTTGGTTGCCTTCGTTGCGGGGAATGATTTAGGGATTTCAGGTATCCTTTTCTATCTCATGGCCTACGCCTTTATGAACATCGGTGCCTTTACCGTGGTCATTCTCCTTGGGAAGAAGGGGGAGGAAAATACTCTGATCAGTGATTATGCCGGAATTGGATTCAAGTATCCCCTCCTGGCCGCATCGATGACAATCTTTCTTCTCTCCATGGCAGGCATTCCCCCTCTGGGAGGATTTATGGCCAAATTCTATATCTTCAGCGCAGCGGTGAAGTCAAAATTCTATTGGCTGGCCATCCTCGGTGTTCTGAACAGCGCAGTATCGGTCTACTATTATCTCCGGGTCACGGTGCTCATGTATTTCAGGGAATCCGAGCGGGAGATCACTGGCCTCCAATTCTCATTTGCTTCTGTGCTCGCATTGATCTTGGCTGTAATCGGAACGCTCTATCTGGGGATCTTTCCCTCCAATGTGCTCTCCTTAGCTCAGAAGTCCATCGCCGGGTTAATGTAGGAAATGGAAAAAGTTTCAAGAAACCCATTTTAATTCCTCAATTAACCTCATAAAATACATTCAACAAAACTAAAGCTGTCTTTTCACCTAACCAACTTTCTTGGGAGAGGAGAGTACTATGGTGCAAAAAGAACGTCGATCTAAAAAAGATAGAAGGAGAGGTTCGGATCGCAGGAAAATTACCGATCCGAACTACAAAGGTACTGAACGCAGAAGCGGAAGAGACAGGAGATCCGGAAAGGATAGAAGGAAATCCACTTGAAGGAGCAATAAGTTCGACTCTTGGTTTCTTCACTCCAAATTCAATTCCCGGATTGATATCATTCGCTGTCTTCCTTATCTTTCTCATCGGATTTAACAGACAGTGTCTGACAAATTCGGACCGATACACAAAAAAAGGCACGTTCCAGAATGGGACGTGCCCTTTTATAAAAAACGGGAATGACTTCCTGGTTATTTTGTTTTAAT
>Ga0187784_10003305_pt1 | contig 13004 bp, 9 predicted proteins | sample 1015_SJ02_MP15_2_FD_132964 | JGI IMG/M metagenome (GOLD analysis project Ga0187784, IMG submission 132964) | Tropical peat soil microbial communities from peatlands in Department of Meta, Colombia - 1015_SJ02_MP15_20_MG | ecosystem: Environmental > Terrestrial > Soil > Wetlands > Peat | place... | reverse complement strand
GCCGCCCAGGCCCGCCGGCAAATAATAGTAGCCGACGCCGCGGCTGATGTAATTGATGGCCGATTTCGGATCCAGTTGCACCGCTTTGTTCACCTCGTCCTGCGCGCAGCGGCCGAATTTCAGGCCCTGTAGCACGTTGGCCGAAACCGCCTGCCCGCACAGCGTGCCGTAGACGCGATGATATTCCGCGCTGTCGGGTTTGAGCGCGACGGCGTGCTCGGCGATGCGGATGCCTGCTTCCGCCGCCGAATGCGCCTGTCCCTTATCGCGAACCTCGATGGCCACTTCCGCCACGTAGGACTCGGCGAGCGCCGCCTGGTACTGCGCCGCGGCGTCGTTGGGAGATTTTTGCGCAGCCGCGGTGGCCTCCGCCGCGATACGGTCCAGCGCCGCGCGATCCTGCATGTTGCGCGCCCGGTCCAGATCCGCGCCGCCGGCGGCGGCGCCAAGCCATAGCATGAGTACCCAAGCCTGCATGTCAGCCTCTTATCTTATCCAGACGTTTGGATGCGCGAGTTTCAGTACGCGGCGCTACAATATTTAGGATACGTGCGCGCGCTCAAACGTGTCATTTTTTTTCTCGCCGCTGCCGTGGCGGTGATCTACGCGGGCGATTTTCTGAGCGTCCGCTTCCCCGTTCCCAAAACCCGCAATCCTTACGGCAACGTTCAAATTCAGCCGTATTACGCCATCGGCCTCAAGAACAAAAAGACGGAATATGATTTCGACGTTCCCCCCGAAACCGTAACCTGCGTGCGCTCCCTGTTTCCGCACTTCGGATTCGACCCCTGCTGGTATCTGGCGCGTCACACGGTGAAGCGCATCGAAGAATAGATATTCCGGTCGAGAGCGGCATTTTGAACCCCGCCGTCACCGGCGCGGCTTGGCGGCGTCAAGCCGCGTCTGTTACTGGCAGAGCCTGACAATGTCGTTGAGCGGCAAGGGCCGTGTACGGCCGGAAACAGGGGTAACCGCCGAGCAAGCCCCGGCAGTCATGCCGGGGGTAAAAATCGCCGTTTTCACACAGGCTCGTCAAGGCACGGTTAAATTCGGCATAAACTGTGTAGTAAATGAAACGAGCACTCTCCCTCGCTCTGCTGATCTCCGCGCTCGGCGCCGCACAAAACGGACCCGACGCGAGCCTTCTGAAACCCCTCAAGTTTCGCGAGATCGGACCCGCGAACCCGGGCGGCCGCACCGACGATTTCGCCGTCGTCGAAAGCAACACGAACATCGCCTACGCAGGCCTTGCCTCCGGCGGCGTATGGAAAACCGTCAACGGCGGAATCTCGTGGACCCCTGTGTTTGACGATCAGGCCGTCTCCTCCATCGGCGACGTGACGGTTTCGCAATCCGAGCCCGACGTGGTCTGGGTCGGCACGGGCGAAGCGAACAACCGGCAAAGCTCGTCCTGGGGCAACGGCGTGTATAAATCGATGGACGGCGGAAAATCGTGGACCCGTATGGGTCTTGAGAATACCCACCACATTCCGCGCATTCTGATTCATCCGGCCAACCCGAACATCGTCTACGTCGCCGCGCAGGGGCACCTTTGGGGACCGAATGAAGAGCGCGGCCTGTTCAAAACCGTCGACGGCGGCAAGACGTGGACCAAAGTTCTCTACATCAACCCCGACACCGGCGTGAACGACATCGCCATGGACCCGATGAATCCGGATACGATCTACGCGGCCGCCTATCAGCGCCGCCGCACCGCGTTCGGCATGAACGGCGGCGGCCCGGGGAGCGCGATTTATCGCTCGACCGACGGCGGCGCGACGTGGAAGAAACTGACGGAAGGGTTGCCCAAGGGCGAGCTCGGCCGCATCGCGCTCGACGTCTACCGCCGCAACGGAAACATCGTCTACGCCCTGGTCGAAGCCGAGGAATCCGGCATCTATCGCAGCGACGATATGGGCGAGCATTGGACCAGGATGAGCAATACCGATCCCCGGCCGATGTATTTCAGCCAGGTGCGCATCGACCCGAACAACGATCAGCGCATCTGGGTCGCGGGCGTCAACATGGAATATTCCGAGGACGGCGGGAAAACATTTGTGACCAATCGCGTGACCCGCATTCACGTCGATTTTCACGCCATCTGGATCGATCCGTCGAATTCCAATAACATGCTGGTCGGCTGCGACGGCGGCATCCATTTCAGCCACGATGCCGGCCGGACCTGGGATGCGCGCGAGCAGATCGCCATCGGCCAGTTCTACGAAATCGCCTACGACATGGCCAAGCCGTATAAAGTGTGCGGCGGATTGCAGGATAACGATTCCTGGTGCGGGCCGAGCGCGACCACCAATGTCCGCGGCATCACCAACGAGGATTGGTACACGGTGGCCGGCGGCGACGGATTCTACTCCCAGATCGATCCCGATGAGCCCTGGATCGTCTACGGCGAATCGCAGGATGGAAATTTGATCCGGCGCGATCTGCGCACGCATGAATCGCGCAGCATCCGCCCGCGCGAGGATGACGACCAGATGCCGCGCTACCGGTTCCAGTGGAATTCGCCGGTGGCCGAATCCAAGCACGATCGCAAGACCATTTATTACGGCGGAAATTTCGTGTTCAAGTCGACCGATCAGGGCGACGACTGGACGCGCATCTCGCCGGATCTGACCAACAACGTCGATCGCAAGACCCTGAGCATCATGGGCATGAAAGTGGAAGATCGCAACATGCTTTCGCGCAACGACGGCGTGGCGGCGTGGCCCACCATCACCACGCTGAGCGAATCCCCAGTGCGCGCCGGAATCCTGTGGGCCGGAACCGATGACGGCAACGTGCAGGTGACGCGCGACGGCGAGACCTGGAAGAACGTGGTGGGCAATATTCCCGGGGTTCCCAAGGGAACGTATGTGAGCCGCGTGCTCGCCTCGGCGTTCGATGCCGGGACGGCCTACGTGGCCTTCGACGGGCATCGCGGCGACGATTACAACACGTATCTTTTCGAGACCACCGATTTTGGCGAAACCTGGAAGGCGGTCGCCAATGGAATCCCGAAAAACGAAGGCCTGCACGTGATTCGCGAGCATCCGCGCAATCGCGACCTGCTGTTTGCGGGCGGGGAATTCGGCTTGTACATTTCCTTCGATCGCGGCGGCCATTGGCAGGAGTTGAAGAGCAATCTGCCGCGCGTGCCGGTGGACGATATTCAGGTCCAGCCGCGCGAAAATGACCTGATCGTCGCGACGCACGGACGCTCCGTGTGGATTTCTCGACAGCATTTCCGCGCTCGAGCAAATGAACGCGAAAACCATGGATAGCGCGGTCCAGGCGTTCCACGTCCGTCCGGCGACCATGTGGAAGATGCGCGAGAAACGCAGCTTCGATGCGCATGATGTGTTTGAAGGCGCCAATCCTCCGGAAGGCGCGATCATCGATTTCTGGGCGAAGACCAAACCCGATCCCAAGGACGTGAAGATCGCGATTTTGGACGCGGCAGGTAAGCAGATCGCGGCCCTGAAGCCGGCCGGGATCGAGGCCGGCGTGAATCGCGTCGTCTGGGATATGCGCTTCGACCGGCCGGTGCCGGCTACGCCACAGGAAATCGAGGCGGCCGAGCGCTCCGTCGCTCAGGGCGGACCGCGCCAGAATCTCGGAGGACCCATCGTAGACCCCGGCGAGTACACGGTCGAAATTTCGATCGGCGCCAATAAGAGCTCGCAGAAATTTACGGTCGAGGAAGATCCGCGCATCACCTGGTTCAGCGCCGCCGACCGCGCCAAGCGCCGCGCCGCGATCAATGGCCTGGTGGAGATGACCAGGCAGGCCGACGCGCTGCGGAAAAAATTTACCGCATCCGATGCGTCGCTCACCGCGCTCGAAAATGCCTGGAAGCGGCCGGATGCAAACAAGGTGCCCGATAACGTGAAGACCATGGCCGCATCGCTCCGCAAGTCGATGGACGATATGCGGCCGGCGTTTGCGGGCCGGGGATTCGGAGGCGAGCAGCAGATGTCGGCGGAAGAACGCAAGGAGATGCTGTCGCGTCCGGAGCCCGCCTTTGTGCTCCAGCCGATCGTGAATCGCGTTACGCAGTTGATCAACCAGATCGAATCGTTCTCGGCCGCGCCCAGCCGGACGCAATTGGAACAGATCGCGATCGTGAAGCAGGCGATCGCCGGCGCGGGCCAGAAAATCGATGAGTTGCGTCAGCAGGTGGTGAAGTTCAACGACGCGATGAACGCGGCGAAGGTCCCGTTCGTTCCGGTGCCGTAAGAGACGGGTTGACCGCGCATAGTGAAATCACTATATTTGTAGATGGGAGCCGAGCCTTTTCTAAGGCCGCTAGTTTGGATCGGTTCGAGCCGCGATGATTTGCGCGCGTTTCCCGAACCGGTGCTGGATCGCGTAGGTTATGCGTTGTATATCGCGCAGCGCGGCGGTAAGCATCGCGATGCAAAGCCGCTCGCCGGCTTTGGGAGCGCAGGAGTTCTCGAGGTGATTCAAGACTTTCGTGGCGACACGTTTCGAACGGTGTATACCTTGAAGTATGCGGGCGCGGTGTACGTGCTGCACGCGTTCCAAAAGAAATCGAAGACAGGACGCGAAACACCGCGGCGGGACAGCGAACTGATCCATCAGCGCTTGCGCGAGGCCGAACGGATCGCAAGGGGTGGAGACCGATGAGCAAGAGCGGCAAAAACGGATACGCGACGGGCAGCCGGAATATATTTAAAGACCTCGGCGTGCCGAACGCTGAAGAGCATCTGATTAAAGCGCAACTGGTGTTCAAGATCGACGCGATCGTGAAGGCGCGCCGCCTGAAGCAGGCCGACGCAGCCCGGCTCCTCGGCGTTCGCCAACCCGATGTTTCCAAGATGCTGCGCGGCGACTTTCGGCAGTTTTCCGTGGAGCGCCTGCTGCGCTTCCTCGTGGCGCTCGATCAGGACGTGGAAATCGTCGTGAGGCCGCGTCGCGACGCCCGGAATGCGGCGGCGCTGCACGTTTCCTGAATCGGCGTCGGCCTAAAGTGTATCCCGACCCCGGGCTAATCGGTTCCCCTTAGGCCGATCGGCAGAGTTTCCCGAAATTACATAACTCTTACAAACGACTGGTGAAATCCCTGCTACTGTGAGGATTCTGGAGACCAATTGAATAACGACATCGTCAGTATCCCCCGTCATGGAATGAACTGGACTACGACCATCGTCATGGCTTTGTTTCATGTTGGCGCGATCGCCGCGCTGTTCTTTTTTAGCTGGAAAGCGCTGGCGATCACGTTTGCCCTTTACTGGATGTGCACCGGCTGGGGCATCAGCCTCGGTTACCACCGGCTGCATACGCACCGGGGGTTTGTGGTGCCGCTGTGGCTGGAATACTGGTTTGCGATCTGCGGCGCGATGACGCTCGAAGGCGGCCCGATTTCCTGGGTCGCGATCCATCGCGTCCATCATCAGTACTCGGATAAGCCGGGCGATCCGCATTCTCCGCGCGACGGCGCCTGGTGGTCGCACGTCGGCTGGCTGCTGTGGGGCGAGACGATGCACAACAACACGCGCGCCATGGCGAAGTACGCGCCGGATCTGGCCAAGCATCGTTTTTACGTCTGGCTGAACAATTATCACTGGGTTCCGCTGACCGTCCTGTCGGCGATTCTGTACGCCTTTGGCGGCTGGCAGCTGGTGTTGTGGGCAACGTTTGTGCGGGTCGTATTCGGTCTGCACGCGACGTGGGCGGTAAATTCGGCAACGCACATGTGGGGCAAGCGCCGGTTCAACACGCGCGACGATTCGCGGAACACCTGGTGGGTTGCGCTGATCACGTTCGGAGAAGGCTGGCACAACAATCATCACGCGCATCCGACCTCGGCGCGGCATGGACTCGCGTGGTATGAATTTGACGTCTCGTGGCTGACGCTGAAGCTGATGCGCGCCTTCGGGATCGCCAAGGCGATCAAGGTGGCCAAGCTCACCAGCGCCGTCGCCGAGCGCGAAGCGGCGTAGTTCGAACGAACCCGGCTTCAATTCGACAAATTCCATAGCATCCTTTGCCGGCTACCGGCAGGGCTTGACGATGTCGTTGAGCGGCAAGGGCCGAGCAAGCCCCGGCAGTCATGCCGGGGTAAAAATCGCTGTTTTCACACAGGCTCGGCTGGGGAAGGCTATAGGGACGCCATCAAAATTTTTCTCTTGGTTTCCTCGTTCCGGCCGATGAGTAACTTCGGAGCGAAGCCCAAGAATGTTGTTCCACCCGAGTTCACCCCACCAAGTTGCCTTGGAAGCGCTTGCGGAAGCGCTCGATGCACGCGATGCGTATACCGCGGGACACGGCCTCCGCGTCGCCGAATATTCGATTGAGATTGGCGAGCGTCTGGGGATTGCTCAAGCCCAGATCGAAACACTTCGCCTGGGGGGTCGTTTGCATGACATTGGCAAGGTTGGAATTCCGGATTCCATTCTGCTGAAAGCGGCGCCTCTCAACGATCAGGAGCGCGGCATGATGCGGATGCATACGGGCATTGGACGAAGAATTCTGGCCAAAATGCGCGCGTCCGAGGATCTGCTCGCCGCCGTGGAACTGCATCATGAGAACTGGAATGGCAGCGGATACCCCTATGGTCTTAGGGGAGACAGCATTCCGGTGATCGCGCGCATCCTGCGGGTGGCGGATTCCTTCGACGCGATGACCACCAACCGGGTTTATCGGCCGCCCTTTGAAATCGACGAAGCGGTCGCGCGGATTCGCGCCGCTTCGGGCCAGTTCTATGATGCTGAAGTCGTGGAGGCCTTCGAGATGGTCCTGCGCGGCGCCCGCTTCGAGGGCCTCTGGGAGCTGGTTCCGGCGTTGGCCTGACAAAATCTGCAACTCCAGCGCGGAACAGTGGGATAATTGAATTTAAACCACCTTCATGACGCGCTTGGATGCGATCTGGGACGAGCGGAATCGCGTTCCTGTTCTACTGGTCAGCGGAGCCCTCATTTTCGGCATTGCTCTGATCGACTGGCTGACGGAGCCCTACGTGTCGCTGGGCTTCCTCTACCTGTTTCCCATCATGCTGGCCGCGGGATTCCTGCCGCGCTGGCTGGTCGCGCTGCTGGGCGTGAGCTGCGCCATACTCAGCGAGATGTTCAGTTCCCTCGACCGGTCCTTTATCCGATTGAGTTTTGAGGCTTTGGCGCTGGCCGGTTGCGGCCTGTTCGTGACCGAGCTGCTGCGCAATCGCCGCTTGAGTCTCGAGGCTCAGGAGCGATTGCGCATTCTGGTGGAGACCAGCCCGGCGGCGATTGTGACCATCGACGATCACGGATTCATCGAACTGGCCAATCGCGCCGCAATCGAACTGATCGCGCCGCGCGACGGCAATCTGATCGGCCATCCCGTCGCGGCGTTCCTGCCCGAATTGCATCATGCACTTCGGCGGGAAGAAGGTCCGCAATTCCGCACCTCCATGCAGTGCCGCGGCCATCGGGACAACGGCGAATCCTTCATGGCCGACGTCTGGTTTTCCACATACAAAGAGCACTCCGCGCCCAAACTTGCCGCGATCATCGGGGAAGTTACCGAGGAAGCGGCCGCGCCACTTTCGCTTCCGCTGGATGGCCACGAGCGCAGCGCGCTCACGCCTCGGGAACTTGATGTTCTGCGCTTTCTGGTTCAGGGGCTGGCGAACAAGGAGATCGCCGCGCGCATGGAGATTTCAGAAAGCTCAGTCAAGAACACGTTCCAGCAACTGTTCGGGAAAATCGGAGTCCGCACCCGCAGTCAATTGGTTCGAGCAGCGCTTGAGCGCTATCGGGACAGCCTGTAACGGCGAAGTCTTAGAAAAATAATCCAATTAACAGATTAATCTGGAGATATTTACCGTCTCTCGAAAGCGGTTTCCTCGCTTTCCTAACGCAATCCTGCGTGGCCATGAACGACCTTCCGACGGCTTGTACTCAGCAGGGTCGAACTGGGTCGAGCGGCGAGGCGTAAGCGCCAAATAACCCAATCCAGGCGCCGCCGGGCTTCGGATTCTCCCCGTCAGATGCAACTCAGTTGCCTCAAAACACGAAAGGTTCTACTGTATTTCTGTGTGTATGGCAAAAAGTGCAATTGAGTTGCAACAAGATTCGGGGAGCATGGAATGAATCTCAGCAAACTGCTTGCGATTGTGTGGCCTCTCGCCGCCGCGGCTTTGGGCGCCGACTTGAAAGGAATCGTGGCGGACCCGAGCGGCGCGGTAGTGCCCGGCGTTTCTATCCGTATCAGAGATTTAGACACCGGAGCGCAGCAGGGCGCGACCACCATTGAGGACGGTTCTTATCATTTCGCGAACCTCGCCGCCGGGCGCTACGAGGTGAGCATGGATCAGGCCGGGTTCCAGCCGTACCGGAAAACGGACCTGCAACTGGATGGCGATCTGCGGCTCGACATCACACTGGAGCTTGTTCCGCAAAGCCAATCGGTGACCGTTTCCGAGGACATCCTCGCGGTGGATACGTCCAGCACGCAAGCGGGGGAAACGATCGGCGCCGCCAAGATCAAGTCCGTGCCTTTGAATGGACGCAGCTTCACCGATCTGCTCGCGCTTCAGCCGGGCGTGGTTCCGGCGAGTTCGCAGCAGCCGAACGCCGTGGTGATGGCGGGGGTCGCGAGCACGCCTCCCTCGGGTGGGTTGAATCCGGGGAATATTTCGGTCAGCGGGCAGCGCGAAACCGCCAACGGATTCGTCGTGAACGGGAGCGACGTGGAGGAGACGGTCAACATGGGCACTGCGATTGTGCCGAACCTCGATTCCATCGCCGAATTCCGCGTGCTCACCAATAATTTCAACGCCGAGTTCGGCAACTACAGCGGCGGGCAGATTCTGGTGGAGACCAAATCCGGCGCGAACCAGATTCACGGCGATATTTTCGAGTTTTTCCGCAACACGGATCTGGATGCGCGCAACTTTTTTTCGTCGAGCCGCGCGACGTTCGATCAGAACCAGTTCGGCGGGACGTTCGGCGGGCCGGTTCGGCGCGACCGGGTGTTCTTCTTCGCGGATTATCAGGGCACTCGAACGGCGCAGGGCGTCGATACCGGATTGATCCGCGTCCCGTCCCTCGCGGACCGGTCCGGCGATTTACAGGACCTGGCGAATCAGTTGACGGGAACGGTCAACGGGAACTATTGGGCGAATCTTCTCACCCAGAAACTGGGTTACGGCGTTCAATCCGGCGAGCCTTATTACACGCCCGCGTGCACCAGCACGTTGCAGTGCGTGTTTCCGGACGCGATCATCCCGCAACGGGCATGGTCGGCTCCGGCGAAATCTCTGCTCCCCTATATTCCCCTGCCGAACGTGGGCGCCGACGAGTTTTCGACGTCCGCTTACAATTCGACGTTGCACGACGACAAGGGAGCGATCCGGCTCGATGCCAACACGCGATTCGGGATGCTTGCGGCCTATTATTTTGCGGACGGCTATTGGTTGAATAATCCGTATCCCACCGGGCAGGGCGGCGCGAACGTGCCGGGGTTCAACGCGCTCAACTTCGGGCGCGCGCAACTGCTGTCGCTGAGCGCGAACAAGGCGTTCGATCCCACGATGGTGAACGAGCTTCACTTCAGCTACATGCGAGACGCGAACACGGTCGGCCAGCCGCAGGGCGGAGTCGGAGACAGCCTCGCATCGCAGGGCATCACCGGAGTCTATCCGCTGGTTCCCAAAATCGAGGGAATTGAAAACGTATCGTTCAACGATTTTACCATCGGTGTGGACACCACCGGACTCAATCAGGTGAACAATACATATCAATGGTCGGATAATTTGTCAAAGATTATCGGAACGCACGCGCTGAAATTCGGTGCGATGATTCACTACGACCAGATCAACACGAGCCCCGACGCACAATCGAACGGGTCGTTCGCGTTCCAGGGCACGGAAACAGGCGTGGATTTCGCGGATTTCCTGCTGGGAATCGCGAGCAGCTACACTCAGGCGGATTCACAGAATTTCTATAATCGGAATCATTATATTGGCGTATACGGCCAGGATAGCTGGCGCATGACCCGGAATTTGACTTTGAATTACGGCCTCCGGTGGGACGTGCTTCCGCCCTGGCACGAAAAATACAATCAGCTTCAGACGCTGGTGCTCGGCGAGCAGTCCGTAGTGTATCCCGGCGCGCCGCAGGGACTGGTGTTCCCGGGAGATCCGGGAATTCCGTCTACGCTCGCGCCCACCAAATACGACAGCTTCGCGCCGCGCATCGGACTGGCGTGGTCGGCGGACGCGAAGACCAGCATTCGCGCAGGCTACGGGATGTTCTACACGGCATTTGAAGGATTGGCGGCGGGTATCATGAGCGCGAATCCTCCGTATGGATTCAGCTACACGAGTCCCGCGCCTCCTTTGTTCGCGACGCCGTTCGTGAACGCGGCCACCGGTCAGGATAATGGCCAGCGTTTTCCGCTGCCGTTTCCCTCGTTCGGCGCCGCCGCGAACCATCCGAATGACTCCATCGACTGGTCGATGTATGAGCCGTTGACCGGCATTCCGTCCTTCTATCATCAGAACGTTCCGCCGTACGCCGAGAATTTCACGCTCTCGATCGAGAGGCAATTTAAGACCGGAACCATCGTGCGCACGGCCTACGTTGGCTCCCAGGCCCATCATTTACTGGTGATCGAAGAGGCGAATCCCGGCAACGCGGCGTTGTGTTTGAGTCTTGCCGGATGCGGACCGTTCGGCGAGAGCTCGGCGTACGTGAATTCCGCCGGCCAGACGATCCAGGGAACGCGCGGTCCGTTCAGCCCGGCCTTCGGCGGCGTGAGCTATCAGAAGACCATCGGCAATTCGAATTACAACGCGCTCGAAGCTTCGATCCGGCATAACCTGGGCCGTTTGGAATTGATGGCCGGGTACACATTCAGCAAATCCATGGACCAGTCGTCGAGCCTGGCCGAAGCGGTGAATCCCTTGAATCCCTCTTTGAGCCGCGCGATTTCGGCGTTCGACATGACGCACAACTTCGTCGCCAGCTACCGGTACGAAATTCCCAAGACGCACGGACTCGCGCTGTCCGGCGTGACGCGCTTCAGCTCGGGATTTCCGGTGACGTTATTCAACAATAACGACACGTCGCTGCTGGGGACCATTCCGAATGGAGTGAACAACAACGGCGTCGACACGCCGGACTACATGCCGGGTCCGCTCGATGTAAACACCAATCCCAGGAACGGCGCGGCGGCGTTTAACACTTCGTTGTTCAGCCTTCCGGGGTTGGGCGAAATCGGCACGGCTGCGCGGCGGTTCTTTTACGGACCGGGCATCGAGAATTTCGACGTGTCGATCGAAAAGAAATTTCAACTCGGCGAGACGAAATCCATGCAACTTCGCATGGAGGCGTTCAACGTATGGAATCACGCGCAATTTTACGGAGCGGCGTCGGTAAATGGAAATATCAGCAGCTCGAATTTCGGACAAATCGTATCGTCGGCCGCGCCGCGACTGGTGCAGCTCGCGGCGAGGTTTCAGTTTTAGGTTTTTTTGCCTCCTTTTTGCCCCCTTTTTCCCCCTTGACCAATTGATCGAGTACACTTATCTAAAGTCGCTGTTATGCCTCTTTCCGCAGGTGGCCGGCTTGGCTCGTACGAGGTGCTTGCGCCGATCGGCGCGGGTGGAATGGGCGAGGTTTATCGGGCCACCGACCTGAGGCTGAAACGCGACGTGGCATTGAAGGCGCTGCCCGCAGCGCTCGCGAACGATCCGGCGCGCATGGCTCGTTTTCAGCGCGAAGCGGAGTTGCTCGCTTCGCTGAACCACCCCAGCATCGCGCAGATTTACGGACTCGAAGAATCCGATGGGGTTCGCGCCATCGTGATGGAGCTGGTGGAAGGCGAGACGCTCGCCCAGATGATCGCGCGCGGCCCGATTCCGGTGGAAACGGCGATCGGCTACGCGAAACAAATCGCCAGCGCGTTTGAGTACGCCCACGAGAAGCCTCAGCCGGTGATCCATCGCGATCTGAAGCCGGCCAACGTGAAGGTGACGCCCGAAGGCATGGTCAAGGTGCTGGATTTCGGATTGGCCAAGGCTCTGTCGGACGAGCCGGCGGCGTCCGGGTCCACGCCGATGAGCGCGCCCGCGAGCTCGCCTACGCTCACCATGGGTCCGAGCGTGGTGGGCATGATTCTCGGCACGGCTGCCTACATGAGTCCCGAGCAGGCCAAGGGTCAGGCGGCGAGCCGGCGCTCCGACATCTGGAGCTTCGGCGTGTTGCTGTACGAAATGGTCACCGGGAAACGGCTGTTCGCGGGCGAGGACGCCGCGGAGGTTCTGGCGGCGATCGTGTTGCAGGAGCCGGATCTGAAAGACGCGCCCGCGCGGCTGCGTCCGGTGATCGAGCGCTGCCTGCGAAAAGATCCTCGCAAGCGCTGGTACTCGATGGAAGACGTTCGCTTGGCGCTCGACGACGAGCCGCCGGCGGAACCCGTGGTTGTAACCGCTCCCTCACGGTCGCGGCTCGGTCTGGTCGCGTGGGCACTGGTTGGGTTGTTGGCCCTGGCTCTCGCTGCGGTGTCGTTCCTTCACTTCCGCGAGAAGCCCCCGGCGGCTCAGGTACTCCGCTATACCATCGCCGCTCCGGAAGGCAGCACCGTGCACAGCTTCGCGATTTCCCCGGACGGCCGCTACGTGGCGATCGCGGCGGCAGTGAACGGGAAGCGGCAACTGTGGCTGCGACCCCTGGACGCGCTTCAGGCCGCGCCAATGCAGGGAACCGAAGACGCGACGTTTCCCTTCTGGTCGCCCGACAGCCGCGACATCGGGTTCTTCGCGCAGGGCAAGCTCAAGAAAGTCGCCGCCAGCGGAGGTCCATCCCAAACGTTGTGCGATGTGCCCAATGGCCGCGGCGGGTCATGGGGACGCGACGACGTGATCGTATTCTCCCCGAACGTCAACGGGGTTTCGATGCAGCGGATCTCCGCGGCTGGAGGTGTTCCCGCGGACGTGTTCCAAACCAAGGGCGACCAGCGGCATCCGGTGTTTCTGCCGGATGGCCGCCACTTCCTGTATCTCG
>Ga0187784_10003304_pt1 | contig 13004 bp, 8 predicted proteins | sample 1015_SJ02_MP15_2_FD_132964 | JGI IMG/M metagenome (GOLD analysis project Ga0187784, IMG submission 132964) | Tropical peat soil microbial communities from peatlands in Department of Meta, Colombia - 1015_SJ02_MP15_20_MG | ecosystem: Environmental > Terrestrial > Soil > Wetlands > Peat | place... | reverse complement strand
GGGAGTTTGGTCGGAAACCAAACCGCACTGACTTAACAAACTTGACTACGACCCCTCGGACGTTCCCCATCTGTAAAAGGATTGCGGCCGAATTTCACAACTTAAACCGACTGCGCAGTTCACCTGCAAGTCATTACTGGGGACCATATTCAAGAATCGAAGATTACGGGTCGAAAGTGCGTATGCTAAGCAGATAGAAAAGGAATTAAGAAAAAGCGTTTTGCTCTTTCCTCAATTCCGTCTTCCCGAATCGTCGCGAAGATTTTCAAGAAATTTAGAAGGAATTTTGTAGCCCAAATCTTCTGCCTTTTTAATGTCCTTCCAAGATTTGTCGTATTCTTTCTTAAAGTAATAGGCAGTTGCTCGATTATAGTAGGCACCAGCATTCTTTGGGTCTATCTCAAGGGCCTTATTGAAATCATCGATCGCCCAACGATATTGGCCTTTTTTCACATAGCCAATTCCACGATGATAGTAGGCATCAGCACTCTTTGGGTCTATCTCAAGGGCCTTGGTGAAATCATCGACGGCCTGATCGAATTGAGCTTTTTCCTCGTAGGCAATCCCACGATCGATGTAGAGCTTAGCATCCTTAGGCTCATCCTGTTTTTGTTGAGCGGAGGCATAGGAGAACAAAAAGAAGAGAACTATTGGCAGGATTATCCCTGTCGATTTATTCATAGTATTTTTCATAGTTCCAATCCAAAAGCCGAACTTATCCCGGCGTTGGCTTTTTAGGTGAGTCGTTACTGGTAACTTGTTTATCATGAAATGTGACATTTGTCAATCAGGCAATTCAATTTGTTTAAGGTATTAACGCAGCCAATGGAATTTGTCGATTGCGGTTTGAAATCTGCACCATTAGAGCAAAATGATTTCTTGCAGATTTCAGCAAGAAGTCTTGTGCGGGGATTCCAATGCTCTCCCAAGGTTGATCTTAATGCCGACTTCTTAGTTTCAATAATTCGAAATCATGAGTTTGGTTGTCTGCTTCAGGGAGGTGTATTCCGCTCAGTTTTCCGTGTAAGCTCGATCGAGAGCCGAAGACGAAGGGGATTGAACGGAAAGGCTGTTTCAGGTTAGAAAAGAGGCATGAATAGATATCAAGGTAACATGATTTTGAAGCTTCTAATCTACACCCTCCTCTTTTTCCTCTGGACCACTGAATCGGTATGGCCCCAAGAAATACCAACAAAAGAACAGATTATCGGAAAATTCTCCGGCCGGGTCCCCCAAGAATGGGGAGAGGTCGTCAAGGGAGTGAAAACCAGACTAAACACTCATCAGAAAGTTTTTGCATTGACCTTCGATGCCTGCGGTGGCCCGAAGGGAAGTGGATATGATGCTAAATTAATCGACTTCTTGACGGGCGAGGCGATTCCCGCGACGTTGTTCATCAGCGGAAAATGGATGAATGCGAATCCTGAAATTTTCCAAACACTATCGAGTAATCCTCTATTCGAAATTGAAAATCACGGTTTGACACATAGGCCATGTTCAGCGACTGGCCGCTCTGTTTACGGGATAAAAGGGACAAAAAGTGTGGGAGAAATTTATGACGAGATAGAAGGGAATGCCCTAAAAATTCTTAACCTGACCGGTCGAAGGGCAAAATATTATCGGCCTGGTGCAGCCTACAGCGATGAAATCTGTGTAGAGATGGCCAGTGCCTTGGGGTATGAGGTGGTAAATTTTAGCATTCGGGGAGATGCGGGAGCCACATATTCAAAGAAGCAGGTCGAAGAAGCCTTACTCCATTCCGCTCCTGCCTCCATCATTCTCATGCACATGAATCACCCCGAAGGAGAAACAGCAAAAGGAGTGATCGCAGCTATCCCGGAACTGAAGAACCGTGGTCTTAGGTTTGTTAAGTTATCAGAATTCGATTTGAGATGATCCTTTCTTGGTTTCTTATTCAAATGATCGATCACTTCCATCTGTGCCCCTCCAGCAGTCCCCATTTCGTTTTGAGGAGTTGAATTTTTTTGGTGGGATTTGACGCGTTTTAATTCAGGGGCCTAAAAATAAGGCATTTATCATAATAGAATACGGGATTTCCCCCATTTACCCCCTTTCCATTGAAAGGATAAATTCTTGTATGCTACAAATACTATTGATTCTCCCAATTTTCTCTGAGGCATTTAGCCTCTGTTTGCATTCAGGAAACGATACATTGGTGATACGGCAAAAAGGTATAACCAAGGAGAGGATATCAAATTGAAGAATGCGACGGTTGCGATTCTGAGAACAACGCCTCAAAGGGTTTACGAAGATATCCTTAAGCTGATGGAGATGGCCAGGCTAAGAGAGGCGTTGAAGGCTCAAACAACCACTATTCTGAAAGACAATATTTCATGGCACTTTCCCTTTCTCTCCGCCAACACGACTCCCTGGCAGTTGGAAGGCGTCATTCGGGGTCTCAAAGCAGCCGGGTTTTCCGATCTCGTGGCAGTCCACAATAATACGGTGGTCACCGATCCCTTCAAGGGCGAACGTTTAAACAAGTTGGAACCCATTTACCGGCAACATGGTATCCCGGAAAAATACAACTTTTTGCCCCAGCAGATCACCTGGGAGATCTACCGTCCTAAAGCAAGAATGAGAGCGCTGGACCAGATTTTCCCAAAAGGTATAAAAGTACCAAGCTTCTTCCGCGGGAAAAACATCGTCCACCTCCCCACCGCCAAATGCCACATCTATACGACGATCACCGGGTCCATGAAAAATGCGTTTGGTGGGCTCCTCACCACCCGTCGCCATTACACGCACAGTGTCATCCACGAAACGCTTGTCGATCTTCTGGTGATTCAAAAGGAGATCCATCCCGGGATGTTCGCCGTCATGGATGCAACCTTGTGCGGGAACGGGCCGGGGCCGCGCACCATGATTCCTGTAGAGAAAGGCTTAATGCTTGCAAGTTCCGATTCGGTGGCGATCGATGCCGTCGCAGCTAAGATCATGGGATTCGAACCCATGAAGATCGACTATATACGCCTTGCGCACGAAGATGGACTTGGCGTCGGGAAGATTGAAGAAATCGAGGTACTCGGAGAAGACATCTCAGATCTGAACTTTCACTTCTCGGTGGGAGACAATCTGGCAAGTCGTGTCGGAGACCTCCTCTGGTTTAGTCCATTAAGGAGATTTCAAAAGCTCTTTTTCCGTACCCCCTTCGTCTATCTGTTTATCCTCGGCTCATACATCTATCATGACTGGCTATGGTGGCCTTTGGTGGGGAAACGTCTCATGAACGTTTTAGAAGCCAATAGCGAGTGGGGCAAATTCTTCGCCAGCCACCCCGGTGAGTAGCAGAAGGGCTATCTCTATGCAAGAAGTCCGTTCTTTCGAGACAGGCGGATTGGCGAACCAGCAGGAGACCTCCCCTCCCCTCGTTGTCGACCTCGACGGGACGTTGATCAAAACAGACTCGTTGGCAGAAGCCTTTTTCGCGCTGATGAGGCAAAACCCTCTCTATGTTTTTCTTCTCCCTTTCTGGCTTCTCAGGGGAAAGGCCTTTTTTAAACGGCAAATCAGTCAGCGCGTGATCCTTGATGTAAGTCTCTTACCCTACCATCACGAACTTCTTGATCATCTGAAGATCCAACGTGCTCAGGGACGTCAACTGGTATTGGCAACGGGGACTGACGAACGAATTGCCAAACAGGTAGCCGATTACCTGCAAATCTTTGACAGGATACTTGCCAGCAACGGAACCATTAATCTTTCAGGTCAAAGCAAACGGAATTGCCTGATCGCTGAGTTTGGCGAAAAATATTTTGATTATGCTGGCAATAGCCGGCGGGATCTCGCCGTCTGGTCATCCGCGCGCAAGGCCATCCTCGTCAATCCCACAAGGAGTTTATTTCGCACAACTGCCGGTGTCACAGAGATCGAACAGGTCTTCCGTAGCCCGAAAAGACAATTAAGGTTTTATCTGCAGGCTTTGCGTCTCCATCAGTGGCTAAAAAATCTGCTGGTCTTTGTCCCTTTAGTGATGGCCCACCGTTTCTTTGAACTTGACTTGCTCGGAAAGACCTTTCTGGCTTTTTTGGCCTTTGGATTGTGTGCCTCCAGTGTCTATCTGGTCAATGACCTTTTGGATCTTCCGTCCGATCGGCATCATCCTCGAAAGAGGCAGCGACCTTTTGCCACAGGCGAACTTTCGCTTCTCTGGGGCTTGGGATTGTCCCCTTTCCTGCTCGGCCTCAGCCTTGTTGTGAGCTTGCTCTTGCCCTTGCCTTTCCTTGGAACGCTGGTCATCTACTATGTTTTAAACCTAACCTATTCTTTTTACCTAAAGCGGATCGTCCTCTTGGATGTAATTGTCCTTGCCGGTCTATATACCTTGCGGGTTATGGCCGGATCGGCCGTTATTTCCATCTGGCCGTCCTCCTGGCTCGTAGCCTTCTCAACTTTCATTTTTCTGAGCCTCGCACTTGTGAAACGCTATGCTGAACTGGTAACCATGGAGGCCGAAAGCGGGGTAGTACAAGTTCGAGGCTACCAGATTGTGGATAAGGAACTCCTTGCGTCTTTAGGAAGCGGCAGCGGGTACGTGGCCGTCCTCGTTCTCGCTATCTACATTTCCAGCGGTGTCGCAGAAATCCACTACACCCGGCATTACCTTGTCTGGCTCTTATGTCCTTTGCTGCTATACTGGATCAGCTATATTTGGTTGGTGGCTCACCGCGGCACAATACACGATGACCCGTTGGTATTCACCATCCGGGATCGGGTCAGTCGGGTCGTCCTCTTACTGGCGGCTGTCGTCTTGCTGCTCGCAAAGTAAAAGATCCCCCGGCTGTTGTTCACCCCATCTCCCTGAAAAGGGCGGGTGAGGATGTCGGATAAAGTTTTACAGCGGCACCTCTTAATGTTTACTGCTTACAATGAAAAACTTAGCAGCTATTGACCATAGACAGGCTTTTGTTAGCTTTACCCTCTCAAAGAACCGCATTTGTAAAACCTTGGAGATATCTTCGCCCGCCTCCTCGAATTCTTTCACTGCCTCGGGATCGTAAATAGGGGGTCTTATTCAAGATAATGAAATTGATATTCCAAGAGAGCGAAATGAATCATCACCGGAAAGAGAACGGGATGCGGTTATTTCATCTTGGCCTCTTATCCCTTGTGATGGCAATCGTCTGCAGCCAATGGACACCTTCCTCCGGGGCAGAGGACAAGAGAGAAACTCACACCGGAAGCCAGCACGATGTACCTCACGTTTCTAAAACGATTATCGACCTGCAGCCCTTTCGTGAGACGAGTTCGGTCAAAATTAAAGGGGCAGGGGGTGAAGAAGGTCTTGCCACCCTTATCAATCTAAACCCCGGTATCAATGCGTGGTACGTGCTCCGGCTCAACTGGCGAGGTGGCCCGGAGGAAGATTATCACTTAGAGAATGCTCATCCCCGGACTCAAAGATTCTTGCTGGACAACAACGATCCCGACGGTCTTCTTATCGTTGAGAAGGAAAGTAGATATGCCTGCAACCTTTGGGGAGGAAAGTCCTCCCCTGGTCTGACAGGCGCCAAGAGGACGGGTGCCGCTTATGTCCCTGTCTGCGGGGGAAGGCTCTACCTGCGCAACCGGGTGAAAGGACATCGAACAGAAATAGAGAGAGTGACCGATGTCCTGCGGGACGAGGTGCCCGGCGGGGAGAAAATTGTGGGGTTTGTGCGCGACACATTTTTTAAGTATCTCTACGAACAAAAGGCTGAAGAGAAAGTTGAGTCAAAGCCCGTGGAGGGCCCGCCTCAGAGGAAGACGGAAGATGTGCCCGCGGCGGCCTTGTTAGACGCAAAGAAAACCAATCGAAGCGTCAAACCGAATGACCTCGGCATTGAAGTTCAAGAATCAGGTTCAAACAGTATGGTCCTTGGATCCTGGTATGCGGTCAAGGAAAATCCGGGCATCTACGTCAGTGTGATCGTCCCAGAGGGGATTACGCCCGAAATCCTGCACAGCTTCAGGAAAGCGGTGAGCAGTCTGGACAGCATTGAATCAGGAGGACTTGCGTATCTTGTGGCTTTCGATCTCGATCAGTTCAGCCTGAAGTACGCCCTCGGGACAGAACACCCAAGAGTCGGATGGTCTGATCATATCCTCGAGCAAATGATGGATAAATCTCTTCCCGGGCCCGATGGCATTGGCAGCATTGCTCCCTTAGTTTCGACTGGTCTCGTCAATCCGATGGATGAAAGCAGAACCGTAGCCACCTTCACCGGAGGATTCAAGCGCGTTCACGCAGCGTTCACCTATGGAGAGTTGGCTCTCAAGAATCACGGCAGTCACTACGGCTTCCTGGAAAATGGCGTTATATTCAGCAAGCTTCAGCCCGGACTCGCCACGGTTTATGCGCTCGACGACGGATGGGTGGATATGAAGACCTGGACGGAACGAGACGATCATCTCCTTCCAAGAATTCGGTATGCCCGCCAGAACGGCGTCCCGATCATCGTCGAATTTGGTCAGGGTACCCAGATGTCCATTCCGGGTCCGTTCGTGGCCCGATGGGGAGACGGAAATTGGTCGGGCTCTGCAAACAAGAAGCTGCGCACAATGCGTTCGGGTCTCGCCTTCCAAGAGTTCAAGGGGAGGAGATATCTTCTCTACGCTTTCTTCTGGAGTGCAACGCCGTCAGCCATGGCGCGCGTCTTTCAGACTTACCAATGCCGTTACGCCATGCTTCTGGACATGAACGCCCTGGAGCACACCTACCTGGCTATCTATAAAAAGGAAGGTTCAAACCTTTATGTCCAACATCTGATCCGGGGAATGAGTGAAGTTGATATGTCTGTGAAGGGAAAATATATCCCACGTTTTCTCGGGTATTCAGGTGACAGAGATTTTTTCTACCTGACACGAAAGGAGAGACCATGAGAAAATTTCGAGTTGGGGCAACAAGCATTCTCGCACTTTTGTGTCCCCTCGTTTTTCTTTTATCCTCCCCTGTCGCCCAGTCTCTCAAAGAGAATAACGAAGTCTTATTCGAAGAGCTTCAACGCATCCATGGCTTGTCCGAGAGGCAGATGGATTCAATTCGCACCATCTTTCGCGAATCCGGGTACATCGGTCAGGGAAACCCGGCCATCACCCGACATCCGATGACCCCGCAAGCGTGCCAAGAAAAGTTGGACCGGTTAGGCGTCCGATATGAGAATAGCGAATTTGAGAAGATTTGCAAGGGGAAGTACATGGCGCCGCTCTATAATCCAGCCACTGAAAAAGCAAGAGATGCCAAGGCCTGTATCGATCAATTCGAGTTTCCCGATATCCCCTGCGTCTACCCGGTCGTTTGGGTGCGCGCCCGCGAAGCGGCGCTCATCTGTCGGGCCATGGGCAAGCGACTCTGCGATGCCCATGAATGGGAAGGGGCTTGCGCGGGTGCACTCGAACCGCCTGATTACCGTTTCGACCTTGCCAAAGGGGTTTCCCCCAATGTAGCGATCGCAAGAATGCGGGAGGCTCACAACGAAAAATATAGCGCCCACAAGGTTTGGGCTTACGGCGACTACTATGAGAAGGGAATATGTGCTTCTTCAAGTTTCAAAACCCCCGGCTGTAATGGAGGGAGCTGGACGGGATGCGGATCGAATACGTTTCCTTCCGGAAGTTTTCCCGACTGCCACAGCGCCTTGGGAGTCTACGATCTGCATGGAAACGCAGCGGAACACATGAACCTTCCTCTAAACGAGAGCCAAATGGCGAGTCGGGGCAGCCTGGAGCTGGGATATACGGAGATGAAAGGCAGCTGGTTCGTTTTCGATACGATCTATGCCCATCCCGATTGGTGCCGCTGGCGAGCGCCCTTTTGGCACGGCACCAGGGTCATGGATCCCCACAGCCATGAGAACTATCATCTTGGTTTCCGCTGCTGTAAAACGATCAATGAAGATTAGAAGAAGCCGGTACGTAACCCCTCAGCCTCGGGCACAGTGGGATCGAAGTGGTCTCCCCTTCTAAATCTTGAAATTGCGGATTATCAAAGGAAAAGGGATTGGAGAGTGGTGCTGGAGGGGCGTGTTTTCAGGATATCTACGCCTTCGATCATCGCTAAAATGTGCCGCTTCAAGCTCGCCTCGGGGCGAAGCCACGGGTTTTCTCCGGAGAGACCACTCCGATCCTCGGGATAGGATTTCCGATCATGACTGAGGGATTACACCGGTAAGTTTCAAAAAGATGTTGGAACGGGTTGGGTTGGATAGGGATGATGAATGCCCATCAACTGTAACACTTTTCGGATCGGTCCTTCGTCGCTCAATATCGGCGCAAGCTTTGGATCTTCTAAAACTTCATAAATAGATCGGGGTTGGCCGTCGATCAGGACCACGTTGCTGATCAGACGAATACCGTGGCTGTAATCGGCATAATTCGCACCGTGGATGATGGTGAGGGGCTGAATCGGAATCCCCGAGAGGCGATGCCAGCCGTAGATGGCGATTCTCCCAATGGTTTCACGCAGCCGATTGGTCAGCACCACATCCTTCTTGTGGCCCGAGATCAACGCACCCAACGGGCAGCCCAAGGCAAGGCGTTGTCCTTTGATCATTCGATTGTGCTCCGAGAAGTAAGCCACGGATCTCATCCGGGAGCCCGGAGGCATCGGGTCAGGCGCAAGGTGGAAATCAGATTGTTCGAAAATCGCATCCACTATTTTTTTCGTAGGCAGGATGAAACCCAAGCGGACCGCTATTTCAGTTGCCGTAAACCAGCTCATCGGCATCAATAGGAAGTCCCGATCTGAACCGATGGCCAGGTAGTCCGGCATCACAAAAATCGTTGCGGTCACTGTTTTTCCTTCCCCAAACGTTTGAACCAGCTGGACAGGTTTCAACCTTCTCAAAAAATCAGGAAGGTTGCCTTTGATAATTTGGCTCAGGATGGCCTGCTCTCTGGCGGATTTGTCCATGGCAGAGACAGATTTACCAAATTCTGATCCGCTTATCGAGAAAGACGACCTGGAGGAGATTTTCTTGATGAGAAAGGCCTGAATATCAGCCCAGTCCGTGCCAAAAGCGTTGATGGACTGTAAGCACAGGACAAGAGCGAGCGAAAATTTTAGTATTTTTTTTCTCATGCCTCCCACCCAGGAATCGATATCCAGGTCCTCTCTTAATACAAGCCGTCTAGATAGTCAATGGTGATTTTCTCTCTTGGCATAGGGCATTAAGTGCAAGCACTTCTGCTTCGTCTACCCGATCGGAAGATATAATCCGCGCCTCAGTGAGGCAATACCCTGTTATCATCATTCCCCTTGAGTCCATCAGGAGAATAGCCTATATTTGATACTATGACACAAAAGAAGGGCACTGTGGTGATGGAGTTTCATATCTCCCGGAAGGCAAGGGATGACTACCAATTTGATGCTTCCCTGTTCTCCCTTAGCGGAAATGTCATCCTTCCCAACTTCCATGCGGCAAGATTATTTGCCCAGAGGATGAATGAAAAAAGGGATTTGATCGTCTTCCCCGACAAGGCTGTCAGAGCCGGCCAGATCAATGCCATGGGGTTGATCGACGAAATCCTTCATTACGTGGTGGGCCTGTATCGCATCGAAAAGAATGCACAGGTGGTGCAACAGGCCCTGAATTGGCTGGATGAGAACCTGGGCAAGCAAAAAGTGGATGAGGCTCTTCGGAAATTTAGCGATGAGTTTCCAACGGTGGCTGTCTATCGCCATGAAGTGGATCTCCATACGTATTTGGGAGGAGAGACAGCGGGGACCCCTCACCGCTTGATCGTACTGGAAGAAATGCTGATGCTCTGGCTCGCCAACACGAATCCGGCCTTTACTCCTTTTATTGAGTTGTTCGATGACACCACGCTGGAAAAAGATACATCTTACGTCCAAATCATCGAAGCCCTCCGTTCCTTCTTTGATCATCAGCCCTTGTTCGGCCCAGATCATCAGAACCTGGTGGACATGCTTCGCAGTCCTGCGCTCGCTGCTCCCCACTCACTTTCGGGACAGCTGAAATACATCCGGGAAAAATGGGGCTATTTGCTGGGTCCCTATCTCTTACGGCTTCTCAGCAGCCTCGACTTGATCAAAGAGGAAGAAATCGCGGAATGGCGGAGAATGGCCTTTTGGGGCCGTGCTCCTGCGGAGGTCTATGAATTTTTTGGGATGGAGGAGGAGCCGGAACGCTTTAGTTTTGACCTCGACTGGATGCCGAGGCTGGTTCTTATCGCAAAGAATGTTTATGTGTGGCTTCATCAACTCTCCAGAAAGTACCGGCGCTCCATCTACCGGCTCGATCAAATTCCTGATGAGGAACTGAACCTCTTAGCCCGTTGGGGCTTCACCGGATTGTGGCTCATCGGCGTGTGGGAGAGAAGCCTTGCCTCCAAAAGAATCAAAGAGCGGATGGGCGATCCCGATGCAGTAGCTTCGGCTTATTCCCTATTCGACTACGAGATCGCAGGCGACCTCGGAGGCGAAGAAGCCTTTCAGAATTTAAAAGACCGGGCGTGGAGCCGGGGCATTCGCATGGCAAGCGATATGGTGCCTAACCATGTGGGAATTGATTCCAGGTGGACGATCGAACATCCAGAGTGGTTCATTTCCCTGGATTACAGCCCTTTCCCCGCTTATCGCTTCGGCGGACCGGATCTCTCGTGGCACGGGGAGGTAGGGATTTATCTCGAAGATCACTATTTCGACCGGAGCGACGCAGCCGTGGTCTTCAAGAGGGTGGAACGAAGAAACGGGAGCGAAAAATTCATCTATCATGGCAACGATGGGACCCGAATGCCCTGGAATGATACGGCCCAGCTGAACTACCTGAACCCCGACGTAAGAGAGGCAGTTATTCAAACGATCCTTAGCGTTGCCCGAAAATTTCCTATCATCCGTTTCGATGCGGCCATGACCCTGACGAAGCGACATTATCAACGGTTGTGGTTTCCAGAACCAGGCACAGGCGGAGCCATTCCTTCTCGAGTGGAACACGGCATGCCGAAAGAACAATTCAACCGTTTCATGCCCGAAGAATTCTGGCGTCAGGTGGTGGACCGCGTCGCTCGGGAAGCGCCTGACACGTTACTGCTGGCCGAAGCCTTTTGGTTGCTCGAGGGATACTTTGTCCGAACCTTAGGGATGCATCGCGTTTACAACAGTGCCTTCATGAATATGCTGAAGTACGAAGAAAACGCCAAATACCGCTCCGTGATGAAGAATACTCTCGAATTCAACCCTGAAGTCCTCAAACGATTTGTCAATTTTATGAGCAACCCTGATGAAGAGACCGCTGTTACTCAATTTGGCAAGGGAGACAAATACTTTGGCGTGTGCGCCATGATGGTGACACTGCCCGGGCTCCCCATGTTCGCTCATGGCCAGATCGAAGGGTTCAACGAAAAATATGGAATGGAGTACCGGTATGCCAAATGGGATGAACAGCCGGACCAGGAACTGACCCGCCGGCATGAACGAGAGATTTTTCCGCTGATGAAGCGCCGCCATCACTTTTCAGACGTGCAAAATTTCTTGCTCTATGATTTTTTTGCTCCGGAAGGCTACGTCAATGAGAACGTATTTGCTTACTCCAATCGAAGCGGCGATGAGCGATCGTTAATCATCTACCACAACAAATATGAGTCCGCCCGGGGGTGGGTCCGGTCCTCCGTCGCCTATTCGATCAAGGCCGGTGAGGGGGATGTGCGTGCGTTGATTCAGAAAAATTTGGGAGAAGGCCTCGGGTTGCACGATGACCGAGCCTATTTCTCCATTTTCCGCGACAATGCAACCGGTCTGGAATACATTCGCAGCAGCGAGGAATTGTGCAAAAGGGGGCTGTATGTGGAGCTGGGTGCTTACAAGTATCACGTATTCATCGATTTTAGAGAAGTCCGGGATAATCAATGGCATCACTATGCCCAAGTAGCCAATGGTCTGAATGGCCGCGGAGTACCCAGTATCGAAGACGCACTGAAAGAGATGTTGCTCAAACCTCTGCACGATGCGCTCAAGGGCCTGGTCAATGTGGACACGTTCCGCCGCTTGATGGAGGCACGCGTCACACAACCACAGGCTCAGCAACTCGATCAAAAACTGATGGAAGAGATAGAGAAAAAAATGACTCGCCTCCTTCAAGAAGCCAAAAACCTCAGCGGGGGGAGAGAAGATGAGACGGCGATCGTCCAAGAGATTCGGCGTAAACTGGAGGCCATCCTGTACTTGCCCGTCTTAACCAGTCGCTACCCGCAGCTACAGCCAAAAGGAGTCAAAGCCGCGGCAGAATACCTGCACAAGAAGCTGACGGGCTCAACAACCACCTGGGCAACCCTCTTCGCCTGGCTGTTTGTCCATGCTCTCGGGAAGGTCATCAATCAAAGGGACTTTGCAGGGCAAAGTCATACCTGGATTGAGGAGTGGGGATTCAGGAAACCGATCCTTGCTGTTCTAAGAGACTTGGGGATGGAGGAAACCGCCGCATGGAATTCATTGACAGCCATCAAATGGCTTACGAGTCATCAAAAATGGTTTGAGTCGAAGCCATCCGGCCAGGAACAAGCTTATGCGATATTCGAAGAATTGTTGAGGGATAGTGATGTCAGACAATTCTTGCAGGTAAACCAGTGCAACGATATCTGGTGGTTCAATAAAGAGGCCTTTGAGGAGCTGCTGTGGTGGCTGACGATGGTGGCCGCACTGACCATCGGCTCCGATCCTCTCCGTCCTGTCAATGCGGTGGTTCAAGAATTACAAAGATGTTACTCCATCATTCAGGCGTGGCAGGGAGCAGAAGAGAGATCCGAATATCAAGTAGAAAAACTGCTTTCTGCCCTGCAAGAATAGGAATTTGGGATCATCCTAAATAGAGAAATTCAACGGAAAGTAATCTTGGACCCGCAACTAATGGGTTAAGCAAATATTTCCTCCTTGTTTATTCCTGTCAAGTGTTTTTTTATCTTTTCGGGCGGTATAGGTTTTATCCTGCCAGGCGGGTTCCCCGTCGCTCTGCCACATCCTACCCAACCCTTGTCATTAGAAAGTCGTC
>Ga0187784_10003303_pt1 | contig 13005 bp, 8 predicted proteins | sample 1015_SJ02_MP15_2_FD_132964 | JGI IMG/M metagenome (GOLD analysis project Ga0187784, IMG submission 132964) | Tropical peat soil microbial communities from peatlands in Department of Meta, Colombia - 1015_SJ02_MP15_20_MG | ecosystem: Environmental > Terrestrial > Soil > Wetlands > Peat | place... | reverse complement strand
CTTCGCAAGCTGGCCAGGTATTCCAGCCGCCGCAAGGAACCGGCAATCGCCTTCAAAGTGGTCGTCTGCAAGTCTTCCAAAGCGGACAAAAGTGACATCGTTGTTACGTTTTCCGAAAAATGAAAAAATTAGGCCGCGCTAAGGCAAATCGTCGCCGCAGGCACATTATCACGGGACTATCCACTCTGCAAAGGAGTTTACATCGTGAAAAAGTGCTTGCTTTGGTTTGCTGTCGCGCTGTTTCTATCCACCATTTCGTTGCCACCAACCATCAGCGCGGAGGAGCCACCACCCACTTGTGGCCCCAGCGGATGTTCGAAACCAGGGCTTATCATCTCGGCTCGTTAAGATTCCGATTGTGGGCCATCGTTGAACCGATTATATTTCTCCGGGTGGCCCATGCCTCTTCTTCGCTTCATCTGGCACTGGCTCTGGTTTCTGCGCATCGCCCTGGCGGTGGTTCTTTCGCTGGCGGTGATACAACGTAGGTCTCGCTTAGGTTTTCCAGTGTTCGTTCTGTATGTCTGCTGGGCAGCCCTGGAAGGCGTGATTCTGATAAGCATGAATTACGCTCCTTCTTTTACAGGAGATGATTATTTCATTGCGTACACCATTGGGGAGGCTGCAAGCGCCGTCCTGCGTTTCGCCGTCATTTACGAAATCTTCCAGCACCTGGTGAGCAGATATCCGGCGCTGTGCGATTCTGCGACAGCTTACTTCCGTTCGGCGACTGTCGTTTTGTTGTTGTTCGTGGTTTCTCTGGCGTGGCTGGCCCCCGCAGCCGGCAAAGACCGCCTAATGTCTACGTTCTTCCTTCTACAGAGGACGGTCGACGCTCTTCTCTGTGGACTATTGCTCTTTCTTCTCGCCTTTTCACGTGTCTTTAGTTTGACTTGGCGGAATTTTGTTGTCGGCATTGCGTTAGGTTTTGGAGTTTTTGCAAGCGTAGAGTTGGCCACATCGACCCTCCGATCGCAAATTGAGCCTATTGCACGCAACAAAACGACGGATGTTATCGCGCTTATTTCGCAGGGGGGATACTTGTGCAGCGTGGTGGTCTGGATGGCCTATGTGTTCATGCGAGACGAGCGGCCGTCCAAAGACGTTAAACCTCCGCCGCTGCAGGACTTGGAAGGCTGGAACCGAGAGCTGGAGCGGCTCTTACGATGATCATTTCGATCGCTCTCGTACTGTTTTCAGCTCTCGTCCTGCTGCTCCTAGTTCGGCTGGCGAGAGGTCAGTACATCGCGACGCGAATAGGAGAAAGTCCCGCCGATCAACTTCGCGCCGTCGATCTCGAGGCTTTTCGCAACTTGATTGACCCAACTGAAGAAGAGTACTTGCGCAGCCGATTACCCGCGGAGGACTTCCGTAAAGTGCAAAGGGAACGCATCCGGGCGGCCATCGACTATATCGGATGCACCGCCCGTAACGCGGCCGTATTGCTGAGTTTGGCGGAGGCTGCACGCCACAGCTCCGATCCGGAAGTAGCAGCCATGGCGGTAAAGCTCATCGATAACGCAATCCGCTTGCGACTTTATGCTTTGCAGGCGATTCCAAAATTGTATATTTCGCTGTTCTTGCCGCTTGGGCATTTTTCGCATGCTGCGGTCGCCGATCGTTATGAGCAGATGATCCGGCACGTTGTCCTGCTTGGACTGCAGTATCCCATCGGTGGTATCTCTAGTGCGCTGTGAGCGAGTGATGTTCAAATCCCTCACGCGTCATCAATGGCAAACGAAGAGCCCTGTTATCGCATAACCCACAGCGATACCAGTCCGCCAGGATTCCCCGCCCGCCAAATCGTGGCGGGCAGTCTTACTAAAACCCAGATTCTCCGAACCCAACTTGGCACCTGAATGTCCTTTGGCACCTCCGTATGAGACAGTTAGCCAACTGCAAAAATCGGCGCAATTGTCTATCATGGAACTATTCCCACCTGAGGATGGAGAGTAGCAGACGTGCCTGAGACCCGGACAGACGGACTGGAAGTGTTGGAAACGCGCGAGTGGCTGGATTCGCTCGATTATGTGTTGTCAAAGGGCGGTCCAGAACGCGCTGGACGGCTCTTGCAACAGCTCTCGTTGCACGCCCGTCGGGCCGCGGGAGTTAACCTTCCTTTCAGCGCAACTACGCCCTACCAGAACACCATTCCATCAGCTCAGCAAGCGCCCTTTCCCGGCAGCCAGGAAATGGAGCGCCGGATCAAAAGCCTGGTGCGCTGGAACGCGCTCGCTATGGTGGTTCGCGCCAATAAGATTCAGGAAGGAATTGGGGGCCACATTTCCACCTACGCCTCCGCCGCCACCCTCTATGAGGTGGCGTTCAACCATTTTCTTCGAGCGCACACTGAAGGCGGAGATCGTGACATCGTTTATTTTCAGGGACACGCGGCGCCGGGGATTTATGCTCGCGCTTACCTTGAAGGTCGCATCCCCAGGCAGAAGCTGGAAAATTTCCGTCGCGAATTGAAGCCGGGCGGTGGCTTGTCTTCCTATCCTCATCCCTGGCTGATGCCGGATTTCTGGGAATTTCCCACAGTTTCTATGGGCCTCGGCCCGATTCAGGCCATCTACCAGGCTCGCTTCATGCGCTACCTTGAAAATCGTGGTCTGAAAGAAACCCGAGGGGGCAAGGTCTGGGCGTTCCTGGGGGACGGCGAGATGGACGAGCCGGAATCCCTGGGCTCGATCACCCTGGCCTCCCGTGAGAGGCTCGATAACCTGATCTTCGTCGTAAATTGCAACCTCCAGCGCCTGGATGGCCCGGTACGCGGGAACGGCAAGATTATTCAAGAGCTGGAAGCCATTTTCCGCGGTGCCGGCTGGAACGTCATTAAAGTCATCTGGGGCAGCGATTGGGACATGCTCATTCGCAATGACCGCGATGGCCTACTGGTTCGGCGAATGGGGGAGATCAGCGACGGCCAATATCAAAAATACTTTGTGGAAAGCGGCGCTTACTTCCGGCAGAACTTCTTTGGCACCGACCCGCGCCTGCTCAAGATGGCGGAGCATCTCTCTGACGAGCAACTCGCCCGCATGCGCCTGGGCGGCCACGATCCCATTAAAGTGCATGCCGCTTACAAGGCAGCCGTCGAGCACGAAGGCTCGCCGACAATTATCCTCGCCAAAACCATCAAAGGGTACGGTCTCGGCGAAGCCGGCGAAGGCAAGAACATCACCCATCAGCAGAAGAAGCTGAATGACGAGGAACTGTGGATGTTCCGTTCGCGCTTTGGCATCCCCATTCCGGATGACGAACTGCACAACGCACCCTTTTATCGCCCGGCCGACGACAGTCCCGAAATCACCTATATGCAGGCTCGCCGCAAGCAGCTTGGCGGCTACTTGCCCGAACGAAAGGTGCGCTCCGCACCCATCAAGCCTGTTTCTGAGGCGCTTTTTGAAGAATTCTATAAAGGCACGGAAGGCCGCGAAGCATCCACCACCATGGTTTTCGTGCGCTTGTTGTCCAAGCTCCTGCGCGATCCCGAGATCGGTAAACTCATCGTTCCTATCATCCCCGACGAGGCCCGCACCTTCGGCATGGAAGCTCTCTTTCGCCAGGTGGGCATTTACTCCAGCGTGGGCCAGCTTTATGAGCCTGTCGATATGGACACGTTGCTCTACTACAAAGAAGCTCTCAACGGGCAGATTCTCGAAGAGGGAATCACCGAAGCTGGCTCGGTGTGCTCGTTCATTGCTGCGGGAACCGCTTACGCAACTTACGGCATCAATACAATCCCGTTTTTCATTTACTACTCCATGTTCGGATTTCAGCGAATCGGCGATCTGATCTGGGCTGCCGCTGATATGCGGACGCGCGGCTTTCTCATCGGTGGCACCGCCGGACGTACTACTCTGGCGGGCGAGGGTTTGCAGCATCAGGACGGCCATAGTCATGTGTTGGCGCTTTCGCTGCCCAATCTTCTGGCTTACGACCCGGCCTTCGCCTACGAGATCGCAATCATTATTCAAGACGGCATCAAGCGCATGTACGTCGATCAGGAATCCATCTTCTATTACCTGACCGTGACCAATGAACCGCTACCGATGCCCCACATGCCCGAAGATGGGAACGTTCGTGACGGCGTCCTCAAAGGTTTGTACCGCTTCAAGGCTTCAGGGAAAAAAGACGCAAGACTGCGAGCCCAGCTTCTGGGCAGCGGCGCGATCATGTACGAAGTGCTCAAGGCGCAGCAGATTCTGGAAGAAAAATACAGCGTGGCTGCGGATGTTTGGAGCGTGACCAGTTATAAGCGTCTGTATTCTGACGCCAACGAATGTGAACGCTGGAATCGCTTGCACCCCGCGAATGCGCCTCGCGTACCCTACGTGACGCATTGCCTCAAGGATGCGCCCGGGGTGTTCGTCGCCGCGTCGGACTACATGAAGGTCTTGCCCGAATCGATTGCGCAGTGGGTACCCGGGAAACTCGTTGCGCTCGGAACCGACGGTTTCGGTCGAAGTGAAAATCGTCCTTCCCTGCGCGACTTCTTCGAGGTGGACGCCAAACACATTGTGCTCGCCACTCTGAACGCCTTAGTGCGGGAGAAGCAGATGGAAAACGACGTAGTGCAGCGAGCGATTCGAGAATTGGGTATTGATCCAGATAAACCGAACCCGGCGACCAGTTAAGTAATGCCTGTCTGTTTTGTAAGCCGGTGATTGTTCGCAGGGCCAAACAGACTCAGACGGGCTGAATATGAGAGTGTCACGTGACTGAATTCAAGCTGCCTGAACTTGGTGAGAACGTGGATCAGGGCGACCTCGTTCGCCTGATGATCTCGCCGGGAGCTCAAGTCACTGAGGGCCAGGCTGTGATGGAACTCGAGACCGAAAAGGCGGTCGTCGAAGTTCCCTCGTCGGTCAGCGGCACGGTAAAGGAAATACGAGTCAAAGAAGGCGAGAAGGTCAGGGTCGGCCAGGTCATCTTCACTGTCGATAATGGGGCCAGTGGTGTGGCGCGGGCGCCCTCGCCCGCAAAACTGGCTCCAATGCCTGAGCCGCCGAAACAACCGCAAACCGACGCAGGGGACCCTCCTTCACAGGTTCAACTGGAAAAGCCCAAATCTCCCTCCCTGGCTGCCGTCGCTGCCGAGTTCAGGCTTCCTGAACTTGGCGAAAACATTTCGGAAGGGGATCTGGTGCGGTTGATGATTTCCCCCGGCATGAAGGTTTCTGAAGGACAACCTGTCATGGAGCTGGAAACCGACAAGGCGGTGGTCGAGGTTCCGTCTTCTGTGACCGGCACAGTGAAAGAGGTACGCGTAAAGCAGGGCGATAAGGTTAAAGTCGGCGAGATCATTTTCCTTCTCGAAGGTGCAGCCCCGGTGGCTGTCGGCTCGAAACACGGGCCCGTAGAGCACGTTTCCGGCCAGCATGGGGCGCGACTCGCGTTTCAGGCAGCCATCCGTGCGGAAGGCAAAACGGAGGAGCAAGCGCTCCCACCGGATCAACCGCAGGCTCAAGTTCAGGCCTTCGCCATGCCTGCGCAGTTAGCTAAGGTCGCGGGTACAGATCATGGCGAACCGGTACCCGCGGCTCCGCACGTGCGCCGTCTGGCTCGGGAACTCGGCATCGAGATTCGGAATGTAAAGGGAACTGGCCCAAGTGGGCGCATCAGCGAGGATGACGTTAAGGCCTACTCAAAGCAGTTGCTGACCTCGGCGACTGGCGCAGCCCAGGCGCCGCGTGCAACTCCCTTCGCGCAGCCTGAGCTCCCTGATTTCGCCAAATGGGGCAAGATCGAACGAGTCTCCATGCGTGGCGTCCGGCGAAAAACCGCCGAGCATCTCTGGGAAGCCTGGCACACCATCCCTCATGTAACCCAGAATGACCGGGCTGACATTACCGAGCTCGAGCAATTGCGAGCTCGCTTTGCCCCCAAGGCGGAGGAAGCCGGCGGCAAAATGACAGTGACCGCCATCGCCTTGAAGGTGTGCGCCTCCGCCCTGCGAATCTTCCCGCAGTTCAACGCCAGCATCGATCTGGCAAAGGAAGAAATTGTTTACAAGCAGTATGTGAATATCGGGGTTGCGGTCGATACCGATCGGGGACTCCTGGTCCCGGTCATTCCTGACGTGGATAAGAAGAACATTGTCGAGCTCGCCGCCGAACTCACGCAAGTTTCGAAGAAAGCGCGCGACAAGAAGCTCACTCCCGCCGAGATGGAAGGCGGCACTTTTACCATCACGAATCTTGGAGGCATTGGCGGTACCGGATTCTCACCCATTGTGAACTACCCCGAAGTCGCAATTCTCGGGCTCTCGCGTTCCAGCACAGAACCGCTTTGGATGAACGGCAGGTTTGAACCCCGCCTGGTGTTGCCACTCTCACTGTCTTACGACCATCGCTTGATTGACGGCGCCGACGCGGCCAGGTTTCTGCGCTGGATCGCTGAAGCTTTCGAGCAGCCTTTTTTGCTATCGGTTCAAGGATGAAGAGCACTTTCGCTCTTGACGGGGACAGGCATTGCGCTTCGCTGGCTAGGTGAGGAAGTTCAATATGGAACTTTCTTCCCAGCACCGGATCACCTGTGTTGGCCTCGATCAGCCACTTCGGGATCCCAGACTGCACTCCGCTCAGCCACAGTAACTACCTATGTATTATGAGCTTACGCAGTGCCTTGGGACCGGCAAGCTAGCTTCCCGCCGAAATCTCCTGCGAATTTCCCGCTTCCCTTTGCATCAGGTTTGGTGCAATAATGCTGGCCCTTGAATTGCTTTGGCGAAAATGTCGAAAATCCTTAATCTTTAGGTGATCGTGGCCATGTGGTTGGAAAAACTTTCTTGGGGAGTGCTGCGAGTACTTACCCCTCTCGGACCTCGCTATGTAAAGCCTTCCTTCGCCCAGCGGCTTTACCTGCTTTGGCTGTTTCGGAATTTTCCCATGCTGCCGGTGAAGGTGCTCAGCGCAAGGCAACAGAAGTGGATTGATGCGCTTTGCGCCCTCCACGGCTTCGTGTCTCAGGTGGAAGGCAGGGACATCTCGGAAGTCCCCGTGCTAGGAACTCTGGAGCAGCGCCCTCCAATGGAGCCCCAGGCCATCACCGGTCGGTCTCAGAGTGTCTCCAATGCGGTGGCGCCGTTTGCTGCTGATGTCCAGCACCGCTCCTAGGCAGGAATTGCCAAATCCGCGCCTTGCTGTACCTCGCAACAAAAAAGCGTCCTGAAGTTTTAATCCAGGACGCCCTGGCAGCCCTCCCCCAGAACTGCCAAAATTACAGGGCTGATAGTAAGGGCATCTCATTCGCGTGTAAATGCCACTTTCGTAACGCAGGTTTCTTCAGCAGTAACCTGAAAAAAAGCCCCCAAGTAACTGCTGCGCCAGCTACGGCTTGGGACCCGGGAACCAAGCCATCAGACTTAGGACGCAAGCTCTGTATGCTTCACAAAGTTGACCTGAGCCAGCCAATTCTGCAGCTCTCGCAGCGCCAGGTCACACTGCTTTTTGTGCCTTTGCTGCCGGTCACGCACCGGTTTCTCGAGCCTTGGCAGAAGATCGAAACTAATGTTCGCGGGCTGAAATCTGTCAGGGTCAGCGTGGCTCACATAGTAAGCCAGCGACCCCAAGGCTGTCGCGCGGGGTGGCGGAACAGGCTTCATCCCGCCCACAACCGCCATCGCGTGAAGTCCTGCCATCAATCCCGTCGCGATTGATTCCACGTATCCCTCGACTCCGCAAACCTGTCCTGCAAACAGGATCTGAGGGTGCGTTTTCATCTGCAGCGTATCCGAGAGCAGCGCCGGAGCATTGATGTACGTGTTGCGATGGATCTGCCCGAAACGCAGGAAATGGGCATTTTCAAGCCCTGGAATCAGCCGCAGAACTTTGGCCTGCTCTCCGAATTTCAAATGGTTCTGAAATCCTACAAGGTTGTAAGAATCGGCCCGCAGATTCTCCTGCCGCAACTGCACCACGGCATAGGGAATCTTGCCAGTACGAGGATCCTTCAGCCCAACCGGCTTCATGGGACCGAAGCGCAGAGTGTCGCGCCCACGCCGCGCGATCTCTTCAATGGGCAGGCAGCCTTCAAAGTAATTCAGCTTCTCCCAATCGCGTTCTTCTACCGATTGCGCAACAACCAAAGCGTCGTAGAAGCAGTCGTACTCCTCCCTGGACATTGGGCAATTAATATAGTCAGCCGTTCCCTTGTCATAGCGGGCAGCCAGGTACACCTTCGACATATCGATGGAATCAGCTTCCACAATCGGACTGATTGAATCGTAGAAGCACAATTGTGAAGCGCCGGTGAGCCGGCCAATCTCCTGCGACAGCGCGCTCGAAGTCAGCGGCCCCGTGGCGATGATCGTGATCTGGTCTTTGTCAACGCGCGTGACTTCTTCCCGCCGGATCGTAATCAGCGGCTCGCGGGAAACCGCATCGGTTACTTTGGCGGCAAAAGTTGTACGATCTACCGCCAGAGCATGTCCAGCCGGTACCGCACATTCCCGGGCAATCTCCATGAGAAGTGATCCGGCGCGGCGCATTTCTTCCTTGAGCAGCCACGGCGCGGTATTTTCGGTATCGGATTTCAGGGAATTCGAGCAGACCAGTTCCGCGAAATCGCCAGTCTGATGCGCTGGAGTAGAGCGCGCCGGACGCATTTCGAACAGCTCAACTGCGATCCCACGCCGTGCGCATTGCCACGCCGCTTCCGATCCAGCCAGACCGGCGCCGATGATGCGAATGCCTGGGTTCACGATGCAAGTTCCCCAAGGTGCTCGATTGCCGGAGATACTACAGGTCTTATATGCGACTCACTTTCCAGAACGCTCCAAAGTCCAGAACTCACAAAATTATCCTTTCATCTCCCACCCGCCGCGTGACGTGCTCACGATCCAGGTATTCCAGCAGAGGGATGGCGTACTTTCGAGTCACTCCCAAAAGGTCCTTGAAGTGCGCCACGTCGATCCGTGCGGATTTCGCTTTCTGCTCGACCATGCGTTGACGTAAATCAAACAGTGCGTCCTTGTGAAACAGCAAATCTTCGGAAATCTTCACCAGAACTTTGTCGCGCAGCAACAGGGTAACGATTTTCTGTGCCCGGACTTTATCGACCTTCAGGCCTGCAAGTACGTCTTTGAGTGTGGGTACCTTCAGACCAGCCGAGGCAAATGCTTCTTCAATGCTCCTTTTGGACTCCGATTCTTCGTCCTTCATCACCACGCCCTGGCCGGGCTGGCGAACAAAATCGCGGGAGATTTCCAGCTTCTTCTCGCCCACCAGCATGTCCAATGCAGCGGCAAAAATCTCCGGGCCGATGCCCAATTTTTCCCGCAGCGTCTCCCTGTTAATGCCAGGACTGAGGGGATTTTGCTCCTGAAAGCGGGCCACGGTTTCGGACAGAAGCTGACTGAGCGCGCTGATAGCTTCAGGGCTGACTAGCAGATCGCCGACCCGAATCACCTCGCCTCGCACCAGCGGGCAACGTAAATACTTTTCAATTGCATCTGAGCGCCAGCCGGTCTCCGCCACTGCACTGTGTAACGAAATTCCCGCCAAAAAACGTCGCGCAACCCGCCTTATTAAAATCTGTTCGGGATCGCCTCCTGCCGCGACCGTCAGAAACTGATTTCGCACCTCCGGCTTGATTTTCGCCATGGGAAATGCATCCAAAACCACCCCTCCGCCAACCGTCACCACGGGAGAGAACTGGCGAATGATAAAGCGGTCTCCAGGCAACAGCAGAATCGGTTCAGCCAACACCAGCTGTCCGAACGCGGTTTCTCCTGCCGAGATTTGCTTGTTTCCATGCAGCAATACCTTGGCAATGGTTTCAGAGGTGTGCGCGTGAAAATGCACTCGCACCCGATCCTTCAGCGCCTTGGCCGAGGGCAGTACAGTGAGTTCGACATCGAGCCGTGTAGCCACGTGGAACGTGCCCGGACGAGCCAGTGTCACGCCGCGTGACAATTGCTCCATGGGCAAACCTGCCAGGTTCAGCGCAGTACGCTGACCGGCCACTGCCTGATCCGTCGCGGTTCCATGTACCTGTACGCCCCGAACCCGGACTCGCTCGCCTCGGGGAAAGACTTCGAGTTCATCTTCTCTCCGCACCGACCCTGAAATCAGTGTGCCGGTGACCACAGTTCCGAAGCCCTTCATACTGAATACGCGATCAACCGGCAGGCGCGTAAGACCGCGCGAATCTCGCGCCGGAATTCCACTCGCTACGTTGACCAGGTTTTTCTTCAGGTCCTCGATTCCGGCGCCGGTCAACGAACTCACCGCGATGATCGGCGTTTTTTGAGTGTCCAAGAAAGACCCGCGCAGAAAATCTTCCACTTCCAGACGCACAACTTCGAGCGTTTCCGCATCGACCAGATCGGCTTTTGTCAGCACCGTAATGCCATGCCGAACCGACAATAGTCGGCAGATATCGAAGTGCTCGCGAGTTTGTGGCTTGATCCCTTCATCGGACGCAACCACCAGCAGCACCAGATCGATGCCGCCAACACCCGCAAGCATATTGCGAACGAAACGTTCGTGGCCGGGCACATCGACGAATCCCAGCCGCAGCGCCTCCCCGTCTCGGGTTGGCAGTTCAAGATGTGCAAAACCGATGTCAATCGTGATCCCGCGCCGTTTCTCTTCTTCCAGACGGTCGGCATCGATTCCGGTCAATGCCTTGACCAGCGCGGTTTTTCCGTGATCGATGTGGCCAGCCGTGCCGACGATGACCGACTTCATGCATCCTGAATAATACTAAACAGATTGCTTATCCACTCACTCCCTGCCATGCGACAATAGAGTTTCCCCATGCACACGGTTGCCGTCCCAGCCATCAGCCCAGAACTGGTCCAGGAACACGGTCTCACCCCTGAAGAATACGAAAAGATCAAACAACTTCTTGGCCGGCGCGAGCCCACCATCACTGAGCTGGGCATCTTCAGCGTGATGTGGAGTGAGCACTGCTCCTACAAGTCTTCGCGTCTGCATCTGAAGCGGCTGCCGACTCGCAGCCGCCGCGTGCTCCAAGGCCCCGGCGAAAACGCCGGCATCATCGACATCGGCGACGGCTGGGCCTGCGCCTTCAAGATCGAGTCGCATAACCACCCCTCGTTCATCGAACCCTTTCAAGGAGCGGCAACCGGTGTGGGTGGAATTCTGCGTGACATCTTCACCATGGGCGCGAGGCCGGTTGCCATCATGGACTCACTGCGCTTCGGACCCATAACAAGGCACGTGGGGACGGCCGCCTCGCCCGTCCAGGCGGAGCGAAGCTCGCCAAAAATTCAAGCCGAATCACGCTCACTCGGACAGCCGAGAGCGGCTGTCCCCACACAAGCGGAGATCCATAAGAATCATTCCCTGCTCGAAGGCGTGGTCAGTGGGATCGCCTCCTACGGGAATTGCTTCGGCGTTCCCAACCTTGGCGGCGAGACCAAGTTTGAACCCTGCTATTCGACAAACCCGCTGGTTAATGCATTCGCGCTGGGCTTGGTGCGGCGAGATCAGATTTTCTATGCCCGGGCCGCCGGCGAAGGGAATCCCGTCATTTACGTGGGCGCCAAGACGGGCCGTGACGGAATTCACGGCGCGACCATGGCCAGCGAGGAATTCAGCGAAGCCTCCGAGGCTAAACGTCCCAATGTGCAAGTCGGCGATCCCTTCCTGGAAAAGCTGCTGCTCGAAGCATGCCTCGAAGCCATGCAAACCGGCGCGATCGTCGGCATTCAGGACATGGGTGCCGCAGGACTGACCTGCTCCACCTGCGAAATGGGCGCGCGTGGTCACGTCGGAATCGAGATTGAACTGGATCGCGTGCCACAACGCGAAACCGGCATGACGCCCTACGAGATCATGCTAAGCGAGTCCCAGGAACGCATGCTGCTGGTCGCGCAAAAAGGCCGTGAGCAGGAAGTATTCCGGATTTTTGAGAAGTGGGGACTCGATGCCGCGGAGATCGGCCGCGTCACGAAGGACGGCAAAATGCGCGTGCTTGAGCACGGGCAGGTGGTTTCGGAGATTCCCAACGAAGCGCTCACGGACGATGCGCCACTTTATAGGCGCCCGATGCAACGCTGGGAACCACCGGTGCCGCGAGAAATGCCAGCAGACATAAAGCTAGGACAGAGGGCAGATCTCACCGATGACCTGAAGCAACTTCTAGCCAGCCCGAATATCTGCAGCAAGCGCTCGGTGTGGCAGCAATACGATCACATGGTGCAGACCAACACGGTGGAAGCTCCCGGTGCCGGCGATGCCGGAGTCATCCGCATCAAGGGTTCGCAACGCGCGCTGGCGATGGCGCTCGATGGCAATAGCCGCTGGTGTTATCTCGATCCCCAACTTGGTGCGATGCACGCCGCAGCTGAAGCCGCTCGCAACGTGACATGCGCGGGCGCAACTCCGGCGGGTGCCACCAATTGCCTGAACTTCGGTAACCCGGAAAAGCCCGCGATCATGTGGCAGTTCTCGCAGGTCATCGATGGCATTACAAAGGCCTGCGAGGAGCTGGATATCCCGATCACCGGCGGCAACGTGAGCTTCTACAACGAAACTCTAGGGGAAGGGATTTATCCCACCCCGGTGCTCGGGGTCGTAGGCATTCTCGATGACGTTCACAAAACTATATTTCCTCATTTTCGCGAGCCTGGCCGAACTGTCGTCCTGTTGCGGGCCTCCGAACCCGGAGATCTGACGGATGCCGAAGTGGAATTTGGCTCCTCAGAGTATGCCAGGGAGATTTTGGGAGAGTTGTGGGGTTTTCCCCCATCACTGGAACTGGCGCGCGAGGCCGCACTGCAAAAGGCGCTGGTTGAGATGATCCATGCTGGTTTGCTCGATTCTGCGCACGATTGTTCGGATGGCGGCATCGCCGTGACACTTGCGGAATCGTCCTTCCCCGCCTCGGTGGGGGCCAGAATAGACTTGGACTCGCAGGAACTCCCACCGGAGTTTGCCTTGTTCGGCGAGGATGCAAGTCGTGTGGTCATCTCCTGCGACCGGGCTCATCTCTCAGGAATCAAAAAAGTGGCAGGCAAATACGGAATTT
>Ga0187784_10003302_pt1 | contig 13007 bp, 6 predicted proteins | sample 1015_SJ02_MP15_2_FD_132964 | JGI IMG/M metagenome (GOLD analysis project Ga0187784, IMG submission 132964) | Tropical peat soil microbial communities from peatlands in Department of Meta, Colombia - 1015_SJ02_MP15_20_MG | ecosystem: Environmental > Terrestrial > Soil > Wetlands > Peat | place... | reverse complement strand
CTGGCCCTCGAGTTCGTTTTCTCCTAGGTTTTTCGGCATTTGAATGACCTTGGTGATCGCCGCGTCGCCCGAGATGGCGATCGCCGCCAGCCGGCTCTTGGCTCCCGAGCGCTTGACCGCGCGCCGGATTGCCTCGCCGACGGCCTCGGCGTCCACGATCGCCTTCTCGTTGATGGCGTTATGGGGTGTGGGCTCCGCCGCGTACGACTCCACGCGGTACTGTCCCCCCGACATGGTGAGCTCGATGAGCTTGACGGAGGAGGTGGTGATATCCAACCCTAGAAGCGGGCGATATCGTTTACCTATGGATAGCGAAAACACCAGAATTTCCCTTTATGCTCAATACGTTGGAGTCGAAGTCGGTGCACGAGATTAGCTACGGTGAACCAACTTAGCAAGAAACTGTTAAATAGAACGTGAAGCTACTCACGGTAATCGCCGCCTGCCGTCGGGGAGTTTGGCAAAGTGCGAACTACGCAAATGCGTCGTGAAAAAGCTACGAGCGCTTCGTAGCTCAAACGAGGAGGCATCGAATCATCCATTCAGACCTCTTGTCGCCTATGCTCTCGGCCAGGCGATTGGTTAAGCTTGGTCTGGCAACCCCGCTGTCCTAGGCCTTGGAGCCCTTAGACCGGTGGCTTTGCGTCCCCATCTTTCGATGAGTATGCCTTGCTAAGCAGCGGTAATATGCCAGCCCTGTGTCCGCCGGTGCAATAAGTTAGAACGGTTTTCTGTGGCCAAACGTTATCTGGTTCTCATATCGCGCATTTGCGTCGTGCTGGTGGCGGTCATCGTGGCATTCGCCTTCGCCAATGCCTGCGCTTATGTCTACTTGAGGCCGGCGCTGCCCGATGTGGAGAGTCTGCGCGAGGTGCAGCTGCAGGTGCCGCTGCGGGTCTATACCCGGGATGGACGGCTGATCGCCGCGATCGGCGAGCAGCGGCGAATCCCGGTGCGCTATCAGGATCTTCCGCCGAAATTGATTCAGGCGTTTCTGGCGACCGAAGACGACCGCTTCTTCCGCCACCACGGCGTCGATTGGGAAGGGATCCTGCGGGCGGCACTCGCGAACCTGCGCGCCGGGCGCATCAGCCAGGGTGCGAGCACGATCACCATGCAGGTGGCGCGCGACATGTTTCTTTCGCCGCGACGCGACATGAAGCGCAAGATGAGCGAGGTCTACATCTCGCTGTTGATGGAAGCCGAATTCAGCAAAGAGGAGATCTTCTCACTCTACGTGAACAAGATCTTTCTCGGGCAGCGCGCCTATGGCGTGGCGGCGGCGGCGGAGGTGTACTTCGGCAAGAGCCTGAATCAGCTCTCGATCGCCGAGATGGCGACGCTGGCCGGCATCCCCACCGCTCCCTCCGCCGTGAACCCGGTCGCCAACCCGGAGGCGGCGAAGGCGCGCCGCGCGCATGTGCTCGGACGGATGAAGGATCTCGGGTACATCACAGCGGCCGAGTACGAAACGGCCAGGGCGAGCCCCGTGGAGAGCCGGCTCCACGGGCCGTCGATCGAGGTCGATGCCCCCTACGTCGCCGAGATGGTGCGAAACGACATGCAGGCGAAATACGGCGATGCCATCTACACCGCGGGCTATCAGGTCTACACGACGATCGACTCCCGTCTCGAGTCTGCCGCCACGGTGGCGCTGCGCGCGGGTCTCCTGGAATACGATCGACGCCACGGTTGGCGGGGTGCGACCGCGAAAATCGACCTCGCGAAGGTGAGCGAGCCCGGGGCCTTGGCGGCCGAGCTCGAGGAGTACCCGGTCGTCGGGGGTCTGCGGCCGGCCGTCGTGGAGAAAGTCGAGGCCCGCAGTGCGCGGATCTTCGTCAAGGACATGGGCAGCGTCGCTCTGCCGTGGGAGAAGATGGCCTGGGCGCGGCGCGAGCTCCCGGACGAGAAGACCGACCGCTCCCCGACGGAGGCCCGCGAGATCATGAGCGTGGGCGATGTCATCTACACGGTCGGCAACACCCCCGAATCGCTCCAGTTCGTGCAGATACCGGAGGCGCAGAGCGCCCTCGTCGCCATCGACCCCAAGGACGGCGCGGTGGTGGCGCTCGTCGGCGGATTCGATTTCTTCCAGAGCAAGTTCAACCGCGTGACTCAAGCCCATCGGCAGCTCGGCTCGGCATTCAAGCCGTTCGTGTACGCGGCCGCGTTCGACAAGGGATTCACACCGGCAAGCGTCGTGCTCGATGCGCCGATCGTGCTCGATGAGACCGGCATGGAGCAGGCGTGGCGACCCAAGGAAGACACCGATACCTTCTACGGGCCCGTGCGCCTGCGGGTCGCGATGGCCAAATCGATCAATCTGGTCTCGGTGCGCTTGACGCGCGAGATCGGCCTCGACTATGCGTGGAACTACGTGCAGCGCTTCGGCTTCGATAAGAGCCAGCTGCCGCAGGATCTCACCATGGCCCTGGGGACCGCCGAGCTCAGTCCCTTGCAGGTGGCCACCGCCTACTCGACCTTCGCGAACGGGGGCTTTCGCGTCAACTCTTACTACATCGACCGCGTCGAGGATGCGGCCGGCAAGACGTTGTTTCAGGCCGAGCCGCTCATCGCGTGCTTCGTCTGCGGACGGCCGGCAGAGCCGCTCGCGACGACTCGCCCGACCTCGGGCGGCGCGCGTGCCGCCGAGCTCGAGGAGGGCACACCCGACGGCAAGTCATTGATTCCCGCCAAAGACCTGGCGCCCCAGATCATCCGCCCCCAGGTGGCGTACCTGCTCTCCGACATGATGGGAGATGTCATCAAGCACGGCACGGCGCAGCGTGCGCTCGTCTTGAACCGCGACGATATCGCCGGCAAGACGGGCACCACGAACGACCAGCACGACGCCTGGTTCTCCGGCTTCAACGGCGATCTAGTGGCGACGGTGTGGACGGGGTTCGACGCCGATCGCTCCTTGGGAAGCGACGAGCAAGGAGCGCACGCGGCGCTCCCGACCTGGATCTTTTTCATGCGTCAAGCCCTCGCCGGCGCGCCGCGGCACAAGGCTCCCGTGCCCGACGGCATCGTCACCGTGCGCATCTCGCCCGACACGGGACTGCTCGCGAGCGCCGACAATCCGAACGGAATCATGGAGAAATTCATCGAGGGTAATTTGCCCAAGTCGGAATTTTATGAGGGACCGAACAGCACGAATCCGATGAACGACGGCGATAAGCCGCTGTTTTGAGAGCCGCCCGTGCTGAAATCGGCCCGGTCCCATGCTGAAATAGGCTCGCGAGTTATGCCGAAACGATATTCTGAGCGCAGAGAGGGTCTCCGCCGCGCCTTGGCCCAGGAGGCCGCGCGCATCATGGCCGAGCATGGCATCGACGATTTCCTGCAGGCCAAGCGCAAAGCCGCCGATCGTCTGGGCGTCAACGACGTCGCGGTGCTCCCGAAGAACGTCGAGATCGAGGCCGCGCTGCGCGCGCACCAGCGCCTCTTCGGCCGCGGCGCGCATGACCACATGCTCAAGGAGCAGCGCCGCGTCGCACTCGACACCATGCGGCTGCTCGAGGAGTTCCAGCCCCGGCTGGTCGGGTCGGTCCTCACCGGGACGGCGACCAGCTTCAGCGACATCAACCTGCACTTGTTCGCCGACCGCTCCGAGTCGGTCGCCATCCGTCTGATCGAGATCGGTGTGCCGCATCAATTCTATGAGCGCCGCGTCAAGATGGACGCCGAGCGCAGCGTCGTCTATCCGGCGCTGCGCTTCGAGGCGAGCAGCCGCACGGTCGATGCCACCGTGTTTCCGATCGACGGCATCCGCCAGTCGCCATACTCGCCCGTGGACGGGCGCCCGATGCGCCGCGCCGATGCGCGCGAGGTGTCGGACCTCATCGACGCCGATTAGATTTCGGACGCTTAGGTAGTTCCTCGGATATTCAGAGGGGATTCCGCGGCTAGATTTTGTTGAATGCCCCTCGAAGGGCGTATTAAGCTCACGAGCGAGACCAGCACATACACGCAACGAAATGGCCGGCAGAGCCATAGAACAGTGGGTCCATCGTGTGGGGAAACGGCAACACTTGAAGGGGTTCGGGGATGCGTGCGGATATCATCAAGAGGTGCCTGGTGCCGGTCGCGGCCGCGAGCCAACTGGCTCTGTCGGCCGGCGCGATGGGAGCTACCGCGCAGGGCGAGGCCTCGGCGAGCGAAGCCGGCTTGGAAGAAATCGTCGTCACGGCCACCCGCCGCGAGGAACGCCTGCAAAACGTCCCGATCAGCGTGCTCGCCTTCACGCAGTCCAAGCTCGACGAGGAGGGTTTGAAGACCATCGATGATCTGGCGCGCCTCTCCCCGGGCCTGACCCTATTGCGCAACGCGATGAGCTCCTCGGGCAACTACAACGACGAGGGAACCGACATCAACATCCGCGGCGTCGATTCGGCGGCCGGCACCTCGACCACCGGCATCTACATCGATGACACACCGATCCAGACCCGTCACGTCGGGTTCGGGTCCATCAACGCCTTCCCCGCTCTGTTCGACCTGGACCGTGTCGAAGTGCTCCGCGGCCCGCAGGGGACACTCTTCGGCGCGGGCGCCGAGGGCGGGGCGGTGCGCTTCATTTCCCCGGAGCCGGATCTCAACAAGGTAACCGGTCTGGTTAAAACCGACCTTGCGAGCACCGAGCATGGCGGGCCGAGCTACGAGGCGGGTGGCGCCTTCGGCGCGCCGATCATCGAGGACAAGCTCGCATTCAGGATCAGCGCCTCCTACCGCTACGACGGCGGCTGGGTCGATCGGGTGGCTTACACGCTTTCGCCCAACGCGTCGGTGCCGCTTCCCACCCCGATCTATGGCGGTGTGATCAACGAACCTAACGCGAACTACTGGGAGACCACGACGGTGCGCGCGGCCTTGAAGTGGAAGGTGAGCGATACGCTCGAGATCATGCCGTCGATCTACTATCAGAATCTGCACATCAACGACACGGCGGCGTGGTGGGTATCGATCTCGGATCCTGCCACCCAGCAGTACCGCAATGGCAATTTTGGGACGAACCCGAGTCATGACCCGTTTTACTTGAGCGCCATCCGCATCAAATGGGACTTGGGCTTCGCGTCCTTATTCTCCAATACCTCGTTCTACGCTCGAAACCAGCACGCGGACTCGGACTACACCCAGTACCTGCGGGCGACCTGGAATTCGTTCGGTGAGCTGCCGAATACCTTCCCTCAGGCGGGCGACAACGGTTATGCCACGTTTCAAGACGATCAACATAATTTCTACCAGGAGCTGCGCCTCGCATCGAACGACCCGAACGCCCGGCTCATTTGGACCGGCGGTCTGTTCTACTCGCACCTGCGCGAGAACGTGCCGGAGAACATCTTCGATCCGACGCTGAATGCCGAGACGCTGGCCTACGAGAGCTCTTTTGTCCCTCCTATCCCTAACTATGTTCCCGTGTGCTCCACGGCCTTTCCGTGTCCCGGCGGGCTCATCTATCAGGGCCCTGTCGATCAGGTGGTCGACAGCCAGATCGCGCTCTTCGGCGAGCTCACGTACAGAATCACCGATACCTTCAAAGCAACGGCGGGGGTGCGACTATCGAGGCTTGACTTCACGGGAACGGTCGCGGAGACCGGGCCCTTCCTCGGCGCGAGGATCGTTACCTCCTCGAGCAATAGTGAAAAGCCGGTGACGCCGAAAGCCGTGCTCACCTGGCAACCCGACAGCGATGACACGATTTATGCAAGCGCGAGCAAGGGCTTTCGGCCGGGCGGTCCGAACGTGAACGTGGGCGTCATTTGCGGCGGCCCCCTGGGACTAGGCGCCTACGGCCTCACGCAAGTGCCGGAGCAGTACTCCTCGGACAGCCTGTGGAGCTATGAGATCGGCTCCAAGAACACCTTGTTCGATCACACCCTGGTGGTCGATTTCAGTCTCTACTACATCGACTGGACCAATATCCAGCAGAATGTGTACCTCACGGTCTGCGGCGAGCAATTCACCGCGAACCTGGGCAAGGCGAAGAGCGAGGGTGGCGACCTCGAGGTCCTGTATCGACCGCTACCGGATCTCACGTTCGATGTCACCGCAGCGTACACCGACGCGCGGCTCACCAAGACCTCCTGCGCCGGCACGCTCACTTACAACAGCGCGAGCGATGCGTGCGTGGGCACCGGCGGCTTGCTGGCTCGCCCGGTCGCCACCGACGGAGACGCGCTGCTCGGCGCGCCATGGAACTTCACCGTTTCGGCGGAATATCACTTCGCCGAGTGGGCGGGCCGAACGCCTTATCTGCGCATGGATTACCAGCATTCGACCACGCAGACAGCGAAGCTGCAGACGCAGGATCCGAACAACGGGCTGTTCGATATCACCCTGCCCGGACTTCCCATCATCAATAACCTGAACGCGCGTGCGGGGTTGCGCTTCAACGGATTCGACGTCTCGCTCTACGCCAACAACATCACCAACGCGCACCCGTTGCAATTCGAATCGCGTGACATCTCGCCCGCCGCAGGGCCGCCGGGAACCGGCGCATCGCTGAACGGGCCCACCACGGACACCTTATATTTCGGTCGCGGCGTGCGGCCGCGAACCTACGGCGTGCTGGCGGCATATCGATTCTGAGGATCGCATGAGATCGCGTTACACCTTGTGAGACTGGCGGTTCGGAGAGCACAACAATTGGAGACGGGGATGTCAACTAAGCCTGGTCTAGTCGGAATTTGCCTGATCGCACTCTGCCCCTGGTCGGGACCACTCGCGCTTGCAGCCGCTGCCGAGGGCGAAGCGAGCGAAGCACTAACAGAAATTGTGGTGACCGCCGAACGACGCACGGAGCGACTCATGGACGTACCCATGAGCGTCGAGGCCTTCGGCCAGGAGAAGCTCGATCAGGAGGGCCTGCGCAGCGTCGATGACCTGACCCGCGTCGCCCCAGGCGTCACGTTCCTGCGCAACGGCATGAGCTCGAGCGGCAACTACAACGATGAGGACTCCGACATCTCGATCCGCGGCATCGATTCGACGGCGGGTGCCGCAACCACCGGCATCTATGTCGACGACACGCCGATCCAGACGCGCCACCTCAATTTCGGCACGGTGAATCCCTATCCGCAGCTCTTCGATCTCGACCGCGTGGAGGTGCTCAAGGGCCCGCAGGGTACCTTGTTCGGTGCGGGCTCGGAGGGCGGCACGGTGCGCTTCATCACGCCGGAGCCGAGCCTCACGACCTACTCGGGCTACGCGCGCGCGGAGTACGGCCACATCGAGGGCGGCGGCAACAACTACGAGGCGGGCCTCGCCGTGGGTGGCCCCATCATCGACAACGTGCTCGGCTTCCGCGTCAGCGCCTCGTTCCGCGAGGACGGCGGTTGGGTCGATCGTGTGACCTATGTTCGCCCGCCGAGTACCATCGAGGACGGTGCCACTGTCTATACCGGCATACCGGTCATCAACGGCACCGCCGAGAAGAACACCAACTGGCACGACACGCAGACCTTCCGTGCCGCGCTCAAGTGGCAGCCGATCGATGGCCTCACGATCGACCCCTCGATCTATGTTCAAACGCTGCACATCAACGATACGGGAGCCTATTGGCTCGATATCTCGGACCCGGCGAACGACGTGTACAACAGCGGTAACGCACAGCGCGACCCCAGCACCGATCCTTGGTATCTCGGCGCGATCAAGGTGAGCTGGAACCAGCCCTGGGCGAACTTCGTGTGGAACTCGTCGTATTTTTCGCGCCAGCAGCACTCCATCTCGGACTACTCGCAGTGGTTCGACACGGTGTTCTTCCTCAACCAGTACCCGCCGGTCGGGCAGTACAACAGCGCGTACTTCACCGACCATCAGAACAATTTCAACGAGGAGATCCGCGCGAGCTCGGCCGACCCGCAATCGTCCCTGCAGTGGACCGCGGGGCTCTTCTACACGCACACCAACGAGGACTCCACCGAGTACGTCGTGAGTCCTGCGGGCTGCGCCGGCGACACCTGCCCCTTGACTTCACCGGGCTACTCGAACTTGGTCTATCTGCAGCCGCGCTTTTCCATGCTCGACAAGCAGGTGGCCGTGTACGGCGAGGTCGGCTGGAAAATCACCGACATGTTCAAGATCACCGCCGGCCTGCGCTATTCCGATCTTTGGTACGACGGCGTGGTGCAGGAGATCGAGCAGGGATTGTTCGGCACTCTCAACGTGAATACGCCGAGCTCGGGCAACGCCCGGCCGCTCACGCCGCGTTTCGTGTTCGACTTCACGCCCGACACGGACAGCCTCTATTACGCGAGCGCCACCAAGGGCTTCCGTCCGGGCGGCATCAATACTGAGCTGCCGAAGGCCTGTCTCCCGCCCGGCCTCGACCAGCAAGCAGCGGCCGCGCCCTTCACCTCCGACTCGCTGTGGCAATACGAGCTCGGCTCGAAGAATACGCTCTTCGACCGTCACCTCACGGTGAGCGCGTCCATCTACTACATCAAGTGGAAGAACATTCAGCAGTTCGTTTACCTGGCCTGTGGCCTCGGTTTCGACTACAACCTGGGCGAGGTTACCGGCAAGGGAGGCGACGTCGAGGTCGAGTGGCGACCGGTCAGCGGCGCGACGCTGGGATTCACGGCGGCGTACACCGACTCGGCGTTCAACGGCAACGTCGTTCTTCCCGGCAGTACCGAGCAGCTGGTGGCAGCGGGCGATCACCTGCAGGCTTCGCCGTGGAACCTCGACTTCAGCGCCGAGTACGTGTGGGGCGGGCTCGAGAAGAAGCCCTACCTGCGGCTCGATTATCAATACGCGACCGCGCAGCGCAGCCTCATCCCCTACCAGGATCCGGCGAACGCGCCGAACTCCGACACCACGCAGCCGGGCCTGCCCGAGATCCGGATCATGAACCTGCGGGCCGGCGTGCGCTTCAGCGGCATCGACCTGTCCCTGTTTGCGAACAACGCGTTCAACTACCACACGCCGATCTTCGTGTCGCGCGACTTCCCGACTACGCCGCTGAACTACCCGACGCTGCCGAATCTCGACACGAACTACTTCGGGCGCGGCTACTCGCCGCGAAACTACGGGATCACCGGGACCTACAAGTTCTGATGCCGGGCCCAGCGGCGTCGAGCCGCTGGGCCCCCCCCCCAGCAGAGCTCGGTCGGCGGCGCGCGGCCTCGGTCGGTGAATGGGTGAGCTGAGCGAGCTGAGCTGACCCGCAAGCTCGATAAGCTAGTTCGCCGCCTTCCCCTGCCACACCGCGAGCGCCTCGGGCGACCCCTGCGCGCGGATCCCGTTGTCGGTCAGAATCTCCTCGGTCGCGGCCATTACGGCCGCGCGCGAGAATACCAGCGTCTCACCGTCCCTCTGGTCGAACTCTATCGTCACGAACGGATCTTTCAAGTCACGCAGCACCGCGACCAGATGGTTGAGGCTCTTGATGCGGGTGCCGTTGACCGAGTAGACGACCGAGCCTGCGGGGTTCGAATAGCCGATGCCGATTTTGTGGGGAAAGAGCGGCGAGGAGATCACCACCAGCTCGTCCTGATCGGCATCGGGCGGATCCATAATGCGGGTCAACAAGGGGCTTTTGCCGAAGCCGAGCACCCTCATGGCGTTCGCGTTGTTCTTCAGGGAGGTCAGGGTCTGCCAGGAGGCGGTCGAGAACACCATCGGTCCGTAGATGAAGTAGGGCGGGTAGCTGCCGCGCAGATCGGATATGAGCAGCGGATAGTGCGTCGGGACCGGCAGCTGCACCTTGAGCGATTTCCCCGCGCGCATCAAGGTCAGGGGCACCGTGCCATTTTTCTCGAGCCGCTGAATGAGATAGGTGAAGCTCACGCGCAGATCCTTGTCGAGTTTGATCTGCCCTTGGTTGTCAATCGGGGTATCGCCGATGTGGGTGATCACATCCCATTCCTTCAGCGGATAGCCCGCATCGCTCTTGTAAGGACGGTGGACGACCATGCCTTCCACGGCTTTGTCGAGCTTCAAGTACTCGCGCAGCGCCGGGTTCTCCAGGGTTTGCAGCTCGTCGAACATTGCGGGCTTGCCGTCGTAGTGGCCGTCGGCGATATCCTTCAGGAACAGCTCCACCTCCTCGTTCGGGATGATGTAGCCGATATTCTGCGTATCGCCCCTGAGCGCACTGAAGGCAAGGCCGATCATTCGGTCCCCGGCAATGGCGGGACCTCCGCTATTACCCGGATTGATGGCCGCATCGATTTGAATGCGAAGTCCCGACACCGGAAAGTTGTAGGAAACGAATTCGATGCGCGACACGATCCCCTTGGTGATGGAGAGCGAGGAGCCTCCGGTTGGGAAACCGTAGGCGAGCACGCTGTCCTTGATCTGTGGTAGCCGGCTCGCGCGCTCGATCGGCGGGTGGGAATCGAAGAAGCTCGGATCGTCCAGTTGCAGTACCGCCAGATCGATGCCGGGCCCGACCGCGAGGACCGTCGCCGGTAGCTTGTCACCCGCTGCGTTCGCCTGAATCTGGACCTGAGTGGCGTAAAGGACCACGTGCGCATTGGTCAATATGCGCTTGCCCTCGATCACGACACCGGAGGCGCTGACCTCGGTCGGCGCTTGCTTGGTCCAGGGACGCGCGAGGTCGGGATAGCGCATGGTGGCAAATACCCTGACCACCGAGTTCTCGACCGGGGCAGGCGTGCGGCTCGTCGAGCGCTGAGCAGCGCCGAGCGCCGCAGCGCTCGACACCGACAGGACGAGGCACAAGTAGGGCAAGGAAAGCCGTCGAGAGCTTGACATGCTGAAGTCCCTATTGTTCACCGACGACCAGTGCCTATTTGCCGTCGACCGAGAAGGCGAGCAGCACATTTCCCGGGCGGCCTGAGCCAGACCCGGAATTGACGTAAAGCACGCCGTTGACGATGGTCGGTCCGCCCTGATGGAGCGAGCCCCCGCTCGCTTTGACGCGGTTGACGGTGACGAAATCCCGAGCGGTGTCATAGTCCCAAAGAATCTTGCCGTCGATGGTCGAGTAGGCACGCAGGTGACCGTCTTCGGACCCCGAGAATGCGACGCCGGGAATGACGGTCACCGCCTGCGCTTCGCCGTGGCCGCAAGGCTCATCGCCGCCCCAGCTGCACGAGGGGGTCGGAGCGTCGGTCCTCCAGCGCTTTGCGCCCGTCCTGATGTCGAGCGCCGTGAGACTCCCGCTCTGGTTGGCCGGGTCGGCGGCGAGGCCGCCGAGGGCGACATAGACGCTGCGATGGTCCGCCGCAGCACCCTGGTCGACGCCGCCGTCCGCCTTGTTCTCGCCGGCCTTGGTTTCCCAGAGGATCTCTCCTGCGCGATCCGGGTCGAGACTCGATACAACTCCTGACCGCTGACCGATCAGCAGCACCTGCTTGCCGCTCGCCAAGCTGCGCAAGATCGGCGAAGAGCCGAGCTCCGCCGCGCCCTCGGCGGAGAGCTGCTTGGCCCACCTCACCTTGCCATCGACGAGGTCCAATGCCATGACCGCATCGGCGAGCGGCTGCTCGTTCGCCGTGTAGGAGCGGCCGGTCGCGACGTACAGGACACCGCGGCTCGCATCGATCGTAGGGGCCGCCGAGATCGGCACGCCGGCGGGAGCGAATTCTTGAGCACCCGACGCGCTCTTGCCATCGGGTCGCGGCTCCTCGCTCACCGTATAGGTCTTCCACAGCACGCGGCCTGTGGCGATATCGAGCGCCGCGACGCTTCCCCGAAAGGTGCAGCAGGCGTAGGTCGGGTCGGCGGCGAGGCTCTCCTCGCTCGAGCCGACCGCCACGTAGAGCCGGTCTTGATAGAGCGTGGGTGAGCCCTCGATTCGCGCCGTGGGATGCGGATCGATCGGTGTCTTCCACAGTAACGTGCCGTTCTCGGCGTCCAGGGCGTACACGGTGCCCTTCTCGTCGCCGAAGAACGCCGCGCTCGGAGGCTTCTGAACCTCGAGATGCGCATTCGTGAGTCGATGCCTGGACCTCTTCGACCGCGCGGGCCGTTTGGGGAGCCGCGCTGGAGCCAGCTCGGCGATCGAGATCGCTGTGCGAACACCGGCCTGGGCTTCGTAGCTCCAATACGTGCAGCCCGTCTTCGCGTCGAGCGAGTACACGCGGCCCGTGGCGCTCGCCGCGAACACCCGGCCATCGACGATGGTCGGTTGTGCGGATGCCACGGCGCCCGGGTAGCCGAAGGCCCACTTCAGCGTGAGCTTCTCCACATCGGTCGCGCGGATCGCGGGCTCGGGCTGATAGCGGGTGTTGTCGACGCTGCGGCCCCAGCCGTTCCATTGCGCGCTGCCGAGAGCCACGGGACCGGGCGAATCGGTACAGGGATTGCTCCCCGGCGAGCTCGACTCGTCGGCAGCGCCTGCGACGGAAGCCGCGGCGTCCGCAGCTGCAACACCGGCAGCTGCAACACCGGCGGCCGCGGCGAGGAGCATCGCCCGAGCGAGGGGCTGCAGCGGTGAGCGCATATCAGCGCTTGTCGATCGGGACGTAGTCTTTCTTCGTAGGTCCCGTGTACAGCTGGCGCGGCCGCCCGATCCTCATGTGCGGATCGGAAACCATTTCCTGCCAATGCGCGACCCAGCCCGCAGTACGTGCGATGGCAAACAGGACCGTGAACATGGAGCGGGGAATTCCGAGAGCGCTGTAGATGATCCCGGAGTAGAAATCCACGTTCGGGTAGAGCTTGCGCGAGACGAAGTACTCGTCCTTGAGTGCGATCTCCTCGAGCCGCAGTGCCAGCTCGAACATCGGATTGTCGGACTTGCCGAGCTTCTCGAGCACGCGATAACACATCTCACGAATGATCTTCGCGCGCGGGTCGAAGTTCTTGTAGATCCGATGGCCGAAGCCCATCAAGCGCACGCTCTCGGACTTGTCTTTCACGCGCGCCAAGAACTTGTCGATATTCGCGGCCGTGCCGATGTCGTCCAACATGTTGAGCACGGCTTCGTTCGCGCCGCCGTGCGCCGGCCCCCAGAGCGCCGATACCCCGGCGGAAATCGCCGCATAGGGGTTCGCCCCGGTGCTGCCCGCCAATCGCACCGTCGAGGTGCTCGCATT
>Ga0187784_10003301_pt1 | contig 13007 bp, 10 predicted proteins | sample 1015_SJ02_MP15_2_FD_132964 | JGI IMG/M metagenome (GOLD analysis project Ga0187784, IMG submission 132964) | Tropical peat soil microbial communities from peatlands in Department of Meta, Colombia - 1015_SJ02_MP15_20_MG | ecosystem: Environmental > Terrestrial > Soil > Wetlands > Peat | place... | reverse complement strand
GTTTTTCTCTACAGACAAAATCGGCGATAAACGGCCCGATCGGCTCCTGGCGCACAAACTTCAGTCCTGCCAGCGAGCGGGAACGCAGGCGGCGCCAAAGCTTTTGTTCAGCACGAGTCGAATGTTTGCGCAGTCGCCGCGCCAGCCGCGTCTTCGTTACGTTAGCGCCACGCATGCGTCGAAACCCCCTCACCCTAGCCCTCTCCCCGCAAGCGGGGAGAGGGAATATCACCCCGTCCTTACCCACGGCTTGACCTCGCCGCGGAGCATTTGGTCGAAGCCGGAACCGCGGTCGATCATCGGCGGCGCGCTTCTCCGCGCGGCCTTGATGTCGCGGCGCAAGGCGGCGGTCGCCTCCACATCCACCGTGAATGAATCTCCGGCGGCGTCCGGCGTGAGCACGACGCCGTAATCGGCGCGCGCCGCCTGCGGCGAAACCTTGCCTTCGCTCACGTCGCGCGCCACCCATTCCGGCTCGCGTTCGAGCGGATCGCCCCAGCCGCCGCCGCCGGTGGTGACGACGCGCACGATCTGTCCCGCGCGCACCGGCTCGCCGTCGACGAGGCCGCCGAGATCGTGCGGCGCGCCCTCCGCATCGACGGTGACGCAGAACGGCTTGCCGGCCTGGCCGCCATTTAAGCCATAGCAGCCGAGCCGCACGCGGTCGGCGGTGACGATGGTGCGGCAATCGACGAGCGCCCGGTAGTGCTTGTCGTAGCCCAAGCCGCCGCGGCGCTTGCCGGCGCCACCGGAATCCGTGCGCAGCGCGAGCTTCTCGACCAGCAGCGGAAAGCGCGTCTCGGTGAATTCGGCGGGCTGGTTGCGCGAGTCGGGTACGATGTGAATGGCGTCGTTGCCGTCGGCGTAAGCGCGGCCGCCGGAGCCGCCGCCCAGCACCTCGCGGGACAGAAACGGCTTGCCGTCCGCGTCGATGCCGTAAAATCCGGTGTAGCGGATGGTTTCCTGGTCCGCCGGCATGCGCCCCGCGGCGGCTTGCGCGACGACGCCGGCGAGAAGGCCGAGGCAGCGCAACAGCACGAAGGAGCGCGCGTTGGTGGCCGCCGGCCATTGCGGCGTGATCAGCGTGCCCTTCGGCGGGAACACGACGTCGAAGACTTCGCAGACGCCTTCGTTGACGTGAATTTCCGCGGCGCGCTCCGGCGTGTCGGCAAGGTTGCGCAGGATCGGCGCGATCCATTTGATCAGGAACGCGCCGCCCGCGTAATCGGCCGGCCAGTTGATCGGCCCGCTCGATTGCGGGTCGGTGCCGGTAAAATCGAGCGTGATGCGGTCGCCTTTCTTGATCAGCGTGAGCGCGAGCTTGTGCAGCTTGGGGTCGGTGACGCCGTCGTGCTCGACGTAATCCTCCCAGCGGTATTCGCCGTCGGCGATCTTCGGCAACAGTTCGGTACGGAAAATATCGCGGCAGCCGTCGAGGATGGCCTGAAAGCACGCTTCCACCGTGTCGCGGCCGAAACGCGCGAACAATTCCGCCATGCGGCGGGCGCCCATCAGACAAGCCTGCACCTCGCTGTCGAGATCGGCGGCGAGCGTTTCCGGTACGCGGGTGTTGCGCTTGATGATGGTGAAGACGGCTTCGTTGCGCACGCCGCGCTCGTAGAATTTGATCGGCGGCACGGCGAGCCCTTCTTCGAACACGGTGGTCGCGGTGCCGGGCATCGAGCCCGGCACGCGGCCGCCGATGTCGTCGTGGTGGCCGAAGGCCTGGATGTAGGCGACCACCTCGCCTTCGTGGAACACCGGCACGGTCGAGCACAGGTCGGGCAGGTGTCCGATCGAGCCTTCGGTCAGATAGGTGTCGTTCATCAGATAGACGTCGCCGGGCCGCATGGTCTCGGGCGGAAAATCGCGTACCACGGCGTTCGGCATCGCCGAATAGGAACGGCCGGTGAGCTTGCGGCAATAGCGGTCGAACAGGCCGACGCGGTAGTCGTGCGCCTCGCGGATCATCGGCGAGCGCGCGGTGCGCTCGATTGCGTATTCGATCTCCGCCTCGATGGAATTGAGCGTGCCTTCGACGATTTGCAGCACGATGGGATCGACCGCGCGGCGGGGCCGCTCGGGCGCGGTCGGCCACGGCCATCCTTGTGCCTGCACGTTCATCATCGCGTCGGTCTCCGCGGGCGGCATTGTATGCGGTCTTTTCCGCACAATTCCAGGCCGGCCCGCTGTCAACGCGCCGGCCGCCGCAGCGCTTTAGCGGTGAGCCAAAAAACTTCGCCCTCGCTTTCCGCCGTGTCGAGCCAGAGAAAGTCTTTGTCCGGATAATCCCGCTCCAGGATTGCACGGCCGCGGCCGATCTCGCAGAGAAGGCCGCCTCGCGCGCGCAAATGCGCGCCGGCTTCGGCAAGGATGCGCCGCACGATGTCGAGCCCGTCGGCGCCGCCGACCAGCGCCGACCGCGGCTCGCAAGCGTATTCCGCCGGCAGCTTGGCGAGGCTCTTGGCCGCCACATAGGGCGGATTGGCGAGGATAACGTCATAGATCGCCTCGCCGCTCGGCGCAAAAAGGTCGCCCTGCAACAAGGTGATGCGCTCCTGCAAGCCGTGCTTTGCCACATTGATCGCGGCGACCTGCAGCGCGTCCTTCGATAGGTCGATGGCGTCCACATGCGCGTTGGGAAACACCCGGCAGGCGAGAACGGCGAGGCAGCCGGAGCCGGTGCACAGATCGAGCACCCGCGTCACCGCGGCGGCATCGACAAGCGCTCCTTCGCCGCCGAACAAGTCGCCATAGAGCAGTTCGGCGAGATACGAGCGCGGGACGATGACGCGCTCATCGATGTAGAACGGCAGGCCTTGCAGATAGGCGCAGTTGAGCAGGTAGGCCGCGGGCACGCGGCTGCGAAGACGCTTTTCGATCAGCGCGAAGAGCCGCCGCCGTTCCGCAGGCGCGAGCCGCGCCGGCAGGAATGGATCGACACGGTCGATCGGCAAGCCCAACGTTTCGGCGACCAGGAAGATCGCCTCTTCGGCGGCATCGCTCGTGCCCTGCCCGAAGGCGAGCTTCGCCTCGACAAAACGCGTGATGGCGTAGCGAATAAAGTCCAATATCGTTACGAGTTCGCGCGGAGCGGTCTTTTGATCAGGCCTGTGATCAGTCTTATGATCAGTCTTGCGATCAGTCTTGGCGCGAGCCTTGGCCACGTTTGCATCCTTCCACCGGCGGCGGCCTAAAGCGCGCCTCCGGCGGCGCGGCGCGCCGTCTCAATACCACACGGATGGTGTCGATGCGTCGGCGGCGAAAGCTGCGGGCTGCAAAGCGGCCAGCGCGCAGGATGCTCACGCCTTCGCGCTCAAGCGCTTCGCCTCAGGGTCTTCGCCAACGTGCAAAGAGGCCGCGCCCGACCCGGCAAGGCCCGGTGCGGGCTTTCCGGCCGTTCGCTTAGTGGAACAGGTAGTTGAACCCGAAGCGCACGACCTGGATCGGCACATAGCTGAGCGACGCCGAGCCGCCCGGAATCGTCAGCGTGCCGGTGGCGCTCGCCAGATCGACGAACAGATACTCGGCCCTGATGCTCCAGTTGCGCGCGAGCGCCCATTCGATGCCGCCGCCGACGGCGAAGCCCGGCCGCAAGCTGCTGGTCGAGGCGCTGACCTGCAACGCCGCGAGCTGTGCCGCGCTGAACTCGCCGGGCGGCGCGGTGATCCCGAACGTGTTCAGGCTCGTGGTGACGTGGCCGTAAGCAAATCCGCCGGTGCCGTAAAGCAATAGGTTGTCGTTGGCCCAGCCCAGCCGGCCGCGCACGGTGCCGAAATAGTCGACCTTCTGGGCAAGGCCGACATTGCCGGCGAAGTCGGCGATGTCGCCGCCCTCCGTGCCGTTGACGAAGAACGGTGCCGAGGTCGAGCCGTTGATGTTGGCGCCGTCGAAGTCCGCTTCGATGCCGTAGACCGTGGCGCCGCTCTGCCAATTATAGCCGACTTGACCGCCGCCCAACACGCCTTGCGGATTGACGCTCAGATTGACCGGTCCGCTGCTGCCGGTCACGACGTAAGGACCGCCGAGCGGGCCGAGCACGGCGTTGGCAAACGCGGTGGGATTGAAGGTGGCGGTGGCGGGATCCCAGCCGTAGCCGATGTTGCCGCCGCCGTAAAAACCTTGCCAGTTGTAAACGGCAGGTGCCGGCGGCGCCTTCAGAGCCATGTCGGCCGCGAGCGCCGGACCGGCCGCCAGGCTGCCGAGCAAGGATAAGCCTATGATGAACCGCTTCCGCATGGTCGCCCCATCCTCACCGAAGCTGCAAATCATTATCACGACGCGGAGGCCGGTGTTGTTGCAGCAAAGTCACTGTGAGCCGCAAAATGCGCTTTTGTCGCTTTTACGACCAGCATCCGGGGGACGGGTCCCAGGCCGAGTTTTCGCTTCGCAACGGCCCAAATCGTACGGTTTTTGCCCGCCGGCCATTGGCGCCGCCGCTGCTTCGGGGCAAAACGGCTCCGGAGCGGGCCGCAGGGGCAGCCCCATTATAAGCGCCCTGCTTCAAGGCGATCGTGCGAGCGAACGTGCGCGGATGATCAAAATGCCGTGCGGATCGACGGTCAGGTGCTGGCCGGGAAAGACGACCGTGGTCGAGCCGAACTCCTCGACGACCGCCGGGCCGTCGAGAGCAAAGCCGGCGCCGAGCGAAGCGCGCGCCAAGACGGGCGTGTCGCGGAAGCCGCCGTCGAAATAGACCGGCCGCCGCGTTTGTTGCGGCGGGGCGGCGGATTTTTTCAGTTGCGGAATGCGCGGCCGGTCGATTGCGCCGAACGCGGACACGCAGAAATTCACCAGCTCGACTTTCTGCGCCCCGGCATAATTGTAGCCGAAGGTCTTGTGATGGGCGGCGTGGAACGCCGTGGTGAGGCCGGCGAGGAAACGCGCGTCGATCGCGCCCGCGGGCGCCGGCACGCGCACCTCCATGGACTGGCCGGCGTAGCGGACGTCGGCTTCGCGCGCGAGCGCGATGCGCGCAGGCGCGATGCCGTCGCGCATGAGCGTCGTCGCCGCGTCCTTTTCCAGCGCCGCGTAGATGGCGGCGACGGCGGCAAGGTCGATCGCCTCCTCGTGCATGACCTTGGTGACGATGTGATCGGTGCGCCAATCGACCGCGAGCAGCCCGAAGGCGGACAAGTTGCCCGGGTTCGGCGGCACGATGCAGGTCTTCATGCCGATCAATTCCATCATCGCCGGCGATTGCGCCGGCCCGGAGCCGCCGAACGACAAGAGCGTAAACCCCGCAGGATCGATGCCGCGCTGGATGGTGATCTGCCGGATGGCGTTGGCCTGGTCCCAGTTGGCGATCTCGATGATGCCTTCGGCGAGTTCTTCGGCGCTCATGGCGCCGGGGAGCCGCGCCGCCAGCGTCTTTAATCCTTCGCGCGCCCGCGCGGGATTGAGCGCAATGCCGCCGCCGATCAGCGCCGGCGGAATGCGGCCGAGCACGAGATTGGCGTCGGTGATGGTCGGCTCGTCGCCGCCGTTGGGGTAGCACATCGGCCCCGGTTCGGCGCCGGCGCTGCGCGGCCCTACCTTGAGCTTGCCCTCGCGGGTGATGAAGGCGATCGAGCCGCCGCCGGTGCCGATGGTCTTGATGTCGAGCATCGGGATGCGCACCGGGAAACGGCCGACGCGGCCGCCGTTGGTCATCTTCGGCTTTGCGTTTTCGATCAGGCAGAGATCGGTCGAGGTGCCGCCGGCGTCGAGCGTCACCAGGTCGGGAAAGCCGGCGATGTCGGCGATCACGGCGGAGCCGAGCGCGCCGGCGGCGGGGCCGGAGAGCGCCGTGGTGATCGGCTTGCGCATCACCTGGTCGGGGCTCGCCACCCCGCCCGACGATTGCATCACCAGGAACGGCTTTTGATTCAGTTCAGGCCCAAGCTCGTCGCGGATGCGGTCGAGGTAGCGGCCCATATGCGGCTTGATGAAGGCGTCCACCAGCGTCGTCACCGTGCGCTCGTATTCGCGGTATTCCGGCAGCACGTCGCAGGAGAGCGACAGCGTGCAGGTCGGATATTCCTCGCGGATGACCGCAGCGACGCGGCGCTCGTGCGCGGGGTTGGCGTAAGCGTGCAAGAGGCAGATGCCGACGGCGCCGACGCCTTGCCGGCGGAAAAACTGCGCGGCGGCGCGCGCGCTCGCTTCGTCGAGCGGGTGCAGTTCCTCGCCGCGAAAATTCAGCCGCCCGCCGACTTCGCGCACGTAACGCAGCGGCACGATGCGCTCCGGCTTCACCCAGAAGTAGGAGTTGCCGTAACCCTCGGGCACCGCCTGGCGCGCGATCTCCAGGATATGACGGAAGCCGTCGGTGACGATAAGCCCGAGGCCCGCGATCTCGCCTTGCAGCAGCGCGTTGGTCGCGACCGTGGTGCCGTGGGCGAGCACGCCGAGATCGTCGACGCCGGCGCCGCATTCGCGCAGGATCGTCTGCACGCCGCGCACGAGCGCCACCGCCGGGTTGGCGGGCGTCGACGCCACCTTGGTCACGCGCATGGCGCCGGAGCGGTCCTCGACGCAGACGATGTCGGTGAAGGTGCCGCCGGTGTCGATGCCGATGCGCAGCGTCGCGCTGCCGCTCATTGCCGCATGCTCCGTTTCCTGGCGCGATCGGCCCACGGCGGCATTATGCGCGGGCCGCTTGACCGAATCCAAGTCTTCAAAGTCCGCGAAGTCTTCAAAGGCCGCGAAGTCTTCAAAGGCCGCGAAGTCTTCAAAGTCTTCAACGCATTGCCGCAAGCGAAGCCAAACTGAAACGGTCTGGAACCCGCGGAGGAAGTTCGTTAGCTTCGATCCGGCGCGGCGCGCAAAAATCCGGCGTGGCGCGGTTGCGCAAAAAAATCGCGCAGCAAATGCAGCAAATCAAACGCCGCAAATAAAGGAAGGATCGCCCGATGCCCACCACGCGTCCGCTGTCGGAGATCCTGCCGCAGGAAATGACCGCGCTGAAGGTGCGGCCGCTGTTCGTGCTGCTGCTTGACGTGCAGCCGCCGATCAATGTCGGCAATACCCCCGGCGTCGACCGCCGCGTCGGCGTCGTCATCGGCGGCCGCTTCGAGGGCGAGCGGCTGCGCGGCACGCTCCTTCCCGGCGGCAACGATTGGCAGGCGGTGCGGCCGGGCGACGGCGCCTGGATGCTCAACGTGCGCATCGTGCTCAAGACCGACGACGGCCACATCATCGGCATGCCCTATACCGGCATCCGCAGCGGCCCGAAGGAGGTGATCGACCGCATCGTCCGCGGCGAGGTGGTCAGTGCCAGCGACTATTATTTCCGCATCACCGCCTCGTTCGAGACCGCGTCGCAGAAATACGGCTGGCTCAACAGCATCGTCGGCGTCGGCATCGGCCACCGCCTGCCGGAGGGGCCGATCTATCAGATGTTCGAAGTTCTTTGATCATCCGCCATTGGGCAGATGCCCGCCGCGGTGGGACGGCGGCTTCGCCTTCTCGCCATGAGCGCGCGCTTGGACTAACGTTGCGTCCGGGGAAAGAGGGAAGCGCCGCATGTCCGGGTATCTGCACAATTTCGCTCTCACCGACGGAACCAACATCCTGCGCCTGACCTGCGGGCTCTTCTTCATCCCGCACATCGTCGCCAAGTTCACCGTGCCGGCGACGCTCGATTTCTTCAAAGCGGCCAAGTTCAATCCGCCGGCGGCCTGGATGTACGTCGCCGGCGCCATCGAGATCGTGCTGACACTCGGCCTGGTGTTCGCCATCTACACGCCCTATGTGGCGCTTGTCGCTGCCGTCCATCTCTTCGTCGCCGGTGCGGCGACCTGGAAGGTGACCAAGAAGTGGATCTGGGTGATCGGCGGCATCGAATACTGCGCGTTCTGGATGCTGTGCTGCATCGCGCTCGCCGCGCTGACGTGGCCCGAAATGACCTGGCCGCGCTGACCGGCGAAGTCAGCGGGACGCCGGCGTCGCAGTGAAAGTCGTGGAGTGGTGAAGTGATCAAGGCGGGCATCGTCGGACTTGGCTGGTGGGGCAAGACGCTGGTGGAGGCGGCGGAAGGTAGCGACGCCATCCGCTTCGTGTCCGCCACCACGCGCACGATGACGCCGGAGATCGCGGCCTTCGCCAAGCAAAAAGGCCTGCGTCTGATTGAAAGCTACGACGGCATGCTGCATCACGGCGGGGTCGAAGCGGTGGTGCTGGCGACGCCGCATTCCATGCACGCGACGCAGGTGATGGCGGCCGCCGCCGCCGGCAAGCACGTCTATTGCGAGAAGCCGTTCACGCTCACCAAGCGCCAAGCCGAGGACGCGGTCGCCGCCGTGCGCAAGGCCGGCGTCACGCTCGCCGTCGGCTACAACCGCCGCTTCCATCCGGAAATGGTCAAGCTGCGCGAGATGATCCGCGGCGGCGAGCTCGGCACCGTTCTGCATGTCGAAGCGACCATGACCTTCCCCAACGTGTTGTTCATCAATCCCGCGCACTGGCGCGCCGACAAGGCGGAGACGCCGCTCGGCGGCCTCATGCCGATGGGCGTACACGCCATCGACGGCATGATCGACCTGTGCGGACCGGTCGATCACGTGTTCGCGCAGAGCTTTCATCGCGCCGCCCCGATCGACGCCGACGATACCACCTCGATCCTGCTGCGCATGAAGGAGGGCCCCTCGGGCTATCTCGGCACCATGACGACGACCGGCCCCGGCTTCTCCTTCCAGGTGTTCGGTTCCAGGGGCTGGGTGCGGCTCGAAGGGTTGACGCATGTCGCCGGCGCCTCGTCGCAGGAGCGGCGCACGCGGCTCTTTGGCACCTGCAAGTTCCAGCCGGTGAAGGGCGAGGCCAAGACCTGGCAGGCGGCGGCGATGGACGTCTCCCATGTCGCGCTCGAAGCCTTTGCCAAGGCGGCGGCCGGCGGTCCGCCTTATCCGATCCCGCTCGATCAGATGGTCCATTGTGTCGCCGCCACCGAGGCGATCATCCGCGCGGCAGCCTCTGGAAAAGTCGAGCAGGTGCGATGAATTTCAATCCGTCACCCTGAGGTGCGAGCCATCAGCGCGTTCACGCGCGCCTTCGACGCGCTATGGCGAGCCGCGAAGGGCGACGGCCCGGGCCGTTCATCCTTCAATGGCCGCTTCACGGCCACGTCAGGATGACGGAAAAGGGTCAGCAACAGGAAAACAAAACATGGATCTCGGCAACGGCCTCGGCCATTTGACCTATTCGACGCTGGTGCACCCCGCCGACGACTGGGAGCAGCTTTATCAGTCGCTCGTCGCCTATCTGCCCAAGGTCAAGGCGCGCTTCGCCGGCAACCGGCCGTTCGGCGTATGCCTGCGGCTTGCCGCCGACACGGCGCGCACGCTCGCCGGCAGCGCCGCCGAGCGCGACAAGCTCAGGAAATTCCTCGGCGACAACAATATGTACGTCTACACCGTCAACGCCTTCCCCTACGGCGCCTTCAAGGGCACGCTGGTGAAGGAACAGGTGTACGAGCCCGATTGGCGCTCGCAGGAGCGCGCCCGCTACACCATCGACGTGGCCGACGTGCTCGCCGATGTCGGCGCACCGGGCATGCCGCTGTCGATCCAGAGCGCGCCGCTCGGCTTCAAGCCGCGGGTGACCGGCGACGACGTGGTGGCGAGCTATACCGACCACGTGCTGCGCGTCGTCGCGCATCTCGTGGCGCTGCAGGCGCGCAGCGGGCGTCTCGTGCAGCTCGCGCTCGAGCCGGAGCCGTTCTGCTTTCTCGAAACCACCGACGAGGCGATTGCCTATTTCCGCGATCACCTTTATTCCGGCGCCGCGGTCGAGAAGCTCGCCCGGCTCGCGCAGATGCCGATCTCGGAGGCGAACGCCGCGCTGCGCCGGCACCTCGGCATCGTCTACGACATCTGCCATCAGGCGGTCGAATACGAGAACATCGCCGCCTCGCTGCAAAAGCTGGTCGACGCCGGCGTGCCGATCTTCAAGCTGCAGGAGGCTGCGGCGCTGCACATCCCGCAGGTGACGCAAGGCGCCGTCGATACGCTCAAGCGCTACGCCAAGACCATCTACCTCACGCAGACGATGGAAAAGAGGAACGGCGCGATCAGACGCTTCCTCAATGTCGACGACGCCATCGCCGCTTTCGAGAAAGATCCCGGCCCGCGCGAATGGCGCACGCATATCCACGTGCCGGTGTTCCTCGACGATCTCGGGCAGTTCCGCACCACGCGCTTTGCCATCGAGGAGGCGCTGCGCTTCCACAAGCAAAAGCCGCTGTCGCCGCACCTGGAGATCGAAACCTATACCTGGGACGTGCTGCCGGACAGCCTCAAGACCGGCGACATCGTCGAGTATGTCTGCCGCGAACTCGACTGGGTGCGCGGCCAGCTTGTTTGAGACGGAGAGCACAAATGAAAGTCGGATTTGTCGGCGTGGGCGGCATGGGTCAGGTCATGGCGCGCCGCCTGCTCGAAGCCGGGCACGAGGTCGCCGTCTATAATCGCACGCCGGAAAAGACCAAGGCGTTGACCGCGCACGGCGCCAGGGCGGTGGCTTCGCTCGCCGAGGCGGCGAAATACGGCGAGGCGGTGTTCACCATGGTCACCGACGATGCCGCGGTCATCGACGTCGCCGGCAGAGCCGGCGGGCTGCTGGCGTCGCTGCCGAAAGGCGGCATTCACATCTGCAGCGGAACGCACAGCGTCGCCGCCATGCGCAGGCTCGCGGCGCTGCACGCCGATGCCGGGCAGCTTCTCATCGCCGCGCCGATGCTCGGCCGCCCCGAGGTGGTGGCGTCCGGCCAAGGCAGCGTGCTGATCGGCGGCGCCAAGGAGGCTGTCGAGCGCTGCCGGCCGCTGTTTGCGGCGATCGCCCGTCGCAGCTTCGACGCCGGCGCCGATCCCGCCGCCGCCGCCGCCATCAAGCTCACGCACAATCTCGTACTCGGCTGCGCCATCGAAGCGATGGGCGAAGGTTTTGCCGTGGTGCGCAAATACGGCGTGGCGCCCGAGGTGTTTTACGACGTGCTGACCGAGGGCCTGTTCGGCTGCTCGGCCTACAAGGTCTACGGCAAGTTCATCGTCGAGGACCGCTATCTGCCCGCCGGACACAAGACGGTGGTGGCGCTCAAGGATGCCAATCTCGCGCTCGCCGCCGCCGAAGCGGTGAGCGTGCCGCTGCCGAGCGGCAATGCCCTTCGCGACCGGCTCATCGGCGCCATCGCGCATGGCGAAGGCGACCATGATTGGGCGGTGGTGGCGCGCGAGCAGGCGCGTGCCAGCGGGCTGCTATGACGGCGCCCCCCGCACATGCCGATACGCGCCGCCGCGGCTATGCGATAATCCGGCGCACATCTTATAAGGGATCGAATTGGCAAAGGACTTAAGCGATGACGAGCGCCTTGTTTTCTCCCATCACCATGCGCGGGCTCACGCTGCCCAACCGCATCGTGGTGTCGCCGATGTGCCAGTACAATTCCGACAACGGCTCGGCCAACGACTGGCACCTCATGCACCTCGGCAGCTTTTCGCTCGGCGCCGCCGGCCTCGTGATGACCGAGATGACCGACGTCAATCCGGCCGGCCGCATCACCCACCGTTGCGCCGGCATGTATTCCGACGCCAACGAGGCGGCGCTCAAGCGCGTGCATGACTTCTGCCGCACTTACGGCGTCGCCAAGCTCGGCGTGCAGCTTGCGCATGCCGGCCGCAAGGGTTCGACGCAGGTGCCGGCGCTGGGCGGCAAACCGCTCACGTCCGCGGAGAACGCCTGGGTGACGCAGGCGCCTTCTGCCATCGCCTACGACAAGGATTGGCCGACCCCGCACGCGATGACGCGCGACGAAATCCACCAGGTCATCGCCGATTTCGTCGCCGCCGCGCAGCGGCTGCAACGCATCGGCTACGACATCATCGAGCTGCACGGCGCCCACGGCTATCTGCTGCACCAGTTCATGTCGCCGCTGGCGAACCGGCGCACCGACGACTACGGCAGCAGCCTCGACAACCGCATCCGCCTCGCGCTCGAAGTTTTTGCCGCGGTGCGCAAGGTATGGCCGGACGAAAAGCCGATCGGCATGCGCGTCTCCGCCACCGACTGGGTCGAGGGCGGCTGGACGCCACAGGAGACGGTGGTGCTCGCGAGCAAGCTCAAGGCGCTCGGTTGCGATTATCTCGACGTCTCCAGCGGCGGCCTCGATCCGCGGCAGAAGATTCCGCTGGCGCCCGGCTATCAGGTGCAATTCGGCGAGACGGTGCGCAAGGAAACCGGCATCAAGACCATGTCGGTCGGCTTGATCGCCGGCGCGCGGCAGGCCGAGGACATCATCGCCCAGGACAAGGCCGATTTCGTCGTGATGGGCCGCGCGATGATGTACGATCCGCGCTGGGCCTGGCACGCCGCCGAAGAGCTTGGCGCCGAGACCGCCTATGCGCCGAAGATGATGGCCTGCCATCCAAAGCTGCGGCCGCAACTCTTTCCGCACCGCGCCGTGGCAAGTGCATGATCCGGAAAAGTGGAAGCCGGTTTTCCGATAAGATCATGCACCACTTAAATAATTGAGCAAGCAAAGCATCGAGAACCGATGAGGAACGCCCGATGAAATACAACCGCCCGCAAGCCACCGCCTCCTGGGGCACCATGGCCAAGGACTGGGAGAAGGGCATCGATTACGATCGCCTGCACAAGGAGCGCGTGAAGCGGGCGCAGGCGGCGATCCGCCACGCCGGGCTCGGCGCGGTGCTCGCCTTCAACTTCGACAACATCCGCTACATCACCGGCACCCATATCGGCGAATGGGCGCGCGACAAGTTCATGCGCTATGCGCTCTGTCCGGTGGTCGGCGAGCCGCTGCTGTGGGACCCGGCGCCGCCGGCGAAACGCATCTCCTCGCCGTGGATCGCCGACAACGTCGCCGCTCCGATCTCGACCATGCAGGGCGGGCTGCCGCCGCAGCTCAACATCCAGGGCGACTTCGCGCGGCAGATCAAGAAGGTGCTCGTCAAGCTCGGCATCGACAAGGAGCCGATCGGCATCGATCTCATGGAACTGCCGATGCTGCGCGC
>Ga0187784_10003300_pt1 | contig 13012 bp, 23 predicted proteins | sample 1015_SJ02_MP15_2_FD_132964 | JGI IMG/M metagenome (GOLD analysis project Ga0187784, IMG submission 132964) | Tropical peat soil microbial communities from peatlands in Department of Meta, Colombia - 1015_SJ02_MP15_20_MG | ecosystem: Environmental > Terrestrial > Soil > Wetlands > Peat | place... | reverse complement strand
GCTGCGCCGATCGCCCTCCTCATTCCGATGCTGAAGAGCCTCACCCCTCGCCTCTATCGACGCATGATGGCTCCGAGGGCCATGCCCATCCCGCACCACTGACTTCGGGAGCGCCCCGAGGCCCCGAGGACTGGAGCACCGGGTTCTCGCCAGCCCAACGACACGTTGTCAGGAAGGCGGACGCTCAACCCGGCGGAGTAGCAGCCTCCGAAATCCACCGCCCCGTCCATTCACTGCTTCGTGGCGGTGCGTCGCCCGCAGCTGGGAGAAGTGAGACATCCAATAGCACCGGCCTGGCTCGGCGATGAAGCCGGGGCGGGGATCACCGGGCCGAGTAAGCACACCAAGATCATTTCACCGGGCTGATTCGGCGATTCGGCCCGGAAATGGCATGCTCCCGAACTGTTGGTAGGGCGTCCTCAGCACGATTGGCGGATGCGCGTTATGGGGCACTTGCAGCCTCGCGGATCCGTCGGTCGTGCGCGACGCCGACCCCGACCGGTAGAGATTCTGTGCGTCCCGCTATGAACTGGACTGCCATTGGCACTTCGGCCTGTACTTCGGTCGTCGGTGGTAGGCGGGCGAGTCGCATTAGGGGCGTTGTACTGCCTCATCGGCTGCCCCTGTCTGGGCTTCTTGGATTCATGTGCGGCGCCGCGAGGCCTGGTTCAGCGCCACGGCCTGCTGGATCAGCTCCTCGAAGGGCTTCGCGTCCACGATCTCGCCTTCGTGCAGGTCGATCGCCCTGCTCCGGTTGCCTTCGAGGCTGGCGTCAAACAGGCGTGCGGGATCCTTCAGCGAGGCGCCTCTCGCGAAGGTGAGCTTCACGTGGTTCTTGTAGATCTCGCCGGTGCAGATGATTCCGCCATGCAACCACAGGGACACCATCTGGATTCGTCGGCTTCATCCACTTCCGTTCCTCGACTGCGTCGGGATCGGCCTGCACAATCCATCCGCGAACCCTAGACAGGGCGGCGTAGCGCCAGTCGTCACGGTCTTCTGCTTCACCCATGTCGCGTTCCTCCTTCAACTCAGTGAGGCCAACTCTCCCGCCGACCGGACCCTTGCGGCATCTCGGGCGAGGCAGTTGCTCCCCTGAGACGGGAGTCCTGGCTGGGCCGCGGAGCGAGTGTGAAGCGCTCACGTCCGGCTCAGGTGTCCTGGACGAGCCCCAAGACGTTGCCGTCGCGGTCAGTGAACGTGGCCACGAGACGGCCGCCGCCCACGTCGCGCGCTGGCTCCTTGAGGGTGGCGCCGGCGCCGGTGACCTGAGCCAGTTTCTCCTCGATATCGGCCACGCCCCAGTAGGCGACGGGCGAAGTCATGCCCTGAGGGCCGCCGTCTGGCACAAGGCCGACATGCTGCCCTGCAATGTCGTATCCCACGTAGTACTGAGCATCGGCCTGGGGCTCGATCCCGAGCAGCGCGGTATAGACCGCCTTGGATTTCTCCAGGTCGGACACGGGGTGCAGCATGATTTTGATCCCATCACCGGAAGCGTCGGTCACGGTCGCTCCTTTCGATTCGTCGGTCGATCTTGCCGTGATGCTCCCTATGACGCGCCGGACGACCGATGTGTGACAACCTCCCCGACGGCCACGCACTCGACGGCCGTCGGAGGACTGTCAGGCGGCCAGCCTCGACGGGCTCGGGACAGCCGAATGGCTCGCCTTGGGTGCTTGTGTCACACCCTGGCCGCCGGGCGCGTCAATCTGGGGCGATGGATGACGACCTAGCCGCTACGTTCGAAGCGAACCGCCCACGACTCCAGGCCATGGCCTACCGGATGCTCGGATCGCTCACCGAGGCCGAGGACGCCGTGCAAGAGACCTGGATCCGTCTCAGCGGAGCCGATGCCGAGCGCATCGACAACCTCGGCGGGTGGCTCACGACGGTCCTCTCACGGGTTTGCCTCGGACTGCTCCGGGCCCGCCGCACCCGGCGGGAAGAGCCGATCGAGCCAGAAGCTCTGTCTCCCGAGGACCTCACTCCGGAGGAGGAGGTGGTCCTCGCCGACACGATGGGCCCCGCGCTGCTGCTCGTGCTCGATACTCTGACCCCCGCCGAGCGGCTCGCCTTCGTCCTCCACGACCTCTTCGCCGTTCCCTTCGATGAGGTCGCCCCGATCGTCGGGCGCTCACCGGCGGCCGCCCGCCAACTCGCCAGCCGGGCTCGACGGCGCGTGCAGGGCACCGACGAGATGCCCTCCGGCAACCGACGGCGCCAACAGGAGATCGTCGACGCCTTCCTGGCCGCCTCCCGGCACGGGGATTACGAGGCGCTCGTCGCCCTGCTGGATCCCGACGCCGTGCTCCGCGCCGATCGCGCCGCGGTCGAGATGGCCGCCGCAAACCGCGACCGGGGAGCGCCGCTTCTCGCACCCGAGATTCGAGGCGCAAGGGGTGTGGCCACCGCCCTCATCGGGCGGGCCACGGCCGCCAGGTCGGCGTTCATCGAAGGCACGCCCGGAGCGGTGTGGTCCCCGGGCGGCCGACCCAGGGCGGCGTTCGCGTTCCACGTCATTGGTGCCACGATCGCCGAGGTCGAGATCGTCACCGACCCGGCCGCGGTGGCCGCCCTGGACATCGAAGTCCCGGAAAGCCCAGCCCAGACGGACTGATCCTTCGGGTCGGTCGCCAATGTGCTCCGATTCGGCGATCGCTGATTGGTAGGTGACTCACAACGCGCGCCGCTATTGCGACCGTGGAGCGCCGCCAGCGTGCCGCATGGTGGCACCCCGACCCGATCCGACCAACAGCGAGGTGTCGTCCCCCGATGGGTACGACAAAGCGTCATCGACCACCCGACCACAGTCGCATCGGAGATGCGATCATGGCTTCGTGGCCCGAACCCGTCTCTGGGGAGCGCATCGATTCGTCACTCGGTACGTGAACCCCGTCACCAGCATGATCGCTGGATGGGCGCCCGGTTTCGGCATCGTGGTCCATGAGGGGCGGAGAACGGCTCGGACGTATCGGACGCCGGTCAACGTCTTCAGGAGCGGCGACAAATACCTTTTCGTCCTCACCTATGGGTCCGACGCCCAGTGGATCAAGAACGTATTGGCGGCGGGTCAATGCGAGCTTCAGACGAGGCGCCAGGACCTTCGACTGGTCGAACCAGAACTCACCCTTGATCCTGATTTGGAACCTGCCCCTATCCTTGTCCGGTTCATTGGTCGATTGTTCCGGATTACCGAGTACCTCACAATGCGTGAGGCATAACCGGCAGCGAGCAGGGCATCGAAGGGATCGGCATCGCCCCGATCAGCCCAGTGCCTTCGTCAAGAGTTCCATTTCAGGCCATATCCTCGCCGAGGACCATCCATGCGCTAAGCCCCGTGCATCGCTGCCAAGATGAGATCCAGGACAGACTGGTCAGGAGCAGGTGGGCACTCTTCCTCAGGAAGCGCTCGCGTCTTTTGCAGGGCGTCGGGAATCTTGCTGCCGGTGATGAGTGGGCTGTGGGCCGAGATGATGGTGGAGATTGGAAGTTCCGAAAGACGCTCCACCTCTGCACCGAATCGCTCTGGTTCGACTAGTCGTAGCCATGGGGCGAGAGCGTTGTAGGCGAACATCGTCATCCCATGGGTCCAGAATTCATCATCGAGCTGCGAGACATCTCCAGCGAGCTGCTCGGCACCTTCACCACCGGGCACAGGGGTAGCGAAACAGTCGACCGCCCAGTAGACGCCTGTCCTCTCGTCGAACAAGCCCCTGGTGGTCGGAGAGTCGTACAGAGGCGGACGAACCACTGTCATCTGTCGGTCACCCACATCAAACGTGACTCCGTCATCCATCCAGCGGCAGCGTCCAAGGGGGAACTCGAATGCATTGGTGTGTCGTTCCGTGAGCGCCCAATTGCACACCAGCGTGGCATTTGGACAGGCCTCCATCACCTCATCCAGGTTCCCGACATGGTCGGCATCCTCATGGGACAAGAAGACCCACTTGACGGCGTTGGGATCGACGAGACCGAAGGCATCTTCGAGCCATGCACGTTGGTTGCGCCGGGACCCTGTATCGATGAGCATGGGCTCGTCCCCGTCGATCACTGCGGAGTTGATAAATACCGACAGTGGCTGGCCGAGGGCGTGCTGGACCTCGTGAATCACGTAGGTTCCCGGTGCGACCTCCGTTGGGTCTTGGTGGTAGGTCGGCTCGGACAAAGTGATCGCCATGGATCCCTCCCTTCTCCGTATCGGAGTTCGTGGACGGAACCCTAGTTGTATTCCGTGAGAGATTCCTAGGCTCGTCGAGCCACGACGTCCTCACGCTACCGACGCAGCTCCCACACCTGGCGGCCCTGGGCACTCGCAGCCCTTCAACCGGACCTGGCCTCCATCACCGCTTTCGTCGTCCTGTAGGACATCAACGACCGGTGAGACAGAGCCGACAGAACCGAAAGCACGGAGCCAGCTGACGCTATCGAACCGATGGAGAAGAACGAGCCTACAGAGGCGATCGAGCACGCCGATCCGACCGAGCCCAGCGAAAGGATGGAGCCCTTGGAACCGATCGAAAGAATCGAGTCCTCCGACCAGAGTGACCACCGTGATGTCGTGTCCACGTTCTTCTTCATGCACCCATCATGCCGTGGAATCGTCGCCACAGTGATCTCGGTTGCGCCGATCCGGTTTGGCACGATTTCTACGATGCAGGATCCCAGGCCATTCCAAACACTTGTCGCCAGACGACGGCGGCGGCAATCGGGGCAAGCACCAACGAGCTGATGTGACGGGAGGGCACTTGATGCTCACTCCAGCGCTGCAGCACCAACACGCCACGGAGAACCCAAGCAAGTACACCGCCGACGTCATGGGTGAGTCCCGTCAGGCAGACGTCCTTCCAATCACTGGAGCGAAAAAGCGAACTGCTTAATGCGCGTGCAGTACCCACGGCAGGCATTCCTCGACGACGCCCCACCGACGAGCTCTAGCCGGCGTTTGCCGTCGACGTTCCCGTGATGTCGGTGCCGCATACCGGCATGGACGAAACGGGCACAAACCCGTTGCTCTGCGCTTGCATGACCCAGGCACACTGGTGGGGCAAGTCGTGGCCAAAGATGGTCGAATAGTTGATCGTCTGGGGAAGCATGCCGTGGTCGTTCTAAGACTCGAGGCCGCGCCGGTCCTTGATGACGGCGGCCTGGGTCGGATTCGATCCGGCCAGCTCCAGGCCCTTGATCATCAGGTCGGCGCCAGCCCAGGCGTTTTCTTGACTGAAGTTGGCAAACTAACCCTTGGGGAGATTCCCGTACATTGCGGCCTGCATCTCCTCCGTCCCGGCATTGGGAAGGTCCCAAGGTCGGAATGGCGTAAGGAAGTAGTCCTTCTGGACGGCGCTCCAGGACGGCCCATTCACGAGGGTCGAGTCATACCCGGTGGCGAACAGGGCCGTGAACTCCAGCCTGCTTGAGAGCTGTCGCCAGTGCGTAGTTCGAGTTGGTATCCATGCCGGGCACGATCACGTTGACTCCGTCCTGCTTGGCGGTCAGGGCCTCCCCGGTGAAGTCCACACTGCCAAACGGCACCGGAGTGTCGAGTACGCCCACCTTGCCACCTGCGTGCTTGAACGAACCACCACCCCGCGAGTCACTCGCCGAAGGCGTCGCCCTTGACCGCCAGCCCTGCAGCCGTCATCATCGGCAGACCGATGCTGACACCGCGGAGGTGGTCCCTTCATATTGACGGAAGGGTGGTCCCATCAGCGTGGCGGGCGACACCCTGGACCGTTGGTCTGCCACGTCTCATGTCGAGGGTGCGGCGTGCAAGAGTTGGCTGGTGGAACCAAAGACCTATCGTGTCACGGCGACCATCGGCGGCAGGCGGAGTTTGCTGTGGCCGCTTGGATTGTTAGATGTGACTGACACAGGTCTGCGCCTCCACTCGTGGCACTGGTCATGGTGGGTTGAGGATGAGGCCGTGGACAAAAAAGCGATCGGCACGATTCGGGTCAGCGGCTCATTCGGTTCCAGGACGATCGTGGTCCCTCGGCGAAATGCTCAGCCCTGGGTGATCAGGCCAGCCTGGGCGAAGGCGTGCATCTGCGACCTGCAGGCTCGTGGATACGTGCTCGACCTTCAGGATTACCGAGGGTGAGCAGTCGAGCCAGGCAAGGATGTGAAACGACACGGGATTTTTGAACAGCCATGAATGGAGCACTCGACGTCGTGGCCGATGGCCCCCTGCCATGACGTAGGTGGTCCCGTCGGCAGCCGAGCCCACCCTCGGACGACTCGCGCCACTGACCGTCCTTCCAGTAGCCGTGGGTGGCGGAGGGATCCGGGTCGCGGTGCCAGCCCACCGTTGGCTCTTGGTCCACGCGACGATCTTGTCACTGAGGGGACAAGAGGCGGTTTCGTCCAACCTCGCGGAGCTTGCCTGCCTCAGGTTGACTCCCGCCGATCTACACAACCAGGGCTCAGCGACCGCCTTGGGGTTGGGGTGGTTGTGCCGGACCATGCAGCGCTTGGACGGCCGCGACCAGGGCATCCTCTTGGCGCCAGTTGGTCTCGAAGTGGCGGTTCGGGTCGGTCATCTGGTTGTAGTACCACCAGAAGAGGTAGATGCCGAGCGAGAAGACCGTGGCCACGATCCGCCCGACGTAGTTGTTCTGGCCCTTGACCCGAGCCTGGTCGGGCGTGGGCACGGCTTGACCAAGTCGTCCGAAGATTACGGACAGCTCGTCCTCCACCCCCACCTCGGCGCGATCGTGCTTCACCAGGTCCTGGTCCAATAGCACGAAGGCGATGATCTCGACGATGCCTCGGGCCACGATGGCCAACACCAGCCAGATCACGGGTTCGCGGAAGTCCCCGGTCATGCGCCGCAGCACGTCCATGTGAGCCCCGGCCCGTTGGAACGACGGCGTCAGCTCCTCTTGGAGTCCCCGCTGGCCCGCTTCCTCCCACGCGAAGGTGAGGGCAGCATCGAAGAGTTCGAGTCGGCGTGCGTTGTGGTCACGCATGCGACGGACCAACTGGTAGAAGACGTAGAAGCCGTAGATCCCCAGGGTGAGGATGGTCCAACCGAGCGCGGTCCAGTACTCGAAGATGTAGTCCGTCTCCCCGCGACGATGCGAGGCGCTGACCACCCGATCGGCGGTCGCCATGGCGGGTGGCCCTGGCCTGGGACCAGGACTCGGGGGGAAAGGCACCGCGGCGTCCTGAGGGGGCGGATGGGGGCCGGGAGGCTCGCCCACGCTCTCGCCAGGAGCAGGGGTCGTGTCGTCCTGCTCGCCATCAGCCATCACGCCTCCTCAAGACTCGCCCGGCTCTGTGGTAGTGCGAAGCCGTTGGAAGGAAGCACAGGTGGCAGCGGTCATCCTCTGGCGTCTCGGTCCATGATCGTCGCCGCGGCCCGTCGCCATTGACCCGACCAGAGAGCGTGAGGGAGTCGAGGGTGTCGGTCAGGTGCCACGTCGGCCCGTCAAGCAGCCGGACCGCCTCGGGGCCGATCCCACCCTCGACTGCGGCCTCCGCGTTGCTCACAAGGGCCGAGCCTCGTTCACGACCTCGGTGCGGGTCAACACATCCCAAGGCGCATGACGCGACTGGCCGAGCACGCCTTCGGGCGGCGACGCACCCATGGCGAAGCCGAGGGCGATGAAGACGCAGACCACCAGGGTCGGGATCAAGAGCACCGCGCAGCACACCTCGCGTAGCACCGAGCGACCAAGGCGGATGGGCCTCCCATCTGATCGGCGAACGACGCGCAGGTGGGTCAGCCGGTAGCCCGGTGTCCGACCGTGCCACCATTCGACGACGCTCCACGCCAGCCAGCCCACCACAAGGGTCACGACGATCAAGAGCAGCGTCAGTAGCAGCGCCTTGCTGCGGGTGCCGACGCTGGCCGGAGGGAACCGGTCGACTCGGCTCCCACCCTTGTCGTTGGCCGGAGTCTCCTCCTCGAACACCTGATTGGGATTCACCGCCGCCCTCTGGTCGCGTCCAAGTGGACACTCTCCCATACCGACCAGGGGTGGATCCAACTCAACGACCGTGTTCTACCACCCCGGGTCGCGGACACGTCCCGGGCACGCGAAAGTCTCCGTTGCCTACGCTGTACCGGGTGGAACCCACCCGCCTCCTCTTGACGGACTACCACAGGCGTGGACTGCCCAATGCCACGTACTGCGCCGTCTACATCTGCGATTCCCGGTCGTCATGGGCCGAACAGATGCCCGGAGCATCCTTCACGCGTTGCTTCACGATGACGCGTACGCGTACACGTTCATGTTTCCGTACCCCCTGAATATCCGAAGCCCAATGCACGCGGCCCGTACATCTTGAGTCGCTTTTCGGTGGAGTCCTTCGTACCGACCACCGCCGCATCAGTATGGGCTGAGGTCGACGACTTCCTCCGAGACCCCGACGAACCTATAACTCGCTTTGACCTGGGCATCGACGACATCGCAGGCACAACCATTGAACAGGCCGACGAGCTGTTCAAGCTCCGGGGAGATGAGGCGGATCAAGAGCTGGGGTGGATCGTCAAGAATGAGTTTCGTGATTTCGTTGCGATCCATGATCCAACGAGATCGGTGCTCGTTATGACCACAAGCATGGATTGACTTGAGCCGCCCTGTCCCCTACCACCACACATCACACCGGTCCGGGTATACCCCTGACGAACCAGGGATAGCGCGATTCAGGTGCAGCCCCCGCCCCGCCCAGGCGACCCGTGCCCTGGCTTCATCGCGGAGCCCGACCGCTGCTGGCAGATGGTGTACTCACGCCAGTTCCGGGCCACCCACTGCACCGCAGAGCCAGCGTGGACCGGGCGGTGGTACTCGCCGCGCGGGGACCGGTGGTTCCGCGTGTGGAGTTGCGCCGAGCACTTGGACGGGCTGACTGGCCTACGGCAGTTCGGCCAGAGGTAGCAGACGCCTACGCTGGTCAGCCGTGGCCGTCGAGATGGACCGATCGGCTTTCGACTATGAGACCAAACCGACGTCCGGCGGTAGTGCTTCGGCGTCCAACTCGACTGGCCTCGATATGTAAGTCAGGGCAAGGACCGCATGACCGGTCGCCAAGCTTGCCCAGCGGCTGGCGTCGAAATCGTTTGACCTCTCGGCTCGCCTCAGCAGGGCCTCAGCCGCCACTCGGTGCTGTGCGATCAGCTCCTCGTTTGATGGGGCCGCGTTGTGCGGTTTCGCGCTCGCCAATGTCATCGAGTCGATCCTCCCCAGTCCTCGCCCCGTCCGCGTTCCTTCGGCAGCTATGGCGAGCATCTTGAACAACCCGAAGCCAGACTCGCGCTGGCGAGGTGTTGGCGTGTGGCGACTACCCCCAACGGGCCGAGGCGACCCTGCGTCTCATGGGTAGGTGGCAGAACGCCGTCCCACACACTCGGGCCAGCCGAAATGCTTCCCTTACTGAGTTTTCCCCCGTACAGTTATGGCGTCATGGGGCCGGAACACTCTGAACAACTCGTCGCCGTGCTCGACGAACTCGATCAAGCCATCAGGCATGCGGCGACGGTGCTCGAACAATCCCGGAAGGCCAACCGCGTCTTTCGTAATCAGATAGTGAAGCAACGAAACGTGCGCGACGCGTTCCTCGCCACCCCGGCACGCGAAGAGATGGCCTCGGTCGCCGCGGCGCTCAAGCACCTCGAAGAGACTCGCCACCGGTCGCGCACCGTCATTTTCGCAGCTGGCCTGGACGAGGGGCTGAGTATCGGGGAACTGAGCCGCCTCTATGGGTTCTCACGCCAGCTGGCACAGCGGTTCGCCAAAGAGGCCCGCGACCAGCAAGCCGAGCCCAAGGCCGCGACTCAGTAGAACCCAGACGAGCTACGTCTCGCCCCGGCTTCCCCCATGGTTTGGCCCTGGGTGGCTCGACGACCTGACCACACCTCTTGCCGCAACCTTTGTTGTCAAGTCCAACCTCCGTGCTGCCGATCACCAAAGAGCCGAGGAGTGGCCTCGGGCGCGGTCATGAAGGGAGTGCAGAACGATGAGGTGGTCATTCCCTCGTCGGACGAATGTGCCAGTCCACGCCGCTGCTCGGTCCCGTTCCTTCAAGTACAAGGTCGTCGGCGCCGCCTTGGGCACCGTCTTGGCTGGTGTGGCCGCCTACGCAGCGACTAACTGGGTGGTCGGGCTGAACAGCGGATCCTCCGGTGAGGGCCAGTCAGCCAACATCGCCAACATCTCGGTCACCGCGGTCTCCTCACCCTCGGCCACCAACTTGCTCTACCCCGGGGGGACCGGTGACGTGGTGGTGACCATCGCCAACTCCAACCCCTACCCGGTCACCATCACCGCGGTGCAGCTGCCCACCAACACGACCTACGCCACCGGGTACACGACGAGCGCGCTGAGCACCACCCAGACCGGGTGCCTGTCGACCACGCCGAGCGACGTCGTCTGGAACTACTCAACGACCACCAGCGGTTCGTCGCACACCTTGACCACGCCGCTGACTGTCGGGGCGAGCGGCCAGGCCAACAACCCGCTGGTGGCCACCTTGACCAACGACGCCTCCATGACGGCGGCGGCACCGGCGGCCTGCACTGCTACCTACTTCTCGATGCCCTCGCTGACCGGGATCACGGCGACGGGTGGCGCCGCCACGTCCACCACCTCCCCGGCCACCGACGCCTGGACCTCCTGATCTGTCCCTGGCGGCCCGGTAGAGGACAGAGGGAGATGAGACGACAAGGAAGGGGATTCGGACCCTGCCGACCCCTCCTCGTCGTCATCGGCGCCGCGCTGCTCCTGACCCCGTGGTTCATCACCTCAGACGCCGACGCGGCCACCAGCTGGTCCGTCGGCCTGGCGGCGAGCAGCAAGGGCGAGGCCCAGGCTCAGGCCCTACCCGCCGCCCCCACCGGGGTGAGCGCGGCCTGTGCCGACCCGACGACGTCGAAGACCATCACCATCACCTGGAGCGCCGTCACCCACGCCAGCGCCTACGCGGTCTACAAGGCCACCTCGACCACGTCGACCCCCGGCTCCTACAGTTCGGTCGAGACGGGGTTGACCACCACGTCATGGACCACTGGGACGCTCACCGCCGGGGACAACTACTGGTTCAAGGTCGTGGCCGACATCGGCACCAACTGGGCCAGTGCCCAATCGAGCGCGACCGCCGAGAGCACCATCAACAGCTCGAACCCCTACTGCGTACAGCCCTGACCCGACCATCGACGCCAACAGCGGGCGAGCTGGTCCCACCCCGTAGCCACAGACACATGCCTCTCATGGGTTACCCGTGAACTTGTTGGGGCGGGCCGCTTAGCGCCTTCGACGCGCGTGGCGCGGCTCGGCGATTACGAAGCGTTACGCCCTTCACGCTCCAGTTCGTTTCCGATCGGACTTCGGCTTGCGAACGACCAGGAGAACCGCTCCGAGTACGCCAAGAAAGCTGAACGCTGGGATGGCGAAGGGAGCGAGACGACGTCCGAACCACAGCTCGAACATCGGCACGTCATCGCCCGCCCGCCGCTGAAATATTCCGATGGGACACCCTCTTGCAACGAGGAGTGCGACCCCCTCGGCGGCGAGAACGGAGATGGACACCCCAAGCCAGGGGTCGCGTCTTCGAGTCAAGGCGCAGAACCAAAGATGCCCGAGGCAGGCAAGCTCGCCGAACCCAATGGCGCTGTGGAGCAGTCTCAGGCGATGAGCACCTTGGCTGAGTGGATCGCTCTGCGTCATCACCATCCCCAGCGATGACGCTACTCTCCGCGATGGTCGAGGTCCCCGAAGGTTGTCCGCGGAGCGGAAGGGATGGCTCAGCCGACTTCGGCGGCTTCGCGCGCGTACAGCGCTCGGCCTATGACCTCCCGGCGACCTACGTCAGCCGTCGTCCGTGGTTGCGCCAGATCGACTCCGCCTCGAAGCGGCTCGCAATGGGGACGCCGATTCCGATGGGTCGGGTCTGAACCTCTCGCTGCTCGCACTCCTTGCAGCAGACCTCATAACGTCCATCAGGGCGCCGGATGACCTGGCGACGGCGGGCGGTCGTCATGGTGGTGACCCTATGACGCGGCTGTGACACGGGCCCAACGTCGACGCGAAGGTGCCTCGGAGCGTTCACCAGTCCGTCACTCGGCGGCCCTGATCCCCAGCCGCGACGTCGGGCGATGGAAGCATCGCCCACTCGATCGCGGACACAGCCGCGTCCCACAGCTCCGGCGTGAGGTCGCAGTCGCACGGTCCGAAAACACGCATCATGTGCTCCAGATAACGGACGGCTTGGTCTCGGAGGGGTGGCTCCGGTATGGGGCAGTCTGGGGCTTGCACAATGCCAGCTTGCGCTCAGCGCGGCCGCATTAGGAGGTTTTCACCGAGAGTTGGCCGAAGGTTTCCCGGATAGTTACCGGGCGCCAGGGTTCGCTCGCCAACGATCGTTCGTGTCCGTCCGGCCGCGTCCATGGGACACTCAGTGGCCGGGTGCGGACTGATCCGCTCAGCCGAACGCGGCCTCGCGCGCGTGAGCTTGGATTATCAGGTGCTCATCCTGGCCTGCGCGTTCCCCGTCCGGCGCAATGAGTTGCTCGGGCTCCAGTGCTGCGACATCGACTTCCGGCAGAACACTGTCGCGATCCAACGTCAGATCGAAGAGTGTCCGGGCCTCAAGGAGCTGAAGTACCGCACGACGAAGAATGGGGAGATGGGGCGTCGACCACATGAAGCTCTATGTCGGCCCCGACCCGACGGCACCCTCTTCCCCGCGAAGAACGGGCACCCAATGCGTCCCAGCTCCTTCTGGCACTTCTGGTACAGGGCGCGCAAGGCGACCGGGTTCACCAAGTACCACTTCCACGATCTTCGCCACTACGCCGTGACGAAGTTGCCCTCCAGCGGCGCCAGCTCGGACATCCAGAAGCGCGGCCGATGGCGGTCCACGGTCATGCCCCTCCGCTATCACCACGCGACGAAAGAACGGGACGGCTACCTAGCCCGGCCTCTTCACGCAGCCATTTGAACTGAGGTGTCCGCGTCCGCGGAAAAGCCCTCCCAGTAGGGGAAACTGTTGGTGCTGAGTCAACAAGTTCCTC
>Ga0187784_10003299_pt1 | contig 13018 bp, 12 predicted proteins | sample 1015_SJ02_MP15_2_FD_132964 | JGI IMG/M metagenome (GOLD analysis project Ga0187784, IMG submission 132964) | Tropical peat soil microbial communities from peatlands in Department of Meta, Colombia - 1015_SJ02_MP15_20_MG | ecosystem: Environmental > Terrestrial > Soil > Wetlands > Peat | place... | reverse complement strand
GAGCAGGTCGATCTTGTTGAGCACCTCGATAAGGCCATCTTCGACCAGTTGGCCAAGACCTAGATCGGTCAGCACCGCGAGCACGTCGGCGCGTTGCGCGGCACTGTCGGGATGATGCGCGTCGCGGACATGAACGACGATGTCGGCCTCGGTGACCTCTTCGAGCGTCGCGCGAAACGCGGCGACAAGATGGGTCGGCAGGTCGGAGATGAAACCGACCGTGTCGGAGAGAATGATCGTCTTGCCCGAGGGCAGGTCGAGCCGGCGCATGGTCGGATCGAGCGTCGCGAACAGCAGATCCTCGGCGGTGACGCTGGAGCGCGTGAGACGGTTGAACAGGGTCGACTTGCCCGCATTGGTGTAGCCGACCAGCGCGACGACCGGGAACGGCACGCGCTTCCTCGCCTCACGGTGCAGCGCGCGGGTGCGCTTCACGTCCTCCAGCTCGCGTCTCAATTTGCCGATACGCTCGCCGATCAACCGCCGGTCGATTTCGAGCTGGCTTTCGCCGGGACCGCCGAGAAAGCCGAAACCGCCGCGCTGGCGTTCGAGATGGGTCCATGACCGCACCAGCCGCGAGCGTTGATAGGTCAGCGCCGCCAGCTCGACCTGGAGCCGCCCCTCATGCGTGCGGGCGCGGGCGCCGAAAATTTCAAGGATGAGCCCAGTGCGGTCGATGACCTTCGTCTTCCAGCGCCGCTCCAGATTACGCTGCTGCACCGGCGACAGCGTGCCGTCGACGACGACGAGACCGATCTTCTGTTCCTCGATTGCGGCACCGAGGTTCTCGACGTTGCCGCTGCCGATCAGCGTGCTCGGCACCGGCCGGGCTAGCCGCAGGATCTCGCCGCCGACGACGTCGAGATCGATCGCGCGCGCGAGGCCGATCGCCTCGTCAAGACGCGCATCAAGGGAGCGCCCATTGTCATTTGACCTTGGGCCGTCGCCCGGCCGGCGGCCAGGCGCGATCCTCAAGGCGGGATGGACGACGAGGGCGCGCCCCGTCGTCGCGGTCAGACCGTTGGCTGACAGACCGTGCTCAGGGCTGCTCAGGGCAGATCGTCCTCTCTTCCGCCCTCGAACAGCTGGATCGGCTGTGCCGGCATCACGGTCGAAATCGCGTGCTTGTAGACGAGCTGCGAATGCGCGTCGCGGCGCAGCAGCACGCAGAAATTGTCAAACCAGGTGATGATCCCCTGAAGCTTGACGCCATTGACCAAAAACACCGTGACCGGCGTCTTGTTTTTGCGGACGTGGTTCAAAAACACGTCCTGAACATTCTGCGACTTGTCCGACGTCATTACGGTGGCTCCTAACTCCACTCTTCGGCGCGCAGCACCCCAGAATTGACAACAGGCCAAAGGTGCCGGCGGTTCCGCTTCTTCTTATACGAAGATGGGCGCGCCTTCCCTCAGCGCAAGTCCCGCAAGGCGCGAAACAGCGCCGCATCGTCGGCGGCGATCAGCGCCGGTGGAAATTGCGCGAATTCGCTCTCGGATTCGGCGATTCCGAGCAGCACTGGAACGCAGCCGGCGGCGATCGCGCATTCCATGTCGACGGCGGTGTCGCCGACAAACCACACATCGGAGCCAGGCTCGATGCCGCTGGGCTTCAACGCGAGTTCGACCGGCGCCGGGTGCGGTTTGTCGGTATGCGCGTCCCCTGCCCCGACAATGCTGCCGAACAACGACGACCAGCCAATATGCTCGGCCTCGGCGCGCAGCACCGCGCCGGTCTTGTTGCTGACCACGGCGAGGTAGTGACCATCGGCGGCGAGCTGGCGCAGCAGCGCCTCGCGGCCGGGGAGCGAGGCCAGGTGCGTCAAATGGATTGCGCGGAAGCGATCCATGTAAATCTGCCGCGCCTCCTCCCAGCGCTCGCCGAAGATCGCCGGGAAGGCGTCGCGCAGACTGAGGCGCACGCGCTCGCGGGTTTCCTCGATCGTCCAAAGCGGCTTGTCCATCGCAGCCATCAGGAAATTGAGCGCATCGTGGATCGTGCCCCAGCTGTCGATCAGGGTGTTGTCCCAATCAAAGATGAGCGCGCGCGGCCGGCGCAGGGCCGCCAAAATGTTGCTCACGCGCTCTCCGCGACATGCGCCAGGTAATCGGCGCGCAGCTTCTGGGTCAGCAGGCCCGGCGCGCCGTTGGCGACCGGCTGGCCGTCGATGGAAGTCACCGGCAGCAGGTCGGAGGTCGTGCTGGTGAGGAACGCCTCACGCGCCGCTTTCGCCTCGGTGACGGTGAACGGCCGCTCAACGAAATTGTAGCCGCCGCGTCGGAGCAGCGCGATCAGCGCCTGGCGGGTCACGCCATCGAGGATGTGATGGTCAGCGCCGCGGCTGACGATCTGATTGTCGGCGGTGACGATCCACGCATTGGTCGAGGTGCCCTCGGTGATGTGGCCTTCACCGTCGACCATCCATGCCTCGTAGGCGCCGGCCTCGCGCGCCTGCTGCTTGCCGAGCACGTTGGCGACGAGGGAGATCGTCTTGATGTCGCAGCGCTGCCAGCGGATGTCGGGGATGGTGATGACCGAGACCCCCTCATCGACCTGCGTGGGGTTGACCGGACGGGTGCGGCGCGCGGTGACGACGAGGATCGGCCGTGCGGCTTTTGGAAAGGCATGGTCGCGCGGCGCGATGCCGCGGCTGATCTGCAGATAGACAATGCCGTCGACGACGGCGTTGCGGCGGATGACTTCGCGCAATACGAATTTGAGGGGCGCGTCAGCGAGCGCGCCTTCGATGCGCAATTCCATGAGCGAGCGACGCAGCCGAACGAGGTGGAGTTCCTCGTCGACGAGCTTGCCACCGCGGATCGCAATTACCTCATAGACGCCGTCGGCGAACTGGTAACCGCGATCCTCGATATGCACGGCCGCCTCAGCGTGCGGGCGGTAGACGCCATCGACATAGGCGATACGCGGCATCAGGTGCCGGTCTTCAGCGGACGCTCGGTAATGGCGACGCCCAGCGACTTCAATTTGCGGTGCAGCGCCGAGCGCTCCATGCCGACAAAATTGGCGGTGCGCGAGATGTTGCCGGCGAAGCGCGTGACCTGAGCCAGGAGGTATTCGCGCTCGAAGACCTCGCGCGCGTCGCGCAACGGCAGGATCATGATCTCGCTGCCCTTATCCCATTTGACGACGGTTGGGGCGATCGCGGTGATTTCGTTGGGCAGGTGCTCGGCGTGGACCGGCTCGCGCGGGTCGCCCGGCGCCATGATGAGCAGCCAATCGACGACATTGCGCAGCTGCCGCACATTGCCCGGCCAGCTATAGGATTGCAGCGCGGCGAGCGCGTCCTCGCCGAAATCCCGCGGCGGCAGGCGCGCCGCCTCGGCCGCGCGCTCCATGAAATGACGAGCGAGCAGCGGGATGTCCTCGCGGCGATCACGCAACGACGGTACTCGGATCGGCACAACATTGAGCCGGTAGAACAAATCCTCGCGGAAGCGGCCGGCGGCGATCTCGCCACCCAGCTCGCGATTGGTCGAGGCGACGACGCGGACATCGACCTCGACCCGGTTCGACCCCCCTACCCGTTCGAAGGTCTGCTCCTGCAGCACCCGCACGATCTTGCCCTGGGTTTCCATCGGCATGTCGGCGACCTCGTCGAGAAACAAGGTGCCGCCATGGGCGCGCTCGAAGGTGCCGATCTTGCGCGGCGAGCCGTTGACCGCCGTCTCGCAGCCGAACAATTCGAGCTCGAGCCGGTCGGGATGCATCGTCGCGCAGTTGACCGCGATAAACGGGCCGCCCGAGCGGCGCGAGCGCGCGTGCAGCAAGCGCCCGACAACCTCCTTGCCGACCCCGGGCGCGCCGGCGATCAAGACGCGGCTGCCAGTCGGCGCGACGCGCTCAATCTGCTGGCGCAGCTGGTTGGTGGCGAGCGAGGCCCCGACTAGGTCGAGATCGCCGCCGGCGCGGAGCTTCAGCTCCTCGTTCTCGCGGCGCAGCAGCGCGGTCTCGATCGCCCGCGCGACGATCAGCAACAGCCGGTCGGACTTGAAGGGCTTCTCGATGAAATCGTAGGCGCCGATCTTGATCGCCTCGACCGCTGTCTCGATCGTACCGTGGCCGCTGATCATCACGACCGGCACAGAGGGCATCTCGGCGCGCAACTGTCGTAGGATTTCAATGCCATCGAGCTCGCTGTTCTGCAGCCAGATATCGAGGATCACCAGGGTCGGCTGGCGGGCGTGCAACTCGCGCAAGGCCTCGGTGCTGTCGGCGGCCTCGCGGGTGGCGTATCCCTCGTCCTTCAGCACCCCCGCAATCAGCATGCGGATGTCGGCTTCGTCGTCGACAATCAGGATGTCATGCGCCATGGGCAACCGTAGTCACGTCTGACGTTATCTCTGATACCGCCGGCTCCGCGGCGCGAACCGCGCCGCGGAGCTCGGTCGAAAACACCAGCTTGACGCGCGCTCCACCAGCCTCCGCGTCCTCGAGGAGGAGCTCGCCTTGGTGATCTTCCATGATCTTTTTGACGATAGCGAGGCCCAATCCCGTCCCCTTAGCGCGTGTCGTGACATAGGGTTCAGTCAATCGCTCGCGCCCGCGTTTTGGCAAGCCTTTGCCATTGTCTTCGACGCTGACCATGGTCCGTCCCCCACCCTCCTCGACTGATACGACGATCCGCCCCGGCGGGTTCGGCCCGGAATCGGCAATCCGACCCTCGATAGCCTCGACCGCGTTCTTGACGATGTTGATAACCGCCTGGCTGGTGAGCCGCGCGTCGCAGCGCGTTGTGAGCGGCCGGGCGGCGAAATTGACCTCGAACGCTATCTCGGGGTGAGCCGTGCGCTCTAGGAAGACCGCGCGCTCGACAATCGCCGTCAAATCCTCGGGCTTCAGCACCGGCGCCGGCATCCGCGCGAATGACGAGAACTCATCGACCATGCGGCCGATGTCCTCGACATGGCGAACGATCGTGTCGGTGCAGATGCGGAACGTGTCGGGATCCTTCTTGATCTCCTTCAGATAATTGCGGCGCAGGCGCTCGGCCGAGAGCTGGATCGGCGTCAACGGATTCTTGATCTCGTGCGCGATGCGGCGGGCGATATCGGCCCAGGCAGCCTTGCGCTGCGCCGACAACAGCTCGGTAATGTCATCGAACGTCACGACAAAGCCGCTGACCCCGTCATCGCCACGCTCAGCGGCGATGCGCACCAGCAAGGTGCGGGTGCTGTTGTCGGCGACGATCTGCAGCTGGGTCTGAGCGATGCGATCGGGGCGCCGTCTCGCCTCGGCGAGAAGCGGCGCCATGTCCGAAGCCACGTCGGCGAGGTGCTCGCCGACGGCGTGATCCAGATCGACGCCGATCAGCGCCGAGGCCGAGCGGTTCGGTAAATTGATGCGGCCCTCGCGGTCGAGACCGATCACCCCCGCGGTAACGCCGGTCAGCACGGTCTCGGTAAACCGCCGACGCTCATCGAGCTGCCGGTTGGCGGCGATCAACTCCTGCTGCTGGCTCTGGATCTGATCGGTCATCCGGTTAAAGGCGCGGCTCAGCGAGGTCATCTCGTCGTCCTTGCGCCCTTCGGGGACGCGCACCGAGAGATCGCCGGCGCCTATTCGTTCGGCCGCGCCGACGAGGCGGCTGATCGGGTCCGCAAGTTGTGCGGCAAGGGAGATGCCGATCGCCACGGCCGCGACGAGAAACAGCATCGCCACCAAAATGAAGATCACCGAAAAGGTGATCTGCAGCCCCGTCCGCTTGCCCTCGAGCTGCTCGTATTGCGCCGCGGCGAGCTGCGTCTCGCTGCGATGCGCCAGCACCTTCGGTTCGATAAAACGCCCGACATAGAGGTAAAGCCCGGGAAAGCCGCCGAGGTAGACAAGGGCGCGAACGCGCTCCTCTTGGTCGTCGGTCATGATGACGACCTCGCCGTCCTTGGCGCGCTTCAGCGCCTCCGCGCCGACATCCTCGAAGCCGAGCGCGAAAGCGAGCCCGGTGCGCGCGACCATGTTGCCCTTATCATCGAGCACCGCCGCCTCGGTCAGCCCGCGCATCGAGGCCTGGACGGTCAACGCCTGGACCAGATCCTGCGGGCTGATCACCATCGTCGCGGCGTATTGATCGAGGCTGTTCGCCATGCTGAGCGCATCGGCGCGGATCGCCTGCTGGTGCTCCTTCACATAGGCGTCGGCGACGGCGACCGATTCCGTGATCGCCGTGCGCACCTTGTCGCTGAACCAGCTCTCGATGCCGAAGCTGAAGAACAGATATGAGAACACCGCGACGATGATCGTCGGCAGCACCGCGATCAGGCTGAACAGCACGACCAGCCGTACCTGCAGCCGCGAGCCGGCGAGACCGCGGCGGCGCTCGGCCCACATCTCGACGACGCGTTTCGTCACCAGCGCACCGAGCGCCAGCAGCAGCACGAGGTCGAGGTTGAGGAGCGCGAGAACGAAGCCGGGATGCGGCCCGAACGGCGGCGCGCCAGTCAGCGCAAGATAAGTCGCGATGCCCGAGGCAAGCGCCGCCGCCGCCAACGCGACCGCGACCTTGCGGCGCAACCCAAAGCGACCAGCCCAGCTACCGACCTGCTGCGCCACGCTCATTCCGCGTCCCCAGACATCGCGACAAGCTCGGCGGGCCGAACGACCAGTGCCGGGGCCGATTTGCGCGAGGGGTTATTTTAGGCCGCGCACGACGGGGATGTCCAATTCGCGGATTTTTTTTCGCAGCGTGTTACGGTTAAGACCGAGCACATACGCCGCCTTGATCTGGTTGCCGCGCGTCGCGACCAGGGTCGCGACGATCAAGGGCCGCTCGATCTCGCGCAGCACCCGATCGTAAAGACCAGCGGCCGGCATTGCGCCCTTGTGGGCAACGAAATAGTCGTTGATGTGGCGCTCGACAGCGTTCCCCAGCCCTTCGTCCGACAAGGCCTCGGTGACCGGCGGAGCCTCGGCGGGCGCCGCGGCCAGCTCGCTCTCGATGACGTCGACGCCGATCACCTCCTGCGAATAAAGCGCCGCCAGCCGCCTGACGAGATTCTCCAGTTCGCGCACATTGCCCGGCCAGCGATAGCGACGCAGCCGTTCCATCGCCGCGTCGTCGAGCACCTTGGCGGGCAGACCTTCCTTCGCCGCCTGGCTGGCAAAGTGGCGCACCAGCGCCGGGATGTCGGACGTGCGCTCGCGCAACGGCGGGATGCGGATCGGAGCGACATTGAGGCGGTAGAACAAATCCTCGCGGAAGACGCCCTGGCGGATGAGCTGCGACAGGTCGCGGTGGGTGGCGGCGATGATCCGGCTGTCCGCGCGAATCGGCGAGCGGCCGCCAACCGAGGTGTATTCGCCCTCCTGCAGCACGCGCAGGAGCCGGGTCTGCGCCTCGAACGGCATGTCGCCGATCTCGTCGAGGAACAGCGTGCCGCCCTTCGCCTGCTCGAAGCGGCCAGCGCTGCGCTGCGCCGCGCCGGTGAAGGCGCCGCGCTCATGGCCGAACAACTCGCTCTCGATGAGCTCGCGCGGGATCGCCGCCATGTTGATCGCGACAAACGGCCCCGAGCGGCGTTTGCCGAAATCGTGCAGCGCGCGGGCGACGAGTTCCTTGCCGGTGCCGCTCTCGCCGGTAATCAGCACCGACAAATCGGTGCCCATCAGCCGGGCGATCGAGCGGTAGATTTCCTGCATCGCCGGCGAGCGGCCGATCAGCGGCAGCTGCTCATCGTCGGTCTCTTCATCGCCCGCGGCGCTAACCGGGGCGGAGAGCGCCCGTTCGACGACGCTGATCAGCTCGCGCAGATCGAACGGCTTCGGCAGATACTCGAACGCGCCCCGCTCGGTCGCCTTGACCGCGGTGAGGAGCGTGTTTTGCGCGCTCATCACGATGACGCGAAGATCCGGTCGCAATTTCTTGATGCGCGGGATGAGGTCGAGCCCGTTCTCGTCGGGCATGATGACATCGGTGATGACGAGGTCCCCCTCGCCGTCCGCGATCCAGCGCCACAGCGTCGCGGCGTTGCCGGTCATGCGGACATCGTGGCCCAGCCGGGCCAAAGCCTGGTTCAACACCGTGCGAATGGCACGATCGTCGTCAGCTACCAGTATCGTTGCGCTCATCGCCAATACTGTCTTGTAGGCCGTCTTGCCAAATTCCTCGGGGCACCACCGGCAGAAACACCCGGAACACGGTCTTTCGGGGCTGGCTGTCGAACTCGATGATCCCGCCGTGGTCGCCGATCACTTTGGCGACTAGTGCAAGACCAAGGCCAGTTCCGTTGCGCTTGGTCGTGACGAACGGGTCGAACAGGTGCGATTTGAGCTCTTCGGGAATGCCGGAACCGTTATCGGTGACGGATACCAGAAGCGGCACCTGAAGCGGCCGGCCGCCGCCGACGGTCGCCAGACGGCGGCCGTGCCGGTATGCCGTGGCCAAGGTGATCTCGCCGCCGGCGGGCGGCGCGGCCTCGGCCGCGTTCTTGACGAGATTGAGGAAGACCTGAACGAGCAGGTCGCGATTACCATGCACCGGCGGCAGCGACGGGTCGTAATCCTCGGCAAAACGCACATGGCGCGCAAAGCCCGATTGCGCGATGCGGCGCACCCGTTCCAGCACCTCGTGGATGTTGATCGCGTCGCGCGCGAGGGGGAGGTGGTCGGAGAACGCCTCCATGCGGTCGACCAGCGCGACGATGCGATCGGTCTCGTCGCAGATGAGCTGCGTCAGCTGGCGGCCGGAATCGTCGGCATCCTGCTCCAAAAGCTGGGCCGCGCCGCGAATGCCCGAGAGCGGGTTCTTGACTTCATGCGCAAGCATCGCCGCCATCGCGGTCATCGAGCGCGCCGCGTCGCGACGCGCGAACTGGCGGTCCATCTGCTCGGCGATCGCCCGCTCGTGCAGGGTCAGCACGAGGAAATCGGCCCCCTCGCCGGCCAGCGCACCTTGGATAGTGACCGGCCGCGCCGGCAAACGCGGCCCTTCGAGCAGCACATCGTACTCGGCGATCGACCCGCCGTCGCGCCAGACCGCCTCGACAAGGCCAAACAGCGGACTGTTGGCGACGACGAAATCCGTCAGCCGCGCACCGTGCAGGGCGGGCGCGCCGACGCCGAGAAACTGCTCGGCCGCGGGGTTGACAAAGCGCACCGCGCCATCGCGGTCGAGCGCGATCACCGGGTCGGGCAGCGCAGCCAGCAGAAGCGCGGGGTCGAAACCGGGTTCGGCGCCCGAAAAGATCGCCATCGTCATGCCGCTTCGCGCTCGATAAGCCGCTCGTAAAAGCAGCGGATCAACGCGCGGACTGTGGCCGGATCGTAGCTCTGATTGACCGCGGCGCGGAACTCGGCAGAGCCCGGCAAGCCTTTCGAGTACCAACCGACATGCTTACGCGCGATCTTGACCCCGACCTCGCTGCCGTAATGCGACAGCATCGCGTCATAATGCGCGCGGAGCGTCGCGTACTGGCTGGCGAGCGGCGGGTCGGCGACACGGCGGCGACTTTTCAGCCACGCGATGACCTGCGCGACAAACCACGGCCGACCGTAGGCGCCCCGGCCGATCATGACCCCGTCGGCGCCGCTTTCGGCCAGCGCGCGCTCGGCATCGTCGAGCGAATTGATGTCGCCATTGGCAATGACCGGGATGGCGACCGCCTCCTTGACCTCGCGGATAAAACGCCAATCAGCGCTGCCGCTGAACATCTGATTGCGCGTGCGGCCATGCACCGAGACCATGCGGATGCCACAAGATTCCGCGATTTTCGCGAGGCGCGGGGCATTGCGGTTGCCGTCGTCCCAGCCGGTACGCATCTTCAAGGTCACCGGCAAATCAACCGCCTTGACGGTCGCTTCGAGGATGCGCGCGGCATGCAGCTCGTCGCGCATCAGCGCCGAGCCGGCATGGCCGTTGACCACTTTCTTTACCGGGCAGCCGAAATTGATGTCGATGATCGCCGCGCCGCGATCGGCGTTGAGTTTCGCGGCCTCGGCCATGACCTCGGGCTCGCACCCGGCGAGCTGCACCGCCATCGGTCGCTCTTCCAGGCAGGTCTTGGCCATAGTCAGCGACTGTCGCGTCTCGCGGATCGCCGCTTGACTGGCGATCATCTCAGAGACGACAAGCGCTGCCCCCCGCTCTTTGACGACGCGGCGGAATGGCAGATCGGTGACGCCCGACATCGGCGCGAGGATGACGGGGTCATCGAGGATGACTGGGCCGATCGAAATGCTCATTGAATGATCAAATATATCCATTGCCTACTATTTAGGCAAGATCATACGGCAAATCATTTTGCACTGCAACATAAGCGACATGAAGCGCGCATTGCGCGGCTTTTCAACGCGCTGGTATTTTAGCTGATGAGTTCGATCTACGCTCTCATTCTCGCAGCGGGTCGGGGCAACCGGTTCGGCGGGACTTTGCCCAAGCAATATCTGCCTCTTGCCGATTCGAACGTGTTGCGCCATGCACTGACCGCTTTCATGGCCAATCCGCGCATTGCCGGCGGCCAGGTCGTGATCCGCCCCGAAGATCGCGAGATCTATGAGGCTGCCGTGGCCGGCCTCGACCTGCTGCCACCGGTTTCGGGCGGCGCGGAACGCCAGGACTCGGTGCGGCTGGGGCTCGAGGCGCTGGCGCCGCTCAAACCCGCGCGCGTGCTGATCCATGACGGGGCGCGGCCGTTCCCCGATGCGGCGATGATCGACCGGGTGATCGACGCGCTCGATCGCGTGCCGGCGGCAATCCCCGGATTGCCGCTCGGCGACACCATCAAGCGCGTCACCGACGGGGTCATCACCGGCACTGTGGATCGCGCCGGATTGTGGCGGGTGCAGACGCCACAAGGCTTTCATTTCGACGCGATCCTCGAGGCGCATCGCGCCGTGGCGGGCCAGGCGCTGACCGACGACGCCGCGGTCGCCGAGGTGGCCGGCATCACGCCCGTCATCGTCACCGGCAGCGAGAGGAATTTGAAAATCACCACGACAGACGATCTGGCCGCCGCGGAGCGGCTGCTCGCGGCGCGGCAGGGAGACGTACGTGTCGGCCAGGGGTTTGACGTGCACCCGTTCGGGCCCGGCGACAGGCTCATGGTGTGCGGCGTCGAGATCGCGCACAGCGCCGGGGTGGTCGGCCACTCCGATGCCGATGTCGGGCTGCACGCGCTGACCGACGCTATCCTTGGCGCGATCGGCGCCGGCGATATCGGCATGCACTTTCCGCCGAGCGATCCCAAGTGGCGGGGCGCGAGCTCCGACCGTTTCCTCGCACATGCGGTCGGGTTAGTGCGCGTGAAGGGCGGCAACATCGCCGCGCTCGACGTGACGATCATCTGCGAGCGACCGCGCATCGGCCCGCACCGCGCCGCGATGGTCGAGCGCGTCGCCGCGATCGCCGGGATCGCGCCTGACAGAGTCAGCGTGAAGGCGACGACGACCGAGAAGCTCGGCTTTACCGGACGCGGCGAAGGCATCGCCGCGCAAGCAGTCGCGACCGTCAGGTTGCCGTTCTGACCCGCCTTGGACTTCCACTAAGCCATCCTGCGACGCTGATCGCGACCGGGTTCGGCATCGGCCTGCTGCCGAAGGCGCCCGGGACGTGGGCGTCGCTCGCTGCTCTGCCGCTCGGGTGGCTGCTGCAATGGAGGTTTGGCGTCCCTGGCCTGTTGGTCGCGGCCGCTATTGCCCTCGCCGCAGGCTGGTGGGCTTCAGCGCGCGTCGCGCAGGCGAGTGGCATTTTCGACCCCGGCTTTGTCATTATTGATGAGATCGCCGCGCAGCTTCTCGTGCTCGCCGGCGCGCCGCTCGATTGGCGCTTTTATCTGGCGGCGTTTTTGCTGTTCCGGCTGTTCGACATCTGGAAGCCGTTTCCGGTCAACTGGCTCGACCGCAATGTCAAGGGCGGTTTCGGCATCATGCTCGACGACGTCGCCGCGGCGATCTACGCTTTGATGCTGATCGAGATCGGCAGAGAGGTGGCGGGTGTTTGACGCGCAGACGGTCGAGCTGGCGACAGCGGTGTTGGCGGCGTGCCGGGCCAAGGGCTGGCATATCGCGACCGCGGAAAGCTGCACCGGTGGCCTTGTCGCCGCGGCGCTGACGGCGATCGCCGGTTCGTCGGATGTCGTCGATCGCGGGTTTGTCACCTATTCCAACGAAGCCAAGATGGAATTGCTCGGCGTGCCGGCGGGGACGCTCGCCTCGGTCGGCGCCGTGAGCGACGAGACCGCGCGATTGATGGCGATGGGCGCGGTGAGCCGCGCGGACGTCGACCTCGCGGTGTCAGTCACCGGCATTGCCGGACCGGGCGGCGGCAGCGCCGAGAAGCCGGTCGGGCTCGTCTATCTCGGGGTCGCGACCAAGGACAGCGTGCGCGGCGAGCGCCACGTCTTTCCGGGCGAGCGCGACGGCATCCGCCGCGCGGCGATGACACGCGCACTCGAAATGCTGAAGGAGGCGGCTGGCTAGGCCGGAGCGCCGGCCCCGTCCGGCGCGGGCTTGCCGTAAAGCTGCTGCGCGCGGCCTTCGAACGCCGCGACCATGCGTTTCACGGCCTCGCTGAACAGGAGCTCGATGGCCTTTTGCAAGAGCCGTGAGCGGAACTCGAAATCGACAAAAAAGTCGATGCGGCAGCCACCCGGCGCGCGCGCGAAGCTCCAGTGATTGTTGAGGTAGCGGAACGGCCCTTCCGCATAGGTCACGTCGATGCGGCCGGGCGGGTCGAGCTTGACGTTCGAGGTAAAGCGCTCGCGGAACAGCTTAAAGCCGATCACCAAATCGGCGCTGACAAAGTCGACGCGGCGCTCGCGGATGCGCGCGGCGACGCACCACGGCAGGAACTCGGGATAGCGCTCGATATCGGCGACCAGCGCATACATCTGGTCCGGGGTGTAGGGCAGAACCCGATGTTCGGCGTGGGTCGGCATTCTAGGGGAGCGCCGCCTCTCTGGCCGCCTTGAGGCGGGCGAAATCGTCGCCCGCGTGATACGACGAACGAGTCAAGGGCGACGCCGAGACCATCAGGAAGCCCTTGCCGAGCGCCTGTTTCTTGTAGGTC
>Ga0187784_10003298_pt1 | contig 13018 bp, 11 predicted proteins | sample 1015_SJ02_MP15_2_FD_132964 | JGI IMG/M metagenome (GOLD analysis project Ga0187784, IMG submission 132964) | Tropical peat soil microbial communities from peatlands in Department of Meta, Colombia - 1015_SJ02_MP15_20_MG | ecosystem: Environmental > Terrestrial > Soil > Wetlands > Peat | place... | reverse complement strand
GACGAAACGCTGTTCCAGTAAAACTGCGGATAGAGATCGGTCAAATCGGCCGGCGAGGTATAGCCGAGCTGCTTGTTCATGCCGACTTCCTCGAACTCGTAATACAGCGCGTTGGCCTTGCGCAGGTAATGCGGATCGCCGAGCTGACCGATCAGGTCGGCCGCGCGCACCAGCAGTCCTTCTTCGTTGTCGCCGTCGTCTGGCTCGTGCGCCGCCGGGAAGCGCGTGAACTCGATAGCGCGGGCGATGCGCTCGGCATCGAGCAACTCGATCTTGGCGATGCGGTCCATCACGAACAATTTCGAGCGATCGACGTGATAGGGCAATAGCCCGGCATCCGACGAGCCGCGCGGCAGTTTGGCCTTCTTGCCCTTGGCGTCGATGACGTAGCCGTCGGCGCCATCGCCCTTGAGAATGCCGCGCACATAGCCGATGTCGTGCATCAGGCAGGCGACCAAAAGATGCGCGTAATCACTGGGGTAGGTCGGCATCAACAGCGAGCGCCCCTTCATGATGTCGTAGCCGACCATGGTCACCAGCATCGTATGCTCGACGTTGTGGTAGAGCGCATCGCTATTGCCGATACATTCGAGCGACAGCCGGGCGACCGACGGGATCAGCTCGGTCAGGTGGGCATGGGTGGAGGCGAATCTGCGGCTCAAATGCTCGTGCAGGTACGAGCCCAAGGCTTCCGCGGCGAGTTCCGGAACGGTAATCAAGTAATGGCTCCTCAATCAGCCGACGCGCCATGGTGACCGCGCCGCCGGCAATTTGCAATAACCTCGCCGGCGCCGGTGTGTCGCGTTCGCTGCGGGCCGGGCTAAGCGGGGCGTCAAAATACCCCGAGATGCTGGCGCAAATCGACGCCGTCGGATTTCAGCGCCGCGGCGGTCGAGATCACGGCGACGCGGCCGGAATTGAGAATGACAATATCGTCGGCGATATCGAAGACGAGCTTCGGCGACTGCTCGACCAGCACGATCGACAGCCCGCTCTCTTTCAGCTTGCGGATGGTCGCCATGACTTCCGCGACGATCTGCGGCGCCAATCCTTCCGACGGCTCGTCCATCAACAGCACGCGCGGATTGGCCATCAATGCGCGGCCGATGGCCAGCATCTGTTGCTCGCCGCCGGACAGGTAGCCGGCCAATTGCCCGCGGCGCTCGGCGAGCCGCGGAAACATGGCGAACACGGTCGCGGAGGTCCACGGCGCGTGGCGGGCGGCGAACCCGGCGTGCGCCGCGACCATCAGGTTTTCGCGGACCGTGAGGCTTTTGAAGACGCGGCGGCCCTGCGGCACCAACGCCACGCCCTGCGCCGCGATCAGTTCCGGCGGCAAACGCGTCACCGCCGCGCCGAACACTTCGACACTGCCGGAGCGGGGCGGCAACAGCCCAACGCTGACGTTCATGCAGGTGGACTTGCCGGCGCCGTTGCGCCCAAGCAAGCCGAGCAACCTGCCCTCGTCGAGCCGGAACGACACCTTCTGCAAGACGTGGCTATCGCCGTAGAAGGCATCAATGTCGCGGAGTTCCAGCGCACTATTCGCCAAGATAGACCTCCCGCGTGCGCGGATCGGCCACCACTTCGGCACGGGTGCCTTCGACGATCACCTCGCCGAAGTGCAACAGCGTGATGCGGTCGGCAAGATCGAGCGCGGTGTCCATGTCGTGCTCGATCATCACGATGGTGACGTCGCGCGGGATGGCGGCGAGCAACTTGCGCACATCCTGCCGCTCGTCGATCGACAGGCCGGCGAACGGCTCGTCGAGCAGCAACACTTTCGGATTCTGCGCCAGCGCCATGGCGATTTCGACCCGGCGCCGTTCGCCGTAGGAGGTCTGGGCGAGCCGCCGCCCGGCGATTTGGTCGAGGCCGACGCGCTCGAGCGCCGCGCCGGCCGCCGCGGCGAGGTGCCGCTGACGGTTCAGCGCAATTAGCGGGTTCCAGCGCAGCGGCGACAGGCCGAGCAGCGCCAGCGTCACATTGTGCGCGATTGTGTCGTGCGGAAACAATGTGATGATCTGATAGGTCCGCGCCATGCCGAGGTGGGTGCGCTTGCGGCTTGCCATCCCGGTAATGTCGCGGCCGAACAGTTCGATCGAGCCGCTGTCGGGGGCGAGCTCGCCGGTGATGAGATTGAACAGCGTGGTTTTGCCGGCGCCGTTTGGCCCGATGATCAGTCGGCGCTCGCCCGGCTCGACCCTGAGGTCGATGCGTCTGGCGACGTGCAATCCGCCGAACGATTTGCTGAGTGCGCGGACGACGAGCGCGCTCATTGCTTGCCTCCCGCCGCCGCTGCCGCCGACTTCTGTCGCGTCGCGGCCCGCCACGCCGCCCGCGTCAGGCGCACCGCGCCCGGCACCAGGCCCTCAGGCATGAACACCACGATGGCGACGAAAATTGCGCCGAGCATGAAATTCCAGCGTTCGACATAAGCGCTCACGACGTTCTTGACGATCACCACCAGCGCCGCGCCGATCGCCGGGCCGAGCAAGGTTCCGGCGCCGCCCGAAATCACCATCAAGAGGCCCTCCGCCGACGCCGTGAGCGCCAGCGCCTGCGGGCTGATGAACTGGGTGTAATAGACGAACAGAATGCCGGCGAGCGAGGTGAGTAGACCGGAGAACATGAAAGCCCAGAAGCGGATCATCCATACGTGATAGCCGAGTGCGTTCATGCGGCGCGGCTGGTCGCGCGTGCCGGCGAGCGCGGCGCCAAGCGGCGAGCGCACAAAGATCGCCGACGCCGCAAGCGCGATCAGGTACACGATCAGCGTGGCGACGTAAAAGCTCCGCGCGGAGTCGAGCGGCAGCCCGAACGGCGCCGGCCGGCTGGTCACGCTGATGCCGTTGTCGCCGTTGGTGATGCTGATCCAGCGGTAAGCCAGGCCCCAGAGGATTTCGCCAAGCGCCAGCGTGATCATGATGAAGCTGATGCCGGTAGCCCGCAGCGATAGCGCGGCGAAACCGGCGGTGGCGGCCAGACTCACGACCAGCGCGGTCACGATGGCGATCGCGTGACCGGCGCCGGCGGCAAGCATATAGGCCAGGGCATAAGCCGCGACGCCGAACAATCCGGCATGGCCGAGCGACACCAGTCCGGCATAACCGACGAGCACATTTAGCCCGAGCGCAAACACCGCGTAGAGCAGAATCTGGCTCGCGATATTGACGTAATAGACTTCCTTGACGGTGTAGGGCACCGCGATCAAGGCGAGTACGGCAAGCGCGCCGGCGACACGCTTGACGCTCACAGCGGCCGCGACCGGATTGCTCACAGGATCTGGCCTCCAAACAGACCCTGCGGGCGCAGCACCAGGACCAGCACCATGGGCAGGAAGAGAATGAAATAGGCGAGCTCGGGCAACAGAGCCTGGCCGAAATTGTAGATGAAGCCAATGATGATGCTGCCGACGAAAGAGCCGATCAGGCTGCCGGTTCCGCCGAGGATGACGACAACCAGCGCCAGCGGCAGCATATCCTGATCAAGGCCGGGATAGACCGACAGGATCGGGCCGCCGATCATGCCGGCGAATCCGGCGAGTCCGGCGCCCAGCCCAAACACGATGGTGAAAAGCTGCGACACGCGGATGCCGACCACGCGCGCCATCTGCGGATCGTCGACGCCGGCCCGAATCATGGCGCCAAGCCGCGTGCGCTCCAGCATCAGCCACAGCGCAACGGCGAATATCACCGCGATCATGATGACGGCAAGCCGGTACAGCGGGAAGACGGCACTGCCCACGCGAACGAAGCCGGAAAAATGCGGCGGGGTCGCTACCGAGATCGGATCGCCGCCCCAGCCCATCAGGCAGAGGTCGGCGATCATGAAGGAGACGCCCAGCGTCACCAGCACCTGCGCCAATTGCTGGCCGGCCAGCCGCCGCAGCAACAGGCGTTCCATCAAGGCGCCGAGCACCGCAACTTCGAGCGCGGCAATGACGGCGGCTAGCCAGAAATTCAGCGTAACGCCGAGCGCGCCGGATAGCAGGGTAGTGCCGAGATAGGCGCCGACCATGAACATCGAGCCGTGCGTCAGATTGGGAATGCGCATCAGCCCGAAGATGAGCGAGAAGCCGGCGGACAGCAAAAACAGCAGGCCGCCGAACGTCACGCTGTTGACGGTGAGCAGCAGCCAGAACGTCATCGCCGCCCTTCCAAGCAAAAAGTAGCCCGGATTGCGCGGCCCGCAATCCGGGGGAGGTTTGATCGCCGTTTCCCGATTTTTCTGCGCTCAATCCGGAAACGTAACACGTATTCTATCGGCACTTTCTATCAGCACTTGGCCAGCGGCGGATAATCCCGCGAATAGACCGGGTGAGCGAGGAATTCCGGCTCCGGCCAAGTCCAGAACTGGCTCACGTTTTCGTAGGTCTTGATTGTCTTATTCCACAGCTTGAGGCCGTATTTGGCGCCTTCGGTGCCGAGGCGGCGGATGTAGATGGTGCCGATCACGTTGTTGAGGTGATCGAACTTGATCGGCCCGCGCGGCGTATCGGTCAGATTGACGGCTTTCAGCGCCGCCATGAATTTATCCCGGTCGGCGGACTCGCCGCCCGCGGCCTTCAGGCCGGCGTCCACCACCTCGCAATTGCCGTAAAGCAGAGCCGCGTATTGGCCGGGAATGGCGTTGTAATTCTTCAGCATGCCATTGACAAAGCGCCGGTTGCCGTCGCTGTCCAGGTCGAGCGTATAGGGGGCTGCGCTGACGACGCCGATGGCTTCCTCGCCGAAACTCTTGAGCAGGGAATCGTCGACCCCGGCCTCTCCGGCCACGACGGGATATTTGAGCCCGGCGGCGGCATAGGCCTTCATAAAGCGCAGCGGATTGGAGCCGGCAAAGCCCTGGCAGACCGCGTCGCAACCGCTGATCTGCGCCACGTAAGGGGTGTAATCGGGCGTCACCAAAGGCGGCCATAGCTTGTTGACGACGCAGCCGCCGTCTTTCTCGAACGCCGCCTGAAAGCCGCCCATCTGCTCATAACCGAAAGCGAAATCCTCGGAGATTGTGACCACCCGCTTGAGCTTCATCTCGGTCGCTGCGTAATGCCCCATCGGGTGCATCGCTTGCGAGGAGGTCGCCGATGCGCGCAACAGATACGGGTTCGGCGTGCGCTGCGTGAGGTTGTCCGCCGCCGCCAAGCTCAGCGTCGGCATTTTCCGCTCCTTGATGTATTCGCTAATGGCGTAGAGTTCGAACGCAGCGAGCGGGCCGAGAATCACGTCGACTTTATCGCGTTCGATCAGTTCCTGCGCCTTGTTCTTGGCGCCGGCTGGATTGCCGCCGGTATCGGCAGAGACGAAATCGACCTTGCGGCCGCCCATCGTGTAATTCTTTTCCTTGAGATAAGTCAGCACGCCCTGTTCCATCTGGATGCCGCCCTCGGCGAGCGGTCCGGTCTTGACCGTGAGCAGGCCGAGCTTGAACGGAGCGGCCTGGGCCAGCGCCGGCATGGGGAAACCGGATAACGCGGCGGCGGCACCGGCGGCGCTGCCGACCAGCAGCGTGCGGCGACTGACCCTGCGTGACATGATGCTCTCCCTGTTCGTCATCCGCACCGCGCCAGCCGCAATGCGGATCGCGTTCGAACCCGGTCTCAGCATTTGGTCAGCGGCGGGTAATCCCGCGAATAGACCGGATGGGCGAGGAATTCCTGCTCCGGCCAGGTCCAGAACTGACTCACGTTCTCATAGGTCTTGACCGTCTTGTTCCACAGCTTGAGGCCGTATTTGGCGCCCTCGTTGCCCAGGCGGCGGATGTAAATGTTGCCGACCACGTTGTTGAGGTGATCGAACTTGATCGGGCCGCGCGGCGTTTCGCTCAAGCTGACTGCTTTCAGCGCCGCCATCAGCTTCTCCTTGTCGCTGGCGTCCCCGCCCGCGGCCTTGAGCCCGGCATCGACTACCATGCAGTTGATGTAGAGGCCGGCGGCGTAGAAGCCCGGAATGACGTCGTAGTTTGCCATAATCTCGCTGACAAACCGCTGGTTGGCCTCAATCGGATTGTCGAGCGTATAGGGACAGGCCGACACCAGCCCGATCGCCTCGTCGCCGAAGCTCTTGAGCAAGGCGTCGTCGCCGCCGGTCTCGCCGGTCACGACGGGATATTTGAGCCCGGCGCTGGCGTAGGCTTTCATGAAGCGCAGCGGATTGGATCCGGCAAAACCCTCGCAGACGCCGTCGCAATCGCTGATCTGCGCGACGTAAGGCGTGTAATCGGGCGTCGCCAACGGCGGCCACAGCTTGTTGACGACGCAGCCGCCGTCTTTCTGGAACGCCGCCTGAAAGCCGCCCATCTGCTCATAACCGAAAGCGAAATCCTCGGAGATTGTGAGCACCCGCTTGAGCTTCATCTCGGTCGCCGCGTAATGCCCCATCGGCTGCATCGCCTGCGAGGAGGTTGCCGAGGCGCGCAACAGATACGGGTTCGGCGTGCGCTGTGTCAGATTATCGGCCGCCGCGAGGCTGAGCGTCGGCATTTTCTGGTCTTTGACGTAATCGTTGATGGCATAGAGCTCGAATGCGGCGAGCGGACCGAGAATGACGTCGACCTTGTCGCGCTCGACCAATTCTTGCGCCTTGGTCTTGGCACCGGCCGGATTGCCGCCGGTGTCGGTGGAGACGAAGTCGACCTTGCGGCCGCCCATCGTGTAATTTTTCTCCTTCAGATAGGTCAGCACGCCCTGTTCCATCTGGATGCCGCCCTGCGCCAGCGGTCCGGTCTTTACGGTAAGGAGACCGAGCTTGAATTCGGCCGCCTGGGCAATCGCGGGAGCCGGAAAACGGCTCATTGCCATCGCCGCCCCGGCCGCGGTGCCGGCGAGCAGCGCGCGGCGGCTGACTTTTCGTGACAGAAGCTTGCGCGACATCGCTATCCTCCCTGTGGCGCCGCAGTCATGCTGCGACGCCTGCTACCCCGTTGCATGGCGCTATCATGAGCGAAGCCGTTCGGCCCTGTAAAGTCCGCTGTTGTCGCGCTTTTGAGCAACCCTTACGCCTTGCGGCGCGGCGGAATGACCGGCAGCAAGAGATAGGGCCGCGCCGCGCCGCCAAAATGCAAGGTGGTGACGCCGCCGAAAATTTGCGGCGGCCGATCGCGCAGATCGTCGTGCAGGAACGGTCCGCAGCCGGTGAGCTCGTTTTTGAAATTCGACAGCCGGCCGCCGCTGCCCCCGGGATAGACATAATCCCTGCCGCGCACCGTCAGCGCCAGCCGATAGCCCGCCGGCACGACAATGGAGGTCGGCCAGATTTCGACGTCGAGCGCGACCACCTGTCCAGGCTTGAGCGGCTCGATTTTGTCGTGGCTGTGATAGGGTCGGTACGGCTTCGACAGTTTCCGGTCGAGGCGGCGGTGCGAGGCGCGCAGCCAGCCCTGCCCCACCGGGGTGTGCGGATCGATGGCGCCCTGGAACACGATTTCCTTCAGATCCGGCGAGAACACGCGTAGCACGACAAAAATGTCGGCGTCGCTGGTCGAGGACGAGACGTAGAGCTTGACCGCCGACGGGCCGGTGATTTCGGTTTCCCGAGCGAGCGGCGCGGTGACGAAGGTCACGCCGTCGCTCATGGCGTCGAAATGGATCGCGGCTTTCTTCTTACCAGTTTTATCTGCAAGCGCTCCCAACGGATCGAGATAGAACCTGGTCCATTTAGTGCGCTTGAGCGGCCATTCGTCTTCCGTCCGCGCGACGAAGCGATCGGTGTGGCGCACCTGAAGCTGCACCGGCGGCTGCTTGTCCCAGCCGTTGGCCTTGCCGTGCAGGAAATAATCGAAGAAGCGCAATTGCAGGTTTCTGCCATAGTCGGTGTAGAAATGCGTCCAATGCTCGATGCCGTGCGCTTCGAGCCATTTGCGCTTTGACGCCGCGCGCACGAAACCTTCGAAATTGCCGCGCGGATGCAGGCCCTGGCCGCCCCAATTGGCCGCCGATAAAAACGGCACCTTGACCTTCGACCACACCGGCGAGCGCGCCCGGTGATAGGCGTCGTCGAGCGGATGGGCGAGAATTTCGGCGCCGAAATTGCTGCGGTTCTTCGCCAGTTCCGCATCGGAGAGCAATTGCGGCCCGCAGACCAGCTCGCCGTGGACCCGGCTTCTCTTGCCGCGTTCGCCCGCACCGTACTGTACGGTCTTGACCTGCATGTCGTACCAGTTTTCCCAGAATGCGCAGAGAATGCCGCCGTGATGCGTCATGTCGCGATACCAGTCGGCGGCGCCCTCCCAGATACACATCGCGGCCAGGTGCGGCGGCTCCAGCGACGCCACGTGCCACTGATTGATGCCGTAATAGGAGATGCCGTTCAGCCCGACCTTGCCGTTCGACCACGGCTGCACGCCCGCCCATTCGATGCAGTCGTAGAAATCTTTGGTTTCGCGCGGCGAAAAATGATCGATAAAGCCGGGCGAGCAGCCCGCGCCGCGCGAGTCGACGCGCACGCACGCATAGTTGTGCGGCACCCACTTCTCGGGATCGACCACCTCCCAGCTCTGATAGAGATTGCTGGAGCCGGCGGGAACGTCGGGATGTTGCTCGGCCATGCGCTGCCAGGCGCTCGGATAGCCGTCCTGGAAGGCGAGGCCCTTGGCGTAAGGGCCGTAGCTCAAGATTACCGGATAGCGGCCCTCGGCGATCGGGCGGAATACGTCGGCGCGCAATATGAGCCCGTCGTCCATGGTGATCGGCACGTCCCAGTCGATGCGCATGCCGTCGCGCGTCTCACTGCGCCGTTGATGCGTCTTGCGGTCGCCCGCGGCCGCCATGCGGGCCCCGCCTTCAAGCGATGACATGTGCTCCTCCACACGCTCTTCCCAAGCGTCGCGGCCGGGCACGTCCCGGCCATTTACCTCGCTGCAGAGGCTGCGAGATTAAAGACGTAGCTGCCCGTCAACAAGTTGACACTCGCGTCGGCGAGACGGGGGGTCATGACCGAAAGTCAGGCGTCCTGCGCGCGCTCTTTTTGCGTTTGATCCCCGCCATGCGTTCGAGCACCGCGCAGACCGCGGCGGTGTCTTCGGCGCCGCGGCCCTCGGCCAGCGCCCTTTTGTAAATGCCCTTGCTGGCGTCGAACATCGGCGTCGGCACGCCAATCTTTCGCGCATAGCTGCCGATCACGTCCATGTCTTTCTGCCATACCGAAATCTTCATGGTGGCGTCGCCATAACTGTTCTTCACCATCATCGGCGCGCGCAATTCGAACACGCGCGAATTGCCGGCCCCGGTTTTGATCAGATCGAAAATCAGCTGCGGCGGCAGTCCGGCCTTGATGCCCAGCACCATGGCTTCAGCGCTGGCAACGTTGTGGATGGCGACCAGAAGATTGGCAACATATTTCATCCGGCTGCCATTGCCGAATTCGCCGAGATCGAACGCGGCGCGACTGAAGGCGGCGAACATCGGCCGCAGTCGCTTGATGTCGGCAGCGCCGCCCGAGGCATAGATCACGATGTCGCGGACCTTGGCCTGGGCGCCGGTGCCGCTGACCGGGCAATCGAGCAGGACATGGCCGGCCTTGCGCAGCGCGGCGGCCGCTTTCGCCTTGTCCTCGATGGTGAAGGTGGAGGCCTCAACCACCACGCGGCGCGGCACGCCGGCTTTGGCGATCGCCACCGCGCTCGCGGCAAGCGCGGCCGGGCTCGGCAAGCTGGTGATGATGGTCTGTGCTTTGCGCGCGACCTCGCCGGCATCGGTGGCGATCTCGACGCCGAGCCGCGCCATGGCGCGGCGCCGGGCCGGAGCGATATCGTAACCGATGACCCGCCAGCCCGCCGCAACCAGATTTTGCGCAAACGCGCCGCCCATAATGCCGAGGCCGACGACGCCGACGACGCCCTTCTTTTTTCCCGAAGCCATTCGCTTTTCGCTCCCCATATGCGTTGGCAGGCGACGCTATGGCATTGGGTCGCTATGCGCGCAAGCGGCTTGCGCGACTTGTCATTCCGGGACCGTAAACACGGACCTTGCAGAACCGGCGCCGGAGTGCTGGTCTGAAAACCATTGCAGTTGTGGTTTCCGGGAGTGACAGTCGCGTCCCGGAATGACGGGAGCTGAGCATGCGCATCGGGGTTGCGGGTATCGGGAAAATGGGCGCGGCGATCGCGGCGCGGCTGATTGAAGTCGGGCACGATGTCGCGGTCTGGAATCGCACGCCGGACAAGGCCAAGGCGGTCGCCGGGGCAGTGGCAAAGGCCACGCCCGCGGAATTGGCACAAGCTTGTGAGGCGATCATCAGCAGTCTCACCGACGCTGCGGCGCTCGACGCGGTCTATCGCGGAGCGTCGGGTCTTCTCGCCGGCAACGTCGCCGGAAAGTTGTTCATCGACATGAGCACGGTGCTGCCGGCGACAGAGATTGCACTGGCCGCCGCGGTGCGCAGCAAAGGCGCGGCTTTCGTCGAATGCCCCGTCGGCGGCTCGACTGGCCCGGCACGGCAGGGCAAGCTGATCGGACTGGTCGGCGCCGAGCCGGCGGATTTCGAACGCGCCCGGCCGATCCTCGAACAGCTATGCCGCCGGCTCGAACATGCCGGGCCGGTCGGCTCCGGCGCGGTACTCAAATTCGCGGTCAATCTGCCGCTGATGGTCTATTGGCAGGCGCTTGGCGAGGCCCTGGCAATGGCGCATTCGCTGGCGATCGATCCAAGCCGGCTCATGGATTTACTCAGCGACACCTCGGGCGCAGCCGCCGTCGCCAAAGTGCGCGCGCCCGGTATCGCGGCGATGCTCAAAGGCGGCGATGGCGGCCCGGTTACATTCAATGTCGACGGTGGCATCAAGGACATGCAGGCGATGCTGGCCGAGGCAAGATCGCGCGGCATCGACTTGCCGCTGGTCGAGCGCACGCTCGCCTGCTACGAAGAAACCAAGCGCCACCGTTCAGGCGGCGCCGAAATTTCCACCGTCGCGGTCTATTGGGCGAGCCGCAAGACGGAGGACGGATGACAGAGGACAGATGAGGCGCGCTTCGCGTATCGCGCATAACGCATCTGTCTTCTCTTTTCCGTCCTCTGTCGTCTGTCATCCGTCATCCGAAATGGAGCCCCGAATATGTCCCTCACGCTTGCGCAAGCTTCCACAATCGTCGACGCCACGCTCAAGAAAGGGCGCGAAGCCAAGCTCGATCCGCTCAGCGTCGCCGTGCTCGATGCCGGCGGCAGTGTCGTTGCGTTCAAGCGCGAGGACAAGTCCGGCATCCTGCGCTTCGATATCGCTTTCGGCAAAGCCTGGGGCGCGCTCGGCATGGGTTTCGGCTCGCGCACGCTGTTCGCCCGCGCGGCCAAAACGCCGCAATTTTTCACCATGCTGGCGGCGGCGAGCGGCGGACGCATTGTCACCAATCCGGGCGGCGTGCTCATTCGCGACGCCGGCGGGAATATCGTCGGCGCCTGCGGTGTTTCCGGCGATGTCTCGGACAAGGACGAAATGTGCGCCATTGCCGGCATCGAGGCGGCCGGGCTCAAAGCCGATCCCGGGTCGGATTAATACCCCCCGTGAAGCGGCGGGGAGGGCCGGCGGCTATGGCGCGGCGATGTAAGGGGAGGACACAGCGATGAAACTCTTTTCATTCTGGCGCTCGCTCGCGACCTACCGGGTGCGCATCGCGCTGAACCTGAAGAACATCGCCCCCGAGGAGGTGATCCAAGTCAATCTGATGAAAGGCGAGCAGCGCCAAGCCGAATTTCGCGCGATCAATCCGATGATGGCGATCCCGGCGCTGATCCCCGACGACGGCGGACCCGCCCTGTTCGAGTCGCTCGCCATCATCGAATATCTCGACGAGACTGTGCCTAACCCGCCACTACTGCCGCGCGATCCGCGCGGCCGCGCCCGGGTGCGCGGCTTGAGCCAGCTCGTCGCCTGCGATTCGCATCCTTTGATCGTGCCGCGGGTGCGCGAATATTTGCAGCACGAATTCAGCTTCGATGAAGCCGCGGTGCACAAATGGTGCCAGCATTGGCACCTTGCCGCGATCACGGCGCTGGAAACGCATCTCAAAGACAAGGCCACCGGCCGCTACTGCCACGGCGATACGGTCACGATGGCCGACATCTGCCTCGCGAGCCAAGCCGCGGGCGCGAAATATTATGCGGTCGACACCTCGCCGTTTGCGAATTTCACAAGGATCGTCAATACGCTGTCGCAGATCGACGCCTTCGCCCGCGCCCATCCGACGAAACAGCCGGGCGCGCCGACGGCTTTGTAGGGGTGGGCACCGCGCCGTCTCTGTTCGTCCGTGGGCAAAATCGCGCACGCGCAGTGCCCACCCTACGTCACCACCACTTAAAGAAATGATGCAGCGGACCGCGGCCGCGGCCGACGTTCAGGCGGTCCGCCGCGGCAATGGCGCCGTTGATATAGATTTTTGCCTCGCGCACCGCCTCGGCGAGCGGAAGTTTTTTGGCAAGCCCCGCGGCAATCGCCGAAGCTAACGTGCACCCGGTGCCATGCGTGTTTGTAGTGGCGATCCGCGGCGCGGCAAATCGCACGCAGCGAGCTGCTTCGACCAAAAGATCGACGCTGTCCGGCGCATTGGCATGGCCGCCTTTGATCAGCACCGCGCCGGCGCCCAGTCCGAGCAGCTTTTGCGCCTGCCTACGCATCTCGTCCTCGTCGCGGGCGAGCGGCGCCTCGAGCAAGGCCGCCGCCTCGGGCAGATTGGGCGTGAGCACGGTGGCCCGCGCAATCAGCTTGCGCAATGCATCAAAGGCGTCGGCGCGCAACAGACTTTTTCCCGAGGTCGCAGTCATGACCGGGTCGACCACGATGTTGCGGGCACCATGGCGGGTAAGTCCGGCGACGACGGCATCGACCGCATCCGCATTGCTTAACATGCCGGTTTTCACCGCGCCGACGCCGAAATCGGAAAACACCGCGTCGATTTGCGCGGCGATGAAATCGGCCGGCACATCGTGAATGGCTAAGACGCCCTTGGTGTTCTGCGCGGTCAGCGCCGTGACCACCGAAGCGCCATAGACGCCGAGCGCAGCGAAGGTTTTCAGATCCGCCTGGATGCCGG
>Ga0187784_10003297_pt1 | contig 13022 bp, 15 predicted proteins | sample 1015_SJ02_MP15_2_FD_132964 | JGI IMG/M metagenome (GOLD analysis project Ga0187784, IMG submission 132964) | Tropical peat soil microbial communities from peatlands in Department of Meta, Colombia - 1015_SJ02_MP15_20_MG | ecosystem: Environmental > Terrestrial > Soil > Wetlands > Peat | place... | reverse complement strand
GGGCACGAGTGACCCTGCGGGAACACGCGGTTGTGTCCGCGGCACACCCGCTATCCGCTTTCCACGGTTGCGCCGCATGCCGCCAAATGCTCTTTTGATCCCATGACCACGACGACGAATCCCGCATCGTCGGCGCGGGCGTTTGCTCTGCCGAACCTGTTGACCTACGGACGTATCGCTGCCGTGCCGGTGGTGGTCGCGTGCCTGTATTGGCAGGCGATCCTGGAATACGGGCTGTGGCTGCGCTGGGTCGCGCTGTTCGTGTTCGCCCTTGCGGGCATCACCGACGTGCTCGACGGCTACGTGGCGCGCGCCTACAGCCAGCAGTCGACCTTCGGCCGCATGCTCGATCCGATCGCCGACAAGCTCCTGGTGTCGTCCTGCCTGCTGATGCTCGCCGCCGACGGAACCATTCGCGGCTGGGCGCTGTGGGCTGCGATCGTGATCCTGTGCCGCGAAATTCTCGTCTCGGGACTGCGCGAATATCTCGCTGAGCTGCGCGTCAGCGTGCCGGTGACGGCGCTCGCCAAGCTCAAGACGTTCCTGCAGCTGATCGCAGTCGGCTTCTGCATTGCGGGCGAAGCGGGCGACAAGATCCTGCCGGTCACGACCGAGATCGGCATCGGCCTGTTGTGGTTCTCCGCCATCCTGACGCTCTACACCGGCTGGGACTACTTCCGCGCCGGCGTGCGGCATCTGATCGACGATTGACGCGATCGCCCGGGCTCGCGCGGCGCGCGCGCAATTGCTACATAAACGGTATGAAGCTGCTCTACTTCGCCTGGGTGCGCGAGCGCAACGGCAAGCCCGAAGAGGAGATCGATCCGCCGGCCTCCGTGCGCACGGTCGGCGATCTCGTCGCCTGGCTGTCGCGGCGCGGCGAGGAATACGCCTACGCGTTCGAGAATGCGGGTGTGATCCGCGCCGCGATCGACCGCAACCATGTGCGGCCCGAGGCGCAGATCGCGGGCGCGCGCGAGATCGCGTTCTTTCCGCCGATGACCGGGGGCTGAGATGTCGGTGCGCATCCAGCGCGAAGACTTCGACGTCGGTGCCGAGATCGCCGCCCTGTCGCGCGGGCGCAGCGACATCGGCGCGGTTGCGAGTTTCACCGGGATCTGCCGGGACGACGGCATCACGGCGATGACGCTCGAGCACTATCCCGGCATGGCCGAGGCCGAGATCGCGCGTCACGTCGCCGAAGCCGAGCAGCGCTGGCCGCTGCTCGGCGTGACCGTGATCCATCGCTACGGACGGCTCGTGCCCGGCGACAACATCGTGCTGGTCGCGACCGCCGCATCGCATCGCGCGGCGGCGTTCGCGGCGGCGGAGTTCCTGATGGACTACCTCAAGACGCAGGCGCCGTTCTGGAAGAAGGAGGAGCGCGCCGGCGGCGATGACTGGGTCGAGGCGCGCAAGAGCGACGACAGCGCCGCCGCGCGGTGGAATGTGGTGGCGAAGGCGGCGGAGTAGGCCGGCTGGCACGCAACGAGGGTCCCGTCGATGATCCGCATCATGGCCGCGCTCGCCGCGGCGCTCCTCGCCGGTCCCGCATGCGCCGAGACGGTCGCGTATTTTCCGGTCACTCCCGGCGCGTCTCCCCACGACGTCGCGGCGGCGCCGGACGGCACCGTCTGGTACACGGCGCAGGGCCAGGGCGCGCTCGGAATTCTCGATCCGAGGACCGGCAAGGTCGAGCAGGTCTCGCTCGGCAAGGGCGCGGCGCCGCATGGCGTGATCGTCGGCCCCGACGGCGCGGCCTGGATCACCGAGGGCGGGCAGAACGCGATCGCGCGCTTTGATCCGGGCAGCCGGGCGGTGAAGCTGTTTCCGCTGCCGCAAGGCTTCGAGAACGCGAACCTCAACACCTCGACCTTCGACCGCAACGGCACGCTCTGGTTCACTGGCCAGAACGGCATGTATGGCCATCTCGACCCGGCGAGCGGCAAGATCGAAGCCTGGAAGGCGCCGAAAGGCTTCGGGCCATACGGCATCACGACCACGCCCGCCGGCGAGGTGTGGTACGCCTCGCTCGCCGGCGACTACATCGCGCGCATCGACACCGCAACCGGCGCCGCGACCGTGGTCGCGCCGCCACGGCCGGGGGTCGGGCCGCGCCGCATCTGGTCGGATTCGAAAGGGCTGTTGTGGGTCAGCTTCTGGCACGCGGGCGAGCTCGCCCGCTACGACCCGGCCACCAAGCGCTGGAGGAGCTGGGCGCTGCCGAAGAGCGGCAGCGGCTGCTACGCGGTCTATGTCGACGAGACCGACAAGGTGTGGGTGAGCGATTTCATCGCCAACGCGATCCTGCGCTTCGATCCCGCGAGCGAGCGATTCCAGAGCTTCCCGAGCGACAAGCGCGGCGCCTCGGTGCGGCAGTTGCTCGGCCGTCCGGGCGAGGCCTGGGGGGCCGAGTCCGGAAACGATCGGCTGGTGGTGGTGAAGTACTGATGCGCGGGACTGAGTTCGCGCATATCCCGGAAAAGTGGATGCCGGTTTTCCGAAAAGGATATGCGCCAACGCAAGAATCTAGAGCGCATTCCGATTCCTTCCAATCGGTATGCGCTCTAGTCGCCGCCTGCGCGATGCTAGTCGCGCTCGACGCCGGCGCGCTGGCGCAGGATTGGCCGACCCGCCCGGTGACGATGGTCGTGCCCTTTGCGGCCGGAGGGCCGGTCGACACGGTCGGCCGCATCATGGCGCAGGGCCTCGGCGAGGTGCTCGGCGTCCAGGTCGTGGTCGAGAATGTCGGCGGCGCCGGCGGCATGACCGGCGCGTACCGCGTCGCGAAAGCGACGCCGGACGGCTACACGTTCCTGCTCGGCGGCACCGCCACGATGACGACGGTGCCGGCGCTCTACGGCCGCAAGACGCCGTATGACCCGCTGACCGATTTCGAGCACGTCATTGAGTTTGCCGACAGCGCCCGCATCCTGATCGCGCGCCAGGATTTTCCCGCCGGCTCGCTGCAGGCCTTCGTCGCCTACGCCAAGGCGAATGCCGCGACGTTGCAATATGGCAGTTCCGGCACCGGCGCCGGCGCGCACATCTGCGCGCTGCTGCTCGACCAGGCGATGGGCCTGAAGATCACGCATGTGCCGTATCGCGGCTCCGGTCCCGCGATGCAGGACCTGCTCGGCGGCCGTATCGACTACATCTGCGAGCAGGTCTCGACCGCGGTGCAGCAGATCAAGGCCAGGCGGGTGAAGCCGATCGCCACGATGGGGCTGAGCCGTTCCGATGTGCTGCCCGACTTGCCGACCGCGACCGAGCAGGGCTTTGACATCAATTGCGCCTCGCTCAGCGCATTCGAGTTTCCCAAGGGAACGCCGGAGGCGATCGTCAATCGCCTGGCCGAGGCGACCAACAAGGCGGTCGCGCTCGACGCGGTGCGCGAACGCTTCGCCGCGCTCGGCGTCTCGGTCGAGCCGCCCGAGCGGCGCACGCGCGCGTACTATCTGAGGAGCCTGCCAGGCGAGGTCGCGCGGCAGGCCGCGCTGATGAAGGCGCGCGGATTGAGGGCCGAATAGATCGACCGCCGCAAGGCTGATCAGCCGACCTTGCGCACCCAGCCTTCGGTGTCAGCGACATCGCCGCGCTGGATACCGACGAGTTTGGTTTTTAGCGCGGCGGTGATCGGGCCGCCTGTGCCGTCGCCGATGACGATGACGCCATTCTGGCTCTCAATCTTGCCGATCGCCGCGATGACCGCCGCGGTGCCGCAGGCGAAAACCTCGCGCAGCTTGCGGCTTGCCGCGTCGGCGCGCCACTGCTCGATGCTGTAGCGCTCTTCACGGACCGCGCGGCCTTCGCGGCGCGCCAGTGTGATGATCGAGTCGCGGGTAATACCCGGCAAGATCGTTCCGCTCAGCGGTGGCGTGGCCATGGAGCCGTCATCGAAGACGAAGAAGACGTTCATGCCGCCGAGCTCCTCGACCCAGCGGTGCTCGGCGGCGTCGAGGAAGACGACTTGATCGCAGCCGTGCTCGATCGCCTCGGCCTGTGCGCTCAGGCTGGCGGCGTAATTGCCGCCGCATTTCGCCGCCCCGGTGCCGCCCTCTGCGGCGCGCGTGTAGCGCTCGCTCAGCCACACGGTCACAGCCTTCGCTCCACCCTTGAAATAGGAGCCGACGGAGCTGGCGATCAGCATGAAGAGATATTCGTAGGACGGGCGGACGCCGAGGAAGGCCTCGGTCGCGAACATGAAGGGGCGCAGATAGAGGCTGCCTTCATTGCCGGGAATCCAGGCTGCGTCGATCTTCACGAGGTGCTCGATCGCCTGCAGGAACACGTCCTGCGGCAGCTCCGGCATGGCAAGGCGCGCCGCGGAGGCTTGAAAGCGTCGCGCATTCTGGTCGGGCCGGAACAGCGCGATGCTGCCGTCGCTGCGGGTGTAGGCCTTCAGGCCCTCAAAGATCTCCTGCCCGTAGTGTAGGACGGCCGCCGCCGGATCGAGCGTGATCGGCCCGCGGGCGCGCACCTGCGCATCGTGCCATCCGCGGTCCTTTGTCCAGCGGATGGTCACCATGTGATCGGTAAAGACGCGGCCGAAGCCGGGATCCTTCAGCAACCCGGTCCGAACGTCAGCTGCGACCGGCTTGGTCGTCGGAGTGCAGGAAAAGATGATCTTCTGGTGGACGTTCATGGCAGGCAGTCCGTGGGTTCGCCACCCGGCGGCGGCAACGCGCTGGCGTTTCCATGCTCTTGGGTCCGACGCGGTTTTGCGTCGCTGCCCAAGTCTGGGGTAATGTTTAGCCCGTTTCGCGCCAATGCGCTCTGCGGACCGGTGTCGACCGTGGCGGAGGACTTCCGGGCACGATCCTTTCGTAAAGGCGCGCTCTGGAGTAACAATCAAACAGAAATATGTCAACATGGCTGACATAATTTTTTCCCACGATTCCGACGCTTCTTCGCCGCAGGGGACCGTGACGGAACGGCCGGAGGGCGAGCCGGCCTGGGACCTGATCGAGCTTTTGTTCTTTGCCTACAGGGACTTCGTCTCCGACCCGGACCATGTGCTGGCGAAGTTCGGGTTCGGCCGGGCGCATCACCGGGTGCTCCATTTCGTCAATCGCAATCCGGGCATGAAGGTTGCCGACCTGCTCGACATGTTGCGCATCACCAAGCAGTCGCTCGGACGCGTGCTGCGCGAGCTGGTCGATGAGGGCTATGTGGTGCAGAAGGAGGGGCCGGACGACCGGCGCCACCGCCTGCTGTTCGTCACGCCGAAGGGCGAGCAGCTTGCCATGAAGCTGGCCGGGCTGCAGACCGAGCGCATCTCCCGCGCGCTTGCCGAGCTCGGCCCGAACGCGCGTCAGGCCGCGCGCGAATTCCTCGCCGCGATGATCGACAGCGACAGCCGCGAGGCGGTGCTGCATCTCATTGCGCGCGCCGACCGCGCGCGTGCGAAGCGCTGAAGGTGCGCGATGGCAGAATCCGCGCCCGCGCTCACCGACAATGCGCTGCACCTCCTGGTGGTGGACGACGACCGCCGCATCCGCGATCTGCTCTCGCGTTTCCTCACCGCGGAGGGCTATCGCGTCACCACCGCCGACAATGCCGCCGACGCGCGCGCCAAGCTTGGCAGCCTCGCCTTCGATCTGCTGGTTCTTGACGTGATGATGCCGGGCGAGACCGGGTTCCAGCTCGCCAAGTCGCTGCGCGAGACCTCGGCGGTGCCGATCCTGATGCTGACCGCGAAAACCGAGCCGGACAGCCGCATCGCCGGCCTCGAGCTCGGCGCCGATGACTACGTGCCGAAGCCGTTCGAGCCGCGCGAGTTGTCGCTGCGCATCGCCAATATCCTGAAGCGCACGATCGCGCCGCCGCCGGTCGTGGTCGAGTCCGTGTGCTTCGGCGAGTTCGTGTTCCATCTGGCGCGCGGGGAGCTGAAGCGCGGCGACGACGTCGTGCACCTGACCGAGCGCGAGCGCGACATGCTGCGGGTGCTCTCCGCAACCCCGGGCGAGACGGTGCCGCGCATGGCGCTTGGCGGAGCTGGCGGCGGCACCAACGAGCGGGCGGTCGACGTGCAGGTCAACCGCCTGCGCCGCAAGATCGAGCGCGATGCCGCGAACCCGCTGTTCGTGCAGACGGTGCGCGGCATCGGCTACCGGCTGGTGGTCGCGTCGTGACCTCGCTCGACGCCGGCATCGCGACGCTGCGTTCCGCAGCCGAGCATGTGTCGGCGGGCTTCGACGCGCTCGCGCGCTTGCTCAAGAGCATGATGCCGACCGGCCTCTACGGCCGCGCGCTGCTCATCATCATCGTGCCGATGGTCGTGCTGCAGTCGGTGGTCGCGTTCGTGTTCATGGAGCGGCACTGGAACACGGTGACGCGCCGCCTCTCGGCGGCGGTGACGCAGGACATCGCGGCGCTGATCGACATCTATGCGAGCTATCCGCAGGACGCCGAGCGCAACACCATCCGCCGCATCGCGCTCGATCGGCTCGGTCTGTCGGTCGACTTCCTGCCGGTCTCGGAGATGCCGCCGGTCGGGCCGAAGCCGTTCTTCTCGCTGCTCGACCAGGCGCTGTCGCAGGAGATCAGCCAGCGCATCCGCCGCCCGTTCTGGATCGACACGGTCGGGCGCTCCAACCTGGTCGAGATCCGCATCCGGCTCGACGACACGGTGATGCGGGTGTTCGCGCTGCGCAGCGCCGCCTACGCGTCGAACTCGGAGATCTTCCTGCTCTGGATGGTCGGCACCTCGCTGGTGCTGCTTGCCGTCGCGATCATCTTCCTGCGCAATCAGATCAAGCCGATCCTGCGCCTCGCCGACGCCGCCGAGAGCTTCGGCAAGGGCCGCGACGTGCCCGGCTTCCGTCCGCGCGGCGCGCGCGAGGTGCGCCGCGCGGCGCAGGCCTTCATCGAGATGCGCCGCCGCGTCGAGCGCACCATGGAGCAGCGCACCACGATGCTGGCCGGCGTGTCGCACGACCTGCGCACGATCCTGACGCGCTTCAAGCTCGAGCTGGCGCTGCTCGGCCCGGGGGCGGAAATCGACGCGATGAAGAAGGACGTCGACGAGATGGGGCGCATGCTCGAGGCCTATCTCGCCTTCGCCAAAGGCGATGCCGGCGAGCAACCGGCGCCGACCGACATGGGCGCGTTCCTCGAGGAGTTGAAATCGGACGCGGAGCGGCAGGGTCACAACACCGCAACCGCCTTCTACGGCCACCCGATCGTGACGGTGCGGCCGGCCGCGTTCCGCCGCTGCCTCGGCAACCTGGTCTCGAACGCGGCGCGTTTCGCCAAGGCGATTGCGATCACCGGGCATCGCGACCATCGCTGGCTCACCGTGACGGTCGACGATGACGGCCCGGGCATTCCGGTCGAGATGCGCGAGGAAGTATTCCGCCCGTTCCTGCGGCTCGACGATGCGCGCAATCAGGACGAGGGCGGCACCGGACTTGGGCTCGCGATCGCGCGCGACATCGCGCGCTCGCATGGCGGCGACATCACGCTCGGCGACAGTCCGATGGGCGGATTGCGCGCGACCGTGCGCGTGCCGGTGTGAGCATCAGCCTTTCGCGATCCCGGCAATGAACAGGTCGACCACCGCGTCGCCGATCCGCTCGGCCTCCGCCTCCGGCACGTTCCAGCGCGCGAAGTGCCCGTCGATCTTCATGCGCGCAAAACCGTAGACCAAAGCGCGCGCCGCGAGCTGCACCAGGGCGACGTCGTTCGACCGCAGCAGGCCGGCATCCGCCGCCGCCTGCACGGTCTCGCGCGTGATCGCGCGGATCGCCCGGTCGTCGTCATGCAGGGCGGTCGCCTGATCGAAATCGAACAGGCGCTGGGTCGAGTGAATCTCGAAATGCGTCGGGTTGCGCATCGCCCAGCGCAGATAGGCCCGCGCGATGGCGCGCATCCGTCCGAGCGGATCGCGCGCCGAGGTCTGCGCGATTGCACGGTCGATCTCGGCCTTGAAGCGGCGCATCGACTCCTCGGCAACCGCGGTCATCAGTGCGGCGCGGGTCGGGAAATGCCGAAACGGCGCGCCCGCGGATACGCCGGCGCGCCGCGCCGCCTCGCGCACCGTGACGGCCGCGTCGCCACCCTCGGCTACCAGTGCGAGCGCGGCGTCGATCAGCGCCTGACGCAGATTGCCGTGATGATAATGGTCGCGCGCCGCCTTCGCGGGTTTGCGCCTGGGCTTGCTCTTCACGCTCGCGGCCTTCACGTCCTGCTCAACCGAACGTGAATGTAAGCAGCGCTGACATCTTTTGACAAGGTCATGTAAGCGATGCTTACATGACCGCAGGCAAGCCGAGGAGTGATCACGATGCGCCGGTTCGCGGATGTGCTGAATAGCTGGTCGTTGACGGGCCTTCTCGCGCTGGCGATCGTCCTGATGGCGCTCGCCATCGCGGCGTATCACGGCTTCGAGGTCGAGGGCGTGCGCGCGGTCATTCGCGCGACTGCCCGCACCTCCTTGGCGCTGTTCTGCCTTGCCTTCAGTGCGTCGGCGGCGCTGGCCTTTTGGCCCAATGCCTGGACGCGCTGGCAGCGCCGCAACCGGCGCTACCTCGGCGTGGCGTTCGCCGCCTCACATGGCGTGCATGCGGTCGCGATCGCGAGCCTTGCGCTGGTCTCGCCGCCCTTATTTCGCGAAGCCGTCGCGCCGGCGATGCTGATCTTCGGTGGGATCGGCTACGGCTTCATCCTGCTGATGGTCGCGACCTCGTTCGATCGGACCGCGCGGCTGATCGGCGGGCGCGCGTGGCGCCTGCTGCATTTGACCGGCGCGAGCTATCTCTGGCTCGCGTTCGTGAACAGCTTCGCGTCACGTGCCGCCGCGCACCCGCTCTACTGGGCGCCGGTCGCATTGCTGGTCGCGGTCATGCTGCTACGCGTCGGCAACTGGTACGTGCTGCGTCGCGTGCGCGCGCAAGCGGCTTAGGCCGCCGCCGGCTCTTCTTCCTCGTATTCGTCGCGACGCCGATGCCGGCGCCGCCGCAGGCAGCGGGTAGGCGCGAAGCGGCACAGGTCCTCGAGCATGCCGGACCAGCGCTGGCCGCGGCCGAGCGCGCGGTCGAGCGCCGCCATGGTCCGGGCGAGGCCCTCGTCCTCGTCGTCGACCCAGGTGCGCAGCACCGAGGCGAACAGCATGGCGAGCCCCTGCGCGCGGATCAGGCCGCGCGGCCCGGCGGCATCGATGTCGGCCGCGGTCAGCATCCAGCGCTGCGAGCGCAGCGCGAGCCCATTGAGCGCGAAGGCAAGCCCCGGATTGCGCCGCGCGGAGTGCAGCAGCGAGCGCGTCGCCTCGCGGTAGGGCGCCATCGCCTCGATGCGGCGCATCAGCACGTCGAACAGCCGCTCGCGCGGCGGCTCGTCCGCCATGTCGGCGTCGCCGCCGGCCAGCACCCGGCGGTCGAGCGCCTTGGCGTGCGCGGCAAGAACCGCCAGTGTCGAGCCGAACTCGCCGCGCGCGACCGCAAGGGTTACGCCGGCGTGCTTGGCGATATCGCCGAAGCCGATCTGCTCGAACGGCTTCTCGGCGAGCAGCGCCAAGAAGGCTGCGATGATCTTCTCGCGATCGGTGCCGGCGGCGGGCGGCGGCGGCGTCGGCGCGCGCTTCGGCGCGCCATTTGCGGATCGTGGCTTGCGGGCCATGGGCTAAGCTCCTGTCTCGGCTCTGCCGTTACAATAGGCCGCCGATCGGGACAGTTCCATGGCGGCGCGGATGATTCAGCCCGCGAGTTTAGCCCGCGAGTTCCTTGGAGCGCCGGGTCGCGGCGGCGACCGCTTTTGCCATCAGCGCCTCGAGGCCGTCCGGCGCCATCAGGATCGCGAGCGCGGCCGCGGTCGTGCCGTTCGGCGAAGTGACGTTCTCGCGCAGCGTTGCGGCCTCGAGCGCCGAGCGATGCATCAGCTCGCCCGCGCCGGCGACGGTCGCGCGCGCAAGGCGCGCCGCAAGATCGGCCGGCAGGCCGACCGCCGCGCCCGCCCGCGCGAGGGTTTCGGCGAGCAGGAACACGTAGGCCGGCCCGGAGCCGGAGACGGCGGTTGCGGCATCGATCAGGCCTTCGTCGTCGACCCATTCGACCGCGCCGATGCTCTTGAGCAGCGTGTCCGACAGGGCGCGCTGCGCCGCGCTCACCTTGGCGTTGGCGACCGCCACCGTAATGCCGCGCCCGATCGCGGCCGGGGTGTTCGGGATCGAGCGGACGATCGCGCAGTCGCCCAGCGCGCCCTTCAGGAACTGCAGCGTCTTGCCCGCCATAATCGACACCGCGACGGTGTCGGGGCGGAGCAGGGCTTTCAGCGGCGGCACCACCGCGGCGGCGATCTGCGGCTTCACGGCGAGCACCACCACGCGCGCGTCATCGACCGCGGCCGGATTGATGCGCACGCCGCGTGCCGCGAGCGCCGCGATCTCGGGGGCGGGCTGCGGCTCCTGCACGGCGACCTTGCAGGGATCGAGCCCGAGCGCGAGCCAGCCCTGCAGCATCGCGCCGCCCATCTTGCCGGCGCCGACCAGCACCAGCGTGCCGGAGAAGTCTTCGAGCCCTGCCATGTGTCCTCTGTCATTCCGGGTCACACCCAAGTCGGCTGTTGCCGACTTGGGTCTTATGAATGCCGATCTCGGGTAGACCCGAGATCGGCGGACCGAAGGTCCGCCGTGAGCCCGGAATCCATAACCACAGCCGCGGCCGAATTGCACGGCTCGCGCGTCACACACCGGAAAGCGGCTATGGATTCCGGGCTCACGAGCTTCGCTCGCGCCCCGGAATGACCAGCCCGAGGGAATGACCGGTCCGCGCGCCCCGAAATGACGGGCCCTACGCCTCGCCGGCGGTCTCGAACATCACGGCGTCGAGCGCCTCGCGTGCCGACTTGCCGGCCCAGACGACGAACTGGAACGCCTGATAGTAGCGCTCCGAGGCGTCGAGCGCGGTGTCGAGCAGCGCCTCGCACTGCCGCGCCGCGACCGCGACGCCGCCCGCGAGCAGCAGCGCGTGGCGGAACATCACGATGCCGTCCTTCACCCACATGTCGAAATGGCCGATCCAGAGCTGCTCGTTGATCAGCGCGATCAGCGCGACCACCTCGCTGCGCCGCCCCTCCGGAACCTTCAGGTCGAAGCCGCAGGCCAGATGCAGCGCCTCGATCTCGTCCATCCAGGTGAACGACACGTGGTAATCGGTCCAGCGCCCCTGCACCGAGATCGAGATCTCGTCGGTGCCGGCGCGATCGAACGACCAGTCGTGCAGCGCGGCAAGCCGTTCGACCTCGTCGACCGGGTTGCTCTGCCGTCCAGTGAATTCCATCAGCGACATGCCGGCTCCGGGTGCCACGATTCTTCTTGTCGGCGATCGATATGCACGCGACGCACCGGCATCACGGATGGGGCTGGCGCGTGACCGAAGCAGCGCATCGGACAGGCCCGAATCACCGGCGGATTCGAATATAGCCGCGCGAGTCCGCGGGTCAAAAAGCGGCAGCTGCTTCGTCCACAGCGGCGCGAGGGTGCGCGAAGTCAACCGCCGAAATCGTTAACGCACAGGCTTGAGTCGATTTGTCGCAAACGAGTCATTCAGTCCGCGCCTGAGTCATTGAGTCCTATTTGCGCGCTCCCGCAAGCAGGATCGATCAGTCGAACAGGCTCGACACCGACTCCTCGCTCGCGGTGCGGCCGATCGCTTCGCCGAGCAGCGTCGCGATCGACAGCACGCGGATATTGCGCGCGACGCGCACCGCCTCGGTCGGCTGGATCGAGTCGGTGATGACGAGCTCCTTCAGCCGCGACGCCGTGATGCGCGCGACCGCGCCGCCGGAGAGCACGCCGTGCGTGATGTAGGCATACACGTCGGTCGCCCCCTGCGCGACCAGCGCGTCGGCGGCGTTCACCAGCGTGCCGCCCGAGTCCACGATATCGTCGATCAGGATGCAGGTCGTGCCGGTGACCTCGCCGATCACGTTCATCACCTCGGATTCGCCGGCGCGCTCGCGCCGCTTGTCGATGATGGCGAGCGGCGCGTTGATGCGCTTGGCCAGTCCACGCGCGCGCACCACGCCGCCGACGTCCGGCGACACCACGGTCACGTCGCGGCCTTTGAACTTGTCCTTGATATCGCGCACCATCACCGGCGCGGCGAACAGGTTGTCGGTCGGGATGTCGAAGAAGCCCTGGATCTGTCCGGCGTGCAGGTCGACGGTGAGCACGCGGTCGGCGCCCGAATTGGTGATCAGGTTCGCGACCAGCTTGGCCGAGATCGGCGTGCGCCCGGAGGCGCGGCGATCCTGCCGCGCATAGCCGAAATACGGTATCACCGCGGTGATCCGCCGCGCCGACGAGCGGCGCAGCGCATCCATCATGATGAGCATTTCCATCAGGTGGTCGTTCGCCGGAAACGAGGTCGACTGCAGCACGAACACGTCGGCGCCGCGCACGTTCTCCTTGATCTCGACGAAGATTTCCATGTCGGCGAAGCGCCGCACGTCCGCCCGGGTCAGCGGCGTCTGCAGGTAGGCGCCGATCGCTTCCGAGAGCGCACGATTCGAGTTGCCGGCGACGAGCTTGATCGACCCGTTGTTCGCCGCCATTTGTGCCGTTCTCCAGTGCCGCGCGGCAGGGTGATAACAAGCCGACCGCAGTGCGGCAATACGGCCCGAAAGGGTTGTCCCGAAGCTTTTTCAGCCGGTTAACGCGAGTTTTCGAAGCGCGCTAACGACTGGCCGACAGCGCGAGCTGCTCGGCGGCGCTCGCCGAATGCGGCCGGCGCGCCGGTTGACGCTGCGGCGCGCCATCGTCGACCTCGGCAAGTGCGGCGTCGGGTTCCGCCGGGGCGTCCGGATTGCGCAGGAAGGCAGCGAGGCGGTCCATGCTCAGCCGCGCGATCCGGCGCAGCATGGCGTCATCCGCGACGCCCCACGGGTCGGCGCCGCCGCGTCCGCCGGCCTCCTCGCCGCGGATGCGCAAGGCGCGGATCTTCACGTCGTCGTAGACGTCCCACACCCACGAAATCAGCGTGCGGCCGCGCACCACCTGCGCCGCCAGGTAGCCGCGCACGCGG
>Ga0187784_10003296_pt1 | contig 13023 bp, 11 predicted proteins | sample 1015_SJ02_MP15_2_FD_132964 | JGI IMG/M metagenome (GOLD analysis project Ga0187784, IMG submission 132964) | Tropical peat soil microbial communities from peatlands in Department of Meta, Colombia - 1015_SJ02_MP15_20_MG | ecosystem: Environmental > Terrestrial > Soil > Wetlands > Peat | place... | reverse complement strand
CCGCCCATGCCGATGAAGAGATATTCGAAGCCAGCCTCATGGTCTGGAATTTCGCTGTAGAAGGCGGTGAAAACCTCCGCCAAAATGAAAAACACGTTGATGGCGGTGGCATAGGTAACGATGACCGCAAGTTTGTGAATGGCCTCGTTGCCCACGTCAAACGCAGTCAGCCTTCGTATCAGGAGACACAGCAAAATCAGCAGCGCTGGACCAGAACAGAAGGCAGAAGCCAGAAATCGCGGGGCGAGGATGGCGGTAAGCCAATAAGCCCGGCCCGGCAAGCCGCTGAAAAGGAATGCGGTGACGGTGTGGATACTGATTGCCCAGGGGATCGAAATGAGGGCCAGGGTCCTGATCCACGCGGGCGGCGGCATGTGCTCGCGTCCGGCGCTGATGGTGCGCGATGCGATCGCGGTGTTGATCAGGAAATATCCGCTCAAGGCAATCAGGTCCCAGAACATGACCGATTGCGGCTGGGGATTCAAAATGACGTTCAGAAGGCGGGACGGCTGACCCAGGTCGACGATAATAAAGAGGACGGAGACGAGGACGGCGGAAATGGCAAGCAGTTCGCCTAGGACGGTCAGACGGGCAAATTGTTTGCAGTCGTGCAGGTAGTAAGGCAGTACGACCGTCACCGCAGAAGCGGCGATACCCACGAAGAAAGTGAACTGGGAGATGTAGAGGCCCCAGGTCACGTCGCGGCTTAGTCCGGTGATGCCGAGCCCGTGAGAGAGCTGGCGCAGGTAGCAAAGGAGACCGGCCAGCACCACCAGCCAAAGACACGCGATCCAGGACCAGTAGCCGCGGCCTCCAACGAGCACTTTTTCAGACATGAGCATAGGCAACACCTAAATCAGGTAATAGACGGAAGGACCAGTGCCGAGTTCCGGTTTGCGCTGCACGGAAAACCGTGAACGAAGCAGCGTTCGTATTTCCGAGTCGGCCTGTTCCAGATCTCCAAATGTCAGGGCCTTTTCCTGGCAGGCATCGACGCAAAGCGGCCCCAATTTCCTAGCCAGCCGTTCTTCACAAAAGTTGCACTTCTCGACGACGCCCTTCGTGCGCGTGGGAAAATCCGGGTTAATGGCAGAAATAGCAGGCCGGGGATCCTGCCAGTTGAAACTGCGCGAACCATACGGGCAAGCAGCCATGCAATAACGGCAGCCGATGCAACGATGCCAGTCCATCATCACCACACCATCGTCTCTGCGCCAGGTCGCTCCCACCGGACAAACGTCCTGGCAAGGAGGGTCGTCACAGTGGTTGCACATCAGGAGTACGGGGGCGGCGGCGAATACATCCCGCGTGTATTGAGTTTGGGCAAAGGGGAAGACATCCTGGAACGGCTGCTTCCAGACCCACTTGACTTCGTGTGCAGGGTCAGCAAATTGAGGAACGTTGTGGGCAGCGTGACAGGCCTGGATACAGCGGTTGCAACCGTCTTTCTGGCGACACTTCTGGAGGTCAATCGCCATACCCCACCGCGCCGCCTTGGCACTCGATACCGAAGCCCGGGCGACCGCCGTGCTGCGTACAAGCTTCCTGGCGACCATCGCGATGAGCGACGCGCCCGACAGCTGAAGAAAGTGTTTGCGTGTGATTTTCATGGTGTATTCCTGGGGGCTGGCGGCACATCGTTGTGGCATTGCCAGCAATTCAGGTCGGCGACGCCGTTGTAGTTGTGGCACCGCTCGCAAAATTCTTTCTGGCTTCCGTGGCAGCCGAGACAGGTGCGCGTCAGACTCTTGTCATAGACCTTGCCGTTCCAGGCGACGTACTGTCGTTTCTGGCCGTCGACCACGTCCTCACGCCAGTCGTCCAGCAACTGCATGTGGGACGCGCGCATGTACGCCACGGGTGCAACGCACTGTTTTTCGTGGGCGGGTAGTTTGAACTCCGGAGCGGCCAGCGCGACATTCCTTGAGGCTGCGCCGTGCCAGATGGGCGTGGTTACGAAGGCAACGAAGACGATTAGTCCAACGACGATGAATGGCCGATCGTTCATGGCACACTCCCTGCCGGCAGAGGCTCACCGCGGAGATCGGTCAGGCGCTGCTTTTCTCCCGTCATCACCAGTGCGTTGCCGAGCAATTCGTGCACACCGGCCACCTCTATACCCGGTACCCAATACTCCAAGAGTGTGGGCAGGGTCGCCTTGTCGATGGCACAAATGCAGGCAAGCAGGTTGACGCCGTGCTTCTGCTTGACGTATTTGACTGCGTTGGCGCGGGGGAACCCTCCGCGGAGGCGGACCTCCAGGTTTTCGTCGGTGCCTAAACCGGCTCCACTGCCGCAGCAGAACGTCTTTTCCCGGATCGTGTCTTCGGGCATTTCATGGAAGCTGCGGCAGGCGCGCTGGAGGATGTAGCGCGGTTCTTCGAGCAGGCCCATGGCGCGCGAAGGGTTGCAAGAGTCGTGGAAGGTGACGGTCCAGCGATCATTGCGGCCCGGGTCCAGGCGCAGTTTATTGTGATACAGCAGGTCGGCGGTGAATTCGCAAATGTGGACGGCGCAAGTGGAGCGCGCGTGATCGAAACGGGTTCCGGTAACGGGTGATACCGGAGGTTCGAGAAAATCGGCCGGACCATTCATGGTATCCATGTACTGGTGCAGAACGCGCCACATGTGGCCGCATTCCCCGCCTAGGATCCACTTGACCCGCAAGCGCCGCGCTTCTTCGTAAATCTTGGCGTTCAGGCGCTTGGTCAGTTGGTGGGAGGAAAACAGGCCGAAATTCCCGCCTTCGGAGGCAAACGCGCTCACGGTGTAGTCGAGGCCGATCTCCTGAAACAGCATCAGGTAGCCGAGCAACGTGTAGTAATGCGGCTCGCCGAAATAATCGGCTGAGGGCATGACAAACAGGACTTCGGCGCCCTTGCGGTTGATCGGAACTTCAATCCCAATGCCAGTGAGTTCCTTGACTTCCTCGGCCGCGAACTCAAGGCTGTCCTTGAAGGCATGCGGTGGAATCCCCAAATGGTTGCCGGTGCGGAAACAATTGGCCGCGGGCTCGATCACCCAGTTGATGCCGCACCCGATCGAGTCGAGCAGTTCGCGCGCCATCATGGTGATCTCGGCCGTATCAATTCCGTAAGGACAAAAAACCGAGCAGCGCCGGCATTGCGTGCATTGATAGAAGTAGTAGAACCACTCTTTCACGACGTCTTCGGTCAATTCGCGGCCGCCGGCGAGCGCGCCGAAAACCTTGCCGCTGAGCGTGAAATAGCGGCGATAAACCGAGCGCAACAACTCGGCACGCAACGCCGGGATATTCTTGGGATCGCCGGAGCCGAGATAGAAATGGCACTTGTCGAAACAGGCGCCGCAACGAACGCAGATGTCCATGAAGAGGCGGAAAGAACGGTATTTGTTTAAGCGCTCCTTCATGCCCGCGAGGAGAGTTTTCTTCCAGCCCGGAGGAAGCTGCCAGTCGGCGTCGAACGGTTGCCACTTGCGCGGATGGGGAAGACCGAGATAGGCGGCGCTCTTGGGCGTAGCCCCGTAGCAAAACGAACCTTTGCGAAACTGGACGGTGGCATCGGTCCAGTCGCCGCGCGGTCGTGCCGGTTCGATCTGCAATAGCTCTTCAGGCATCGTGCGTCTCGATCGGAATTCCTGCGGTTTGTATTTTGTCGTGAAACTCGCGCTCCCACTCCTGGTACGAGTGCGTGGCGACGGGCGCATCCCAGGGGTTGACGTGGCGCCGGGCGCGATTGTTGTTGGGTAAATTACGCGTGGGGCTGAGGAAGGCCCCGGCCATGTGCACGAGTTTGCTGGCCGGGAAGTATCCGGCCAACGTGCTGACCAACAGCAAGTGGATCAGAAAGACGGTGCTGGCGGCTGTGGGAACGTGCGGGCGCAAGGCTGCCAGGCCAAGGGCGAATTGCTTGACCCGAAGCAGGTCGGGGCGAACCACAAATCGCAGCAACAGCCCGGAGAGCCCGATCCCAGATAGAAGGAAAAGCACAAAATAGTCGGAAAACAAGGAAACAAACCGAAGTACGGGATCGCGAAAACGTCTGGTGATCAGATACGCAAGCGCAGCGGTAAAGACCACGTCCGAAATGTAAATGTGGGGCAGTCCAACCTGAAGAATTCCATCCCACCGGTCAAGGACGGTGATCACCGCGGGAACGGGCTGCAGGAAGAGGCGCAGGTGCCGCACGAGGATGATCAGCAAGGACCAGTGAAAGGCCAGCGCTCCGAGCCACAACCAGGGTTCGCCGCGGAACGCGAGCTTTCCATTTACCAGGCGCGCCCGGCTGTTGCGCGCGAGCGAACGGAACAGGAAGACTTCCAGCGCCATACGGCGGAGCGCGCCCCAGGCGGTTGATGGATTGTCGAGCGGCGCGTGCTTGATCCAGGCGAGTGATCGCTGTTGACCGCAGGTGGTGGTGATGCGGAACGGCACCGGAACCCAGGCCCAGCGGAGGACGCGATAGCTGATACCCACCAGAAACAAAGCAAACGCGGTGTATGGAACGACCACCGCAACCCAAGGCAGCTTGAACCATGCGATGGCTGCGGCGGCGATGGCCACGGACAGGAACGCGATGAGTGCGCGGAAGGCATTCATGCGCGAGCCCTTCCTGCAATCCGGTGGGAGCGTGTCTGCCGCTCTGTTTCATGGAGGCGGGCGGCATGAAGCTGCTCGCGGCATTGCACGTACTTGTCGCGAGCAGCTCGCTCCAGCTGATCGATCCTGGGTTCCAGCAAAACTGAATCGAATGCTTCGGGAAGCTGGCGCAGAATGAGGCGCAACTGAGCTACGAAGCTCACGGCCTCGGCCGGCGACATATCCTGCACGGCACGGATGCGGATGACCGCATCCAGCGCCGAATCGACTACATCCGGGTCCATGCCGCCCTGGAGTTGCTCCCAGAGTTGTGTCAGGCTCCTGCGAATTGAGTAGCCAACCGGATTGCGAAATGGGTCAGGCTCCGGTGCGCGCAATGCTGCCGCCTGTTTGGGGTCAGCGCCCGCCAGGCGCTCGATCCATTTCTCCACAATTTCCTGCCGCGGATTCATCGCTCCTCACACGCAGCCTGTGGGCTTGGGCAATCCCGCCAGCTTGCAGGCTCCCTTGGCCGGGCCGGAGGGAAACAGCTCGTAAATCTCTTTCAGTTTGTACCCCGTCTCCTTGCACAGCTTGCGGATCATCGGGGCAATCCCGAATTCCAGGTAGTAGCCGCGAATGTAGTTGATGATCTTCCAATGGCCTTCAGTCAGCTCTACGACAGCTTCCGTGCTGGCGAAGTCTTTGGCCACTCCTTCATTCCAGCGTTCCGGTTCCTGCAGGAAACCATCCTCGTCCACTTCATAAGTTCGGCCTTCAATGGCAAATGTCGGCATCGTTTTCGTTTCTCCTAAATTCAACAAACTCTTTAGACCATCTCGATATAACCGGTCGGGCAAGCGTCGGCGCACTTCTTGCAGCCATTCAGATTTCGAGTTTGATTCGGGAATGCTCGCCTTTGGGCAATCGAACAAAACAGTTGTTGCTGCAGTACATCCAGCAGGTCTCGCAATCCATGCACATCCCGCAGGACATACAGCGCCGGGCTTCGTTCACGATCCTTTCTTCGTCAAGTTCGCCTTCGTGAGCGGAATCGAACTGAGGTTCCTCAGTCGGGGTTGACAGGAGACGCGGCGCGGGCTGGTACCACTGCAATTTCATTTTGTCGGGGGTGATAACCGGCAGAGATGGCGGTTTCTCCGGTTCCAGGCCCTGAAACTGCCGGCTCATGGCTTCGGCAGCGAGACGGCCCTGCGCGATGGCCTTGGCGACGGTGCCCAGGCCGGTATTATCGCCGCCGGCAAAGAGACCATTTTTCACCTTGCCCCAATCGTCCGCGTGGAGCCAGCCATCACCGTTCGCCACCGTCTCGAAACCTTGAAGATCCGGCGCCCGGTCCGTAGCCAGGATCACGAAACTCGCATCCAGGTCGAATTCAAGCTGAGAGAAACACCTGGCCAGGGCCAAAACATTCGGCGCATCACTGAGTGTGGCCGCGGGGTAAGTGCAACGCACGGTTTTGGCCTGATTGTCTTCCGCGAGAATGGCCTCGACCACAGCCGGCGCTTCAATCCGCACTCCTTCGCGGTGCAGGGCAGCGATTTCCTGATCCGTAGCCGTGACTTTCGCGCCGACCATGGTGACCTGAGCGCCTAATTGGCGGCTGACATGAGCCACGTCGACAGCGGTCGGGCCGGCACCTACGACTACCACCTTCCGGCCAAGCTCCATCTTTTCGCCGCCGTTCAAGCGGCGCAGGAAGTCAATGGCTTCCACAACATTGGGAGCGCTTTCACCAGGGATGCTGAGTGGAATCATCTGCCACGCTCCCGTACCCACAAACACCGCGTCATAGTTGTGGCGAAGTTGCTCAAGCGAGGTATCGCTACCGATCCGGCAATCGCTGCGCAACTCAATGCCCAAATCGAAAACACGGTTGATCTCGCGATCGAGAACATCGGGTTCCAGGCGGGACTCGGGAATGCAGCGCAACATGCCGCCGGGCACCGGCAGACGCTCAAAGACCGTGACGCGATAGCCACGGCGAGCCAGTTGATAGGCACAGGACAAACCAGACGGTCCGGCGCCCACTACCGCAATTTGCTCCTTGCGCCGATGACCAGTGGCACGGGGAAGCGGCAGGTTGCGGGCGAGGCCGAAGTCTCCCAGCATGCGCTCGATCTCGTGAAAAGCGACCGAACCATCCTTCGCATTGCGATTGCAAGCGTCTTCGCAGGGATGCGGACAGACTCTTCCGCTGATGGAGGGGAACGGGTTGCGCTCTACGATCAGATGCCATGCCTTTTCGAACGCCTGGGTTGTGCTCAAGCCGTAGTCTTTGGCCTGGGCGATGATTGCGAGCACATCACGAACCTGGTTCCCGTTGGGGCAACCGGACGCGCACGGTGCGGACTTCGCCACAAAGAGCGGGCGCAGGGGGCTGATCTCACCCGCGGCGGCGAGCGCGGTCCTAATGACCGGTTTCTTTACTTCTTTGAACAGCCCCATTCGTTTCTCTTCCTGGGGGAAGAAACGGACCAAGTTCAGTAGCGCACCTGTGCCGAACGCGCATAGGTCAGTCCGGCATGTTTGAAATCGTCAATGTGATACCGGGTGAACTCAAAGCCGGTGATTTGAAAGAACCGAGGCCAGCCAATCCGGTTAATCCACTCACCCAGACGTTCGTATTTCCGCGCGTTGGTCGCATACACGTCCACGATCTTGACGACCGCTTCCACAACCTCGGGCCAACGCGGAGGGTGATTGGGCAGAAATGGGATGGCGAGTTTGGAAAAAGTGGGTGCGCTTCGCGCGTTGCTCACTTTTCCGCCGACCCAGATCGACAGGCCGTCGTTCTCCGGATCATTCAGCGGCATGGCGGGGCATACGGTGTAACAGTTGCCGCAATACATGCACTGGTCCTCGACAACAGTGACCGAGGGTTTCCCCTCCTCGGTGGCCGGCCGGATGGCGCCGGTGGGACATGATGCAATCAGCGTCGGCACCTCACACACCCGCCGGATCAGATCCTTCTGAACCTTGGGCGGAAGGCGATGTACACCCAGGATTGCGATATCGGAACAGTGCACCGCGCCGCACATGTTGAGGCAGCAAGCCACGGCGATCCGCACTTTTGCCGGCAGATCCTCGTGGGTGAAGCGCTCGTAGACAGCATCCATCACGCACTTGACTAGTCCAGACGCATCGGTGGCCGAGGAATGGCAGTGGATCCAGCCCTGGGTATGAACGATGTTGCTGATCGCGTTGTTGGTTCCGCCAACGGGGAAGCCGAGCGCGTGCAGTTCCCGCTTGAGGGGCTCGATTTGCGCGCGGTCCTCGAGCAGGAATTCGACGTTATTCCGGCTGGTAAAGCGCAGATAGCCGCCACAATACTTGTCGGCCAAATCAGCAAAAGTGCGAAGAGTGCGGACGCTCAACAGCCGCGGCGAACCGGCGCGCACCGTGTAGATGCGGTCGCCGGAGCCCGCAACGTGGCAGTAAACTCCGGGCGCGATGTTCTCATGGAACTTCCACTGACCATAGTTCTTCAGGATCAGCGGATGCAGGTACTTGTCATAACGCGGCGGGCCCACGTCGGTAATGCGTTTGGGAGCCGTGCTCATGGCTGGGTTCCTTTCTGCGCCTGGAAGAAGATGTAAGGGTTGTCGCGGGGCGCAGAGACCATCTCCGGAACCGGATCGAGCCCGATCCCGTCGAGGAATGCGGGCAGGCCCACCCTCTGCACCAGTTCGCCGACCCGCTCCCGATTGTTGCCGTACTCGTCCCAGAAATCCCAGATGCGGCGGATCAATTCCTGCAACGTTTCCATCAACTCTGCGGCCGGCACGAAGGGAATCAAGACGGAAGAAAGCAGCGCGCCCTGCATGATGGGCGCTTTTCCGCCGATCATGATTACCGCGCCGCGCTCCGTCCCCGGCCGCAGTGCCTTGGGCATGGCGTTGATGCAGTGCATGCAGCGCACGCAGGTGCGATTGTCGATGGCGAGCTTTCCGCCGTCCCATTCCATGCATTTGGTGGGACAGAGATCGCAAACTTGCTTCTGGATGGCCAGTCCGGAAGCGGCATAGCTGGCCACTTCGGCATCGTCCACCTGAATGTCATCCCGCCAGGTACCAATGATGGAAAGATCGGCGCGGGCAATCGAAGCCACACAATCGTTGGGGCATGCCGCGCACTTGATCTTGAACTTGTAGGGGAATGGCGGACGATGCATCTCGTCCTGATAGGCCATGGTGAGGTCGTAACACAGCTTCATCGCGTCATAGCAGGCCCATTCGCAACGTGCCATTCCGACACAACAGGAAGGGGTGCGCAGGGAAGAGCCCGAACCGCCGAGGTCGAATCCGGCCTGGGCCAATTCCTGGAAGGTAGGTTCGAGCTCCGGCGTGGTCGTGCCCAGCAGGATGATGTCGCCAGTCGAACCGTGCATGTTGGTGAGGCCCGATCCATGACGTTCCCAGATGTCGCAAATGGTCCGCAGCGCGTCGCTGGTGTAGAACCATCCTGCCGGCTGATTGACCCGCAGCGTGTGGAAGTGCACAACGTTGGGGAACTGGTCTCCCGCATCGCTGTAGCGCCCGATGACCCCGCCGCCGTACCCCAGTACGCCGACCAGGCCACCATGCTTCCAGTGGCCCTTTTTTTCCTGGTAGGAGAGTTCGAGCTGACCGAGAAGATCGTGCGCGCTCTTGCTGGTTTCGGCGGCAGACTTTATTTCTTTGACAAAACTGGGCCAAGGCCCTTTTTCAAGCTCGTCCAGTAAAGGTGTCTTAGAACAGCAGCAGTCGGTATCCTCGTTGTTGTTATTATTGCTTGCCATCGCCATCTCCGCAGGCCCCAGGGAATGAGTGGAGGGACGTCCAAAAGGCCATAGCTATAATGTCTATAACACTACTCTACATTACCCAAGGTCGGCTGTGATGTATGTCACAATCTGGCCCTCGGGAGTTCATCTTCAAATAGTGCTGTGCATTCTTATGCACCACATCGTAACCGGCTAGACTAGAACGACTTGGGCGTGCGTGATTACGATGGTCTCGAGGAGAGGATGATGTCTGAGGGGACCCTATTTCCCATGGCGGTCAAGCTTTGCGGGCGTCGCTGCGTGGTCGTGGGAGGCGGCAAAGTAGCCGCCGCGAAAGTGAAGGCACTGCTTGCCTGTGGGGCCCGGGTCACGGTCGTCAGCCCCGAAGCCGGGAGCGAGATTCGAAGCCAGGCTGCGAAAGGCAAGCTGGATTGGGGTCGCAGGGCGTTTTCTCCGCCCGATCTCGCTGGAGCCTTTCTGGCAATTGCAGCGACCAATTCGCCCGCACTCAATGCCACCATTTTCCGTTTGTGTCAGGCGAGGAAAGTTCTATGTAATTCGGCCGACGATCCAGTGCATTGCGACTTCTTCTTTCCCGCAGTCGTCCGGAGGGGACCATTACTGATTGCGGTTTCGACCAGTGGACGCAGTCCGGCGTTGGCTGCCCGGCTGCGCCGAGAGTTGGCCCAGCGCTTTGGTTCGGAATGGGCTGGTTTCGTCGAGCGGGTCGGCGAACAGCGGCAAGAAATTCTCAGGACGGCCCGAGGCGCTCGGAGAAAAAAATTGCTTAAGCAGATTGCTCTCCCCTCCGGTTCACCGCCAGCGAAACCAACTGGCAAAACGCAAAAGACAAAGTCGCGCTCATGAATTGCCACATTGTTCTTCGGTGGATGGCATTCCAACTACTTTTTCAACTCGCTTTCCCAGTTGGCGTAGAGGGTGATGGGTTCGGAGGCTTCCTGGGGGCGGATGTTGATGAGAAAGCGCTGGCCGTCTCGGGTGACGTCGAACTGGCGGATGGAGTGATGAACTTTGGCGAACTGGGCGGTAAAGAGTTCGCGAGGTTGCTCGGCCTTGATCGTGTCTCCGGTGGCCTGGACGGAGACGGCCATGATTTTGCGGTCGGGGGTGACGTAGAAAATTTCTTTGCCGTCGCCGCGCCAGGTGGCCTGTTCGCCTCCGGTGGTTGAGACCTGAGTCTTGCTGGAGAGGCTGGGGTAGGGGACGACGAAGACTTCATCTTTACCCGTTTCTTCCGAGACGTACGCGAGCCAACGGCCGTCGGGGGAGAAGCGCCCGAATTCTTCGCTGAAGTTGGTGCCGAGGAGCGGGCGATTACTTTTCTGCGGGTCTTTCTCGTTGGGATCGTGGATCCATATACGTATGCCAATTTTGCCGGACTCGAAGGTCGCGTAGAGTAGGCGGCCGTCAGAGGCCCAGTCGATGGGGTACTTGGTCACGTCGGATTGAACGAGAACCTGCTCGCCGCCAAGGCCGCTGCTGGCCTTCTGATAGATGTCGCCGCCGCCGCGGTTAGTGTAGTAGGCGATGGATTTTCCGTCGTGCGACCAGACGGGACCGGTGGGGTTTGAACTTTCGAACGTGAGGCGCGTGAGAGTGCCATGGGAGAGCTCGTCGATCCAGATATCGCGATTGGGGCTATTGGGATCGCCGATGGAGAGGGCGGCGCGCTGGCCGTCGGGAGAAAGCGAGAGGCTCGTGTAGATGGCGGGCTTGCCGACTTTTTCAAGTTCTTTGCCGTCGCGTCCATACCAGACGAGCTGGCTCTGATCGCCAGCGCCGGTGATGTAGCCGAGAAGGCCGCTCGTGCTCACGGCGAACGCACCGAGCCAGCGCGAGGAGTCGTAGGAGACTCCCTGGGCGATAGGGACGGCGGGGCCGAGGAGCTTGCCGGAGGAAGGATCGAAGGGCTGCGCCATCAGGTTCTGCTGGCGGAGAAAGAAAAGATGACCGTTGGCGTACTGAGCGCAAGAGTCAGAGGCGAGGAGGCGGGTGTCGGCGCCGGTCTTGAGATCGTGGAAATAAACGCCAGAGATGGGATCCTGCTCGCTGGGCACGCCGGAGTTGCTGCTGCTCATATAAAAGATGAAATGGCGGCCATCGGGCATGAACCAGGGGATGCGATGGCTATCTTCCTTGCGATCTTTGTTGAAGTGAGTGGCGGGAGTGACGGGACCACCGGATGAGGAGACCTGGTAGAGACCGTCGTTAACGGATTTGGGAGCGAAGACGATGGTGCCGTCGGAGTTCCAGGTGCCGCCACGGCCGGCGGTGACGTCGGCGAGGGCGATGACGGGGCCGCCGCTGGCGTCGATTTTTCTAAGCTTGCCTTTGGCGAAGAAGCCGATGGTTGCGCTGTCGGGGGACCAGAAAGGAAGATAGGCGCCGTCGGTGCCGGAGAGTTCCTGGGCGGTAGTGGAGTTGAGCGGACGGACCCAGAGGGTAGGGTCGGTTTTATCGGGGGCGGTCCCGGCGAAGGCGAGGCGCTTGCCATCGGGCGAGATGGCGAAACCGAAGGAATCGTAGCTGATGTTTTTTGGCGGCACGAGCGAGGCGCGCAAAGGGAGGGATGGACGCGTGGGGCGCAGGAATAAAGTGGCGGCGAGAGCGAGTGCGGCAAGGAGGCAAACGGCGGCGACGGTCCACGCGATGTTTTGCGAGAGACGGCGGCGGGCGGCGACAGGCGCGGGAACTCCGGCTTGCGAACCGCCTTCGGCGATCCACTCGAGCTGCAGCTTGACATCGTGCGCGGTCTGCCAGCGCTCGTCGGGATCCTTGGCCATGCAGATGCGAACGACACGATCAAGCGCGGGCGGCGACATGGGCTGGATGGTGGAGATGGGCTGCGGCTCGGAAGCGAGAATGGCAGCGACGATGCTGGCCTGGGTTTTCCCGGCAAAGGCGCGCTTGCCGGAAGCCATCTCATAGAGCACAGCGCCGAGGGCAAAGATATCGGAGCGAGCGTCCGCTTCCCGGCCTTCCACCTGCTCCGGCGACATGTATTGGAAGGTGCCAACGACCGTGCCTTGCGCGGTAAGAGGATGACCCGCCGAGGGGTGGGAGACGGTCATGGTGAGACTGGAGGCGGGGGCCTGCTGCGGCGGATTGGATTTGGTGAGGCCGAAATCCATGAGCTTGGCGCCGGACTTTGTCAGCATGATGTTGCCGGGCTTGAGGTCGCGGTGAATGACGCCGCTCTTGTGGGCTTTTTCGAGGCCTTCGCAGATGTCGATGCCGTACTTGAGGACCTGCTCGGGAGTGAGCGGGCCTTTCTGAAGGCGCTCGGCGAGCGTTTCGCCTTCGAGGTACTCCATGACCAGGAAGTCGGTGCCGTTCTGATGGCCGACGTCATAGAGCGTGCAGATGTTGGGATGGTTGAGGGATGAGATCACACGGGCCTCACGATCGAAACGCTGGCGGGCGTCGGGATCGGAGGAGAGATGAGAGGGAAGAATCTTCACCGCGACCGTGCGGTCCAGTCGCGTGTCGCGTGCCAGGTACACCTCACCCATACCGCCCGCGCCGAGCGGAGATTGGATTTCGTAGGGTCCGAGTTTAGTCCCAGAGATGAGGGCCATCCGCGTGCGAGATTATAGCCCAAGAGCTGCCGACGTGTGGCCAATCAATCATTCGCGCGATCGTCCAGCGCATCTATGGG
>Ga0187784_10003295_pt1 | contig 13024 bp, 11 predicted proteins | sample 1015_SJ02_MP15_2_FD_132964 | JGI IMG/M metagenome (GOLD analysis project Ga0187784, IMG submission 132964) | Tropical peat soil microbial communities from peatlands in Department of Meta, Colombia - 1015_SJ02_MP15_20_MG | ecosystem: Environmental > Terrestrial > Soil > Wetlands > Peat | place... | reverse complement strand
GGCCGCCGGCCATGACTCCGGCGAGCACCGACATGAGCGTGCCGATGGCGATGCGGCGCACGCCGACGCGCAAATCTTCTTCGGTGACCGACCAATCCTGGCGGAATTGCGGCAACATGGCCGACATGCGGCAGATTGGCCCCTGCAGCACGGTCGGCCAAAACGACATGTAGAGGCAGAACTCGAGCAGGGTAGGATCGAGGTCTTCTTCCCGGTAAAGTTCGAGCAGATAGCTGAGCGCCTGGAAGGTCCAGAAGGAAACGCCCAGCGGGAAAATCATGCGCGTGAGCGAAGTGAGCGGCGACCCGGCGGGCGCGACCGTGCCGAGCAAGGGCAGATATTTGAACACGCTCAGGAAAGCGACATTTAACAGGATGCCGACCCAGAGCCGGGCGGCGGTGATGTTTTTCTTCAGCCATTCGCCGAGCGCGTAATTCATCAGCGAGCTGAAAATCAGGAAGACGATCAGCCACGAGCCCCAGCTGTAGTAAAAGAGCCAACTGGCAAGGAGATAGAGAGCCTGGCGGCCTTGGATGGAGCGGAGGCGCAACGCCATCAGCCAGACAATGATGACGCCGACGGCATACGTGAAAAGATCTGTAGTCATCGGTTTACTGGGTTTACCGCTGCCGGGTGATTTTCTCCCGCTGCTGGTTTTGCAGCTGGCTTGCGCAATGCCAGCTCGAGCACGCCGGCGAATTGCCGCGTGACGACCGACCAGTCATTCTGCGCGGCGAGTTGCACGGCCGCCTGTTCAAATCGCTGACGCACTTGCGCGTCGCGAAGAAGGAGAAGGATGGCATCGGCGAAGGAGGAAGCATTGTCGGCGAGCAGGAGATCGCGGCCGTTCTGGAACGTGAGTCCTTCGGCGCCGATGGTGGTGGAGACCAGCGCTTTGCCCATGGCCATGGCTTCGTAGATTTTTAGACGCGTGCCTCCGCCAATGCGCAGCGGCACGACGACGACGGTAGCGTCGCGGAGATAATCGGTGACCGAGGGAACCGTGCCGGTGACGACGACTGATTTCGAGGCCAGCCGCTGAACGCGCGGGGAAGGATTGCGACCGACGATCTGGAAGATGGCATCGGGATAATTGGCGAGGATGCGCGGGAAAATCTGCGCACAGAAATATTCGACGGCATCCATGTTCGGCTCCCAATCCATGGAGCCGGTAAAGACGATGTGCGGAGGATTGGCCGAAGAGGGCGGCGCGACCTGAAATTGTTGCGTGTCGACGCCGGTGGGCACGACCGTGATCTGGCAGCGCGGATCCATCTCGAGCATCTGCTGGCGGTCGTGATCGGAGACGGCGATCACGTGATGGAATCGCCCGATCGTCCGGCGTTCGTAGCGCAACATGCGGGCATATTCGTAGCGATAGGAGATCCGGCGCAGGAGATGAGTTTCGGTAGTGGCCATGCGGCGCCACAACGCGCACTCCACGTTGTGCTGGAAGAGCACGCAGGGAATGGGAAGCGCGCCGGGAAAGTTCAACGAGGGCGCGAGGAAATCGCAAATGGCGATGTCGAAGCGTCCGCTGGAAAGCTTGCCGGCGATGGCGCGGGCCACTTTGGGATGGGTGAATTTGGCGACGGAATAGGGCGCGGAGCGGGGAAGACGATAGAGATAGTCGAGCAAGCCGGGGAATCCATCGGAATCGACGGTGCCGGTGGCAAGAGTGTCGGCGCCGAGAAACTCGCGGGGCAGAGCCGATTCGTAGGCCGAATCGCGCTCGCCCACGTAGTAGGAAAACAGGGAGACCTCGCACAGATTGGAGAGTCGGCGCAGGATATTGTAGGAGCGGATCTTGCCGCCGGTATCGACCGGCAGGAGTTTGCCCGCTTTGACCCACAAGACTCGCACTAGATCCTCAGCCCTTTGATTTTGACTGGTGCAGCCAAGGCGACCGCTGGAGCTGCACCTGAAAATCGTAGCATGGCCAAGAGACGGGCAAAGGAACGCATGTAATGGCAGCGAGACGGTGCTGTTCTGGGTCGAAAGCGATGTGGGTTTCTGACGGTGCGAGGCAAACCTGGCGGAGATTCCGGGGATCGAGACTGACGAGGCGGTGGAGTGACGAGATAGCGGAGAAGTGCGATTCAGGATAGTAATGGTCCAGAATGTGCAAGAAATTGCATTCCGCACTTTGGTGCCATTGTCCTGTCACAGCCTTTACCTATAAAAGCCTGTATAATCAACCGCAATTGATTCAGGCCCCAGGTCCTTCCCCGGCGCAAGAACTGCACTTATCAGACTGAACAGGTGAATCAGTAACTACTCGGAGGTAACCGTGTCCCGGCACGATTGTACGTTACGGAACGCGAAAGCATTTTTGCAGGAGCGGTCTCAGCGCAAACGTTGTTTCTCCGCGCAGGAGTTAGCGACGTTGCTGTTCTTGTGCGCGACGCTGGCCATGTCTGCGTTGGCGCAGCAGCCGGTGTTGACGAGCCGCAACGACACCACACGCTCGGGCGCGAACAGCAACGAGGTTTTGCTGGCGCCTTCCAACGTGAGCAGCGGCAGCTTCGGTCTATTGTTCGGCGTGGGCGTGGACTATCAGGTTCTAGCGCAGCCGCTCTATGTACCTAATGTGACCATCACCACGGGACAATATCAGGGTGTGCACAATGTGATTTATGTGGTGACGCAGATGGACTCAGTCTATGCCATCGATGCAGACACCAGCAGCGGCGGCGTGGGCGAGATCTTGTGGTCGGAGAGCGTGCTGGCGCCCGGAGCCGTGCCGGCAACGGGGAAGTATCTGCCCTGCGGCGACGGGCAAGGGTTTCTCTACGAAGGGATTGTGGGCACGCCGGTCATCAGCCTGACGCAGAATGGCGGCACGAACGGTGGGACGATGTATCTGGACGCGAAGAGCGTGCTGAACGGACAGGTGCGGCATGATCTGCACGCGCTCAATATTGCCGACGGATCGGAACAGACCGGCCTGGGCAGCCCGGTGGAAATCTCGGCGATGAGCGAGAGCGAAAAGGGGAACGTGGTGAACTTCGATCCCCTGCACCAGAAGAACCGGCCGGGCGCGTTGCTGCTCAACGGTGTTCTCTACCTGGGCTATGGTTCAAATGGCTGCAACGACAGCAACACGGGTTGGTTGCTGGCGTACAACGCCAGCAACCTGCAAGAGCAACTGGGCGCGTTCAACACGTCGCCCGACATCGGACTGACATCGATCTGGCAGACGGGAAATGGCCTGGCGGCGGATGAAGCGGGGAATCTTTTCGTTTCTACTGCGGAAAACGTGCAGTATGGCGGCCAGGGCTATTCCAACAGCGTTCTGAAGCTTACTCCGGATTTCCCGTGGAACGCGCCGGCGCCGGGCGAAGGTTATCTCAATCCCAACGAACCCGCGGATTTCTTTACGCCCTGGACGGTCGCCTATCTGAACGATCACGATCTTGACATCAGCTCAGTCGGCCCGGTGATCCTGCCCGATCAGAGTCCCGGTCCGCCGGGCTGCTCGGAAGACCCATGCCACGAAGTGCTGGCCAGCGGCAAGCAAGGCATTGTCTACGTGATCGATCGCGACGACATGGGAGAGTACGTGCCCGGGGGCCAGGACAACATCTTGCAGGAATTCGCGCTCTTCAATAAAGGGATCCTGATGTCGTCGCCAGCGTACTGGAACGGACTGGTTTACTACACGCCCGACGCTGCCCCGTTGCAGTCGTTCCAGGTCACGAACGGACTGCTCAGCCCGTTTGCGCAGACTACGGGGAAATATGATGGGTCACACTCGCCGGCGGTTTCCGCCAACGGGAATACAGACGGAATTGTTTGGGTGCTGAATGGCAACCTCTACGCGTTCGATGCCATTTCACTGCGACTTCTTTATGCTTCCAACCAAGCGGGCTCGCGCGACAAGTTTCCCGCGCTCGCTCACTTTGCCACGCCGACGATTGCCAATGGAAAGGTCTATGTGGCCACGCAAAACAGCCTGGAAGCGTTTGGCCTGTTCCACATCCTGACCATTACGGGCGGGAACAATCAGACGGCACAGGTGATGAACCAGCTGCCGCAGCCGCTTCAGGTCATAACAGAAAACCCCTATACCGGGCAGCCGGATCCGGGCGTTACGGTGACATTTAGTGATGGCAATCAGGGAGGCACGTTCAATCCGACATCGGCGGTGACCGACTCGAACGGAGTGGCCAGCACGACCTTTACCTTCCCGCAAACAGCCGGAACGTACACGCTGACCGTTTCCGCCACGGGCTTTGGCAACGTGACGGCCAGTGAGACGGCAACGCCGGCAGCGCCGCAGGTATTGGTTGCCGGTGACGGCGGCCGGCAAACGGGGGCGGCAGGAACCGTCCTGCCCATACCTTTGGAAGTTATTGCGGAGGATACCTACAAGAATCCTGTGCCCGGCGTGACCGTGAACTTTACCACGCACTCGGGCTCGGTGAATCCCCAGTCTGCAGTCACCAATGCCAAAGGGATTGCTCAAACGTATCTGCAATTGCCTACGTCTGTGGGCAAGGTCGTGGTTACGGCCAGTTCCCAGGGCCTGAAGAGCGCGTCGTTCCCCGAATACGCGGTTGCGGGGCCAGCCGCTTCTGTGACCGTAACCGGCGGGAACAATCAGAGTGGCCAGCCCGGCACTACGCTGCCGCAATCGCTCACCGTGCTGGTTGCCGATCAATACGGCAATCCGGTGGCGGGGGTTGGAGTTACGTTCAGCGACGGCGGAGCGGGAGGAAGTTTTTCCGATCCCAATCCTGCAACTACTAACAAAAGCGGGGTTGCGACCCAGGTTTACACACTTCCTCCGGTCGCGGGCGCAGTCACGATCACCGCGACTGTAAATGGAGTGTCCAATCCCGGCGTTTTTACTGAGACGGCACAATAACGCGGCGGCCGGTTCGGGCTGACAGCTCGAACGGCCGCTTGCAGTTTCCCGGTTCGTTGCTACCGTCTCTGGCAGGATAGAAGCAACCACTCGTTGAATTCACATGCGTGCCCGCGACGACGGCTGGCGTGCCTATCCTTGTTCACTCTGGCATGTTCAACCTGGCACGCACCAAGCTTGGCACTCACTACCCGGTTTGTGCCATAGAACGGCTGCCACAACCCTCGTAAAATTTGATTAGCCACGACTCCCAGATGGAAACTTCCCAGGGCCGAAGTGATTTCGCGGGGAAAGTGTTCCTGAAGTGGGAAGTGACTTAGGAGTTCATTTGGTAATTTTATGTGAATTTTTCTGCAGGGTTCTGTTAGCGTAAGTGGTTAGACGCTTTAACCTCATGTATCTGCTGGTGCTTATGCGTCCTGATTTTGGATGTCCGGATGCTACATCTAACGTGGCTTTCCCTCTCCCGCCGACAGATCCTTTGCCTTGGAGCTGTACTTGAGCAATCATGCCATGGGTAAGGCGAGGCGCCGGAGACGAACCTGGTACCGAAGTCGTTTGCGGCGGCGGCGTGCTGTAGCCATTGCCATCCTGGTGGCGATTGTCGGCGTGGTTTGCGGGTTGAATGCTCCCCGGATTTTTTCTTCCTTCAGCTTTGATAGCGCGGCGGATGCACTCTGGCCACGGCCGGACTACTTCAAAGATCTGGGACTGGCGCCGATTCACGGCAAATGGCGACCGAAGAGCATGCCGCGGATAGCGGATGTTTATCCCTATTCGGTGGTGCCCGGCGGGGTGAAGAATCCGGGAGCTCTGCGCGATGTGGTCGCGCGCGATCAGGCGGTGGCTCGGCATTATTCCGGCTTCGACTACAGCAAGGCACGGCTGGTGCGTTTGAGCGAAGCGCGCGAGGTGTATGTGTCCTATCGCATCCGGGACACAATTTTCTGGACGCGAAAGAAGATTCACCTGGCGGCGGGTGAGATGATCCTGACGGACGGCAAGATCATGGCGCGCGCCAAGTGCGGCAACCAGATTTCCGCGACGGCCAAACCGGAAGTTTCCGATGAGGAGCCGGAAGAAAGCGTCATGGAGCAGCCGGTTGCGCTGGCTCCGCTGAGCCCGCCCCTGCCGCTGCGGCCGGGCCCCATGCTGCCCGAGTTGCCAGTCGGCCAACCGGTCAACCCACCGGGAATTGGAGGATTCATTTTCCCCATCGTGCCGGTTGGAGGACTTCCTCCGATTGGGGTTTGCAAGCATGACGAGGGCGGCGGCGATGACATTGCGAGACCTTGCCATATACATCACAAGAAATCCGTCATTCCGGAACCTGCAAGCCTGGTTTTGCTCGCTTCCGGCCTGGGGCTGATGGGTTGGCGCTGTCGCGCCGCGTTGCGGCACCGCGCGGAGGCCTGATCCCGCCAAGCGCCGGATGCGCGCGGTCATCCGTTCTACAGCAGTTCTACGACTTCCGGATCACGCACACCTTCACTTAACTGCTAGACTTGCCCCAGAGCTCCCATGTCGCGCTTTTTCCACTTCGGAGCCCTGGCGCTTGCGCTGGCATTCTTGCCTGCGGTCGCGCAGAACAGCACGACCTCTGCCCGAGGGCGCGCGACGGTTGAGCGTGTGATTGTGCACGAACACGCCGGCGCGCCGGAAGTGGAAATACAAACTTCCGGGGCGCCCATTTCTCCCGATACGCAGAGCATCACCGGTCCGGATCGGATCGTCGTCGATTTTCCGGGCGCGGTTCCGTCCCGTGGTTTGCATGTCTTGAAGGTGAATCGCGGAGTGCTGAAGGGCGTTCGTTGCGGGCTGTTTTTTGACAACCCGCCGATCGCGAGAATCGTACTTGATCTGAGTGGGCCGCAATCCTATCGCATTTCAACGGACGGCAGGACCACCGTGGTGCGGCTGGAGGCGCCCGGTGCGTCACAAGCCGCCAGCGTGCGGGAGAGCGGCGCGCATCTGACGGACGCCGTGATGGCTCACTCTACAGGGCTGAAGGCTCCGGCACCGCGGCTTTCTGAGGCTAACGCTTTGGGGCAGAGCCACGCGTTCACCGGATCGAATGCGAGCACCGGCGCAAATCGCGTGGCCGCCTCCGCGATTCCCCGAAAATCCCTCGGGCCTGCCGAACCGCGACTCCTGGTGCTCTATGAAAATGGAATGCTGAGCATCCACGCGGATAAGGTGACGCTTTCGCAGGTGCTTTATGAAGTGCACCTGCGCACGCAGGCCGACATCCCGATACCGGCGGGAGCCGAACAGGAACAGGTAGTCGCGGACCTGGGACCGGGTGCAGCACGGGACGTGCTGGCAGCGCTGCTGAATGGGTCTGCGTACAATTTCATTTTCGTGGGCAGCGAAGACGCGCTCGAACGCGTCATTTTGACGCGTCGCGACACCAGCCACTAGCTGCTTCCCGCCAGGGGATGCAGATTTTAAGTCTTATTGCGCGGCAGAAGGCGCGATCAGGCGCACGGGCACAGCCGATGCGCCATTGCCGATCACCGGAGTCCCATTCGCGGACGAGCCACAACCCACCAGATTAATGACCGTGGAATTAATTTGACCGTTGGTCGACGCAGCCATTCCGTTCGGATCCAGAAAGAACTGCACGAAGCCGGTGAGCTGGACGGAGCTTGGATTTGGAGCCTGGCATGGGAGCGGCGGTGATCCGGGCCCGCAGTCGAAGACGGGCACGGTGACTAAAGAATCGCTCACCATGATGTTACTGGTCGCTCCGAGCACACCGGCTTGAACCATGGGATTGTCGCCGCCTGCCAGGAACTGAAATGGCGCCGTTGCCTGGTTCAGCTGCGAGGACATGCTGTCTCCTTCACTGCTGACCGAGTGTGCGAGGCAGTTGACCGCCGCAGCGGTATCGTCATTGCGGTTGCCATTATAGTGGTTGAAATCAATGTCAACGGTGGCGTTGCAGGCGATGGGGATTTGCACACAACCAGCTACGCTGAGTTGATAGGCGGTTGGAGTGAAACCGGAAACGGCAGGACTGCAAGCGACGGAACTGCTGCTGGGGGCGGGAAAACTGCCTTGAGGGCTGGGGTCTCCGGGGTAACCCTGCCACGCCTGCTGAGTTTGAGAGAAACCTTGGGTGCAGTCGCCATTTCCACTCCCGCAAGCCGCGGTGAAACCGGCAGCCTGCGACCAGCCGAGCAGGCTGGAATCCTCAATCTGGCCGGTTAGACGATTGAAAATCGCGATCGGGCCATTGGGGTTGGGGTTGAGATTGGGCAGCAGCCATGGTTTGACGCACAAGGGAGCTACGGGCGAGATCACGCTCGAGGACGAGCCTGTCGCCACGCCCGAAGGATTATAGGCTTCGGCAGTCGCCGAGGCCGCGACCGTGATCTGCGACGTTCCCCAAATCCGCGCGAAAAATGTGGGCAGCGTCGCCTGCACCTGAGCGCTAACCGTGGGGTTATTTTGGGATGGCGTCATGCTGCAGGTCACACTGACGGTCGGAGGCGGTTGTCCACCGACCAGATTGGACTGCGCCACTTGCGTGCCCACGTTCTGGCACCAGGTGGTCGCGGCACTCGCCACCGACGCATCCGCCGAAGAGGTCGCGCCGGAGTTTGCCAGCACGCGCGCGCCGGCAAGCGCGGCTGCATCGGCCGATAATTGCGCTTCGCTCCGGCCGGTATAAAAAGTAACGATATCGATGGAAAGAGCAGCCATGGCGCCCACCACAAAAAGCAGAAACACCGCGATCAGGACGATGACGAAGCCGCCCTCACGCTTGCGCCTGAATTTGCTTCGCGGCTGCTTTACGGGTTCCACAGTTCGAGGGGAGACAAAATTGAAATCTTGCGCGGGACTGCAAGTCGCGGGACTCGACTTCCAAGCCGCGGCAGTTGTGCCTGCACAAATAGTATAGGAAAGCCAGGTTGAAATGGGAGGGAACGGCGTTATCGAAGAAAATCTTCTCCCCCGAAGTTGGCCGACCAGGTATTAGAGCGGGAAGGGAAGAAGGGGCTGCGCGAATCAAGCAACCTTGCTTACGTTGGCAGCTTGCGGACCTTTCTGGCCTTGCACAATTTCAAATTCAACCTTATCGCCTTCCTGGAGACTCTTGTAGCCGTTACTAATGATTGCACTATAGTGGATGAACACATCCGGTCCATTCTCGCGACCAAGGAAACCATAGCCTTTCGCGTTGTTGAACCACTTTACTGTGCCTGTCAATCGTTCCACGTGCGTCTTACCCCCTTTCAACGTTCCAAAGCCGTCGAACTTCGGGACCGGCAATGTTGCCGCAATTGTGGGGACTATGACAAGAGGATGTCAAGGGCTTATATCACAAGCAGATGTAGTAGGTTCTGTGACCAGTAAGACGCTGAATCCCGCACAGCGGTCTGGTTAGGATCGTGGAAGCGGTGTGCGGTTTTGCCGGGCCAGCCAGAGAATGCCGACCATGGTCTTGGCGTCGCGAATGCGGCCATCCGTGGCCATGGTCACGGCTTCTGACAGGGGAAAAAATCGCGTCGCGATCTTTTCGTCAGCTTCGGGCTTGGCTTGCCCAGGTTTTAGCCGCCGCGCCAGATAGATGGTCATGGTTTCATCCAGGAAACCAGGGCTGACATAAAAGTGCAAAATCCTTTTCCAACTGCGCGCCGTGTAGCCGGTTTCTTCCAGTAACTCGCGGCACGCGGCCCGCAGCGGAGATTCACCTTCGTCGATGCGTCCCGCGGGTAATTCCCACATCATCGAGCCAGCGGCATGGCGGTATTGGCGCTCGAGAAGAATACGAGGTTCGAGAGATGTTTTCTTGCCGGCATTTGCCGCAGCTTGGCGGCTGCTGATGAATTGATCGTCCACCGCCAGAACCACGATCGATCCCGAATGGCGGACCACGTCGCGCCGTGCCCGGATGCCGCCGGGTTCTTCCACTTCGTCGGTGGTGACGGAGAATACCGGCCCTCGATAGGCGAGGCGAGAAGAAAGAATGCGGGCTTTTGATGTTGTTCTCCTGGATCGTGCCGATTTCGCCATAGCGGCCATATTAAGGTATGCTGCGCGGGTGAGGCGAGCGCAGAAAAATCCCAAGCCAACGGTAGCTATTTCGGGCAGCGGACGTCTGGCGTCGTTTCTTGCGCCGGCGCTGGCCCGCGCGGGTTACAAGATCACGGAGATCATCTCACGCTCTACGAGATCGTCGTTGGCACGCGCCCGCGCGCTGGCAAGAAAAGTGGGTGCGGCTGCAGTTAGCGATCGGACTACTACGCTTAATGCGGACGTGCTCTGGCTGTGCGTGCCGGACGGTGAAATTCGAAGCGCCGCGGCCACTCTCGCCCGGCACATGAACTCGACCCACTGTCGCTTGCAGTATGCGTTTCATTCCAGCGGCGCGCTGCTAAGTGAGGAATTGACAGCGCTCGACAAACTCGGAATTTCCATTGCCTCGGTGCATCCGCTGATGACGTTTGTCGAAGGATCGCGGCCCGAGTTGAGCGGTGTGGCCTTCGCTCTGGAGGGCGATCGGCCTGCGTTGAGAATGGCGCGCCGCATCGTGCGCGATCTCGGCGGTGAAAGTTTCAGCTTGCCTGAGCGCAACAAAGCGGTGTATCACACTTGGGCCACCATGACTTCTCCGCTGCTCGTGGCGTACCTGATCACGCTGGAAAAAGCGGCGCAGTTAGCCGGCATCAGGAGAGAAGATGCGCGGCGAATGAGTTTGCCGATCATCCGCCAGACCCTGGCAAACTACGGCCGTCTCAGCCCTGAGGCGTCTTTCAGCGGGCCGTTCATTCGCGGAGACGCCGAGACGATTGCGAAACATCTGGACTGGTTGAAGGCGAGTCCCAGCACGCGCGATGTATACGTTGCTCTGGCGCAGATTGCGCTCGATGAACTTCCGATCGGAAGCCGAAAACAATTACGCCGGATGCTCAAGGCGAACAGCGCAGCAAAAGTTTCGTGACATCGCCATTGCGGTTGGTGTACAGTCGCGTCGCATTTCGATTCCGAACTCACATAAGGGGAGAGAGACATGCGCAAACTGTTCTTGGTTGTCCTGTGTGTGCTTGCGCTGGCGGTGACAGCCATGGCGCAAGGCAAGATCGAGTCTAAATGGACCTGCCCGAAATCGTCGGAGAACCCGACACTCGAAATCGGCGATGCACCCGGCCATAGCTACGCGCTGGCCAAAGGCACGTGCAACGCCACCTCCGGCGCCAGTGGAGAGAAATCCGGTGCATACACCGAGGTGCAGGAGCTATGGAAAAACTCTTTCAAAATTCATGGCTACTTCAACGTGACTCTGCCTGATGGAGACATGGTTTTCTACACCTTCGAAAGCTCCGTCACCGACATGACAAAGCCGATTGCTGAAAAGTGGAAAATCGTGGGCGGAACGGGCAAGCACAAAGGCATTCAGGGCTCGGGAACCTGCACTGGAAACCTGAAGGACGACGGTTCTTCGGACTGGGTGTGCTCGGGAACCTCGTCGCTGGGAGCGAAGCCGGCAGGAGCGAAGCCGAAAGCGTAAGCGAGAGACGCGGAGTGCCGATCCGGCCGCGCCTGATTGGCTAATGTTCAATGTTGGGGTGTGTGAACAGGTGGCCGAGCTTTTCCCGCTTGGTTTTTAAGTATTCCACCGTGTATTCGGTCGGCGGAACCTCGCAGGGCACGCGCTCGGTGACATGAATGCCAGCTTTTTCGAGCGACGCGACTTTGTCAGGATTGTTCGAGAGCAGTCGCACGCGGCGGATGCCGAGCGCTTTGAGGATTTCTGCCGGCATGCGAAATTCGCGCTGATCGGCCTTGAAGCCGAGCCGTTGGTTGGCCTCGACCGTGTCGAGCCCGCTGTCCTGGAGAGCGTAGGCCTGAAGTTTGGCCATCAGGCCAATGCCGCGGCCCTCCTGCTGTTCGTAAATGAGGACGCCGGCTCCCGCGGACGCGATCATGGAGAGCGCCATCTCCAATTGCTGCCGGCAATCACATCGCAGCGAACCGAATACGTCGCCGGTAAGACACTGCGAGTGGATGCGCACCAGCGGCGAACCGGTTTGCACGTCGCCCATGACCAGGGCCACGGCTTCTTCGGTCTTCGGTTTGTCGCCTACCAGGATCCGCGCCGTGAAGCCGTGAATCAGGAAGTGTCCCCAGCGGGTGGGAAACTCGGCGGACGCAACTTGTTTTAGCCGCGTAGAACTCACGCTTAGATTATAAAGGTTCGATTTCGGCTGCTGCGCGTTCGGCCATGGATTGCGGCACAAACCCGGAGTCATCCAGGGCGGGAGCGTTGAAAGAGTGCCGGCGAACGATCACCACGCCAACGAACACCGCGCTGGTCAACATGGCCACGCGAACGTAAAGCCCGGCGTGGAAGAACTGGTCGCCGGCCGTCGTGCGCAACCAGCCGGAGGTTGCGCTGGCGGCGCACATTCCGAAGTAGAGCTTTTCGATCCAACCGCGCGAAATTACGAGCAGCCAGAGCAGGATAGCGGAGACGATCGCGAAGATGGCGAACAGGATCCAGGTCGCTGTCGACACCCGCTGCGGGGCCCAAATGCCAAACGCCGGACTCGGGGCAATCGTCTGGCGGCACGCAATCAGCAGGAACACGATCGAGTGCGCAAGCGCCACCAGCGCCCGCTTGCGATTGGTTAGTATCGCGAATTCACCCATATTCAAATACACAATGTAACCAATCAGTGAACAAAGAGATGTGATCGGGGTCACGAAGGCAGGTAACGGCGGGGGTATGGATTTCATGCACTCAACCGGGTGGATCTGCAAGGGGCGCCAAAACGACCGGGCGATGGCCAAGGTTGAGGCTGAAGCAGGGCAGCGGAAGGGCGGACGGAGCCGGTGGATTGGCTCAAGAGATCGGCGAAGTCGGTATCAAGCGACGCCCGCCAGCGATCACGGTAGTGATCCCATACGATCGCGGCATGTAGGCGGAATCAATGCACGGCTGTTAAAATAAGCTAAAACCCAATGCGTGCGGGGCTATAGCTCAGCTGGGAGAGCGCATCGTTCGCAACGATGAGGTCGTCGGTTCGAGCCCGACTAGCTCCACCAATCTTTGTGCTGCCCGCTGGCGCACGTCCAGCGGGAGATCTAACCGTCTCTGCGATAGCTCTCGAGTACATACAGATCATCCGTAATCAGGGAAATGAG
>Ga0187784_10003294_pt1 | contig 13024 bp, 9 predicted proteins | sample 1015_SJ02_MP15_2_FD_132964 | JGI IMG/M metagenome (GOLD analysis project Ga0187784, IMG submission 132964) | Tropical peat soil microbial communities from peatlands in Department of Meta, Colombia - 1015_SJ02_MP15_20_MG | ecosystem: Environmental > Terrestrial > Soil > Wetlands > Peat | place... | reverse complement strand
GTGCTTGGACGCCACCGCCACCGGGGTGTCCCCCAGGAAGGGGGGGCGACCGGTGACCATCTCGAACAGCACCACCCCGAGCGAGTAGATGTCGCTGCGGGCGTCGACCCCCATGCCCTCGGCCTGCTCGGGGGAGAAGTAGGTGGCGGTGCCCATCACCGCTCCCGTCTGGGTCAGGCTCTCCTCGGTGTTCACCGCCCGGGCGATGCCGAAGTCGGTGACCTTCACGTCGCCGTCCGGGGTGATGAGGACGTTCCCCGGCTTCACGTCCCGGTGGACCACGCCGTGCCGGTGGGCGAAGGCCAGGGCGGCGGCCACACCGGCGCCGATCAGGGCGATCTGGTGCGGCGCAATAGGCGTGGGATCGCGCAGGACGGCAGAGAGGGGACGGCCGTTGACGTACTCCATGACGATGAAGTACACCCCGTCGTCCTCACCCCAGTCGAAGACCGGGACGATGTTGGGGTGGGAGAGGTTGGCCGCGGCTTGGGCCTCCCTGCGGAACCGCTCCACGAACGTGCGATCGACCGACAGCTCGGGGAACAGGACTTTCAGCGCCACCGGTCGGTCGAGCTGGCGGTCGACGGCCCGGTAGACCTGCGCCATGCCACCCCGGGCGATCAGGTGCGTCACCTCGTAACGGCCCGAGTAGACGCGCGGAGGGGGCTCGACCGGCTGCATGGTGCCCTGAGCCTAGGCGTGGTGCCCTGCGCCAACCGAACCAGGCACCCGCGTCACGGGGCTCCTGTCGCAGTGGTCGGCGTCGCGGGTGGCGGCGCGGTCGTGGCGGTCGTCGAAGCGCCCGGAGCCACCCCCACCGTGTTGGGCCGGTACGGCACCGTCGTGGTCGTGGAGGTCGTCGTGGTGGTCGTCGTAGTGGTGGTGCCGATCGTCCCGATGTAGTTCTCGGCCGCACCCAAGGACGCGAACGAGACCCCGGCCTTCAGGGGCTCCCAGGCCGAAGGGTCGATCTGCGCGATCGTCTTGTCGGACTGGTCCACCACCTTGGGGTGGAACCACAGCACCCCGCCCTTCTGGCCTTGGAGCACCACCACCTGGTCGCCCCGGACGGTCACGATCCAGTTGTCGTAGGCGTACCAGCGCAGTGCGTAGTAGGCGCCGACGAACACGCCCGCCACCAGCAGCAGGAACCCGATGACGCGGAAGGTGACGCGACGCGGGATCCCGAGCCGGCGCCGGCGCTCGCCGCGTGTCTCCTTTTCGGGCGCGCGGGTTGCCGCCCTCGGCGGCGGGGGGGGAACCCGGGCGGTCGAGCGGGCCACCGGCACCGACGTGCCTGCGCCGACGAAGAACTCGTCACTCCGCGGGCCCGAGTCCGCCAGGGTCGCCGGCTCCTCGACGAAGCCGAGCTGGGTGCCCGGCGCCAGGGTGTCGTCCGTCGGGGCCGGCTGCGCGACCGGCACTACGGCGGTGTCCGACGGGTCCGGTCCCGGCCCAACGGTCCCGGCTGTCAGCACCTCGACGGCCGGGCTCGACGCTGCGCCCGCCACGCCGGCCGTGAGCGCCAGGGGCGTCACCCGCGCCGACCCGCCCTCATCCTCGCCGCCGACCTGCACGTCCACCACGACGACCGTGATGTTGTCGGCACCCCCGTGCTCGTTGGCCACGTCGACCAGGCGCTGTGCCGCCTCCAGGGGATCGGCCACCTCTGCCAGCAGCTGCGCCATCTCCTCGAGGCCGAGCTCGTTGGAGAGGCCGTCGGAACACAGGAGCACGCGGTCATCCGCATGCAGCCTGAGCTCCCACATGTCCACCTCCACCTCGGGGCCGACGCCCAGCGCCCGAGTGAGGATGTGGCGCTGGGGGTGCACAGCAGCCTCGGCCTCGGTCATCTCCCCGTGGCGCATGCGCTCTTCGGCCAAGCTGTGGTCGTCGGTGACCTGGGTCAGCGTGCCCCCCGAGAAGACGTACGCCCGGGAGTCACCGACGTTGGCCAGCGCCAGCACATCGTGCCCCTCGGCACCGCCTGCCAGCGCCATGGCGGTCAGGGTGGTTCCCATGCCGCGCAGCTCGGCGTTCGACTGGCTCTCTCGCCAAATGGCGGCGTTGGCCTCCGAGAACGCCTCTCGCAGCCCCTCCACCGTGGGCAACCGGTCGAAGGACGAGGCCAGCGTCTCCACGGCCACGCGCGCCGCCACCTCGCCACCGGCGTGCCCGCCCATGCCGTCCGCCACCGCGAAGAGGTTGGGTCGCTCGAGCGGGAGGTCCTGGTTGACGGTGCGGACGCGGCCCACGTCACTGGCGGAGCCGGACCGCAGGACCGTCACCGGCTGACCTCGAAGACCGTCACCGGCTGACCTCGAAGACCGTCGACCCGATCTGCAGCTGGTCACCCTTGCCGAGCCGGACCGCCTGGCCGATCTGCTCGGAGTTGACGAACGTCCCGTTGGTCGAGCCGAGATCCTCCACCCAGAGCTGGTCGTTCACCCGGAACAGGCGCGCGTGGAGCGTTGAGGCGTAGATGTCCTCGGGCATGGACACCCCGCACCCCGGGGACCGTCCCACCGTCAGCTCGTCGTCCAGGTCGTAGGTGCGCCCCGCCCGTTCGGGGGGTTGCACCACCTTGAGGTGCAGCTGGCGCCGCCGCGGCCTGGCGGCCGGGCGAGCCGCCGCTTGCTGATCACGACGCTCTTGCCGGCGCACGGAGCGCGACTTGCGGATGGTCACCGGGCTCATCTCGACCCAGACGGCACGGATCACACGGAGGAAGAACAAGAAGATCAGCGCGATGACCCCCCACTGCAAGATGCGGAGCACCGCGTTGAGGTTTTGCGTGGCGACCAGGACCGCCACCGGGTCCGGTGCGGTCACGACATCTCGAAGATGAGCTTCGTCGACCCCACGCTGATCTCGTCGCCGCTGGACAGGAGCTGTTCGCGCACGGGTGCGCCATTGACCTTGGTGCCGTTGGTCGACCCCAGATCGGTGACGAACACGCCGTCACCCCGCCGTTGCACCTCGGCGTGGCGCCGGCTCACGTTCGAGTCCGCCAGGACGACGTCACACTCGGGGAGCCGGCCGATGACGAGGGGTTTCGAGCCCACGGTGACCCGACGGCCGTCGGGAAGGACGAGCTCGGCCAGGAAGCCCCCGTCCTCGCTCTCGCGGACTTCGGCGGTCACCGTGAACCGCCCCGCCTTGAGCCCCGACCCCTCGAAGATCTCGACCTCGACGGGGCCGACGAAGCTGTACCCCTCGATGCGGGCGTGCTCCCGGGCGGCGTCGGAAAGCTCCCGGGACAGCGCCTCGATGAAGTTCGAGAAGCGCCTCACGTCCGCCGGCGAGAGAGTCACCGCGAAGGCGTTCGGGGCGATCAAGCCGCGCACCCCGACACGGCGATGCAGGTCCATCTCACGCGTGAGCCTCCGGCCGATCTCCACCGGCTGCAGGTTGCTTCGGAACGGCTTGGCCAACGTTCCCTCCACCAGACGCTCGAGGCGCTCCTCGAATTGCTGGAGTCCCATGGTCCCCCAGAGACTACTGGTCCCCTGGGCCACGGACGAGGTTGGCAGGGCGTCTGACCAGGTCACCAGCGAGCCAGCCGGTGGGCACGCCGAACCGGGTCACCCCGGCAGCGACTACTGTTGGCCGGTCGCTCGGGCGAGTGGCGGAATTGGCAGACGCGCAGGATTCAGGTTCCTGTGTCCGAAAGGATGTGCGGGTTCAAGTCCCGCCTCGCCCACCGCACCGCACCCGCACCGACCGACGGCGAGCCGGGCCTCGCCCCCGGCGCCCACGTCTTCTACGGCTCGGTCTTCTACGGCTCGAAGTCCTCCCGGACCGTCACGTAGCGGTGGCTCCCGGTGTGCCCGCGGGGGAGCTGGCAGTACGCGGGGGCGCCGACCTTCGGGTGCCGCCCCACCTCGGCGCACTCCGCCTCACCTGAGGCGAACCAGCGGGTGACGACGCCCAGACCACCCAGCACGGCGATCCCGACGATTGCGATGACCAGGCCCATCTCTCCCCCTTGGTCACGTGCGGCCTGTCTCACGTCGAAGCAGGTCACAGCGAAGCCCCTTCTCTGTCGGCAGGTGCGGACTGTTTCTGGAGCTCTTGCCAGGCCTCACCGCCCTTGTCGGACGGGATCTGGGCTAACCTCCCAGTTCAGGGCCATTCGAGAGAGGCGTGAGGTGGCCGACGAGGTGACGTCAGCCCGGGAGGAACAGGCCGAGTCGGCTGAGGACCGCCTGTCCTTGCTCATCGAGCGGCTCCTGGCATCCATGGACGCTGCCGCGTCCATGGGCAGCTGGGACCGCGTCGTTGAGCTCGCCAACGACGTGCTGACCGTCGATCCTCCGAACAGGCGCGCCGCCTCGATGCTCGAGCGTGCGACGCTCGAGCGCTCCCTGCCCCAGGGCCAACGGGCTTTCGTCAGCCTGATCTTCGCCGACATCGTCCAGTCGACGGACATGGCCGAGGTGACCGAGCCGGAGGTCGTCCAGGACGTGTTCGGCCTCTACCGCCGGGTGGCGATGGAGGCCATCGAGGAGCTGGGCGGTCGCGTGCTCCAGTTCCAAGGCGACGGCGTCGTGGCCTGCTTCGGCTTCCCCACCGCCCACGAGGACGACGCGCGGCGCGCCGTGCTGGCTGCGCTGGGGCTCCTCGAGCGGATGGCGCAGGCCGCTGCCGAGCTGGGCCGCCGCTACGGCATCGAGCCGGCCATCCGGGTCGGTGTCCACTCGGGGACCGTTGTGATCGCCGGGTCGAGCGCAGGGGTCATCGACGGCTCCTCCATCATGGGATCGGCCCCCAACGTGGCGGCGCGCCTGCAAGGCGAGGCCGCACCTGGCACCGTGGTCATCAGCGACACCACTCGGCAGCTGGTCGAACCGCACTTCGAGCTCACCTCGGTCGGGACACGCTCGCTCAAGGGCATTTCCCGCCCGATGGAGCTGCACCGGGTGCTGCGGTCGACCCTGGCTGTGCCCCGCACCGGTCGTGGGCTGCCTGAGTCGGTGACTCTGGTCGGCCGACAGGGCCAGAGCCGCCTCCTGCGCTTCACCTGGCAGCGCCTCGTCCACGCTCCCGAGGGGGACACGCCGCCCGAGAGCGCTGTCGTGGTGCTTCGGGGGCTGGCCGGCATCGGGAAGTCGGCCCTGGCCGCAGAGCTCGCCGCGCACGTGCACCTCGAGAGGGGCGCCGTGCTCGAGGCCAATTGCTCGCCCTATCACGGCAATGTCGCCCTCTGGCCGATCGCCCGCATGCTCGAGCAGCTGCTCGGCTTCTACCCGGACCAGCCGCCCAAGGAGCAGCTCGCCACGTTGGCGGCGCGCCTGCAAGACGTCGGCCTGCAGGGGGACGCCCTCCCCCTCATGGCCCCCCTGCTCGGGCTGGACGTCGGTGGCCAGTGGTCCCGTCCGGAGGTGGACGCCCTCGCGCTCCGCCAGGAGACCCTCCGCACCCTGGTGGCCTGGCTCGCCCACGCGGCCACGTCAACACCGACCTTGGTGCTGGTGGAAGACCTCCACTGGGCTGACCCCACCACCGTCGACCTGCTGGGGCTCCTGGCGACCGAGGGCGTCCCGGGCACGATGATCCTGATCACCAGCCGGCTCCCGCTCGATGTCCCGTGGGCCTCGTCGGTCCTCGACATCGAGCTGGAGCCCCTCAAGGAGAGCGAGGCGGTCGGACTCGTCGCCGCCCTGACCGACGACCTGGACACCACAGCGCGTCGCCTCATCGTCGAGCGAGGCGCCGGTGTCCCCCTCTTCCTCCGGGAGCTGACCCGCGGCGCACTCAGCGCCCACCCCGGTGAGGCGCTCCCACCCCGCATCAACGAGCTCCTTACGGCCCGCCTTCGCGCACCTGGCATCGACCTGCGGGTCGCACAGCTGGCGGCGACCCTGGGTGCGGAGTTCGACGGGGTGCCGCTCGGCCAGCTGGCCGGGCGGCCGGTCGACGAGGCGCTGACCCGTTTGGAGGACGCGGGGATCATCGAACCGGTCGCTCAGATCCGGCTGGGACGGTACCGCTTCCGGCATGGGCTGCTGCGCGACGCGGCCTACGAGACACAGGTCCTGCCCTCCCGCCAGGAGACACACCGCAGCATCGCCGAGCTGCTCGGGTCCCGGGCCGCTTCCCCGGGCGATCTGGCCGTCGTGGCCCACCACTACGACCTGGCCGGCGACGCCTCGCAATCGATCCCCGCCTACATCGCGGCGGCTCAGGCCGCGCAGTCGACGGCCAGCCACGCCGAGGCCCGCCACCAGCTCGACCGCGCGCTGGAGCTGGCGGCGACGATGCCCGAGTCCGACGAGCGCGACCTGACCGAGCTCATGATCCGGATGCAGCGCACCGTCAGCACCACCTCCCAGTTCGGATACGGGTATCCCGAGGTGTTCGAGGATTTCGCCGTCGCCGAGGAGATCTGCCGGAGGCTCACCGACCGCCCGGAGATCATGCCGGCTCAGGTCGGCATCTGGAGCTACCAGCTGGTGCGGGGCAACGTCGACGCTGCCAGCATCGTGCTCGAGCCCCTGACCGACGTGCTCGACGACCCCGCAACGGCCTGGTTCGCGCCGGAGATCAAGTCGTGCATGGGTTACACCGCCTTCTACCAGGGCAGGCTCGACGACGCCCACCGCTGGCTCGCCGAGGCTTGGGAGGGATACCGCTCGCGATCGGTCGACGCGGCCTCGTCCCCGTTCTGGCCCCTGCCGCACGACCCGGTGCCGATCACGGCAGTCGCGCTGGCCTGCGTCGCCGCACTACGGGGCTGCACGGAGGAGTGCGTGATGTGGGAGCAGCGGGCCATGGAGACCGCGGAGCAGCTCGACTTCCCGTCCGGACCCTTCAGTTCGGCCTTCGTCGCCGTCTACCTGGCCTGGGTCCGGATGGTCACGGGCTACCCCGAACAGGCCCGCGAGTTCGGGCGCCGCACGATGGAGATCGCCGGTCGGTGCCGCTTCGACTACTTCCAGCTCATCGGCCGGCAGTACGTCGTCGTGCCCGAGCCGCACCGACCCTGTGACGAGACCGAGCTCCAGCAGTGCGGGGAGGGGATGGACCTGGTCGGCCACGGGGCCTTCCGTCCCGTCTACCTCGGCATCGTCGCTCGGAACCACCACTACCCCGGCGACACCGAGCAAGCGCTCGGCGTGCTCGACGAGGCCCTGGAGCGGACCCGGACATCAGGGGAGCTGGTCCACCAACCGGACCTCTTGCGCCTGCGCGCCGAGGTCACCGCAGCCGCCCGCCCCGAATGCATGGAACAGGTGGCCGCCGATCTCGTCGCCGCCGTGGCCATCGGCCTGGCCCAGGGATCTCTCGTCTTCGCCCTGAGGGCGGCCAACGACCTGGCCCGGTTGCCGCACGGCGATCGTCCGACGGACTGGCGCGACAGGGTCCGCTCCGTCCTGGACCGGTTCCCCCCCAACTCGTCGAGCCCCGAGCTCGTGGCGGCACTCGACCTCCTCGGGGCCTAGGGGCCAGGCCACCAACCCGCCCGTCCGGGCCCCGCGCGGGCCCGCCCCGGGACGCGGCCGGTCAGATCCGGCCCGCCGCCAGCCGCAACATGTCGACCGAACCCGCACCGTCGACCGCGATGACCTGACCGGAGACGAACCGAGCGGCCGGGCTGCACAAGAAGAGGGTGAGGCAGGCGATGTCCGTCCCGTGGCCGTGCATCCCCAGGGGGTTGGTGGGCCGCGAAGGCGCGTTCGGCACCGCCTCGGTGAAGCGCTCGAGCCCCTCGGTCGCCTCGATCGACCCGGGGGCGATGGCATTGACCCGTATTCCGTAGGGCCCCCATTCCACGGCGCACGTCCGGGTCAGGGAGTCCACCCCGGCCTTCGCTGCGGCCACGTGCGCCTGATACGCCACCCCCCGCAGCTCGAACGGCGCCGAGATGTTGACGATCGACCCGCCATTGTCGCGGAGCCACACGTCGAAGGCGGCCCGGCTGACGTTGTAGGTGCCGAGGAGGTCGATGTCGACGATGGCTTTGAACCCGTTGGGCGAGATCGACGACATCGGCGCGGGGAAGTTGCCGGCCGCGTCGTTCACCACGATGTCGAGTCGGCCTTGCCCCGACAAGAGCCTCTCGAGCACCGCGCGCACCGCGCTCGGATCACGCACGTCGAACACGTCGAAGGAAGCATCGATCCCTTCGCCACGCAGCTCGCCCACCGCCGCCTCGAGGTTCTCGCGCTTGCGACTGGCCATGACGACCTGTGCACCGACGGACCCGAGAACCCGGCAGATCTCCTTGCCGATGCCCGTCGCCCCGCCGGTGACGAAGGCCACCTGGCCCTCGAGGAGCCCCGGGGCGAAGCAGTCCGTTGCGACGAGCCCAGCTGTGTCTTCCATCTCGACCTCCCGATCGCCGACGGGCAGCGACCCACCCCCGGCTCCAGCGCCCGACATTGTGGGTACAGCACTCGATGGTTGTCGAACGCCCGACAGGGCCCCAGGCGCTGCGCAGGGCGCCGGCCGAACACCTTGACGCCGTGTCGTGCTCCGGGTAGGAGATGATGTCCGTGGCACGCGCGACCGACGGGACCCAGCCTGCCTTCGAGCAATGGGGCGTGGCCGAGTTCGATTTCCCAGGCCCCACCGACGGCGACCCCTTCGGCGTTCGCTTGGCGGCCGACCTCGAAGGCCCCGGGACAGCACTGCGCGTCACGGGCTTCTACGACGGCGACGGCACCTACCGCCTGCGTCACATGCCAGACGCACCCGGCTCGTGGACTCTGCGCACCGTGTCCGACGTGCCCGAGCTCGACGGGCTCACACGTTCGTACACATGCCTCCCCCCACGGTCCGGAGTCCACGGCCCGGTGTCGGTGACCGCGGGCGCGCAGTTCACCCATGCCGACGGCACCCCGTTCCGGCCGCTCGGCACCACGTGCTACGCCTGGATCCACCAACCAGCGGCCCTCCAGCGCCAGACCCTGCGCACGCTGGCAGAGTCGCCTTTCAACAAGGTCCGCATGTGCGTCTTCCCGAAGCACTACCGCTACAACGAGCGCGAGCCGGATCTCTACCCGTACCCGCTGCGGCGCATCGGATCGAGTGCCTGGCACTTGGAAGACGGCGGCATCGACGCCGGATGGGACTTCGACTGGGATCGCTTCGCTCCCGCGTTCTTCCGGCACCTCGAGCGACGGATCGTCGACCTGGCCGCGCTGGGCATCGAGGCGGACGTCATCCTCTTCCATCCCCACGACCGCTGGGGGTTCTCACGGCGCACCCCCGACCAGGACGAGCGCTACCTCCGTTATCTGATGGCGCGCTTGGCCCCCCACCGCAACGTCTGGTGGTCATTGGCCAACGAGTGGGACCTTCTCCAGACCAAGTCCGAGGCGCGCTGGGAGCGGATCCTCGAGATCGTGGCGGGCGCCGACCCCTACGGGCACCCCCGTTCGGTCCACAACTGCTTCCGGTTCTTCGACCACTCCCATCCCTTGGTGACCCATGCCAGCATCCAGCACCAGGAGCTCGACCGGGTGGTCGTCTGGCGGGACCGCTACACCAAGCCGGTCGTGGTCGACGAGTTCGGCTACGAGGGCGACCTCGCCGAGGAGTGGGGCAACCTGTCGGCCGCCGAGCTGGTGCACCGGTCGTGGCAGGTGTCCGTCGGCGGCGGCTTCCCCACCCACGGCGAAACGTACCAGGATCCTGGTGACGTCCTGTGGTGGTCGCACGGCGGGACGTTGCACGGCGAGAGCGCGGAGCGCCTCGCCTTCCTGCGCGCCGTGCTCGACGACGCTCCGTTCCCCCTCGAGCCCGTGCTGACGTCGCTCCCCACCCTGATGGCGCTCATGGGGCGGCGCGAGGACCACACCCTGGAGCAGTACCTTGCGCTGATGCGCGAGCGCGCGGCCGACCTGCTGGCCGCCTCACCGCCGTTCGTGGCCTCCTTCCCCGGGCTCGAGCGACCTCACGAGTTCCAGCTCCTGTACCTCGGGCCTCGTCAACCCCGCTCCCTCGACGTCCTCGTACCCACCGGCGAGACCTACCGCGCCGAGGTGCTCGACACCTGGGGCATGACGATTCACCGCCTGTCCGACGCGGTCCGCCACGGCGACACCCTCGAGCTCCCGGGCCATCCCTACCTGGCCGTGCGGTTGACTCGGGTCGGCTGACCTCCCCGTCCGCCGCGCTACGCCACCGTCGCCGCCTCCTCCTTCGCCAGCTTCGCCAGCTCCTCGGTGACGACGCGCTCGTGCTCTTCGAGGTCGCGTCGTGCCGCACGCGGGCTCCAGCGGCCGCGCATGAAGAAGATCAGCACCACGAAGACGGCCATGCCGCACTCGCACACCAGCCACCAGCGCTTCCACTCGTCGGGCGACGCCTTCTGGGCCGGCACCAGCTTCTGCTCGGCGACGAGCAGGCTGGCCAGGTTCTGCGAGTGCACGCCTACCTTGGCCTGGATCTCCGCTTCGCTCACGTGCTGCCCGTTCCGGATCTCGGTCGCCAGGGGCGAGTAGGCCAGCAACCCGAGCACCTGCGGGTTGGACAGGCCGCCGGCCTGGCCCACCGCCTTGAGCAGGTTGTTGGTCTGGTTGCAGCCGCTCAGAATCTTGGCCAATGTCTGGGGCCCCGGCTCACCTGTCGCCTCCAGGTTGGCGATGACCGTCTCGGGTGCCTTCGTCGGCGAGCAGCTCGTCGTCGACGGCGCGTACGGCTGCGCGGCCTGGATCGTCTGCAGCGTGGCACCGGCATTCTGGTTGTCCACCAGCACGGTCGACGTCGTGACCACGTAGGGCAGCACCAGGAACGAAAGTGCGACGGTGATGCGCAGGATCCAGCCCCAGATGGCCAACCCGGTGGCGGCCAGCGCCGGGTTGTGCGACTCGACCTGCTCGGTGTAGTTGGCCATCCACGGCGCGTAGGCCATCGAGTTGAATACGGCCAAGAGCACGACCACCAGGACGCTGGCGTAGTACCCGGTGTGCGGATAGCCGGTCTGGTGAATGAGGAAGCCAAGCATGACCATGGTGCACAGCGCCCCGACCAGCATGAACGGCTTGCGCACCCGCGCCCAGTCCGACAGCAGGCCCGAGATCACCAAGCCGATGGAGAGCGCGGCAGCCAGCCATACGTTGATGCCATTGGCCTGCGGCGTGGTCCGGTTGTACGTGACCACCCAGTAGATGGTGAGCACGCTCACCGACGCGTAGTAGAAGAGCAGGAACACCGAGATGGCGATCGATGACGAGATCAGGTCGATCTTCAACATGGAGCGAATGGGGTGCGCGATGGCTCTCTCCACGTCGATCCCCTGGGCCCGCGCCTCGACCAGCGCCCGTTCACGTTCGGACACCATGAGCTGGTCGCGCAGTTGCGGAGACAGCTCGCGCAAGAAGAGGAACGAGATGAGCACGACGGCCATGCAGACCAGCCCCGAGATTATGAATTGGTCCTGCCACGGCTTGAGGTGAGGGAGCGTGTGGGTGGCAACCAGACTGGCGCACAGCGCGCCCATCGTCGGGCCGAGCGCCCAGAACCCCATGGCCACGCCACGCCCCATCTGCGGCGAGAAGTCGCGCATGAGCGCCGGCGTCGAGACCAGGATCACACCTTCGACGAAGCCGATGATGCAGTAGGACAACGAGAACCAGAGCTTCTCGTGGATGTGCGGGATGGCGAACAGCTGGATGAGTGCCACGACGAACGTGCCGTAGATGGTGAGGTTGGCCCGGCCCACTCGGTCGGACAACCCACCGACGAACGCGCTGAACGCCCCGATGGCGTTCGACACCACGAGCAGGTACAAGAAGTACCGGAATGACATGTTGTAGTAGGGCAGCATCAACGGCGTGACTGCACCCTCCACGTAGTAGAGGTAGTAGAGCATGATCGTCGTGAGCACCACGATCCCCAGGTAGCCCATGCGTGGCCAGGTGTCGGGGTACGAGGTGAGTTCTCGGCGCCCGAACGCGTTGGCCCACTTGCTACGAGGGGGTGCCACTGCCGCTGTCGTGGTCATGTTCCTGGTCCCCTTTCTCGAGTTCGCCGAACCCCACCCTCCGGGGCGCCCCCACTTGGGATCCCGGTCAGAGCAGCGAGGGTGCCGGGTCCGCTCAGATGCTAGGGCGGCGACGCACTCCTCTGTCGGGTTGCCCGTGAATGGGGACTTCCGGCTCTAGAGCCGGCCGGGCTCCCCGCCGCACAATCACGCCGCGGGGAGGCAGACGATGACCGAGGCAGCGACCACCCGGGTGGGGGCGGACACGATGAGCGGCTCTGACGCCCTGCTGTGGACCATCGGCGCCGATCCCGTGATGCGCCCGACCATCGTTGCCGTCCTCGTTCTGGGAGGCCCGCCTGACTGGGACGAGGTTCGTTCCCGGGTGGCTCGGCTGACCGAGTTGGTGCCGCGGCTGCGCTCGCGAGCGGTCCCCCGGCCACCCGGCCTCGGGCGCCCGCAGTTCCTCGCCGACCAGGCTTTCGACCTTGCAGCGCACCTCCGGCGCATGCGGCTCCCCGAACACGGGCGGCTGCGCGACGTGCTCGACTTGGCCCAGACCATGGCCACCACCGCGTTCGACCCGGCGCTGCCGCTCTGGGAAGCTGTCGTCGTCGAGGAGGTGGAAGGGTCGCGCGCCGCCGTGGTGCTCAAGGTGCACCACGCGCTCATCGACGGCGTCGGCGGCCTGAGCGTGCTGGCCCACCTCTTCGACGGCCTCGAGGGGGCCGACGAGGCGACGGCGGCCGCCGCCCGCGCGCCCGGGCGCGCCACCTCACGCTGCGGCCTCGACTTCACCGGTGCGCTCCGCATCGTCGGCGACGGGGCCGACGCTCTCGTGCACCCCTTCCGCTCCTTCGGGCGCCTGGCCGCTCTCGGTGGCTCGGTGGCTCGGCTCATGGCGCCCTCAGGGCGACCCCTCTCACCGATCATGCGGGGCCGCAGCTTCCGGCGCCACGCGGAGATCCTGGACCTGGACCTCAGCCTGCTCCACGAGGGGGCGCATCATTGGCACGGCACCGTCAACGACGTCTTCGTGGTGGCGGTCGTCCGCGGCCTCGCCCGCTACCACGAGCAGCGAGGCGCCCCCGC
>Ga0187784_10003293_pt1 | contig 13024 bp, 13 predicted proteins | sample 1015_SJ02_MP15_2_FD_132964 | JGI IMG/M metagenome (GOLD analysis project Ga0187784, IMG submission 132964) | Tropical peat soil microbial communities from peatlands in Department of Meta, Colombia - 1015_SJ02_MP15_20_MG | ecosystem: Environmental > Terrestrial > Soil > Wetlands > Peat | place... | reverse complement strand
GTTAGGATTCTTTTAGAAGTGGCTTAGAACAAAATCCATCAAACGCTTATGCCTTGATAAAACGTCAACTATGGCTCTTGTGGCTTTGACTATCTGAACGTCAAACAGTCTTGATACGGCTAATGTAAATACAAAAGAGAATATGCCCAAGGGAATTTCTAGGATGAGGTTTAAGGAGTGGAAAATAAGCAAGTAAACAAACGTGACCGAAGCACCAAGTAAACCCATGAGAACTGAGCGTATAATGAAATATAGCCTCTGATGCCACACCGACTGCAGCAGCGCCTCTGCAAGAGCTTTTTTTCCCACCTCTCGCTCGGCGTAAGTAGGCGCTTCATTCGAGTGCTGAAACAAAGTTTTCGCATTACGCATATTTGTCAAATGCAGAATCTTTATCATTTCATCGGACCCTGCAAGCTCTTTCGAGCTTTTGCTTTCAATTTCATCCATTATCTTTTGACTCAGATCTTCGATTTCTTGGTCGCCACTTGAAGTTGAAGCCATTTGCAAAACCAGCTGAAAACTTACTTTTTAAACAATAACTTAATGATCTTAATATGCTTTAATCCAGAAAGTGAAGTTGCGCAAGCAGCTGAGAAAAAAGCTTGATTGATTTAGTAATTTGATAATAGAAAAGGCAATTGGTCCTTCTCAATAATTAAGTCTCATGTGAGAAAAAAGACCTGATAGAAAAAAGCTGCCTTAAGAGAATTATTATTTCTTTTTGACTTTTTCTTCTAAAGCCTTCAATCGGGCTTCTAAATCGTCAATTCGTTTCTTTTCATCATGAGTCGCTGCAGAAGTATGCTTTTTCACTGTTGCTTCAAGCTCATCAATTTTTTTCTTAAGTTTATCCATTTCACTAGACATTTCGTTTCACCCTAAAATTCTTAATCACCAGCAAATAAAAACTTTTACTTAACAAAATCTGGTGTGCCTGTTATTGCTTGGTTGCAACGTACGGTTTGACCATTTTCGCCGGATCAACGATACGGTTGAACTCATCTTCTGTTACGAAGCCGAGCTTTAGTGCAGCCGCATTCAACGTAAGATCGTTATCCATTGCGTAGTGCGCAATCTTCGACGCTTTGTCGTAACCTATGACAGGTACGAGCGCTGTTACGAGCATCAGCGACCGGTTCACATATTCTTTAATCCTCTTTATGTTCGGCTGGGTTCCCTCGATTAGGAACTTGCGGAAGTTTGTGCACCCATCGGCCATAATTGTGATTGAATGGGTCACGTTAAAGATGATAAGAGGCTTATAGACGTTCATTTCAAGGTAACCCCCGGCGTCTCCGAAGCCTACGGCCACATCATTTGCCATAACTTGGACGGCTATCATCGTCAGCGCCTCGGCTTGGGTTGGGTTTACCTTCCCCGGCATGATTGACGAACCTGGCTCGTTTTCTGGGACAATCAGCTCGGCGAAACCTGCCCGCGGGCCACAGGACATCAACCGAATGTCGTTGGCTATTTTGTAGAGTGACACAGCCAGCGTACGTAACGTCCCGGAAAACTGTACCATATCATCATGCGCACCCTGCACCGCGAACTTGTTTGGCGCGCTTACGAACGGGAGCCCTGTAAGCTTGGCGATTTCAGCGGCTGCCGCTTCCCCGAAGCCAGGCGCCGAATTGATTCCAGTGCCAACTGCTGTACCACCAAGCGCAAGGCGATAGACACCTCTTAGGGCGTCCTCAATTCTATCAAGATTGTCCGCGAGCATGCCCGCGTAACCCGACCATTCCTGCCCGAGCGTGATTGGGGTTGCATCCTGCATGTGGGTGCGTCCGATCTTGATAACGTCTTCCCACTCCTCATGCTTCGCAGCAATCGAGTCGTGTAGCGCCTTCACCGCGGGGATCAGTTTCTCCTTCGCATTGACCGCCGCCGCGATGCACATTCCCGAAGGAAACGTGTCGTTTGACGACTGCGCCATATTGACGTGATCATTAGGGTGAACTGGCGTCTTGCTTCCTAATGGCGTGCCTGCTAGTTGGCAGCAGCGGTTAGAGATTACCTCGTTCATGTTCATGTTAAACTGTGTGCCGCTTCCAGTCATCCACACGTGTAGAGGAAACATGTCAAGATGTTGGCCTGCTAGGATTTCGTCACAGACCTCAACGATGAGTTTGTGGCGTTGATCATCAAGCCGCCCGTCCTGATGGTTCGCGTTGGCTGCAGCTTTCTTCAAGATGGCATAGGCAGTTATCATTTCAGATGGAATTAGATCCTTGCCAATGCTGAAGTGCTCCAGCGAACGTTGGGTTTGGGCCCCCCAGAGCTTGTCGGCGGCAACATCTACTACGCCGAAACTGTCTGTTTCCTTACGAATATCCGTCATATTATCTTAATCTCCAGTCAAATTTCAATACAAGCCAGAAGACCCTTATATAGATGTAAATCCCACCGGCATGGCTCTTGAGAGAGAACTGTCCCGTTTACCAAGTTTAGAGTTTAGGCCATCAGAGATCTAGATTGGAGCGGGTCCGATGGGATTTGAACCCATGACTTTCAGCTCTCTTCTCACCCCAAATGGGCGTTAGAAGGCTGACGCGCTATCCGTACTGCGCCACGGACCCTTTTCGGCTTTTTAATGATACACATCTAAATATAATTTTACCTATTGCTAACATTGAAGAAAAACGTGTTTTTTGTTTCCTTAAGAAGGGTTCAACCTATTTGAGTTGCTAACTCTTAGTTTTTCCACTTCAGCTTTATCTGGAATTGATACTGTTAAGGATTTGTTGAGGGCTTCTCGGCCAAAATTTACTTTAACTTTGCCGCCTTTAGCGTCTGAATAGTAAGCGGTTAGTTTGGCTGCTGTTTCAATGGCTTTTTTGGTTTTCGGTCCCTGCAAAATCGTTATTGGACCTACAATTTCGGGCAGTTCAAAGTAGTATTCGCTCCACGTTTTTCTAGCGGTTAAAAACTTGTTTTCCGCCTCGTTTCTTCCGACAACGATTTTGTTTTTACGTGACCTGAAATGCCTCCCAACTCTGAGCAGAGCGATATCAGCCATCGAAACACTCTTCTTATAGGTGAAGAGATCTCGGATTTTCTTTGCGTATTCCTCGTAGGTTAATAGGCATCCGCCGGCAGGACAAGGGTAATCTTTAATTCCAAACTCGCCTGCAAGCTTGAACTGGGGCTTCCTTGACCGACCTTGAATATCCATTAGCATAGACCTGTTAACTAAACCCTTCTTCTCCACATCTGTTTCAGGCAGCAACCGGGCGGATAATGGCCTTAAAACTTTACCATTCAATCCGGCTTCCTTTTCAATAAGCTTCATTGCCTGATAATGCTGAGACATAGGCCGCTCATCCAAAACTTCGCCTGTGAAAATGAAGGCTGCACCCATCTCTTTTGCGTATTTTTTGGCTTTTTTCATGAGGAAGATTCGGCAGTCAATGCAGGGGTTCATGTTCCTGCCGTAACCATGCTTGGGCTTGCGAAGCATCCGTAAATAATCGTTCCCGGCTGCAACCGTTTTTAGGGGCACATTCAGCTGTTTAGCTGCATCCACTGCTGCGCAACCGTCTTTTTTGCAGAGGCAAAACGGGCTCCTAACGTTAAAGGCGGTTACTTCGATGCCTTGCTTTAGAATCATCTCTGTAGCAAGAATACTGTCTAATCCACCAGAAAGTAAACCTAAAGCCTTTACGCCAGTCATATCGCCAATAGCATTCTTCATCCTAAATAATAATCTAACGATAAATAATAGAAGAAAAAACTATACAAACTTGGCAAAGAACAAACCTTAATTTATAAAATTTTTTCTTGAATCTAGACGTGCAATCTTTGAGCGCGCTGTGTCCCCGAAAGTGGTTAAGCGCGTGCATTGAAATTTTTAGGAGCAAGGAGACAGTAAATCTTTTTTTCTTCTTGATTTTGTTCAAGTTGTTTTAGGTTGCTTTTTTGAATTAAAGCTTAAATCGTTTGCAGGTTGAATCGCAAATAATCGCGTTTAATCGCAAATAATCGCGTTTAATCGCAAATAATCGCAAATAATCGCAAATAATCGCGTAGAGAAGTGCATATGACTTTAGAGGAAAAGTCAGTTTCAAATCAACATTAAGATGCGAGAAAATCATTGTTCCTAAACTATGCCGGCGGCAGCACAAACTTGAAGCCTTCCAAGTTAAGAGTAACAGTAAACATCGCCGACCAGTGAAGCAACTAAGAGAGTTACTTAACTAAAATGCGCAGGAGCTAACTCATTTGATACGAGACCCCGTATCAAAACAAGCTTTAATTTTCGGGACATGCCAGCACGCGAAAAATTTAGTTAGTATGCAACTGTCAGCAACACTAAATTCATGCCCAATCTTTTTCCAAAAATTACATAATTGAGATCTGGTATCATTGTTACTGGTACGTTTTAGTCCCGTTCCGAAATTCTGGTTTTCAGCTATCCCCAGCTTGTACCCTTTTCAGTAGAATAATTTAAAAACCCATTTGAAAATAAAATATTTGGATTTATGTTCACTAATTGAGGACCAACTTTGGACATCAGCATCTTTATCCCAGTTTACAAGGAATCGAGCCAGTTAGCGTCCATACTAAAAAAACTAAGTTCTCAAAACATCACAAAAGAAATTTTTGTTACAGTTGATGAGCCAACTCAAGATTTTTCCGAAAAAATGAAGCAGTTAGAGAACGATAACCTAACATTCATCGTTAACAAGGAGCGCGTTGGGAAGGCGAATGCACTGAACAGCTCGGTTAAGTTGTCTTGTGGGAAGGTGCTGCTTTTCCTCGATTCCGATGTTGAAATAAGTAATGATCCTGATTTTTTGAGAAAAATTATTATGGAAATGCAGCAGGTTGACGTGCTTGATATCAAAAAGAGGGTTATCAAAGGAAAATCATTTTTGTCCAAGATGGCTTATTATGAATATTTCATGTTTAACATTAACACTTGGTTATCATCGCGGTACATGCAAAAGTGTCCAGCGGTGAACGGTGCTGCGTTTGCAATTAAACGGGAAATATTCGAGAAAGTAGGGGGTTTCCACAAAACCGTCGCCGAAGACATTGACCTTGCAACAAGAGCTTTCCTCGAAGGCAGCAGTTTCGCGTACACCACCAATGTAGAAGTCAATAATATCGTTTATTCTGAATGGGGAAAATGGTTTAAGCAACGCAGAAGGTGGGCAATAGGTCAAGCGTTGTGGTTCAAACAGTGGTATCGTGATTTAGCAAAAATGTCTATTAAACCTCAAGTTTCCTTGCCGGGCTTGTTCTTCCTTTACCCCTCCCTTGCCATTTTTCTTTTGAGCGTTCTAGCGATAAACCACTGGACGTATAGTGCATTACTGGTTTTCTCACTATTTCTGTCAGTAAAATTCAACATTATAATGCCCGTTTTTCTGGTATCACTCGCTACCGCAGACTTACTTAAGATATTAGTGATTTCGCTATCCAGTTTTGGGTTAACTGCCGCGGTTTTCTACGGGTTCTCCAGAAAACTCGGATTTAAGGAAATGAAACTTCATGAACTGTTCGTTTACTACTTTTTCTATTCCAACATATGGCTGGCGTTAATAATTATCGGTTCAATCCAAGTTTTTGTTTTTAGAAAGAAGGTTGCCCCAGACTGGAGAACTGAGGCGCCAAAAAACGACATCCAACTTACTCCTTATTCATTGCCTGCGCTTTGAGCTCTTTAGGCATCAATTCAATAGCGTACCTTAGAGCTGTTCTAGGCATAATCTTCCTGTTTTTAACGACGTAGTCGAAAACTTCTTTTTGGTGCCTACGGCTTTCCTCTTTAAGCAGCCACCCATAACCCTTCTGCACCATATCATCCTGATCACGCAATAACATGTCACATATTTCGAAGGCTTCGTGCATGAAATTGCCTTTTTTGGCTGGAACAATAAGCGACACAGCAGCAGCCCGTTTAAGCCAGCGGTTTTTAGATTTAGCCCAGCTTTTCACTTCGCTTATGCTTTCTGGGTACTTCTGGATTAAGTCGCCGATAGTGTGGTTGCAGAAGCCGTCACATTTAGCCCAATTATTAATGTACGACTCAATCCACACTCTGAATGTTACCAAATCGCTTGGTTCAAGGTGCTCGATATAGTTAGGCAACCAGAAGGAAACTATGAACGCTTCTTCAGTATAGTCTGAACGGAAAAACTCTTCGCATAACTTAAAAATCGTTTGCTTATCCAAGGTTTTTACTTGGATCCAATATTTTTTGGCTATTTTGCCAACAACTTCAGTTTTAACCCCGTAGTATTTTACATGTCCTTTAAAAAAGCGCTGAAAACTTTTTTGTATTTGCTGGTCCGTATTAGCTTTTAGTTCATCTCTTATTTGAGCAAGGATATTGTTCATGCCGCTAAATCAGTTTTTTATGAATAATAGCTTTTTCTAAATATTATTTTTACGAGAAAGTTGAAGGCAAAAACGAGGAAGGAATTGCTGGTCAGTAGTCTTCCATTTGGTAGAGGCCGAGATCTATGTTTAATGGTTTTTCAGGTTCATGGGCGTCTTCTAAGTCATAGAGGTGCTGTGTAGCCCTCTCCAGTCTGCTTGTTCTTTTAACAGGCATTTTGTTTTTAACCATCCTGACGTTCATCTTGTTTTTCGGTTTACGGACTACTTGTGAACCGCCAATAACCACCGAGTTGTCAATCATTTTTGGAGAAACTTCAATCTTCACATCGTCAATGCATAATGGCTTTATTGCGTCTTCATGTACGTTTTTAGTCAACGCCTTTGCGCCTCCATACCTCGGCACTAATTAAGTCTCGAATTGCAACCCTGATGGCTTCGGCACGGTTAGGGTAGAATCTCTCGTCTACCAGCTGGTCCAAAGCTTTTATATACGTTTCAGGTAGATACAGAGTGATCAATTTCATTTTCGTTATTCTCTCCCAAATAGCGAGTTAATAAAACAAAGCGCTTGTTGTTGTCTATATCTCTGTATATCATGCTTTAAATATGCTTATAACATGTTAGTTACTTAGTTTATAAGCTTTTTATATGACATAGTGCAGTTTTCTGTTAATTTTTGTTAAGAAACATTTATGTTTTTATCTCTTGTTGAAGCTTCTTACGTCCTTGGTGATACATGACCCTTGCAGGTTTACATCAGAAGCTTTGGCTGTTCGGCAAATCTGGCTGATAGCGAGGTTTTAGCAGGTTGCCTAGCACAAGCCGGCTTCCAACTTGCAGCATCGGAAGCTGAAGCTGACATGCTAATCTACAATACCTGCGCTGTAAAAGGTCCAACGGAAAACCGCATCATCAACGCTTTGAAGCGTGTCCCAAAGAACAAGAAACTCATAGTTGCCGGGTGTTTGCCCATGATTAGCTTTGACCGGTTGATCCGTGAAGTTTGCTTCGACGGCGCAGTGGGTATTATCGAGGGCAAAGGAATTGTGGATGTGGTTACACGTGTTTTGGGTGGCGAAAAAGTTTTAGAACTTGGAAGTTCGAAGGCTAAGCCGAAGCTTAATCTACCAAGAGTTAAGTCTAATCCCGTTGTAAGTATCGTGCCCGTGAATTACGGTTGTTTGGGTTCCTGCGCGTATTGTTGCGTTGTTTTTGCGCGCGGTCACTTGCGAAGCTGCAGCATTAAGGAAGTTGTCGAGCGCGTGAGAAGTGATTTTGAATCTGGCGCAAAAGAATTTTGGGTAACTTCTCAGGACGCCGCCTGTTACGGAAGAGATTTTGGCAGCAACCTTGCGGAATTGCTGGAAGCACTGGTCGATTTAGCTGGTGAGTTTAAGGTTCGAATTGGCATGATGACGCCAAACATGGTCACCGACATGCAGACTAAGCTGATCCATGCTTTTAAGAGTGATCAAGTCTTCAAGTTTTTGCATTTACCCTTTCAAAGCGGCGATAACAACACGTTGAAGAGGATGCGTAGATTTTATACTGCTACGCAATTCAAGAACATTGTTGAAGCTTTTAGGGCCGAGTTTCCCGACTTGACGCTTGCCACTGATGTTATTGTTGGCTTTCCAGGCGAAACGGTCGAGGCTTTTGCGAACACGCTTAAGCTTTTGGAGGAAGTTAAGCCTGATGTGGTTAATGTTTCAAAATTTTTTGCCAGACCCAAAACTTTGGCAGCAAAAATCCAGATGGGTTTGGTTGAACGGGAAGAAATTAAGCGCAGGAGTGGTGTTGCTGCACAGATGGCTAAGCGGATTTCTTTTGAGCGGAATCAGCGTTGGATTGGCTGGGTTGGCGAAGTGTTGGTAGACGAGAAGGGCAAAGTGGAGGGTTCATGGGTGGGACGCAATTTTGCCTACAAACCAATCGCCATAAAAAGTAAGGATAACTTGCTAGGCAAAACGGTAAGAGTTAAGGTTGTGGAGGCTTATGGGACTTATCTTAAAGGGGCAATATCTGAATAAGCCCTTCAGTTTTTGTGGAACGCTTAAATAATTTTGGCTACCTTATTCGTTTGTGTTGTAAAATGACTGAATCTCAATCGAGTATTTACTTTTTTAATACTTTAACGCGTAAGAAAGAAGTTTTTAAGCCGTTAGAACCTGGCAAAGTGAAAATATATACTTGCGGTCCCACGGTTTATGACTACGCTCACATTGGAAATTTCAGGGCTTTTCTGTTTGAGGATTTGTTGAAGCGTTGGCTTGTATACCGGGGCTTCAAAGTCGCGCATGTCATGAACCTGACAGATATCGACGATAAAACGATTAAGGGCAGCCAAAACCAAAAGGTGCCTCTTAAGCGATACACCGATTTTTATGTTAACGCGTTTTTTGAAGACATTAAAGCCTTAAACATTGAACTCGCAGATGTTTACCCTAGAGCTACTGAGCATATTCCCGAGATGGTTGCTCTAATCAAAACTTTGATTAGTAAAGGTTATGCTTACCGTGGCGAAGACGGCTCAATCTACTTCGCCATATCCAAGTTCCCCGACTACGGCAAACTCTCAAAAATCAAACCTGCCGAGCTCAAAGCAGGTGCAAGAGTAAGCCAAGACGAATACGCCAAAGAAGAAGCACAGGATTTTGCCCTCTGGAAGGCTTGGGTGCCGGAAGACGGCGACGTGTTTTGGGAAACGGAGGTTGGCAAAGGCAGACCTGGATGGCATATTGAATGCAGCGCAATGTCCATGAAGTATCTTGGGGACACCTTTGACATTCACTGCGGCGGGGTTGACAACATGTTTCCACATCATGAGAACGAGATTGCGCAAAGCGAGGCTGCAACGGGCAAGAAGTTTGTAAATTACTGGTTGCATAACGAGCATTTGCTTGTCGAAGGCAAAAAAATGTCTAAGCGCTTCGGCAACTTTCACACGCTTCGAGATCTACTGGCAAAAGGATACGACCCGATTACAATAAGGTACCTGCTGATGTCTACAAATTATCGGCAGCAGTTCAACTTCACTCTTGAAGGCTTAGAATCCGCGAAAGGGGCAGTGGACAGGCTTAGAAATTTTGTTCGGCGTTTACATGAGACTGAAGGCAAAGAAAGCAAGGGCAAAGTCACCGTTTTAACTGCAAAAATTGAGGCATGCTTTGGCGGTTCAATGGATGATGACTTGGATATTGGAATTGCATTGGCGTCGCTTTTTGATTTCGTGCGGGAAATCAACAACCTGCTTGACGCAGGCATGGTAAGCAAGCAGGAGGCGGCAGATGTTGGAGGTTTGATGACGAGGTTAGATGAGATTTTAGGTGTTATTGGCAAAGTGGAAGTAGAAGAAGCCTTGCCCGCGGATATTGACGGTTTAGTTCAGAAACGTGAGGAAGCCCGAAAAACCAAGAATTGGAAGGAAGCCGACGCCATAAGAGCACAGCTTAAAGCAATAGGCATCGTGCTTGAAGATACAGCGCAAGGCGTAAGGTGGCATAAAGAGAAAGCTTAAACAGTTTTGCCCTCAAAATTCCATTCTTTAGCACCGTACTTTTCTTTAAATAGCCTATTTGCAAGCTCCCCCTCGTAAGATGTTAACTCGCCAGGTTCAAGTTGAATCTTTAAAACCGCCTTAAAGCCTTGTGCAAGCGAATTTGCGACTGTTTCAGGCATAACAGCGTGGCCTAACTCGCCTTGGATGCTGGTGATTTTACGCTTTGCAATATCTGCGGCTTGGGTGCAACTGGCGTTTTTTAGTTTTAGCAGCGTGAACATTTTTGGCAAATCAACACTTCGCAGCAAAGTACCGTGTTGGAGTACCACTCCGCGAGTAATTGTTTGGCTGCTTCCTGAGATTTTTTTGCCATTAACGGTCATGTTTGGGCAGTTTTTTGCGTCACCGCTACTGAAGTCAGCAGTTATCCCCAAAAGCCTAAGTGCATCTTTTATTGCCTCATAAATTTTGGCGTAAACGGTGGTGATGTCCGCTGTGCCTAAGTCAGTTGTTTTGGCGATTACACCATAGGTGACTTCGCCCTCAAAATCATGATAAACGGTGCCGCCGCCACTAATACGCCTAACCACATCAACACCCAACCGTTTGCAAGCATCCAAGTAAACCTCAGCCTCAGGATTCTGGTTCTTGCCAATGCTAACGGCGGATGGTTGCCAACGATAAAATCTTAGCGTGTTCGGCACTTCCCCAGAGATTTTTGCTGTTAAGATTGCCTCGTCAATCGCCATATTCGTAAACGCGTTATCAGTTTGAAGCGGCAGTAAACGCCAAGTATCCACACAAATCAACCCTTTCCTAATAAAAAATTGAATATCGCTTAAAACTATTATGCAAATGAAAATGGACTAATACAGATATGCTCATATCAAGTTGCAAAATAATGTAAAACTTTGAGATTACCTAGTGGTTACACAAATTACCGTTTTGCTTGAACCTGCCGAAGAACGTGGTTTAAGTTGTCAAGTGTTTGGAGTTTCAAGTTGCCAGCCAAATGAATCCAAACAAGAAACCATAAGCAACATCGAGGAAGCCATAGAAGGTTATCTGGAAGTCAAGGCAAAACTCCTTGACCTTTTTAATACTAAAGATTGCGCCATGAGAGATGGATAGGGTATCAATTTTGTTATTGAATTTCTCTATCTAAATCGAAGATAGGGGTGTGCTTTTTTGTTAGTGAGGAATAAGTTGAAAAAGACTGTATTACTCGGATAACTAATTTCTCAACAACTTGCTTCTTTCCGTTGAGATAAAGCCTTAAAAACTGAACCTGCCTTTTTAAGGAAAAGAGGCAGAGTAATTGAAGGTCATCTCTGGTCCAGCGTCGGGAGAGCTTGCTGAAGCGGTTTCAGCGTTAACTGGCTTTAGGAATGTTCCTGTTGCTTTCAAGGTTTTTCCTGATGGGGAATCATACGTGCGTTTGGAAGGTAACGTTAAAGGTGAAAACGTAGCTATTGTGCAGACAACTTGCCCGCCAGCGCAGGATAGTCGGCTTTTTCAGCTAGCGTTCATGGCTGACGCGGCAAAGCGAGCCGGAGCAAGCAAAGTCACGGCTGTTGTGCCGTATTTGGCTTATGCGCGTCAGGACAAGATGTTTCTGGTGGGCGAGGATATAAGTATTGAAACTGTGGCGAGGATGATGAAGGCTGGTGGGATCGACGAGTTATTAACCGTTAACATTCACTCGGAGGAGGCGCTGGGGCAGTTTCCGTTTCCAGCCAAAACAGTGAGCGCTATACCGCTTTTGGCTCAGTATTTCGTTGACAAGGGCTTCAAGGGTGCATTTGCCCTGTCACCTGACAAGGGTGCAATGCATATTGCTAAGCAGGCGCAGGAGGTTTTAGGCGGTGATGTTGGAAGTTTGGATAAGCAGCGTGACCGCTACACTGGACAAACCAAGCAGACAGCCAAAGTCTTAAACGTGAAGGGTCAAATCGTAATCATTTTTGACGACATAATTAGCACAGGCGGCACAATCGCGGGAGCGGCAAAAATTCTCCTCGAACAGGGTGCTAAACATGTTTTCTGCGCTTGCGTCCATGGCTTATTGATTGGCGATGCTGAAAACCACATCCTAGCCGCAGGCGTGGAAGAAATCGTGGGAACCGACAGCGTGCCTGGCAGCGTGAGCAAAGTTTCGTTGGCTCCGCTTATAAGCCAAGAACTTAGGGCGCAAAAATAGTGGCAAAACTATTTTTTCTCTTATCAGGCGAAAATGAATCGCTGCCTGCAGCTGAAGTTAAGGCGATACTGGAAACGGAAGGCTACCCATACGCAAATACTCAGGAGTTCGATCAGCTCCTGCGGTTGGAAGCAAAATTGGACAGCGTGCAAGCCGTTCAAGTTCGTTCAGCTTACACGCGAGTTTGTGCAATGGAACTTTTTGTTTCAAACGCAAACCTAACGGACATTGCTAAAGCTGCTTCCCAAACCAACTTCAAAGTTGTGCTTAAAGCTGGCGACAGCTTTTTGGTAAGAATAAACCGCATAAAAAACTACGCTGACGAAGCCCTGAATACAATGGTGCTTGAAGGCAAACTGGGTAAGCAAATCCTAAACTGCACTGAAGGAGCAAAAGTAAGCCTCAAGAACCCGGATAAAACCTTCCTAGGAATAATAACTAGCGAAAAACTTGTTTTAGGCTTAAAACTTACAGATATAACCTCCAAAACCTTCTCAGAACGCAGACCCCGCAAAAAACCCTTCTTCCACCCATCAGCCATGCCGTCAAAGCTTGCACGTTGCATGGTGAATTTGGCGCATGCGAAAGCTGCAGATTTGGTCTTGGACCCGTTTTGCGGAACGGGCACTTCGCTTATTGAAGCCACCTACATCGGCTGCCGAGCGTTAGGTGTTGATGCTCAGAAGCGAATGATTTTGGGTTGCAGAAAAAACCTGCAGCACTTCAATATTTCGCCTGAAGGCTTAATCTGGGCTGACGCACGCCAACTGCCCATCACAAAGGTTGATTGCGTAGTTACTGACCCTCCGTATGGCCGCTCATCAAGCACGCTTCGGTCGACGACTAAGCAGTTGGTGCAGGAAGTTTTGGTTTCAGCACACGATTTATTGGGGGTGGGGCAACGGATTTGTATTGCTTCGCCTAAAACATTAAACATCGAAGCGTTAGGTACAGCATTGGGCTATAAGCAT
>Ga0187784_10003292_pt1 | contig 13024 bp, 12 predicted proteins | sample 1015_SJ02_MP15_2_FD_132964 | JGI IMG/M metagenome (GOLD analysis project Ga0187784, IMG submission 132964) | Tropical peat soil microbial communities from peatlands in Department of Meta, Colombia - 1015_SJ02_MP15_20_MG | ecosystem: Environmental > Terrestrial > Soil > Wetlands > Peat | place... | reverse complement strand
GAGCTTGTCGCCGCAAGCCAGCGTGGCCGGCGTACGATCGCCGCCGCCGATTTCTTCACCGGAATGATGGCGACCGCGCTTGCCGAGGACGAATTTCTGCTCGAAGTGCGTTTGCCGTTGCTCGCACCTGATGCGCATTTCGGTTTTTACGAGTTCAGCCGGCGCGCCGGCGATTACGCACTGGCGATGGCACTGACGGTGTACCGCCTCAAAGACGGAATCATTTCCGAGCCCCGCGTCGGAATTGGCGGCGCCGAGGGACATCCACGGCGAATTGCGGAGGCCGAAGCGGCCCTTGCCGGCCAAAAGCCCGGCGATGAAATTTTTCGCGCCGCGGCGGCAGCCGCCGCGGACGCGATCGAGCCGATGGAGGACGCGCATGCCGATGCCGCTTTCCGGCTCGATCTGGTGCGCGCGGTCACACTGCGCGCGCTTGCGCGGACGCTCGCATGAGCGCCCCGACCAAAGGTTCGGGGATGGCCTGGGTTGGCCGGTCGATCCGGCGTCTGGAGGACCCGGCGCTGTTGAGCGGCCGGGGCTGCTTCACCGCCGATTTCAAGGCCGCGCACCGCGTGCGTTTCGTGCGCAGTGCGGTCGCCGCGGGGCGCATTGAGAAGATCACAATCCCGGACGGCGCGACTGTTATCACCGCGTCGCACCTCACCGGCGTGAAGCCGATCGCACCCGCTTTGCATAAGTTCGGATACGTGCAGGTCGAGCAGCCCGTTTTGGCCGAAGGCGTCGTGCGTTTCGTCGGCGAACCGATCGCTGCCGTGGTCGCCCCGAGCGAAGCCCAGGCTGAGGATATTGCCGATCTTGTCTCAGTGGAAATCGCCGAGACAGCGGCGATCTCCGACGCGCGCATTGCACTTGCGCCAGGCGTGCGTACGATTCATGAGGGAGCCGCACGCAACATCGTCGTTGAGGCGAAGTTCGAGACAGCGGGCTTCGGCGCGGCACAAGACGCTGCGGAGCGGCAGATCGTCGTTGAAATCCGCTCGCGCCGTCAGAACGCATCGCCGCTTGAAGGGCGCGCTGGCCTTGCCGCCTACGACGCCGTTTCCGGCCGGGTCACACTCACCTGCGCCACGCAGATGCCGCATCTGACGCGGACCGCCATCGCCGACTTGATCGGAATGGCGGAAAGTGACCTGCGCGTCATCGCACCGGATGTCGGCGGCGGTTTCGGCCAGAAAATGTCGCTCGTGCCCGAATACGTGGTTTTAGTTTGGCTTGCCCGTAAGCTCCGTAGCTCGGTCGCCTGGACGGAGGATCGCCGCGAAAATCTGATTGCCGCATTTCATGGGCGCGATCAGTACTTGCGCCTGCAGGGCAGCTTCGACGGAAACGCGAAACTGCTCGCGCTTCTGGCCGAAGTGACCGCCAATGTCGGCGCCTATTCCTGTTATCCGACCACCTGCGCGGTCGAGCCGCTGATGGCCATGGCGGAATTCCCCGGACCCTATGATGTGCGCGCGTATTCCTGCATCGCCCGCGGCGTGCTGACTAACACCTGCCCGATGGCGCCCTATCGCGGCGTGTCGCGTCCTTCGATCACATTGGCGCTGGAGCGGCTAATGGATGTCGCCGCCGCGCAATTTGCGTTAGAGCCGGCGGAAATTCGGCGAAGGAATCTCATCGACAAATTTCCCTACATTTCGGCAACAGGGCTGAAGCTCGACGAGGCATCATACCGGCAGACGCTGGATATGGCGGTCGCCGCGCTCGATCTGCCGGCGTTCCGCCGCCGGCAGATCGAGGCACGATTGCAGGGCCGCCACCTGGGTTTGGGCCTTGCGACGTTCTCCGAGCGGACCGGCTACGGCACGCCAGCCTTCGCCGCGCGCGGCATGGAGGTGACGCCCGGCTGGGAAACCGTCGAGCTGTCGATGGATCCTTCCGGTTTCGTTGAACTTCGCATCGGCGCCAGCCCGCACGGTCAAGGGCTACGCACCACGCTCGCGCAAATCGTCGCGGACCAAATTGGCGTTGCGCCGGAAAGGATCAAGGTGGTGCACGGCGATACCGACCGCACGCCCTATGGCTGGGGGACCTTCGCCAGCCGCTCCTTGGTCATCGCCGGCGGCGCGAGCCTTCTCGCGGCGCGCAAGGTGCGCGCGAAGCTTTTGCGCATCGCCAGCCGGCTCCTTGAAGCCTCTGCCGACGACATCGTGATTGAAGACGGTGCCGCCCGTATCGCTGGCACCGACCGCGCTCTCGCCATCGAAAGCCTGGCGCGCGCCGCCTACCATCAGGCGCACCTCTTCAACGGCGACATTGACCCGGGCATTTCCGAAACCGCCACCTACGATCCAGCCGGCACTTTCTCGAATGCCTGTCACGCCACTATCGTGGAGGTCGATCCGGAAACCGGACGGGTGCGCATCGAGCGCTTCATTGTCGCCGAGGACGCCGGCCTGCTCGTCAATCCCATGATTGTCGACGGCCAGATCGCCGGCGGCGTTGCCCAGGGCATCGGCAATGCGCTGCTTGAGGAAATCGTGTACGACGAGACCGGCAACATTCTCACCGCCACGCTGGCCGATTTTTTGCCGCCGACGAGCCGCGAGATTCCGCCGATCGAAATTCTGCACTTGGAGACATCAAGCCCAGAGACGGTGACCGGGTCGAAGGGCCTCGGCGAAGGCGGTGCCATTGGGGCGCCGGCCGCTATACTCAACGCCGTCAACGATGCGCTGGCGCCGTTCGGCGTCGCGATCAACGAAATTCCGGCAACGCCGCAAAGGATCCGCGCGGCGCTGCGCGGTGCAAGTGAGCGCCGGCAATGAGCGATCGCAGTGACGTCACGCTGATGATTAACGGACGCACTTATGCCATCTCTGTCGAACCGCGGCGCACGCTGGTCGACGCGATCCGCGAGGATTGCGGGCAGACCGGCACTCACATCGGCTGCGAGCACGGGGTCTGCGGCGCCTGCACGGTGCTGCTCGATGGCGCGCCGATCCGCTCGTGCCTGATGTTCGCGGTGCAGGCCGAGGGCAAAGCCATTCGCACCGTCGAAAGTCTGGCCAATGGCGAAGAGCTCAATACGCTGCAACGCGCTTTCATGGAGCATCACGGTTTGCAGTGCGGCTTTTGCACGCCGGGGTTTTTGATGCTGGTGACCGGGGTGCTGGAACGCCAACCTAACATCGGCGACGAAGAGCTCGTCGATGTGCTTTCGTCCAACCTGTGCCGCTGCACCGGCTATCAGAATATCGTGAAGGCCGTTCGCGCTGCCGCCGCTGAAATGCGGCGGCGCTAGACCGATGATCGCGCCGCAAACCATGAAGTCGCAACACGTCGGCCGTTCGCTGCCGCGCCTGGAAGATCGAACGCTGCTGACCGGACGAGGCCGATTTGCCGCCGACATATCGTTTCCGGGCCAGCTGCATATGCGCGTCGTCCGTTCAAACTTCGCACACGGGCGGCTGCAATCAATCGATGCCAGTGCCGCGATGGCAAAAAACGGCGTGCACGCGGTGTGGACGGCCGCGGACGTCGCCGACATTCCGCCCATTGATTTTCGCTTGAGCCGGGTTGCCGGGCTCGAGCCCTATCGGCAACGGCTCTTTGCCACCGGCCGCGTGCGCTACGTCGGCGAACCCGTCGCGGCCGTTTTTGCCGATGATCCCTATTTGGCCGAGGACGCCGCCGAGCTGGTCGCGCTCGCCATCGAAGAATTGCCGGCGATTCTGAGCGCGCGAGACGAACCCGGGGAGTTCGAGCCAAACCTTTCCACCGAGCCTGCGATCCTGCGTAAAGGCTACGGCAACGTCGACGCTGCGTTTGCGTCCGCGCATGCGATTGTCGCCGCCACTCTTTCCATTGGGCGGCATTCCGGCGTCCCGCTCGAAACACGTGGCGCGATCGCCCGCTATGATGCCGCGCGCAACGTGCTCGAACTGCATGGCGCCGCCAAGGTGCCGCATTGGAACAGGGACCAGATCGCTCGCATGCTCGGGCGTAATGCCGCGTCCGTGCAGCTTTACGAGGGCCATGTCGGCGGCGGCTTTGGCATCCGCGGCGAACTCTATCCCGAGGACATATTGGTGTGCGCGGCAGCCTTGTGCTTCGGCCGCCCAGTCAAATGGATCGAGGATCGCCGCGAGCATCTCATTGCCGCCAATCATTCGCGCCAGCAGCAGCATAGTGTACGCGCCGCAATCGATCGCGAGGGCGTCATTCTCGCCATCGAGGACGACATTCTCCACGACCAGGGCGCCTATATGCGCACGCACGCAGCAACCGTGCCCGACCTTGCCGCCGCGATGCTGCCCGGGCCTTACCGCATTCCCGCTTACCGCGCCTCGGCGCATATCCGGCTGACCAACAAGACGCCGTGCGGCACCTATCGCGCGCCCGGCCGCTTCGAAAGTACGTTCGTGCGCGAACGCCTCATGGATGCCATCGCGGAAAAGCTTGATTTGGATCGGATCGAGGTGCGCCGGCGCAATTTGATCGGCAAAGAGCAGATGCCCTATGCGCGAGCGCTCGACACGTTGGGAACCGAGATCGTGCTGGATTCGGGCGATTATGCCGGCCTACTCAGCAAGGCGCTCAATGCAGTGGACTGGCCGCGGCTTCGGCGCGAGCTGCAGCGCCGCCGCGCCAAGGGCGAACTTGTTGGTGCCGGCGTCGCGCTGTTCGTGGAAAAAAGCGGCTTAGGACCATTTGACGAGGTGAAAATCGAAGTCGGCAGCGATGGCGCGGTTGAGCTGATCAGCGGCTCGGCTTCGGTCGGGCAGGGTATGGAGACCGCGCTCGCGCAAATCTGTGCCGATACGCTCGGCGTGAATTACCAAAACGTGCACGTCGTCCATGGCCAAACCGACCGCATCGAGCGCGGCATGGGTGCGTTTGCTTCGCGCGTAACGGTGATGACCGGCGAGGCAACGCGAATGGCGGCTTCCGCCGTGCGCGCCAAGGCGCTCGACGCCGCGGCCGAGCTCCTGCAAGCGCCAATCGGCGCGCTCGATGTGGTCGATGGCCAAGTCGTGCGCACGGACGCGGCTTCCGGTCCGTCGGTCAGCCTCGGCGCGCTGGCGCGCACACTCAAGCCGGCGGCGAACGGGCATTCCGCAACCAACGACGGCCTCAAGGGCGAAGGCTGTTTCCGCACCAGCCACATGAATTATCCTTATGGCGTGCATATCGCGGTGACACGGGTTGATCGCGCAACGGGCGCCGTCGCCATCGAGCGCTACCTCGTCGCCTACGACGTCGGCAAGGCGGTCAATCCAATGCTGATCGAAGGACAGATCACCGGCGGCTGTGCGCAAGGCATTGGCGGCGCGCTGCTCGAAGAGTTTCTCTACGACGAGCGCGGCGAGCCGTTGTCGGTGACGTTGGCCGACTATCTCATGCCTACGGCGCGCGAGATACCGGCGATCGACGTGCTCATTTGCGAAGATTCGCCGAGCCCGCTCAATCCACTGGGTTTGAAAGGCGCGGGCGAGGGCGGCGCCAACGCGCCGGGCGCCGCGCTCGCCGCGGCGATCGATGATGCGCTCAGGTTACCGAATGCGGTGACGGAGCTGCCGATCACGCCGCAAAAGCTTAAGCGCCTGATCACGCAATCCAACGCAAAAGGAAAGAACACGGAGATTTAAAGGATGGATCTGAAACTTCAGGGTAAGACCGCGCTGGTGACCGGCGGCAGCGAGGGTATCGGCAAGGCCATTACGCTTGCATTGGCCAAGGAAGGCGTCGACGTCGCTATTTGCGCGCGGCGCAAGGACGTTCTGGAGGCTACCGCAAGGGACCTGGCGCGGGCGACCAACCGCAAAATCGTTCCCATCCCCGCCGACTTGCGCAAGGACGCGGATGCCAAGGCGTTTGTCCGGCAAGCGCACGATGCGCTCGGGCGCGTGGATATTTTAGTCAACAATGCAGGCTCGGCCGCCGGCGGCGTCATCGAGCATTTGACCGAAGACGACTGGGAGAAAGGACTGCAGCTCAAGTTCATGGGCTATGTACGGTGCCTGCGCTACGTGCTGCCGATTATGGTCAAACAAGGCGGTGGCCGCGTGGTCAACCTCATCGGCAATGACGGAGTAAAACCGTCCTATTGGGAAATATGCCCGGGTGCGGCCAATGCCGCCGGACAGAACCTGACGGTTTCGCTTGCCGGCCAATACGGCAAGAACGGCATCAGCTTTGTCGCCGTCAATCCCGGCCCGGTGCGGACCGAACGATGGACCGGGCTGGTCAAGGCGATGTCACGCGACATGAAAATCTCCTACGAGGAGGCGGACACGCTCGCACCGGCATCGATCCCGCTCGGACGTATTGCGGAAGTCGAGGAAGTGGCCAATCTGGTCGTGATGCTGGCTTCACCGCTGATGCAAATGGTCAACGGCACCATGATCGAGATCGATGGCGGCCAGGACAAGCCGTTGATGGACCGGTTCCGCGACAAGAACCGCTAGTTTTGCATCTCTTCATTGTAAAGGGCCATCGGACCGCGCAACGACGTGCGGGTCCGATGACTCGCAACGAGGGGTCCAAAGTCAGGCGATGTCGCTCGACTCGATCTTCTTCACGCCGGCGTCGGTCATGTCCTTCCACGCCGCCGCCAACGAGCCGTTGATGTCGATGCCGCGGCAGGCGTCGTCGATCACATAGACATTCAGCCCCGCGTGACGGCCGTCGATTGCGGTCCAGGCGACGCAGAAATCCGTGGCCAGTCCGGTCACGAAGATTGTATCGATCCGGCGCTCCTTCAGATAGCCGGCAAGACCGGTCCGCGTTTCCTTGTCGGCTTCGAGGAATGCCGAGTAGCTGTCGACGTCGTTGTGGAAGCCTTTGCGGATGATCAGCTCAGCGTGCGGGATGTCGATGCCCTTGGCGATTGACGCGCCGTCGGTGCCTTGGACGCAGTGATCCGGCCACAATACTTGGTTGCCGTAGGCGAGCTTGATCATTTCGAATGGCTTCTTTCCTTCGTGGCTTGAGGCGAACGAAACATGGTGCGCCGTGTGCCAATCCTGGGTCATCACCACGTTCTCGAAGCTCCTGGCAATGCGGTTGATCACCGGAATGACCTGGTCGCCGTCTTTCACGGCGAGGCTGCCGCCGGGCAAGAAGCAGTTCTGTACGTCGACCACGATCAGCGCGCTTGACGGGCCCGGCGTGATCTTGTCGGCGGCGAACGCCGCTCCGACTTTTCCGAGCGTGAATTGCGTAATCGCCAAACCCGCGAGACCGAACATCACTTCGCGCCTGTGCAACATTATTCCCTCCATCGCATGTCGCGAGAAGACGCTATTCAAGCGCAAGGTGCGGGCCTTGCGCAACTGTGGTGCGCAAGGCCGGATTAGCCGCGTCGCCCCGGCAACATTCGGCGCCTTTGTTCAGCCGCGGCTGCGAATATAGGGAGGAGGGGGCGGCGGAGGCGGCGCCGGTATGACGCGCTGCCACGCCGTGCCGTCGTCAAAGAGGATGAATCCGTCTGCGGAATAGACGGCACCCTCGTTCCAGAATTGGGCCCAGATGTGACCGGGATAATCGATCCAAGCCGGTGACGGTTGACCGGCTTCGTTGACGACGTTGAGCTCCCACGCGTTTTGCGCGATGAACGCCAATCCGGGTCCTCTACAATTCTGCACGCATTGATAAGGGCCGGTAAGAAGAACATCCTGTGCCGCGGCCGGCATTATGTTGACGGCACTCAGTGCTGCGACAATTGCCAACGCTTTCATGTCACACTCTCCTCAACCAAAGCCAAGGCGCAATCTCTATTCTAATGCATGTGTAGCCCGCCTTGCCAGGACGCGTTAATTTTATTCAAGATCGGCCAGGGAATGTTGACGCTAAAGCGTGCCGCAGCGAATCTTGCCCTTTTTGCAATTTGCCGCACATGAAGGGTGATCGGCCTCGGGCAGTTGGCGATTTGCGCCGCGCCATTGATCTCGACCAATCGAATGAAAACGCGAAGCGGATACTGAGGTTGCTCGGCGTCTCGCCATAGGGCGGGGCGCGAGCGGCGCGGGAGAATTGCGGCAATTGTTGAGCGTTCGTAATTGCCGGCGGGGCTCCCCCCGTACTCGATTTTGCTGAAGTACTTGTTTTTCATTTCGCGGTATTGCTCTGATGCAAAAGCGTTTTCGCCCAAAATGCGCAAAAGGGTTGGCTAGTTGCCTTTTTGCAACGTGATCAAAAATTCACACGCCTGACAGAATTCACAGGTCTGATCGCTTGTACGAATGCTTGGGAGTGTTCAGTATTCCAAGTGGCTTTCAGGGGCGTGCGGATGAATATCAAAAAACCAAGCAAAGCCGGCGAGGCGCAGCGTATCGGTTCGAAAAAGTGTAAGACGCTGAACTGTGCGCCACTTGCGCTGGCAGTTCTGTCCGTGGTCGCGCTGGTGCTCGTGCCCGACAAAGGCTGGAGCCAGCAGGCCGCACAAACCGGCACGCAACGATTGCCCGGGCGGGTGAAAGAAAAACCCGCGACGGCCGACATTGATCCGACATCGTCTTTGCAGCAGGCTCAGAGCGGACAAGCCGCAGCGCAACGATGGCATGGGCGGGTGAAAGAAAAGCCCGCGACCGCTGAGGCTGATCCGGCATCCTCTTCGCCACAGGCGCAGAGCGCACAGAACGGGGCGCAACGATTGCTTGGGCGGCCGAAAGAACAACCCGAGAGCCCCGCCATTGATCCCTCGTCGGCTTTGGCCCAAGCACTGGCGTCATGCGACAAGAACGCCACGGATCAGGACACGTTTGCGCTTCCCGGACTGAAGAGCACAGTGACGCTGGACCGCTGTTACAAGGGACGCGGCCATTTGCTCTGCGTCTTCGACGCCCTCATAAATGAAGCAAAATCTCTCACGGACTCCTATACTAAGATTACCGACGCGAAATATCCGGAATTCAATACCGTCGCGAACATCTGCCAGATAAAGTCGGCCACTCTCGCGTCGGATATTGCAGGCTCGGAAGATTTTAACAAGCGATTTGCGGGGCTCAAATCAAGATACGAATTCGCGTCGAAATGCGCCGTAAACGTCAAGAAGTCGTTTCGCGACGTCGTATTGTCGGACATGGCCCAGCCGCCTGAAATACTGAAGTCCATGACCGAGTCCATAGAGGCGGATATCGCCCGAGTATCGGACTCGGAAAACCTGATCGTCGGTCTGGCGGCAAAAATGGACGCTGCGAATAAAGCGATGACGACGATTGAGAAAATTCATCACGCGATGTGCGTGAAGGATAAGGACGATGCGATAGGTTCGGCCGCGAACGCGGACCCGGCGGCCCATTGAACCTGTTGGCATTAGATCGACAAACACTGGAGGTTTGGCCGCCGGTGAGGTTTCGTGGGGCAGTCAATGGCGCCTGCAGTGAAGACCTTCAAGCTGACGCGCCGGAGCGCCTTAGCTGGTTTGGTTTCCGCGATTTCGAGCCCGGCACTTGCCGGTCTACGACGCGAGACTGACCTCGACGTTTTAGTCGTCGGTGCCGGGGCCGCCGGAATTGCTGCCGGAAGGCGTCTGCTCGCCAGCAACAAAAAATTCGCCATCGTCGAGGCAAGCGATCGCATGGGCGGTCGATGCTACACCGAAACGGCCACGTTTAATTTGCCCAATGATCGGGGTGCAAGCGCGATCCACCTGCCTGCACAGTCGACCCTTGCCGCGCTCGCGGCAAAAAACGGCACCGAATTATATCAGGATCCGGCCCGGGAACAGATCAGGGTGCGAAAGCGCATTGGTGTCGAAAAGAACTTGGAGGAGATCCATTCCAAGCTCGAATTGGAAGAATTTTATGCCGACAGCGTGCGCTGCCGTGCGGCAATCGCACAAGCAGCTGCGGACAAAGGCGACGTATCATGCGCAGAAGCTTTGCCGACTGACCTCGGCTACTGGCAGCGGACGATGGAATTCGTGCTGGGACCCTATCGCTTCGGCGCGGAGTTGAAAGAGCTTTCGGCCAAGGAATATACCAGCTGTATTGACCGCAGCCCCAAATGGCTGTGTCGGCAAGGTGTAGGCGCTCTCATTGGCAAGCTTGCACTGGGCGTCCCGATTAAATTCTTCAGCCCGGTGACACTTGTCGATTTGGGGGAGCGATCGGTCACCTTGGCGATGGGCCAAGAGGTGGTGACGGCCCGGGCAGCAATCATAACTGCGTCTACGGCCGTGCTTGCTTCAGGAAAGATCGAGTTCAGGCCGCATTTGCCGGCGCGCTATGCGAGCGCCTTCGAGAAATTGAAGCTTGGAAGCTATGATCACGTCGCGCTGACGTTCGAGGATAATCCGCTCGGGCTTAATGCCAATGAGCTGGTTTTCGAAAAGGCGTTCACGGCCAAAACGGCGGCACTTTTTGCCAACGTGCATGGAACGCGCCTGTCTCTTCTTACTTTAGCCGGTCGCACCGGAGCCGAGCTCGCCGACAAGGGCGAAAGCGCGATGACCGACTTCGCGCTCGATTGGATTTCAGGTATTTTTGGCTCACGTGCAAAGCAAGCCGTGTCGCGGATGCAAGCCACGTCTTGGAAAAAGGACCCCTGGACGCTCGGGGCATTTTCCTCGGCGCCCCCGGGCGCACAAGAAGCGCGCAAGGCTTTGGCCGAACCCTTAAACGAGGTCGTCTGGTTTGCCGGCGAAGCTGTCCATCAAAACTTCTGGGGTACCGTTGGCGGAGCGTGGCAGGACGGCGAACGCGCTGCCAACGCGGTGATCGCCCAGCTCGACCGGAAGTCCGCCTGAAGCGTTTGAGCGGTTGCGCGATTGGTCGGGTAGCGCACGACGGCGCCGCAGCGATGAAGCAGGCTGTGCAAATCTCTGGCGCGCCCTACGGGAATCGAACCCGTGTTTCCGCCGTGAAAGGGCGGCGTCCTGGACCGCTAGACGAAGGGCGCCATCCAAGCGGGTGCGGTTGCGAAGGCGCGCGAGGTATAGAGAGGTTTGCTCGGGCCAGCAAGCAGGGGCCGATTTCACCAATGCCCGGTATTGGGCATGGATTTCCAGGGTTCCTTTGCCGGCAGCGCCGCGCCTTTCTGCAATAATTCGATTGATTGCTTATCGGGTGAGCGCACGAACGCCATCATGCCGTCGCGCGGCGGCCGGTTGATGGTGACGCCCGCCTTCATCAGGCGGTCGCAGGTCGCGTAAATATCGTCCACTTCGTAGGCGAGGTGGCCGAAATAACGCGCCTCGCCGTAATCCTCGCCGCTGTCCCAATTATATGTCAGCTCGACCAACGGTGCTTGGCGAGTTGCGGGCCCCTTGGCGATCAGCTCGCCGTCGGCTGGTGCGGCCAAAAATACCAGCGTGTATTTATTTTTCTCGTCGGCATGGCGGCGAACTTCCTTCAGCCCGAGCTTGTTGCAGTAAAAGTCGAGCGCCGCGTCCAGATTTCGCACGCGCAGCATTGTATGCAGATAGCGCATAATGGCACCTTGGCTGGTGTTGGACTTAAATTTCCGGGTTATCTATCCGGTTTCGCATATGTAGGACGGCCGCAAATGGCTCGGAAGAGCGGGTCGAAAGAATGAACGTTTCGGATGTCGGCAGTGTAACAGCGAGGCTCGCCGATATGATCGGTGAAGCGGAGGCTGTTCTGCCATTTACGGGAGCCGGTATTTCCACCGAATGCGGTATTCCCGATTTTCGCTCGCCGGGGGGCCTCTGGACGAAGAACCGGCCGATTCCGTTCGATGAGTTTGTGGCAAGCCAAGAGGCGCGCAACGAATCCTAGCGGCGGCGTTTTGCCATGATGGATGAGTTCGGCCACGCCCAGCCGGGGCGCGGACATCGGGCGCTGGCAAGCCTTTACCGGGCCGGAAAGGTTCCGGCGGTGGTGACGCAGAACATCGACAACCTGCATCAAGTCTCTGGCATCGCACCCGAACACGTCGTCGAGCTGCACGGCAATACGACCTATGCTTCGTGCCTCGACTGCGAGGAGCGTTATGAGCTGGCTTGGGTGCGCGAGCGAATGGAGGACGGCAACGGCTGTGCGCCCGATTGTCCGGCTTGCGGCGGCTACATCAAGACGGCGACCATTTCCTTCGGCCAAGCAATGCCAGACTTGGAGATACGACGCGCCGAAGAACTGACTTTGTCGTGCGACCTCTTTCTCGCGATTGGTTCCTCGCTTGTGGTCTGGCCTGCGGCCGGTTTCCCTTGGCTCGCGAAACGCAACGGCGCGCGGCTGATCATCATCAACCGCGATCCGACCGACTTCGACGACATCGCCGATCTTGTTGTGCACCATGACATCGGCGCAGTACTCGAACAATTCGTCGACCGCGCGTCATCCACCGATGTTCACAGGTTGTGACGCTTTTGGCCTAGTGTTGCATTTTTGTCCTTTTCCGCGGGACCGCCGGTGTTATGTTCGAATCGATTGATTCGTGAAGCGCCCGCGCGGGGCGTCAGCACAGAAGCGGCGGCGGCCACGGCGTCATGGCGTCGGACGGGATCGAACCAAAATCCACCACCACTGGGCTTGGGCCGGATGTCGAACTTCCCGACGACGCGGCGGCGCAAGTCATAGAGGTTGCCGGCGTCATCAAATGGTTCGACGTCGCCAAGGGATATGGCTTTATCGTTCCCGACAACGGTATGGCCGATGTGCTCTTGCACGTGACGTGTCTTCGCCGCGACGGCTATCAGACCGCGTATGAAGGCGCGCGCGTGGTGTGCGAGGTGCTTGCGCGTCCCAAGGGCTTGCAAGCCTTCCGCGTGGTTTCGATGGATGAATCGACGGCGATCCATCCGGCGCAGATGCCACCGCCGCGAACCCATGTTACCGTGACCGCCACAAGCGGTCTCGAACGAGCACAGGTGAAATGGTTCAATCGGCTGCGCGGGTTCGGCTTCTTGACGCGGGGGGAGGGAACGCCGGACATCTTTGTGCACATGGAGACACTGCGCCGCTTCGGCATTGCCGAGTTGCGGCCGGGCCAGTTCGTGCTGGTCCGCTTCGGGCCTGGTCCGAAGGGTTTGATGGCGGCCGAAGTTCGCCCCGAAGCGGGACCGCTCGGTCCCGCGTCTCATTAATTGCGCATCAGG
>Ga0187784_10003291_pt1 | contig 13026 bp, 2 predicted proteins | sample 1015_SJ02_MP15_2_FD_132964 | JGI IMG/M metagenome (GOLD analysis project Ga0187784, IMG submission 132964) | Tropical peat soil microbial communities from peatlands in Department of Meta, Colombia - 1015_SJ02_MP15_20_MG | ecosystem: Environmental > Terrestrial > Soil > Wetlands > Peat | place... | reverse complement strand
GGTCCCGGTCTCCAGCGTGATCGAGGACACCACAGGCTACCTGGCGGGAATTACCGTAGGAACGCCCAAAATAGTGAAGTTCCCGGATTGGCAAATCATCACCTATTATGAATACCTCGGGGCGGACGCTGCCCTGGATGCGTTCACCGATTCGCACTTCCACGGTGGGGGCACCAACGCCAAGGGCTGGGTATTCGGCGGGGAACTGGGGCTTCTCAAAAATACCTGGCTTCGCGTGCGCTGGTATTCCACGGATCAGATCTCCGGCCCTCCGCTGTCCATCGACACCCTTCTTATCGATATGAACGGGCGGTTCTGAGGCCGAAAAACGGTTTGACCATAGAGGCGCAGAGATCGCAGAGACAGAATGAGCTATGTAAATTTTTGCCAAAAGCGGGGACCGTTATGTAGTGGTGCTTGAGTCGCAGCAGAAACACAACTGCGGAGTTACGACTCTGCTTGTCCCTGAAATCTTTAATCCAGCAGCCGATAAGTGCAATGAACAGGTTATCCAATGGAGGCACGGGCAGGTTGAGGTTGATGGAAAGCAACCTGAGAGACTCGGAGCACTGTGCGCTCTTTTCAGCCCGGACGATGGCCCGCCTCTGCGGTGAGACTTCACAAATGGGAGGTTAAGTAGTCGTGAAGATTGCAGTAAGCAAATCGTTGGCAGTTGCTGCATGTGCGGCGGCTCTTTGTTGGGTTTTCCCGGGGCCGGCTGCCGCTGCCGATAAAGACGTAATCAAGGCCGGGGACCAGATCGAAATCCACTACACCTGCAGGCTCAAAAACGGCGAGATCGTAGCCACCACCGAACAGTCCGTGGCGGATGACGCATCTTTAATAAAATCGGAAATATTCAATCCGCAGGCTAAAAGGGGCGGTATTGAGATCGCAGCAGGCGGCCTATCGGGTGAGACGCCCGACGCCGGCCCTCGTAATTACACAGACTTTGAAGCTCAGGTGCTGAACGAGCTGTTGAGAGCGGTGATAGGGCGTTCGCCGGGAAGTTACCAGGACATCGAGACCAGGATGAGGCCGGTATCCGGAGAGCACGATTTGCGTATGGCCCTTGTGAGACACAGGTCTAAGGAAATGAAAATCCCCCTTGGCGAGTACAAGGACCACTTTGGCGCCGATCCTCAAATTGGTCAGGCTTACGTCCGCGACCCGGCTATCCCGGGGAAAATCGTATCCGTTACCGATTCCGATGTGATCGTTAAGTCTGAAGCTCAGCCCGGTACTGTGGTGGTGACACCAATAGGTAAAGGCACGATAAGAGACGCCGGAGACCACTGGGATATAGAAATCGATGCTCAAGTGGGCCGGCTGCTCAGGACCGGCCCACTTGTAGGACGTGTAAGTAAAATCATGAGCAATGACTTTATCATTGATTTCGCGGCGCCTTTCAAGGATGAGCCGCTTAGGTGCGACTTCAGCGTACACCGCGTGCAATCCGGAACCGAAGCCGATCGGAAAAAGATTTCAAACAAGGGAGCGACAAAGTAATGAACCTCACTAAGATTTGGGGCGTTCCCGTCTGCCTGGCTTTAACGCTATTCATTACCAATCCTGGAAAAACTTTCGCAACCGATTCCAGGCAGATTCAGCAACAGGCTACTACTGTTGGAGAAAAAACAAAGGTTTCTTCTCCAATCGAGGACCCGTCAAAGGTACAGCAAGGTGACCTCGTCGAGATCAATTACACTATTTCGCTTGAAGACGGGAAGCTTGTCGATACCAATATCCCGGAAGTAGCTGAAGATCCCTCCAGGGCGAAAGCCGACTGGTACGAGGCGCCAAAGGCTTTCGCAGCGGAAAAAATAGTCGCCGGGGAAAAAACGGCGCTTGCAGGACTTGGAGAAGCTATCGTTGGAATGGCGGTCAGAGAAAAACGCAGGGTAGTTCTGCCTCCCGAAAAAGCCTACGGAGAACCGGACCCCAAAAAGGTCCAGCAAGCCCCGTGCGCAAAGAACATGCCTAGAATACACCGGTTGTCTCCGGAAGAGTATGTCAAGAATTTCGCCTCTTTCCCTGTTGTTGGGAAAGTGGTCTGGATGAACCCCTATTTCCCGGCGCGTATTGTCGAAGTGACCGAGAAGGAAGCGGTGCTCGAGTTCGAGTACCAGCAAGGCCAAGCCGTCCAGTCGGAGCTTGGTGAAGTTTCGGTTCAGCTTGATGAGAACAATGTCACTCTCACGCTCAATCCCAAAATTGGAACGCGTTTCGGCAACGGCGGCAGGATTACGTCAAGTGACGGCAAGCACTTTACGGTTGACTTCAACAACCCGGCGGCAGGCAAAACCGTTGTCCTCGACCTGGAAGTCGTCTCGCTTATTAAAGCTTCCGCCTTCAAGGATGTCGAACTAACCTGGCTGGAGGACCACGACAGGGCCGTGAAGGAAGCAGCACGGGTAAAGAAGCCTGTGGTGCTGCTTCTCTATGCCGACTGGTGTCCCTGGTGCCAAAGGCTCATGAACGAGTCCTTCAAAGATCCAAGAGTCAAAATTTTAAAAGACCGGTTCGTATGGGCGAAAGTGAACTCCGAAAAGGAAGTCAAATACAAACAAATGTACGGACAGAACGGATATCCCATGATCGTCTTTCTGGATGCCAAAGGGCAGGTGCTTAAGAAAGATAATTCCTTTCTCAATGGATCGGCCCTGGGCAGCGAGCTCGACTCCATACTGAAACAGGCGGGGTGAGGACCGCACCGCGCATCGCCGGATCATGGATAGACGCCGAGGCCGCGGAAGGCGCAACTGACAGGCGAGTTGCTCTCAAATCGATAGAAAAGAACGGGCGAACGTCCCCCCGCATCCCACGGGGTTGTCTCTGCGAACTCCGCGCCTCTGTGCGGAATCTTGGAGGAGGGTTGAAGATGTATAGGAAGTGTTTTGTCATCCTCGTTTTGTTCCAGTGGCTCTCGGCATCCCTCAGCCCCGCCTTTGCCGCGCCCCAGATACCGGGGCTGCCTGCATCTTTCAACCCCGTTCCGGTGGCGCCGCTGCCAAACGCTCTCCCCGTCGTTAACAACGCTATAGCCCCGGTAGGCATTTCGTCGATTTCCACCAGCGGCCCGTCCAGTTCTCCTACACTAACCGTCAGCCAGAATCAGTCGTCGGCCATCGTCAACTGGCAGTCATTCAATGTAGGCCAAAACGCCACGGTCCATTTCGACCAGCAGGGAAACCGCACCTGGGGGGTGCTCAACAGGATTTGGGATTCAAGCCCCAGCCAGATAATGGGTGCGATAAAGGCCGATGGAACGGTCTACCTGATAAACCAGAACGGTATTATCTTTGGTCAGAAATCACAGGTCAATGTGAACACCTTGGTGGCTTCAACACTCGATGTGAGCAATAGCGCCTTCACAGGCGGCGGGATTTTCACCCCTAGTCCCAACTCGAATACGCCTTCCGCCGGGGGGATGAATTTTTATGCGCATGACTACCAAAATCTCGGCACCCCACCGCAGGCGGTAGTTAACAACGGGAACATAAGCACAACAAGCGGCGGCGGCGTTTTTCTGATCGGCTCCTCCGTGCAAAACAACGGCACGATCAGTACTCCAAACGGGGAAGCGGCCCTGGTGGCGGCCACTAATGTTAAAGTATACCCCGACCCCAACGCTGCAGACCTGATTATCGGTGTCAATCAAAATCCCGGGCTGGTCATAAACAATGCCGGCGCGACGTTGACCGCTCCTTCAGGTTGGGCCGAAATGTACGGCGGCAATCTCTACCAGTACGGTTCAGTCCTCGCCTCCAGCTCCCTGTTGAATTACGGTACGATAAATCTTTGCGCTTCGAATTCCATTATCACCGGACCGGGAAGCCTTACAGCTTCTCCCATTGACGAAACCGGGCAGACCGTCGACCAAAGGTTCTCGCCCTTCAACGGTTCGGCTGGACAGATAACGCTTAGCGGACTTTCCGCCGGCGCACCCCCCCAGACCGTCGATCACTATGGGACCATCCAGGCGCCTTACGGCAACGTGACCATCAACGCCGGCCAAAGAGTCTACCTTGCGCCGGGCAGCGTGATCGATGTCAGCGGTACATGGCTGAACGAACCGGCCAGCAACATGCTTCTCTCCATTCAGTTGAACAGCGCTCAACTGGCGGACAGCTACAATCAGAAGGGTGGAGTTCTACAGGGGCAGTATATCACCATCTCCGACCCGGACGCGTTGAGCGCTATAACCGGCAGTACCGCCGCGGTGGCGAACTTTTCGGGCGATGCCGCCGCCCTCCAGAAAACCGCCAGCGAACTGAGCACCAAGGGCGGCCAGGTAACCATAACTTCGACTTCCGGAGACATTATCGTTGACCAGGGATCGCTCATAAACATCGCCGGAGGCGGCATTCGATATAACGGCTCAGTAAATGAAACGCTGCTTGTCTCCGGGAATACCGTTTACAATATAGGCAATGCGCCCTCATGGATTTTCTATGATCAAATACTGGGATCTTTAACGCTCATAAACCAAAAATGGGGCACAGAGCAGACGTTTACCGGTATATATTGTGGGGGAGCCAATCCCTTGACCGCCCCGGGTACATACACCTTCGGGTCCAGTGCCGGTACGCTGATCCTCGACGCCAGGCAGGTTGTTCTTTATGGCACTATCAACGCATCCGCCACCGCCGGAATCTATCAGACGGAGACCAACCAACCGACCCTGACGGACCCGGAAGGAAATTTATACCCCAATCCCCTCGAAGTACCCGTTGGCGGGACCCTTATAATAGGGAACGGCACTGGTGCCTACGGCGCCGGGAGTACCGATTACGGCATCGACCAGATCGTGATCCAGGCCAGTGTAACGCCATCCGGCCTGGGCCTGAACACCCCGGCTTACGGTCTGAACGGACCGCAGCCTACCATTCTCTCGGCGAGCATCCTTAATAACGCCGGATTTGGAAACATCAGCCTCTACACCAATACTACCTGCACCCTGCAACAGGGCGCCGCGATTTCCATGAGTCCCGGGTCGCAATTCAACGTTACGGCCAGAAGGATCGTAGACCAGGGACAGATCTCCATTCCCAGCGGTACGGTCGAAATGACTCTGTCGGAGAATTACACGTCCTTACTAGGTCCATCGTACGTCAACTTAAACGAAGAGATCTTCCTGGACTCGGGCAGCACGATAGATGTATCGGGCGTAAAAATAGATAACAGCCTGGCTTCGGCTAATGGAGGTTCCTTCACCCCGGTGATTACAGCCTATCTGGGCGGCGGTACGGTTAACCTGTCTGCCGTCCAGAGCCTGGGCAACAATGTGGTTTCCGGGCAGGGGGTAATAATCAAACAGGGGGCCCTGATCGACGTGGACGGCGGGTGGGCAATAGCAGCAAACAGAGCGTTAACCGGCGGAAACGCCGGCAAACTCATCGCTGAAGGGGCCGCGGTCGTCTTGGACGGTACCTTAACAGGCCGAGCGCTCCCTGGCTATTTGACGTCGCAACCCCCTAACGGCGGAAGCATAACTCTGCTCGCAGATAACATCGAGGTCACTGCAACGCCGGCGGCGCCTCAACTTGGCTCCGGATTTAACGAAAATTCCATCCTGGACGCCGGCCAGGCAGGCAGACTTATCCTGGCGGGTAATCGCCTTGACGGCACTGGATTCACGCAGATATCCCTGAACAGTATTAACAACCTCGTTATAGACGCCGGAGCTGCAATCTCTCCGTCGACAGCCAGGCTGGCCGTACCCGCACCCGCTGTCGCAAGCGCGCAGTCGCCTCAACAAACTCTTCCATCCTCGAATTCGGTCGACAACCAGATTGGACAGACCTCCTTCGTCGCAAATGCAGGCGTAGCCCTCGCCAACGTGTACCCCAGCGATACTGCCGTGATTACCATGGGGGAGGGAGCGAAGATCAGTCTGCCCCAATCCGGTTCGTCCACAACCGTCTCAATGCAGGCCCCCACGATCTCGCTAAACGGTTCGATCGCCGCCCCGGGCGGGACAATTACTATAAATGCGACAACCTTCGATCCGAACCAGCCGCCCGAAGGAGGGTTAACCCTTGGAGGAGGCTGCAGTATCAGTGCGGCAGGATACAACGTATCAAACTCCAAACCCCTTTTCACCGGACTGCCTGTAGGCGCTACACCCGTAAACGGAGGACAGGTATCCCTGATAAGCAACGCCGATTTGACGATACAGTCGGGCGCCACGGTGGACGTCTCGGGGTCCTCGCCGGTGCAGGAGGTGACGCGTGGGACGGGATTGGGCCTCTCCGCCTATATGGCGGCGGGTAGTCCCGGGTCCATTTCGATTACTTTCGGCAGCAGCCAAAGCAGTACAAATACCCTTACGCTCGACGGCCAATTATTGGGGAAGGCGCTCATGAGCGGACTGCCCGGAGGTTCCCTTTCCATCTCGAAACTCAATCAGGGAGATCCTTTGACGTTCTCGCAGTCTCAGCTCAACATCGAAAGCTTCGTGCAAAACGGCTTCGACGCGTTGACCTTTAAAAGCCCCTATCAGCTTGTTTTCCAGGATAGTATGAATGCGCAGGTGGGCAGAAGCCTGACGCTGGACAGCCCTGAAATCGTGGCCACAGGGGCCCAGTCGGTCCAGCTTCAGGCGCCCTGGGTCAGGCTCCTCGACAGCAACACCTCTTATTCCCCTCCCAGTCCCCAGATGGGATCGGGAACGATTACCTTCTCGGGCGGGTATGTAGACGTTCAGGGAGCCGTCACGCTTTCCGGCTTCAGCAGCGCCGCTCTTATCGCCACAAATGACATAAGGCTCTCCGGGATCTTCATTGGCAGTGCGGTTTCTCCCGGCCTTCTGGCAACGGCCGGCGATCTCACCCTACAGGCGGACCGCATCTATCCGACGTATTCCGCCCCATTATATTCGTCGAGTACGATAAGCGAATTGCCGTCGAGTTTTACCATAAACTGCGGCGGCATAGCTACGATCCTGCCCGGAGACGGCCATTCGACCTCGCTCCCCATCTACTCGGCGGGAAATCAATTGTTTGTCAACGCATCCTCGATAGACGTTGAGGGCTTTCTGGCCGCCCCCATGGGACAGATAATACTTAATACCGTCCCCACTACCGAGGTCAATAATACGCCGATTGTTCCGAATTGGCTGCAAAGCACAATGCAGGCAGCCACAGGCCCGAATGCAGGCCGCGTTTACATCGGCCCCACGAGCACCATCACCACTTACTCGTCGCCAAATACGCCGATCGAGTACGGGACCTTCACCACAGACGGATACTGGGCGCTCGGCCAGCAGTCTGGCGCCCAGATCGGCAGCGCCCCGGTGAGTCTAGTGAGCCTGATCGGCGCCCAGGTCATCGTACAGTCCGGAGCTACCATAAATTCGTCCGGAGGAGGCGTAATCGTTGGACACCAGTGGCAGCCCGATGTTGAAGGCACCGTCGATCCGATTACCGGGCTGCTCGACCAGCAGTCTCCCACCCTTACCTATAATCCCGGCACTTTCGTGTCCGGCAGATATGTAATAGTCCCCAGCGGCAGCGTCTCGCTTCCAGACGCGGCGGTATTCCTTGGCGGATACAACGCGATTTACCTGTCCGGCTGCAACGGCCTGGCCGCGGGTACCTATTCGATCCTCCCCGAGCAATATGCCTTCCTGCCGGGCGCAATGGTCGTCACAAACCTCAAAACCGCTTTTACCCCGGACACAGCCAAAGTCACCCCGTACGGATATGCAGTTACCGGGGGCTATCTTACCACCATGGGGACCGGGATACACACTCAGCAGCTCGAATCTTTTTCAGTCGAGCCTGCATCCATCGTTCTCACGCAGGGCAATTTTACGACTCAGTCGCTTCAGGCGGGAGGCGCAGGCAGTGTGCAGCTCCAAGGTAATACGGTTATCCTGGACGGCAATGTAATAAACGAATCGTTGCCCGGTTGTCAGGGTAAAGCTCTTAGCTTCTACGGGACCGACATCACCGTTCAGACCTCTTCCCAGGCGCTTCTGCCTTCCAACTTCAGCTTTTCCAGCAGCCTCGCCCAGTTCGGCTTGGGCAACGGCACCTTTATAGCTGACTCGGCGCTTGCTGGGGTCACCGAAGTCGATCTGGGACAAAACGGCTCCACTCAGACGGTGACTTTGGCCAGCGGGTCCACTCTATCCGCCTCCATTGTCAAAATTTGCGCCGGCACCTCGATCACACTGCAACCCGGCGCAACTATCAATGCGGTTGACAACGGAAGCGGATTTGCAAGCCTGATCAGCAACGGCCTTATAAGCGTTCAGGCCGGCAACGGTCAAAGCGCACTGATCCACGCGGATACGATATCTCTCCAGCCGGGGTCGCTTGAATTTGAAGGCGGTCTCCAGGCAAGTAATCTGAATCTTTCAGGAACCGGCATGACATTTGTGGCCGGAAGTGCTCCGCAGGGCACAAACGAGCTGTTTATACCGCAAACCTTCTGGTCTGCTTTCACCGGCATCAACAACGTGACAGTCACCGGCACAGGCGGGTCTCCCATTTCCTTCCAGGGAAGCGTAACCCTTGCCCCCAAAAGTTCGCTGGTCCTCGATACCGCCGCCGTTGTCGGGCAGCCCGATGCTTTCGGCAACAGGGCCCAGGTAGTGCTGAACGCTCCTAACATCGACATCAGAAATACCTCCGGTGTAACGGATGCGCCATCCGCAGGTACGGGCAATCTCACTGCTCAGGGCCAGTCGATTTCCATCGGACACGGCAACATAATGCTCGATGGGTTCAATACGGCGACCCTCCAGAGCGCCGCCGACCTGACCCTGCTTGGCGCCGGGTCCCTCCAGACCAACGCAAACCTTAAAATATTTGCTTCCAGGGTGACTACCTGGTATTACCAGGACGCCACGACGCCTTACGAAGTCGCAAACTTCTCGATTGACGCCAATACCATCGGTATATCCACCGGGTCCGGAACTGCCGGACAAACCTCGGTCCCCGGCGGAACATTAAATCTTAGCGCCAACAGCATAGACATTTATTCAGGCATCCTGGAAGTCCCCTCCGGACAGATTACGCTTACTGCAAGTAACTCACAGTCCGGCGGCATTTTTCCTTCGGGCGGAATATATATTTTGAGCGGCGCTCAAATCCTGGCGCAGGGAAGCGATTACTCCCCGGGCGGAACGATTTCCATCAATTCGCCCAACGGCGCGCTGGATATCGAAGCCGGGTCGGTGCTCGATGTATCTGCCGGAAAGCAGGGTGATGCCGGAACGATTAACCTCTCGGCGCCAACCGGCGCCGTTCAGATCGCAGGCACTCTGAAAGGTCAGGCCAACGGCGGTGTGGGAGGATCGTTTACCCTGGACACCACTGATCTAAGCGGAATAACATTCGCGGGAAACTCCGCCGGTTTTTCTTCGCTCAACGCAATCCTTGCGGCCGGCGGATTCAATGAAAACGTGAGTATAAGGGCCCGGACCGGGGATATAACCATAGCGCAGGGCCAGGACTTACAAGCTTTAAATGTCAACCTCACTGCCGATTCGGGCAGCGTGAGCGTTTCAGGCAAAATTGACGCCAGCTCGAATTCAGGCAACGGAGGATCTATTCAGATCAATTCCGGCAGCGCTCTTACCGTCGCGTCTACAGGCACGCTGCTTGCCTCAAGCGCTTCCGGGTTCGGAGGGACCGTCTATCTCAACGCCGATAATCCCAATGCCAACGCCGCCCCGTCCAACCTCTATTTCTATGGGACCATCGACGTTTCCGGCGGACCGGGCCAGGCCGGCGGGACCGTTCACTTCAGGGCCGCGCGAAATGGTTCCGACGACGTCTTTATGAGCTTCTCAGACGGAAGCGGAAATCAGGGTTCCGTCTCGGGCGCATCCGCCATATATGCGGAGGCCTTCAAGGTTTACAACCTGCCTTCGGGGTATGTCATTACCAGCTCGGATTACGGCCCCGGCGGCGCCTGGTACCAAGATGCGAGCACATATATGTCTGCTGCCGCAAAGTCTGGCCTTGTAGCGGCAAAGCTGGCGACGTTGATACTGGATTCGGGTGAAATCGCCAACGGGGTTGCCCCCCGATTGGTGCCTGGAATTGAAATCCGCTCTACTGGAAGCATCACAGTCAATGACCAAAATGATCCATGGGATTTTACCAGCCTTGGCTATGACTCTCTGGGTCCCGGCTTCCTCACGATAAGGGCCTGCGGCAATCTGAACATATATTCCAACATCGTGGACCATCCGGATTCCACTACCAATTCGCCGCTTTCGGCGTCAAGCACATCCCAACTGACGCCTTCGTGGGGATTTAACCTGATTGCAGGAGCCGATCTGAGCAGCAGCGATCTCATGCGCACCGCCGGGAATTCCGGCTCGCTTTATATCGGCGAACCCACCAATCCCTCCGACCAGACCGGTACACAGACCCTTATCCCCGCTCTGGTCTACACGGACACCGGTCCCATCCGGTTTGCCTCGGCCGGCGAAACGTGGGTTGGAGAATTGCCGCATTCAGGAAACAGTTACATCATCAACAGCAGCCTCTACAGCAATATCGGCACATACAGCGGAAATATACAAGGCAGCGTTGGCGGATCGCTCGATTTGGAGGGAGGCGCAATTCAGTCGGCTTCGGGAAACATCGTGATCGATACCGGAGGCGATCTCAACCTGGGTCTTGGCCCAGACGGAGTCAACCAGACACTTGGGACCATACGCACCACCGGTCTGCCGCCCGCAAACGGCTCGACCTCCTACGCTAGCTATTCAGGGGGTGGGAGCATCCTGCTCGATGTGGCGGGGGCGGTCAACGGCGCCGACAGCACACCGACCCCGGCATGGGATTACAACTATGGTAACGCTCTGAATGTCAAATGGGGGCCGAGTTATATTGAAAAGAGTGGCCAGGAGCCAGCGCAGGGGCTTGCAACCCTTGGAGGCGGCAATCTCACGGTCTATTCGGGCGGCAGCTTTATTTGCCAGGCAGGCGTTTTCGGCGGTGTTGTCGACTCCTCCGGCGTGTACCAGCCGGGTGGCAATCTCACCATATACTCGGGCGGAAACGTCAGCGGCAGGTTCCTGGTCAAATCCGGGACCGGCGACATCGATGCGATGGGTAGTTTCGGAGCTCTCGACTCCTTCGATGCGTCTTACGACGTCCTGGAAGCCTTTCACGCCCAGTATAATGTTACGGCCGAAGGCTCGATCGGCATCGGTTCGATCGTAAACCCGACGATCAGCAGGTCCTGGGCAGGCTGGAACCTCCAGTACGGTTGGGACCCGAGCCAGGGACCGATAACTTCCGCAAGTCTCACCTCCGTCACCGGGGACGTGGATTATTACGGGGTCAACCATTACGACGCTCCAGGCTCAAGCACCAGCCAAAAAGTGAATGTCGTCCCGCCAATGCTGGATATCCAGGCGGCGGGAAATATTTATTTCGCCAACAGCATTGTGCTTGCCCCTTCGCCGGTCGGAAACCTCGTTCTAAAAGCCGGCGGCGACATTTCTTCATCCGATGCGGCAATTTTTGTTTCCGATGAAAACCCACAGTCTGTCTACGGGCTGCAAAAGCTCTTCAATGTGGCCAACCTCTTTTCGTTCACCGTGGCGAGCGCCCATGACAGCAGCGCGCCCGTCCACGAGGGCGACCCCAACCCTATAATCATATCCGCCGGCGGCAACCTGGAGGATTTGCAGCTCTATCTGCCGAAAATGTCGGATATTACGGCCGGAGGAAATATAGAAAACGTATTTTTCTGCGGAATGAATATCAGCCCCACCGATGTCACTACCATCAGCGCCGGGGGAAACATCATCGTGAGCAACATCCCGGCGTCGATTGGGAGCTATAATCTTACCGGCATGCAGGAGGGCGGTCCCGGCTGGTTCATAGTGCAGGCGGGCGGCTATATAGATCTGGGGCAAACGCCCGGAATCCAGGCGATCGGCAATGAAATCGACCCTGTGCTTGGCCCCTTGGCGAGCGCCGTTGTCCTGATTTCTGGCTACGGGCAAAAATTCGACAGCGTGATACAGCAAATGGGCTCAGGCTCATTTAGCGCAGGAGTCGTTTCCTACTTCGAGCAGCTCCGCCAAACCGGCGTCGAGTATTCCACGTTGCAGGCGGCCGGCGAGGGGTCTACCGCAGAGCAGGTTGTACAAAACGCCAGGAACACTTATATCGGCGCCGTGAACGCGACCCGGACCGGGCCCGGCGGCATCGAGATGACCGACGCGCAAATCAGCACCAATACAGGCCCTCCCGTCACATATTCTTTTGATTCGACCCAGGCAAGAGATGCTTTCACGAAGGCCAATCAGGGCAAGCTTTCCGACGGGACCTATATTCTGGTCAACGTTCCAACTACCGTCTCCGAACCAAACGGCGGCAATGTGACCGTTAATTTCACTCAATGCCAGGAGTGGAACGGAACTGCGTGGATTAACGTTCCCCAGGGCATTTACGTGTTCGCCGCCGGCCAGATCGACGTGGGCAAAACTTCCTTTGCATCGGGCGTAACCAAATTCAATAGCACGGGTATTTTCACAGGGGTCGGAGGGGACATAAACATTTACGCCGATGGCAACGTAAACGTGAACGAGTCGCGCATCATGACGTTCGAAGGAGGAGACATAACGATTTGGAGCGACGACGGCAATCTTAACGCTGGAAGAGGAACGAAGAGCTCGCCCAGTGCCGTTGTGCAGCAAGAACCTACCGTCGGTTCCGGCGATACGTCCAACGGCTTTAACCCGCCTTCCGTCGGAAGCGGCGTCCGGACGCTTACCTACGAACCCGGCCCGGGCCTGGTCGAACCGCCTGAGGGCAATCTCTATCTTTTCACCCCGAATGGGGACATTGACGCAGGAGAGGCAGGCATCGCCGGGAACAAACTCTTCCTCGGGGCCCTCCAGGTGCTCAATGTCCAGAATATAAGTTTCTCTGCCGGCGCGGTCGGCGTTCCGGTTTCACAGGCCGGTCCAAGCTTGGGTGCGCTCGCCGGCGTCACCAATATCGCCCAAACCGTCGCCCCATCGACCATGACCGGCGTTGCCGG
>Ga0187784_10003290_pt1 | contig 13027 bp, 8 predicted proteins | sample 1015_SJ02_MP15_2_FD_132964 | JGI IMG/M metagenome (GOLD analysis project Ga0187784, IMG submission 132964) | Tropical peat soil microbial communities from peatlands in Department of Meta, Colombia - 1015_SJ02_MP15_20_MG | ecosystem: Environmental > Terrestrial > Soil > Wetlands > Peat | place... | reverse complement strand
TCTTGTAGCGGTCGTAATCGAAACGCTCGTTGACCAAGTGGTAGCGCGGCTCACCAGGTAGCTGCAAGTAATAGGTCTTCAGTGGCGTGCGCGGAAAATCGGTCAGCTTTCGGGGCGTGGCTGCGCCGTCCACCCATTCGTAAATCGGGATCTCCCACGGGTTGAAAGTGTCTGTCAGGCCGCGTTCCTTGGCGATCCGGAAGAGATGGATGTCGCCCGGTTCGTGGCCACCCAGGTACATGCCGATCACGTCTAAACGGAACTTGTCCTTGCTGAACATCACCAAATTCGTCAGGTAGTCCCGGCCGTCATCGAAGTCGCCATCCCGCCCGCAGATGCCTTCGATCATGGCCAAGCCCGTCTTCATCACGCTCATGTGGTCGCAGGTTTTGTGCGCCCAGATCTCCTCGTGCATCGGGCTCAACTCATGCGTGCTGTCGTACCGGTCATAATTCAGCTTGACGTGGCGTTCGAAGAAGGCTTGGATTACAGGTTCCGCGTTGGGATGAACGTCCGGCTTCATGAACTCCGGCACTCCTGTCACCATTCTCCAGCCCGGACAAAAGCGAACGTAAGGGAGCACCACCAATCCCTGCTCGTTTTTGACGGACAGGGTCATGCACATGCCGTGAGCCTTCCACTTCGCGATGTTGAGCAACCAGGTGTCCGGCTCGTTGACAGGTGCATAGTGGGGAATGCGCCTGTAGACCACCGGATCAGGCACTCTGCTCCAGTTCATCTCCCAGCTCTCCCGGAAGTGCCGGACGTGACGCTCGGGCTCATTCATCTGCACTCCGAGGCGTTCGTTGATGTCCACAAAGCCTCGATAGTTCCACATGGGGTAGTTGTTGGCTTCGATAAAGTAGAACTCCCTTAGGCCAAGCTCCTTCAGGCCCATGACCACGCCCTCGTAAAAATGCGGGTCGGTTCCTGTGCCCCAGTTTTCTTCCTCCGGACGATCATTGACGCGCACGCTAGTGCAATTCGGTTTGAGGATGATGCGGTGGGTAACGGGAATTCCGGACTGCTCCATAGGCACGAAGATCTCCCTGGCCAGCGTGAGGCCCTCGCGCCGTTTGGCTTCTTCGTCCATTTTGTGCGTTACGTGGGTGCGCCGGATAAACACGGCCTTGGGGTTGCTCTCGATGAAAGGGTGGAGTCCGAAGTAAGCTTGGGGAAGAACCCATGGAGCCCCGGCTAATCGGACCCCTGGGATCATGCCGGCGGCAGCCAGCGCGCTGGTGCGTAGAAACTCTCTCCGGCTAACCATCTGCACTCCTTTCCCCAATGTCCAGGCTACCACACCTGCTCACTCAAAAACCACAACGCCCAGGCGTCTTAACTCGGGGATCGTAACCTCGGTAACCGTACCCCGCTTTGCGGTAGAAAGCGACAACGGTGCGGCCCCCGGCCTTAGCAGGCTGGCCCGCGAGTACAAACCCGAAATGGCAGCCAGCAGACTCCCCGCGGGCTCAGAGCCATAGTTGATAAGATGCAATAAGGCCCGGCCCCGGTTCGCTCCTTGAGGACTGACAGTGGCCAGCGCAATCACGGTCGGGGCATTCCACAAGCGCACGGCGCGGCGCTTCTGCGTTACGATATCGATCACGTCGAAGGCGAATTCGCTGGGGTCCGAGATCGCTTCTCGGTAGGCAACCACCTGGCCATGTCCCAGGGAGTAAAAATCACGGTCCCCCTGGCGGCGCATCAGCTTGAGTTGCGGGTCGCGCCACCAGGCGTCCTCGCCCGGCGCGTCCACGATGAGTGAAGTTCCTGCCTCCGCGTGGTCCAGAATCCGGCGACGGATCCCCGCCTCGGGCGGATGAATGCCCACGGCCACCAAGGCGAGCAGGCGCAAGGGGTCCGGCGCAGGAGGATTCGCCGCACTGGCCAGCGCCGGCGAGGCGTTGTGACGATAGAGCAGGTTGGCGATTTCGGCCAGGCCCGAGTCCGGTTCCACGAGCGCGGTGATGGCCGGAAACGTGGCCTGACGCAAAAAGCTGGCGTGCTTTTCAAGCCAGTGCGCCGTACGACCTAGTCGGCGCCAAGCGCCCATGGCTTTCGCTTCCCCGCGCAGCAGCCTGGCGTGATAGCGCGGCTCCAGGGTGAGGAGGTAATTCCCTCCGTTGACCCAAGCCTCAACTAGAGCCAACTCCAGCGAGTCGAAGGGTAAGAGGGCTCCAGGTTTCACTCCAGCTTTTTCGTCCGGAAGGTATCCAAGCAGGGCGGGGCGATTCGGGTAGAAGGCGCGCAAGATTCCGATCCAATAACCGTTTGCATCCACCCACGGCTCCTCGGTCGCACTTGCCATGAACTCATCCTGGCCTTGCGAAGTGCCCCGACTCACCCCAGGCCACAGCCCGTTCGTGAGCGCAACTAGTGCTTTCGGCGAGGCTCGATTGATTGAATCAAGCGAAAGAAATTGGACGTCCGCCAGAGACTGAACTTTGAGGTTAGCCCCGCGGCAGGCCGTCTCAAAGGCCTCGTTTCGATGCGGCAACAGGACCGTTGTGATACCGCCCTCCTTCAAAAGAGGAACAAACTTCGTGTCGCAGTCATTCCAGCGCACGGCCACTTCCGATGATAGGTCCAGAGGCATACGATGTTCGGGCTCTGGCGATGCCAGCACCGCTCGATGCAGCGCCCTCAAAGTAAGCTTTCTCCGGCGCCGTCGACGGGGTTCCGAAGTACATGTCCGAGGTGGCTAAGAAAGCTGCTCGACAGGTGGTTAGCGACTCGTCGCAGCTCGAGGTTCCCAGCCAACTCCAAAGCGCTTAATGAGAGGCTCGCGGAGGAGAAGAATGCATTGGCAGTCTGCCAAGTGAAAGTCAGGTCCGGATGCCTGGCAGGGCGCCGATCGAATTCTATTTTCCCGCGATCGATAATCACGGTCCAAACCAAATCCCAGTCTTCCAGAATCCACAGGGTTGCAAGGCGGGCCTCACGCAGGTGCTGGCGCAGTTGCCTATCACGTCCGGTAAGAACAAGGGCGCGTTGTATGATGCGGCGGGCGGCACGCTTGGAGGGCGGCAGGGAGGATTCGCTTCTGCCAGTCCCGTTTTCAATCATGTTTTTCGATATATTGCACCTCGGAGGAAGCAATTGGAAACTCGAAATTCGGAACGCGAAAGGCGAAACTGGAAATTCGAAACTCCAAATCCGATCATCGAATTTCTAGTTTCGATTTTCTATTTCCCAGTTTCCATTCTCCGGCCCCCGCCGCATGGCCCGGGCTGGCGCGCTGCCGACAAGGCACGGCGCGCCGCCGCCTCCACCAAATCCGGAGGGGGAGCCAATTCATCGACTAGCCCTAGCGTCAGGGCCTGGCTGGCCGGAACGCGTTCCGCGGTCAAGAAGAGTTGCGCGGCAGCCGCTCTGCCGATCAAACGAGTCAGTCGTTGAGTCCCTCCCCAACCGGTGATAAGGCCGAGGGACGCTCCGGGGTGGCCAAAAGAAGCATCATAGGTCGCGACGCGAGCGTGGCACGCCAGAGCCAGATCCAAGCCTCCTCCCAAACAGTACCCCCGGATGGCCGCCACGATAGGAAGAGGGAAGTCCGCAATATCGTTGAAGAGTTTTTGTCCCGCCCGTGCAAAATCGAGCGCGCTTACCCCTTCCACCGACGCAACCTCCTCGAGCGAAGCGCCTGTGGAGAAGGAGTGGAAGTTTGCGGCAATCACCACACCCTGGAAAACGCCGGACAGCTCGACTTCATCCAGCAGGCCGCGCAGCTCTGCGAGGACTGCCATCGTAAGCCGGGGGTATTCAGCGTCCGGCGGAAAGGCCAGCACGGCGACAGAACTGTGACTGCTTAGTTCCATGAGAAGTGGCCATCGGTGACGAGCAAGAAGTCAGGAGTCAGAAGACAGGAGTCAGAGGACGGAAGTCAGAAGCCAATACGAAGGGCTGCAATGGATAAGACGGGCTCCCGCAGATAGCAAGACCCTCATTTCGTTGCCTCGCGATCCTGGGTGCCTTCTTCTGACTTCTGATTTCTGATTTCTGACTCCTGCCCGGCATTCGTGACTGTCCTCACGTGCTGGCGGATGAATTCCACAATCTGCTGAGTCGAGGCCCCCGGTTGGAAGACTTCAGCCACGCCGGCCTCCTTCAACTCCGGAATATCTTCATCAGGAACGATTCCGCCGACGACCACCAAGACATCCTCGAGACCTTCTCCACGCAGCAGTTCGCAGATACGTGGAACGATGGTGCGGTGCGCCCCGGAGAGAATAGAGATGCCGACGGCGTCCGCATCTTCCTGGAGCGCTGCGTCGACGATCATCTCCGGCGTCTGCCGCAGGCCGGTGTAGATCACTTCCATTCCGGCATCGCGCAGGGCGCGCGCCACAATTTTTGCTCCCCGGTCGTGGCCATCCAGGCCGGGCTTGGCAACGAGAACTCGGATTCTCTTATCCATGGTTTAATTCTGCTGCGAAGGCGCAACTTGTCGGCATTGCGACCTATCCAGCATTGTTCAGATTATCTCTCAAAATACTGCCTTTAAATCAAGTGAGAAGCCAGGGAGCACGTCAGGCTCTTCCAACGTCTCATGGTCGCGGCGGACGAAGCTTCCGCCGTCGGCGCGGAAAACTTGCACCTCACGGGTCTTGGGGTAGAACACCCACACCACCTTGACCCCGGCAGTCAGATACTGCTTGACCTTCAGCGTCTGTTCCTCCGCGAGGTCTGTGGGCGAAACAACCTCGATGGCGAGCGCCGGGGCGCCCTGAATTCGCTTGTCCAGGTCAATTCCCCGCATTCGGTCTGCCGGCACAAAGGAGACGTCGGGAATGCGCACGGTCTCGGGCGTGAGCTGATAGCCGGTTTCCAAGAAAACTCTGCCGAGCTTTCGTTCTTCGACAAAGTTTCCAGTAAGGCGAGCGATGTTGTCGCGCACCCAATTATGTCTCGGCATTGGCTCGGTCACGGTAACAACCTCCCCTTCGTTCAGCTCGTAGAGGATTCCTTCCTTAATGGGGAGCTGATCGAATTGTTCGATCGTCAGCAGGGTCTTGGTTGCCATGTGGCACTCTCCCAGACTATTCTATCGGAACGCGGGTTCTTCGTAGGTGCCAAATATCCTGCGCAGCACGTCGCACATTTCGCCGAGGGTGGCATAGGCACGCACGCACGCGAGAATATAGGGCATCAAATTGGCATCAGTGGCAGCGGCGCTTCCCAGTGATTCCAGGGTGCCTTGGACGCGGGAATTATCCCGTTGCTTCTTTAAGTGCTCCAACTGCTGTCGCTGATGCCGGGCCACGTTCTCATCGATGACCAACAGGGTCATGGGGCGCTCTTCCTCGGTCACGAAATCGTTGACGCCCACAATCACCGCTTGCTTGCGTTCGACAGCCTGCTGATAAGCGTAGGCGGCGTCGTGAATCTCTTTCTGAGGGAAGCCTTTTTCGATAGCCGCCACCATGCCTCCCAGCGCATCAATCCTGTCGAAGTACTCGTAGCAGGCGCGCTCGGTTTCGCTGGTCAACGTCTCCACGAAATACGAACCGGCCAGGGGATCGACGGTGTTTGTTATGCCGCTTTCGTGAGCGATGACTTGTTGCGTCCGCAGCGCAATCGTAACCGCCTCCTCGGTGGGAAGAGCCCAGGCTTCATCGAGGGAATTGGTGTGCAAAGACTGCGTTCCGCCCAATACCGCCGCGAGAGCTTGAATGGTGGTCCGCACAACGTTGTTGTAAGGTTGCTGCGCGGTGAGCGAGCAACCCGCCGTCTGGGTGTGAAAACGGCAAAGCCAGGAGCGCGGATTCTGCGCGCCATAGCGCTCGCGCATCACCCGCGCCCAGACTCTGCGAGCGGCGCGGTATTTTGCCACTTCCTCGAACAAATCGTTGTGCGCGTTGAAAAAGAAGCTGAGACGAGGAGCAAATTCGTCCACGCCCATGCCCGCGCGCACCACCCAGTCGACGTACTCCAGACCGTCGCGCAGAGTGAAGGCGAGTTCCTGCACCGCGGTTGATCCTGCCTCGCGGATGTGGTAGCCGCTGATGGAGATGGGATTCCAACGCGGGATTTCCTTCGCCCCATGCACTATCGTGTCCACCACCAGGCGCATCGAGGGCTTGGGCGGAAAGATGTACTCCTTTTGCGCGATGTATTCCTTCAGAATGTCATTCTGAGTCGTTCCGGAGATCTTCTTGAGGTCAGCCCCGCTCTTTTCCGCCACTACCAAATACATCGCCCAGATGATGGCGGCGGGCGAATTGATGGTCATGGAGGTGGTCACCTGCTCGAGCGGCAACCCGGCGAGCAGGGTCTCCATATCGGCAAGCGATGAAACCGCTACTCCGCATTTGCCAACCTCACCCTCCGCCAAAGCGTGGTCGCAGTCGTAGCCCATTAGTGTGGGCAGGTCAAAGGCGATGGAGAGCCCCGTCTGTCCTTGCTTCAGGAGGTAATGCAGGCGCTGGTTAGTATCCTCGGGGGTGGCGAAGCCCGAAAACTGGCGCATGGTCCAGACCCGGCCCCGGTACATGGTACGGTGGATGCCGCGGGTGAAAGGGTATTCCCCCGGGTCGCCGAGGTCGCGCGCATAATCAAAACCTGACAGATCGGACGGGGTGTACAGCCGTTCGACGGGCGCCCCGGAAAGGGTGGTGAAGACATCACGGCGTTCTGGGGACCGCTCGAGGGCTGGCTTGAGTATCGCTTCCTGCCAGCGTGTTTCGGCAGCGGAGGGCTGGCGCGCTGAACGCCCAGTCTCGATTTCTGTGCCCGTTTTTCGGCTCTCGCCCATTGAAGGCATCTTAGTTCAGGGCCAATTGCAAAGTCAAACTTGCGGAGGGGAGTTATAATAACCACAACGTGAAGGGCTCCGGATAAGTGCCTGACGAACTGACCAAGTTGTTGGTGTCGAGGGCTCTCTATTGTCATGAAATCTGTCTGTTTTCTAGTTCAAAGCGTTTACGAATTCGACCCGCGGGTAAGGCGGAAGGCCGAGGCGCTAGTGGCTGCCGGATACTCGGTCGACGTGTTAGCGTTGCGCGGCTCGCCCGGTGAATCAGGCGCCGGCGAGAAGAGTTACTCGCTGAATGGAGTGCATGTCCGTACAGTTTCGTTGAACAAGAGACGGAACCGCGTGGCGCTTTTCATCTTCCAGTACCTCGCATTCTTCTTGTGGGCATTCGTTCGTGTGAACTGGCAAATGCGTGGGAGGCGATACGCGCTGATCGACGTCAACTCATTGCCTGACTTCCTGATCTTTGCTCCCGCCCTGGCGAAACGGATGGGCGCCAAGCTGGTCTTGGACATGCACGAAGTTGCTCCCGAATACTACATTTCGATATACCGCGCCAGTGAAGACTCATGGGCAGTCCCTGTCCTGAGATTCCTGGAGAAGATCAGCTTCGATTTTGCCGATCACGTGATCACGGCCAATGACGCCAGGGAGGACCTTCTCGTAGAGCGCGGGTTGCCTCGCTCGAAAGCGACGGTGATTATGAATGCGGTGGACGAGGGGCGCTTCTTCTATTCGAGTCCTTCTACGGGTTTGTGCTCCCGCGATCCACAAAGGTTCGTCATGCTGTACCATGGAACTGTCCATTACATTTACGGGCTCGACATCGCCATTGAAGCCTTTGCTTTGGTCCATACCGAAATGCCTGGGGCGGAGTTGTGGATTGTGGGGGCGGGCGAGGAAAAGGAGCGCTTGATTGAGTTGACGAAAAAGCGCGGCTTGGCTTCAAAGGTTCTCATGCATGGACAGATCCCCCCCGCCCAAGTCCCCACTTGGGTGAGTCAGTGCGACATCGGAATCCTGCCCATCCGCCAAGATGCGTTCCTCGATCTCGCCGCTCCCAACAAACTGTCGGAATACATCGTCATGGGCAAGAGCGTCATCGTCTCGCGTCTAAAGGCAATCCGCCACTACTTCAGCGAAGAGGCGCTGGCCTATTTTGAGCCCAATAACCCTGCCGATCTGGCGAAGCAGATGGCGCGCATCTACCGCGATAGTGGATTGCGCGCTCGGCTGGCAGCTAAAGCCAAAGAGGAATACGCGCCGATATGCTGGGATGTGATGAAGCAGCGATACTTGACGTTGATCGAAAAGCTGATTGGCCCTGCCGGATGACGTAGGCGGGAAATGAAGGAGAGGTCCTCCCACCTACCTCTTGTTTCCTACCATCTCCCACCGTCCCGCTTATCCTTGTGGGTTTGGCGGCGATGCCTGAATTGCCGGCTCATCGTGCGTGCCGGGAATGTTCGGCGAGCGAGCTACCTTCCCCTGAAGGGCGTCGTTCAACTCGATACGATAGTCAGCCAAAATGGTCCCTGTGGCTTGTCGAAATTGGGTGAGGGCCTTGGCGTAAGTCGAGCGCGCTTTCACTTCATTGCCCTCGGCGGTTGCCAAGTCGCGTTGCGCCTGAATCACCAGGAAGACGGTCGACTCACCCAACTGAAATTTCTTCTGTTCCGCGTCGAGGGTCTTCTGTGCCAGCAGGACTGCCTTGGCGGCGGCCTGGATTTGGGCCTTGGCTTGAATCACCCCGATTTCTGCGCTGCGCACGTCCTGCTCGACTTGATTCTTCTGCCGTTGAAGTTGTTCCTGAAGTTGCCTTTGCTCGAGGAGGGCGCGGGCCGCATCTGCCTGGGCAGAGCGGTTGCGAATCGGGAACTGCAAGGTGAAGCCAAAGGAATAATCCGGATAATTGCCGTGGAACAATTGGGACAAGGATTGCGAGATGCCTTGATTGGAGGTCAGCAGCGGCCGCGGAATTGTTTCGGCGCCGCCCGCAAGGCATTGGTTCCCACTCGCCGTGTACCCGGTTGGACAAGGTCCGAGCACAGAACTGAGACCGGAGAGTCCGGTGGGAGCGTAAGTGGCAAACAGGTCGAGGGTGGGTAGCAAGGCGTTACGATTAGCCTTGATCACGATTGACTCGTAACGCATGTTGAGGTCAGCCTGTTCGACTTCCGGGCGATTCTGGAGTGCTTGCTTCAAGGCCTGATCCAAGGGTGGGATGTCCTCCGGCATGGGTTCCGGGAGCTTATCCACCGCATCAATCTGCGCCCCGATCAACTCCGAGTCGACCTTCCTCGCCAGCGCCGTTTTGATTAACTCCGCCTGTTGTTGCAGACTGGTCTGGGCAACAATCAGATTCTGTTGATCGGAAGCCACCTCGGATTCTGCCCGCACTACTTCTATGGGTGCCAGGGTACCAATTTCAACCTGCCGCTTATTGTCGGAAAGGAGTTTCTCAGAGAAGGCCAGGGCTTTTTCGGCTACCCGGACGTTTTCCTTATATGAGAGGAAATCCCAGTAAAGATTCAAAACCTGAGCGACCGTCGTAATCACCTGTTGCCGGAAAACGCTGTTGGATATTTTCTGGTCATTTTGTGCGATGCGAATGAACTTGGCATTAGCTCGATAGCCGAACCCGTTCAGCAGTTGCTGGTCGAAGCCCACGACCAGGCCTGTAGGCACGACGGGGTTAAATATCGTGTTGAGGGAAGTTGTGGATTGACGGTAGCCGCTTATGGCGATGCCATAGCTGGTCCCCGTCAGGAACCCCTGGCCGAAGTAGGCCACCGCGTTGCTAGTTTGGGTCGTGACCACAGGAAGGCCGCTGACTACAACGTAGTTCAGTGGGGAAGTTCTGCGGTCCCAGCCGAACTGGGCGCCGGCGACTGGATCGCAGCAGCCGATAACTCCGACATTCGTGGCGCCCCCACTGGCTGCCACGGTGCTGGTACTACTCGTGCTGCTGCTGCTGATACTACTGATGCCGCCGCCGATCGCTCCGGCAAACAGCGCCGAGGAGGAGAATGCGCCTGGAACCCCGCGGGTTGCGCCGCCGCTCTTGGCGCGCAAGAGGTCCGTCTGCGCATAAGCCAGGTTATAGCGTGCCACGGAGATGTCCAGGTTGTTCTCGAGCGCCAAGCCAATCGCATCGTCCACAGAAAGGCGCAGCTTGCCCTCACTGATCAACGAATGAAGCCGCTCCGAGTTGCTCATATTGGGCTGGGGAATATAGGGCGTGCTATACGGTCCCCAGAAACTCGGAAACCACCGCGTGTTTCCGTACTCCGTGTTTACCGGATCTGTGGTTCTGGTAGCTTGGGCATGCATGCTCTGGGCCATGAAAAGCGAACCCATCGCCAGAATAAAGGCGGACCAACGTGCGCATCTGAGTTTCATCGAGAGTTCCTCTCCCTGCAAATGGGATTCCTCGAAATCACGGGCATAGAATCATGACTTACGCATTTGTCGGACGCGGAGTTTCATAAAAGGTCAGTGGGGGTTGGCGTCGACCACAACGCCACTTCGATAGGTGCGCAGGATACCTGGATCCGCGAGCCCGTTTTCGGTCTGAACCGCGTGCCCTCCTATGCTTGTCCATTCCACATCTCGCGCCACGTCCGTCCGCCTACCTTCCCAGGAAATCGTCGCCTTCACGCGCAAGCGGTAATCACCGCGGCGCGGTGGAAATGGAGCTCGGAGACTGAATCGCATGTATCCGGATTCCACGCCTTCCGGTGGGTCTACTTGAATCCAACCGGGTAACCCATCATCCGGAAGTGCAATATCGTAACTCACTTCGGCTGGGCCGACGGCCTCCGGGTCGCAGGTCAACTTAACATCTACCAAGGGCGAGGGCGTGCCCCATGCCTTGGCAACCAATTCGCACCCCAACAGCTCCGCGGTCATGCGCCGGATTTCCTCCGGCTGGAAGGCAGTGTTCTCCAGCACCGCGGTCGCCTTCTGCGCCACCACATCTGATTCTGGTATACACCGATGCGACTCGAAAGGCTGGTGCACGAACGCTTCCCACACACGCTCCGTCATGGCCCGGAAATCGGGCGGCCGTTCCCCAATCCCTTGAGGGTCGGCGATGCGATCATCCAGTTCTCTCTCGACTGCCTCCGTTTCCCGCATGACGTGCGGTGGCTTCTTGATATCCAGCCCATGCAGCAGCATCCCCCACTTCAGCTTCTCTTGCTCTTTCACCCTTCGGATTCTCTCCCGATAATCCAGTGCTTCTTGCAACATCTGCGCATCCGCAAAACTCCCCGCCCCCTCCAGGGTGACCGTCAGCTTTCTGTCGACTGGCGTGGCCTCGGTTAGGCGGAGGGTGGTAACGTGCGTCCGCTCGTCCCAGACCCATCCGCCACAACCCACGCCGCATTCATCGGGGCGCCCTTCCCTCAATTCCCGACCATCCAGTGACACTGACTCCGGCTTCAATAGCCCGTGGACTCTCACCTCATAACGACGGCCTTTCGCTTGGCCCTTGTATTCTCCTTCGCTCGGACCTATTTCAATCTTGTGTTTATTCCCGGCTTCCCCCGTGAAGCGGATCGGGGTCCAGGCATGCGCTCCCTGACGATAGGCAAACGATATGCCGTCATCTTCATAAAGGCGGAATGACGCCGCCTTGCCGGCGTAAACATCCAAGATCAGCGGGTCCAGGGGCCGCTGGTCGCTGAACTCCATGTCCGGGGCCATCGGGAGAATTGAGCCGGCACGCACAAACAGCGGCATGCGCTCCAGTGGGCAGGGATACGGAATCGCCTGGCCCCCGTCGTAAATCTTGCTGGTGAAGAAATCAAACCACTTTTCGCCTTCGGGCAAGTAGACATCCTTCAACACCGGCTTCCCGTACCCCGGTTCGCTGATCGGCGCGGCCAGCATTTCCTGACCGAACATATACTGGTGCCGGTATGTGTAACTACTCTCCTGGCCCGGGTAGTCTAGGTACATACCTCGCACCAAGGGCGCGCCAGTGTCGTGCGCCAGGCGCGCGTAAGTGTACATGTAAGGTAGCAAACGGTAGCGGAGTTGCAAGAACTTGCGCGTCGTCTCCAGGCTCTGGTCACCATACTCCCATGGGAACCTCAAGCCCTGCCAGCCATGCCACCAGAATACCGGGCTGAAAGCGCTGAATTGCACCCAGCGTTGATATAGCTCCGGATCCACAGCTTCCGCAATGAAGGCCGCGGAGAGATCAATTGGATAGTCTACCAGCATATTGCTGCATTGCACGTTGAAGGAAATCAGCAAATCCAAAGTGGGCCAATAGGGTATGAGATCTCCGGTAAAGAAGCCCCCATAGCGGTGCGATCCCCAGCTCCCCAATCGGCAAAAGTCAAAGGCCCGCTTGCCTGTGATTTTCTCGCTCCCCTCGTACTCAATGTGCCGCGTCCACAAAGCCGGGTCAAGTCCTGAGAGCTTCGCTTCCGCCCAGCCATCCTGCCACCAGAACGCCATACCCATCTCGAGTCGAGGCCGGTGCAGCAAGTCCATAAAGGCCTGGGCATATTTCTTGTTCGCCAAGTCGTGGGGAATTTCTTTGCTTTCCGGCGGAAGCCCCAGGAGTTCGCGAAAGACCTCAAAACGACGGTCGTTCTCGCGGGTTAAAGGACCGTAGTGCTCATTCGTGGTAACGTGGAAGCCTCTGTCAAGCGCCCAATGAAAAAATCCCCGCGGGTCGGGCATTTGCTCCAAGTCTTCATCGTAACCGGACCAGATCACCTTGCTGATCGAACAAGAATCCAACACCAAAATGTCAGCCGGAACATGTTGTTCGCGAAATTCATTCCCGATCATCTTCCATTCGTCCGCCGAATATCCTGCCCGCGAGCCGACCCAAGCGCCCAAAATGTAACGTGGAATCATCGGGACGGGACCCAACAACTCCGCCAACTCCCGCAACATCGTCTGGTAGTAATGCCCGTAGACAAAGAAGTACCAGTCCTCGTCGTTCTTGTCATCCGCCCGCGCTTTCACCCACGCGCTGGCCCGGTCCCATATTGCGGTATGACTATCATCCAGCAGGAAGTAACCGTTCCGGCTCAGCGGACCGGCTGCGGTAACGGGTTCGGTTCGCCAAGCGATGTCGTGAATGGCCGACACCCCTCCCAAGTTCTTGTCGTCCTTGTCACCGGGCTTCCATGTGTGTTCGCCCTGCTCATCTTTCCACTTCACCTGGAGGTTCCCCGCCGTGAATGCCCCTGACCCAATCTGATAACGAATCGTCAGCTTGCCCGTGTCGAGGACTAACCACCC
>Ga0187784_10003289_pt1 | contig 13028 bp, 12 predicted proteins | sample 1015_SJ02_MP15_2_FD_132964 | JGI IMG/M metagenome (GOLD analysis project Ga0187784, IMG submission 132964) | Tropical peat soil microbial communities from peatlands in Department of Meta, Colombia - 1015_SJ02_MP15_20_MG | ecosystem: Environmental > Terrestrial > Soil > Wetlands > Peat | place... | reverse complement strand
TTTTCAGCCCCAAACGTTTCAAAGTAAGATTGGTCCCCTTCCGTCCATTGTTCGTGACCAAGCCGATCAGCAACTCACGGCCTCTAAGCTTATTCATTGTGTCAAAAACTCCAGGATACAACATTACTTCCCGGGCTGCTTTGATCTCCATCTCCTCAAGTCGACTGTAGAACAGTTTCCGCAATCGTCCGTAGGTCTCAGGGTCAAGCCGAGGTTTCAGCTGCTTAAGAAGAAGATAGATACTGAATTGTTCCGTCATGTCCGCAGTTTTGAGCTTCATCTTTTCCAATTCCTCCAGAACGAGCCGTCGAGCTCTGAGATAGTCTATGTTAAAACGCGTAATCGTACCATCCATATCCAAGATTACGGCTCTCAAGTCCATGGATGTCCCTTCCAAACATTCATGATCGATCACTAATAGTTTAATGACAATTTTGCAAAGCGCATCTTGGAGAGTCGGCTAAGAAATGCACCAACAAACTCTCAGCATCTCACTCCATGACTAACAGAAAGCATCACAACTCTTGATTGAGAGCTATCTAACGGAGGCCCTTTATTGATATTGAAAAATCGAAAAATGATCAAGTATGAGACTATCAAGCCAGAATTGAATTTCCACAGAACCCATGACGATTTCCAAAGTATGCTTCAGATAGAGAGCGCTGTACCTAGATTTGCATAATGAACGCAAATTTCGATGTTGAAGCTATGGCGATTCTGCATGTTAATTGACATGTCTCTGTTTTATTTTGATTAGACTTAATGTAGGCGAAGATAGGTGCCATCTAGAGGCGTGAAATGATGTATCAATGTGGATGCGGTAATTCGCAATGCCAGTGTTACCCGTACTACCCGCAGTACCCGTACTACCCGTACTATTCACCATATCGATATTGGACACCTTACTTCCAACCAATGACTACATACAACTATCCGTACTATGGACTGCCTCTCGGCTACGTGTACACAAGTCCGATTCCGTTCTTGACGAGTGAGCAGTTTCCTCGAGGAGAATATCATGTAGGCAACTGCCTTATGATATGGCAGTAAACACCTCCCATTTACACTCTAATTCTTGCACTATCTTCAGCAAAGGACTTGGCGTTAGCCCAAGTTGACCGACGCTACCATGAGAAGAAATTGTAGCTCAAGAATTGGCATGTACGAGTTTATTATTTTTCCAGATGTATCCGATCTCTCTTAGTTCTTGGAAGTACCAATTCAGATTCTCAATTGGTTCATGGAACCTTTCTAGAATATCTCTTGTCACATAGCTCAAGAAAGTGACGAATAGATTCCTGTCTTCCGTGTAAAGACGGTTCAAGAAAAGACCGAGTCTGTCTATTTCATAGTCCCCCGTTACAACATCTGCGTAGACTTTATCCCAAACCGTTTCGAGATTAAACTTCCGTACAGCCTCCCTCACATAAGGAAAGAAGTCGGTGAAATATTCACGCATCGCACCTTGCGAACGGAAGATCGCTTGTACCAGTTTCCGTATTTCTATGTTGACTTCCGGAACTCCGCTCAAATCATCGTACACCGATCAGCTTTCTCTCCTAGTTACACTGTTAAGTATAAAACTCTCCTACCTGCTGTTATCAGCACCTTGATGCCCGAACTCGTCGCTCCATACTGTCACAATACTGGTTATGAGATTGCTACGATCAATCGTTTCAGTAAAGTTAGGCCAAGTAATCTTCATTTTGATGCCCAATGAAGTGTTGACGAATGTTATCACTAATAATTTTGGCAGCCGGTAAATCAACTCGAATGCTAGGTCGCAATAAACTACTTGAGAGAATTCATGGAAGACCAATGATAAGGCACGTTGTCGAAGTTGCTCTGAAATCCAAGGCGGACGAAGTCATTGTTGTGCTCGGCTGGGAAGAGAATTTGATTCGAGAAGTGTTGGCTGATCTTTCGTGTCACTTAGTTATTAACCACGATTATGAGCATGGTCAAAGCTCCTCTTTGAAGATTGGACTCAGAGAAGTGGATGAGAGGAGTCGAGCCGTTCTAGTACTGCCAGGAGATATAGCACTAATAGACTCACGTTCAATCAACTCGGTCATTGATGTTTATAATGCTGAGGGGGGAACGTTAGTGATCGCGGCTCACGGTGGAAAACTCGGTCATCCTATACTGCTTGATAAAAGATTGTTTCCAGAAATTGAGCGAATAAAAGAGGAGAGTTATGGACTAAAAGCTGTCGTCAAGAAACATAGACCTGAAATTCGCTTAGTTGAAACCGGCACTGAAAACGTTTTGAAGGATATAGATACTCCTTACGATTTGAGGGAAATTTCTTGAAGATCCTTGTCGAGAATTTTAACATCTTCTGCTTCTGTTTGGGGAGATAGAAAATAGCTAATCTAGTTCTGCTGCTATTGCTGGCGGTTGCACCTGCAGCTTTACTGCTCAAATATGTACTGGTTAGAGACAAGTATAAGCACGAACCGATGCAACTAATTGCAGTCACGTTTCTGTTGGGCGCTTTAGGAATCGTTCCGGCAACCGTTCTCGAATCATTACTTAGCTCACCTAACATCCTTGTCAACGCCTTCATCTCTACAGCTGTTGTGGAAGAATGCGTCAAGTACTTCGCAGTACGAGCAAAGGCGTATCATTCTCCGAGCCTCAACGAAACTATGGATGGGATAGTATACGGAGTTGCCGCTGGCCTAGGTTTCGCTACGGTTGAGAACGTACTTTACGTACTCGGTTTTGGCACACTCTCAACGGCAATCGTGCGAGCATTCCTCTCAGTCCCAAGCCATGCTGCGTATGGGGGCATAATGGGGTTTTACCTTGGCATGGCAAAGCTACACAGTAACGGAGGTAATTCGAAAAAGAATAGGGGAATACTAATCATAACAGGATTAACTATAGCAATTGTACTTCATGGTCTCTATGACACAATCGCTCTCACTCTAGATAGCTATGCTGCTTTAGCAGGTTTGCTAATAATGACCATGGTTAGTTGGGCCATACTGCTAAGGCTGATCAAAAGAGCTGTCTCGCTATCGCCAATTCGTTGGGGGTTCCGCAAAGTTCCCATGCCAACATATCTGCAAGTTTACCCCTATCGTTACTGCACGCAGTGTGGAACCCATCGAGAATTCGGATCAGCGTTTTGCGTCAATTGTGGACATGAATTTACATGAGGCTCATGCTTGAGTTCTTGATTGAGCAACCCTACAGATAACTGATAATCTGTATCCAGTATTCACTTTGATGTAACCAACTAAGCTTTGGTCGAGTTGTTGGTCTCCGCTGTCGACCAACAAAGGTCTGCCTTTCAACGAAGCAATCTTCCCTTCAGTTGCCACTACAATCAAATTCTCCTTACCAACCCTACGTATCACGTTAGGACTAATCTGCTGATTTCCTCTACCGAAAAGAAAACCCTGACCACCAACTACTCCAACAAGTATCTTCGAATTGAAACGGTTTACGATATTGAGAAGCTGAGTTTCGTTTGCGTCTAGTATCAGGATTTTTCTGCTCCTGACTACGTCAACGCCAAGTAATGTATACGTGAGGCCTAGAACTTTCATGAAAGCCTTCGCGGTTGTGCCAGGACCAATTATGTAAGCACAGTCATCTGTAATTTCCTCAATTATCCCCGACGCAATCCATGTCTCGTCATTCCCATACGCTGGGACGAGACTCTTACTTTCTTGAATCAATTCTTCCTCGTAGGGCACGCTCATGTAACCGTAAAGTTTCAAATTGCCCTCATTATCGTAATCTACAACTTCTTCAAGCCGAGTTGAGATTTGACTGGATAAAAAATTGAGTACGAGTTTTCCAGCCAGTCTGGGATTAATTGCGAAGACTCCTGAATGCATCTTCACGCCTGCTGGAATTCCAAGTACTGGAATTTTCTCATCAACCATGTCCATTATGTCACGTGCGGTACCATCTCCACCAGAAAAGATAATCAACTCGGCTCCTTCCTGGATCATCTCCCTCACGGCTCTTTTCGTGTCTTCAGCAGTTGTCTGTCCTACGTGGATCGTCCCCATCACTACCGGATTGATCCCGCTCTTGACTGCTTCGTCTTGTCCCATCTCAGATGGGTAGGTCAACAAGGTGACGTCATTCATTCCATGGATTATCTCTTGGAGAGCCTCAACTGTGCGTTGTGGCGCTAATGATGTTTCGCCTAACTCGAGTGCTCTCTGAGCTAAAATTCCGTCAGAGCCTTTGAATCCTAGGCGTCCACCTAATCCCGCAATCGGGTTTACTATCAGCCCAATCTTTCTCATCTTACACACGAATTAGCAAGTAAACATCGCCTACGTTCGTTCCTGTTCTTCCCGTGATAATGTTATCATGTAACCTTCTGAAGAAGTTATAAGAATCGTTTCTCTCGAGGTAGATCTTTGGATCCAATCGTATCTTTTCGGAACGTTTCAATGTGTTTCCGTCAATAATTGCCCCCGCTGCTGGACTGTTGCCATCTATCCCATCGGTTCCCATCGCAGCTACGACCGTGCCAAGGCGACCAGAAATCTGCTCAACTGCCGAGAGAACGACTTCTTGATTGCGTCCACCAATGCCGGTTCCACGTACGGTAACGGTTGTTTCGCCTCCGATAACTAACGAACCGTCCTTTCGGAGGAAGTCAGAATCGGTTGCGATGGACGCGAGCAATCTGCCCATGCAACCGGCATCCGTTTCTGCTGATGATGTAAGAATCTTACAAGATACTTGCTGCTTAAGCGTCAATGCTGCTGCTGCGCATGCAACGTGATTGTCTGCAATTATGAAATTGTGAACGCGTCTTAAAGTTGGATCGTGAGGCTTGACGGTTTCTGCCAGACGCCCCCTTACACCTTTCTCAAAGTGCGTAGTAATTGGTTGAGAAACTTGATTCCAGAGATTGTGCTTTTTCAAAACTCCTACTGCATCTCTGTATGTTGTCGGATCTGGAGCTGTAAGCCCAGACCCAATATCCTGCAGAGAATTGCCTACAACGTCTGACATAATAAGAGACAAGATAATCGACGCAGGACATTTCTTGGCTAGTCTTCCGCCCTTCAACTGTGAGAGGTGCCTTCGCACGGTGTTTATCTCATGGATCGTGGCGTTGCTCCTGATAAGCTGAGAAGTTAAAAGCGATTTTTCCTTCAAACTAACCTCTCTTGGTGGAGCAACAAGTAGAGAGGAAGCTCCGCCAGAAATCAGGCAAATCAGAAGTTCATCTTTACTCATTTTTTCAGTTATTGACTCAACGTATCTACCAGCTCTCAATCCCACCTGATTTGGAAAAGGATGCCCGGCCTTGAAGATTGTAATCCGCGGATCCTGAAGACCTTCGGTTGGTGAACCATCCGGCGTAACTAGAATCGCTGAAATTTCATATCGTCCCAACACTTTAAGCGAGGTTTCCAACATTGGAACACTCGCTTTGCCGACAGATAGAATGACAATTCTAGGAAAGTCCATTGAAAGTTCAAAAGAGCCAACGCGAAGCTTGTTCCTCTTAACCCTCAACCATCTCTGTAAGCACCTCGCTGGATCAACAGCTTTCAATGCTGACTCAAAGGCATCCAGGCATAGCCTTCGTGCTCTCCGGCTTGAAGAATCAGCACCATTACTAATCAGTACATGTTTTCTTAGAATCTTTGAGGTATCTTTCAAATTATGTCGCAGACAAATCACAATCGTTGCGGCTCTAAATCCTCTTCGATTACGTCACTTATCTGACTAATGCTCAATCCCTGAGAATTGAGTATGGAACAGAGACAGCATAGACACGCAGCATGCACGTGAGAAGCAATTCATCATTTAAACAATGATGAAAAACAGTAACTCATGCGCGAAACTTCGACTTGCTTCGCATGAGGTCTTATGTTTATGTAAATTTTTTACAAGTATCGTTCGTTGAGTTAGCGTCTCCTCTCGCGACCTTTCCTACTCGACTTCTTACTTAGCCACTGCTTCACTGCCTCTTCTATAGCGTTACTAAGGTCTCCTTTCTTACCGCCAAATACAGTGACAACTGCAAGCCTAAGTCTACGTTCAGTTTCATCGGAAAGTACAATATACATTCTGCCCAAGGTTACTCAACAACCTCTCGAACATTTATGCATATAACTGTTTGGAAATATAGGCAAGACTCAAACAATAGAGAAAAACCACCCACAACACGAAAAGCCTTCCAATCACTGCTATATGTCCTTTTTGCGGAACTCATATACCTTACAAAGCGAAAAACGACAATAGGTATCGACTCATGCAAACAAAGATAGTACGTTTCAGTATGATACTAGTAACTGTGATTCTATTCACGCTTCTAACCAATGTAGTTGCAGCAGCACGTTGTCAGGTTAGCAACGTTTCGTACACATATCCACACCAAGCTGCGACTAATCAGCAAATTCAAGTAAATACGATTGTAGTTGGTTCCTGCATCTCGAATGGAGTAGACTACTATTCAGTGAGAGTTGACTTGGTCGACAAACGCTCCGGTTCTATCTTGTCGTCCAATAACACGCCCATCGGTTACAGAGCAAACAACTTCACTATAACAGTTAAGAACTCTGCAACGACACCCTCTAAAAATATAACATGGCCTTTACAGGTTTACGTGTATGTAGTTCGCGCTGGCGGAACAAGTGGCTCTTATCTATTTGATTATACGTCAATTGGAAATGCTACAATTCAAGTAGGTGCCATGGCAGCACCCAAATTTCACATCAACCCATGATTCTTCACAATAGTTGCCTTCAGCGCGGCAACCTTGATGTTATCTCAACACAGACTTTGTGAAAAGAGTTGATTAAAATTCATCCATCGCTAACTGCGGTAAGCATATTATTATGCGCCTTTATCGCCGCTTACAGTCTCACACCGGTTGTAGCTCCAAGACTCACACAATCTGAACCGGTCCTAACTGCTAACCCATCGTCCGTAGTCATTAAAGTTGGAGATAGTGCTAAGATCAATCTCACGTTGACTGGATTCCCCCTCAAGACTCTAAAAATCTGTTTTGACGTAGAAGGGTTTCCAACATCAGGATTTATTACATCAACCAACCCACCATGTGAGAATTCCCAGCCATCCGGCCAGGCCGCATCTGTCTTAACAGTGGAAGCTACTCCTTCAGCTGCACCACAGAGCTTTACTGCATTCGTGGTTGCAACCAATGGAAACTCGACAGTCAGAGCTCCAATAAGCATAACCGTGGTGCCGGCAATGCCAGCATGGATTCCGTGGTCAATCATCCTAGTATTCATCCTAATACTAATTATCCCACTAACGATTAGGTCGAAGAAAACGAAACGGCCGTCACGAAAGTAATCGCCGACAGTTCACTCCGTTCTCCCAACATGTTGGGAGTTTGGATGATCATGGAGGCGTTAACATCAATTTATTTACGCATTAGGATTTCACTGATCTTTTCTTGTCCAGTCATAGAATCCGCGGCCGCTCTTTCTGCCTAAGAGATTTGCTTGTTGCATTTGTTTGAGCAGGTTGTTTGGGCGAAACTTTTGGTCGCCCGTCTCGGTCATTATTACTTCAGTAATGGATACGAAAGTGTCTATGCCTATATAGTCCAATAGTTTCAGTGGACCCATTGGCCAGTTTAGTCCCAACTCGCAAGCCTTGTCGATATCTTCTGGTTCAGCGACACCTTCTGCAGCAAGATAAACTGCCTCGTTGATTGTCGGGATCAGAGTTCTATTTACGATGAAGCCTGGGGTATCCTTCCTCACTATTACTGGCTCTTTACCCAGCTTGATTGAAATTTGTTTAACCGAATCTATTGTCGCGTCTGATGTTTTTAGGCCTCTTATGATTTCGACTAATCGCATTAATTGAGGCGGGTTGAAGAAATGCATACCGCAGGTTTTCTCCGGTCGGTCTGTTGCCGCGCCGATATCTGTGATGCTGATTGATGAGGTGTTTGAGGCAACTATAGCGTGTGTGGAGGCGTATCTTCCAACCTCAGCTAGCACTGCCTTCTTTATTATTGGATTTTCTGTGACTGCCTCAATTATTAAGTCAACGTTCTGAACAGCCTCTTTCAGATCTAGAGTTGGATGAATTCGACCTAATGCTTCTTCGGATTCTTTAGCGGTTAAAATTCCTTTATTGACGAAACGTTTGAGACTTTCGTTGATCATCTTCATTCCGTTGTCGATGAAGCGTTCCTCGATATCTTGCATGTTTACTTCGTACTTACCGACCTGGGCGCATACCTGAGTAATTCCGTGCCCCATTAGACCAGCGCCTATTACCGCTACTCGCTTAACTTCCATAATCCTCCCACCGCTAGTTACGAATTATAATTTGCCCTGTCGTTTAGGCGTTATGATAATTACAGTAGCGTTACTGAGATACTATAACAGTTTACAAGTAATGGAGTATCGTTTAAGATCGCATAGCCTTTATGCTATTCCTTCAGCCTCTTCCAGTTCTTCGCCTTCAATTAGTTCTCCTTGAGAAAGGAGAATCTCGATGATTGATATGTTACCGTGCGTGCCATCGAGACGTGTAACGTCTTCCGATCCTAGGTTGATGCTCGTAATGTTTACATGCTTGAGAAATCCACGACGAAGCATCTGGACGGTATCGATGGCCTTCTCTATTGCTTGACCTCGTGCTCTCACCATAACTTCTTCATTGCCTGAGTTGAATAGCGTAACACAGGCGGTTACGTAGTTCATAGTGGGTTTTTGGCCTATTCGAACAAGGTTTGGTGTATCCATTAGTTAGCCTTCTATTTTGTTGAATTAACTATGGGAGATTGGGCTGCTGCAGATTTTATGAAAAATACCCTGGCCTTCCTATTAAACTCTCTAACGCAATATCTCATGATATGTAAGCTGGGCTCATATTTTTTGAACATTCCGTTTAGCCACCGATCGTGTGCATTGGTCTCACGTGTTCCAATCTCTCATACGTCTTGAGGAGGGTTTCGACGCCGGCTGCTTTCTGGCGAACCGCAGAGATTATGAAATCTTCCAACTCCTTGTCTGAGGCTACTCCTCGAAGCAGTGGCCTAAGGTCAAATCCGGTCTTATCGAATAGGCATGGCACAATCTTGCCATCAGCAGAGAGGCGGATCCTATCGCAATCGCTACAGAATGGTTCAGTGACTGATGTAATTATGCCGATTTTGCCCTTTCCGTCAGCAAGTCGGTAAATCTGCGCCGTGCTTCCACGCTCGCGCAGTTCCATTTCTAACTCATAGTGATCTCGAAGGCGCGAAACTATTTCTTTTCCACTAACCACTTTTTCCATGCCCCACATTCGTTGTCCGTCAAATGGCATATACTCAATGAAACGAACTGTCACGTCTTCGAAGAACGCGAGAGATGCTAGGTCTACTATTTCATCTTCATTACATCCTCGGATTATCACGGCATTAATTTTCAATGGTTTGATGCCGTTTGTTTTTGCTTCTCTAATTCCAGCTAGGACGCTGTCTAATGGTCCTCCGCCAGTTATCTGACTAAATCTCTCAGGCTTCAAACTGTGAAGACTTATCGTTAGGCCAGTGAGTCCCGCTTCTTTGAGAACTGTCGCTTTCTGTGCGAGCCCAAATCCGTTGGTCGTCATACTGACTGAATTGATCTCGGGAATTCTGGAGAGTAACGCGACAAGCTTCTCGATATCGCGGCGCATTAATGGTTCGCCCCCACTGATTCTGATCTTGTTGATGCCCAACCTTGCGAATAGTACTGCAACGCGATGAATTTCTTCGTAACTCAAAATATCGCTGCGTGGTAACCAGACTGGAGTTTTGGGCATGCAGAATTGGCAGCGGAAGTTACATCGGTCAGTGACGGAAATTCGCAGTTTACGCCCAGTACGAGCATATGAATCAGTAAGCGACGTCACTGCACCCCTCACCAAATTCAACTTGGAGCACTGGACGATTTAAACGGTTTAGTTCCCAGTCTAGAAATCGTCGTCAATTCGATCTATCTCTCAGAAATCGCTTCAAAACGACTCTCTTCCTGCGTATCTAGCCTCTATTCAAGTCATTGATGAGTCGAAGCCGGTGGGATTGGCACCATAATCGTGCACTAGCAGGTTCTTGAGTTGATCTGGGCTAGCTCTCGAAACAATTCTTCCCTTATCCAAGATGAGAAAAACATCTCCGAGATTGATTGCTTCTTCAGGGTCGTGAGTAACATAGATTGTTGGTTTGTTGAATAGGTTAGTGTATTCTACGTCAACTGTTTCTTAGGCTTTAAAGCGAGAATGGTTGCTTCCTGACAATTCAAACCAATTTATGAAGTACTCAACGAACTGGTTTGCTGCTTCGCCTATTCCTGGTTCTTGAACTCCTTTTTCGAATCTTACGTCTACGTCGGTGACGGATCAGTCCTCGTCCTCTGAACGCTATGACAATGGCAAGAATCAATGCAGCAGAGATAAGTATTGGAATTAGAGGTGGGGCACTTACCATCATTGTTTTCTTGTCGAAAATTATGAAAGTACCATTTCTTAAAGTGCCAAAAACCGTGCTTTCAATCTTGTATGGCCCAACATGGAATCGTGAATCTACATGCAGTACCGCGGAATACGTACCATCTCCCAAATTATCTCCCTGAACACATTGCGTTACGAGATCATTTTGGTCATAGATACATAATAGATAGCTTGCGTTTCTTACTGGTTGTCTGTCGAATAATAATGGTGAGGAAGAAATTCTTACTTCGCTTGTCAACCCTTCGAAGACCTGAATGCTACCTAAGCTCTCTGCCGGCTTGCCGAAGTATGGGTTGTTAAGTTGCATGTACACACCATCTCTTTGCGTAAATTCTCGAAGGACAAATGGGCCTGACGAGACTAGGAGTTGACTTCTAACTGAGTCTAGCGGGGAAGGATTACTAATCAACCTACCCTCAGGCAATACAAAGAGCTCCGTAAATTGATTAACCGCGAGTTTGTCTGGTCTGGACAGTATGATTCTCACCGAATTCTGGTCGAGAACATACGCTCTTGAGATTTCTTTCATTATGAGGTAGAGAGTAGATGAGGGCCTGACGTTCCGAACTAGCCAGTTCAGAGTTGCAGTAAGGTCATTGACTGTAATAGTTTGTCCGTCGCTAAATTTAGCATCCCGTCGAATGGATATAGTTATCACTGTTCCGTCATCGCTCACCTTCCATTGTGTAGCGAGGCCGGCCTCTAGTCTGCCTTGATGGTCCATGGAGAGCAATGGTTCGGTAAGTAGGTGCAACGCTGTCCAGTCGGCTCGATTTGGAGATGTGGTTGGATCCAGGTTATCAAATTTCGAAGTGAATCCAATCCGCAAAGGCGGTGAAAAACTGGGATCGTTCACAATGTTAAGGACAGTGCTGCGTATAGTATTGCTTATGCTACCTACGATTGTGGAGACGGGGATCCTTGAACTCGTTGCTAAAAGTAGGTTTTTCGAGAACACCGGTATTACTGGCAAATCCTCGGCCAGCGTGTCCTCACATTTTCTTGCGGCAATCTGAGCGTCATCTTGATTTCTAGCAGCCAAGAGGTCTCTTACGTAACTGTCAAATTCTGAGTTCTTGTATCCGACCAGATTTGTTCCAAGGGGAACTGGTGCAATATTGTTCTTGCTCGCAAACAAATCGTAAAGCCAACTGGGCGATGCGTTAGCAGATTGTGTACCTATGAATATGTCAAAGGAATAGATTCTCATAGCCTGGTCGAAGTCTCGATCTGGCATTGGAAGACTCAATATGGGGAGACCTATGGTTCGCATGTCTTTCGCGAATAGGTCAGCAGCAGTCACTTCAGTAGGATGGCTTAGCCGACTTATGATCAGCATCGTTTTCAAAGTATCTCCGGTTGAAGGATCAATTCTGAAAGGGGAGGATTCGATGAATCCTTCAGTATCTAGAATCATCTTGGCTTTCGCAGGGTCGTATCCGTAGAGGTCGACAGAGGCGGGCCATCCCAAGGATGTGTAGGCAGAAGAAAAAAGGCTTGGTGGCAGGCTCTCCCCTAATCCACCTAGAGCTTGGTACAATGTTTTAGGTCGGTTAAACGCGTAAAGCATCGCTTTACGAAGATTGCTATCACTTAACGGCCAGTTTCTAAGGTTAAAGCCAATGTAAGTGAAATCAAAACTTGGAATCCTAACCAGGTTAACTTGTGTGCTATTCCTGAGAGGGCTTATAGTTTGAAGATCAATCTCGTCCAGTGGGAGAAGATCTACTTCTCTTCGCAAGATACCTTGGACGGCATCAGGAAGGGAGTTGTATGATTTCAAAATAACACTGTCACGAACGGAGTTCGAAGTTGTGAACCACATGAATGTCCATGCGGAAGATAGAATCATCAACAGCAGGAAGAATGCGAACAAATGGCGTTGTTTCAAATCGTCTCATTCCTTATCAGAGGAAGCTTACGTCTACTGTGTAGTTTTCTGGGTAAGCGAAAGTTCTCGCTCCGAAGAGAGTGTTGTGGAGAACTAGTAGGTAGACGCCTGGAGTTGAATCCGTAGTGTAAATGTACTCACGGGGACCGCCCGTGCTTGTGCTCCAGTAAAATTTACCCTCGCCAAGATTCTTTGTCGTGGGATAATCTGAGGAGGCTACCAAATAGCCTGACGGACTTGTGAGATGTGCTTGAATGTCAGTTTCAGAATCAGACCAATTCACAGTGATACCAATCCTATGAACTCCTGCTGGAACAACAATAGCGAAGGTGCGCCAGTCACCTGCCTCATAACGCCAACCCCAATCGAAAGCACCATAGACGGCGAAGTTATCATATGGAGCGACGACGGTATCATCATGATATCTACCCGATGCAGTTATAGGAACGACAACTGATACAGGCACTACGGTCGCATAATCTCCGTCCGTTACAGTAAGTAGACCTGCATAAACGCCTGGGGACGCATTGTTAGGCACGCTGAGAGCCGCCGTGAGAATATCCCCATTGACGGTGAGTTTAGTAATCCAATTCCAAGGAGCCTTCTTGTAGTAACGAATTGCCAATTCGAAGGGTATAGAACTCTTGTTAGCGGGAAAGACAACCCGCACTTTTGGAAT